>Ga0187885_10001945_pt1 | contig 21417 bp, 20 predicted proteins | sample June2016WEW_20_1_3_FD_132970 | JGI IMG/M metagenome (GOLD analysis project Ga0187885, IMG submission 132970) | Peatland microbial communities from SPRUCE experiment site at the Marcell Experimental Forest, Minnesota, USA - June2016WEW_20_100 | ecosystem: Environmental > Terrestrial > Soil >... | reverse complement strand
TAGGGTGAGGTAGGTGAGCGCCGCGACCGCCGCAAAAGTAAGGCTCACCGCGGGAATGTGGAAGGGGAATTCCACCAGCGCATGAAAGATTACGGCTCCCAGGGCCGCTATCCCGCCTATCCCTAAATTCCGGGGAAACGATTCCCGCCGCTGCCTCCATTTGCCCATCAGGGTGGAATAAAACGCACCCCCGGCCACCGCCAGCAGCAAGACTCCCCCCACCCCAGTCTCGGCCAGCAGCTGCAATAAATCATTATGTGTGTAAAGAAAATACTGGCCGTTGAACTCCGCTGGCTCATAACGGTAGAAGATTTCCCCAAAAGTGGCGATTCCCGAGCCCGTCCAGGGGTATGCTTTGAAGGCCCTCATGGCCCCGAGCATCGCCTGATACCGTTCCCGGTCGGTCAAATCCTGAAAGTGGGCCAGATACGGAGCGCTTCCCAGGAACAAGCTATAAAGTAGAGCCGCGCCCAGGACGACCAAAATTAGAATAAGGTGGCCCCTTTTCCACTCCTTCCCCCAGATTAACCCGGCCATCAGAGCAAATCCCAACGCCAGGGAAATCATGCCTCCCCGGGAACCAGTGAAAATAAGCCCCACCGTCAGCAGGAGTAAAAAGAAGAGTAAGAACAGCCCCCGAAATTTAGGCTCCGTATGTTCCGGCCGGGAAAGACGCCGGATGCTGCCCGACTCGGAGGACTCAGCGGCGTCCCTTGACGAGTGTCTGGTGGTTTTTACCAGGTCCAGGAAGAGGCCAAACCCCAGGAGGATAGCCATGCTCAAGTAAGCGGCCAGGTGGTCGCTGTTGATAAAAGTTCCACAAAGACGGGTGCCCGCATAGGGGTTGGGCCACCCCCAAATGAGATGACTGCGGAAATGCCATAATCCGTACAATACTTCAAAAAAAGCCACAGCCAGGATAAGCCCCACCAAAATCTTAATCTGCCGCCGGCTGTTGATGGTGTAAATGAAGATGAAAAACAGGATCAATGCCGGCCCCAGCTTCAGGGTCTCCAACAGGGTGGCATAGGGATTTAAAGATAAAGGGATATATGAAGCCAGACCAAAGCCGTTACCCAGGGCCCGGGTCTCCCAAGCGGCAGGGGACAGCCAGCGGATTACCCCCTGGGGCCAGGGCACGATTTGCAGAAATACCAGCATCCCCAAGCCCACCGCCAGCCACCATAAAGGCGGGTAGGGCACGAAGCAGTTTTCTTTAGGCCCCGCCCAGATTTTGAATAGCCAAAAAGTTAGGAGTCCCAGGCTCAAGATGGAGACGGTTAAGGCCACGGTAAAATAGGCCCAGGGGTGGACCGCGCCATAGGCCAGGGGGGCGAAGATCAGGAGGGTGCCACAGACCGCCAAAACCAGGCGGCGCCCCCTTAAGGAAGCCGCCAGACCCAAGGAGCTATTCAGGTTGGCGGTAATGGTAGAGTCGGTTCTTATAAGATCCCAATTCTTCTCGAATATTTCCATCCAGGACTACCGATTGCTGAAAAAACTCCGTAACCCATTGGGTTTCTTGGTAAAACCCGTTGACGAAAAAACCCACCGGCTGATCAATGACATTAACCAGGATCAGCAGATGTTCGCCCGGGCGCTGTTTCTGGCAGAAGTGCACGGCCGGATGCCCCTGGGCATCGGCCTTAAAGGGGGAAGTCATTTCCACCCGCAACGGCGCCGGCTCGTTAGGCAGCACCAGCCAGGTGCGCAACTGCCGCAATTCTTGCACGATCTGTCTTAAGCCTTGCCAGGCGGCAGGATCCGTGAGAAAATTCGGGTCATCCCTAAAATCAGAACTACCAGGCGGTAATGGTCAGGACCAGGGCTCTACGGCTTCTTCTTCCAGTTCCACCGCCAGCGAACGCTGGAACAGCTCCACCGCCACCACCAGGCGTCTCTTGCGATCTCGCAGCCTCAGGATGATGCCCACCGTCCCGGTTAACGGGCCTTCGCTGATGCGCACCTGCATGCCGCGCTGCAACATCCGCCAGGGATAATAAGGCCGGTCGCCGGCCACAATGGCTTTAAGAGACTCAACCTTCTCCGCTGCCACCGGGTGGGGCCGGCCTTCGGCCCCCAACAGACGCACCACCCCGCTCAGCCTGATGATTTCATGGAAAGTCGGCGACGTCAGCCAGGTGTGCACGAAGAGATAACCGGGAAACAGCGGCACCTTAAGGAGCAGCCTGCGATCGCGACGGCGGCTGGCCACGATCATACGCGGCAGGAAAACCTCCAGCCCCTTCTGCTGGAGCGCCAGCTCCACTTTGGCTTCGTGGCGGCTGCGGGTATGGATCCCGTACCAGGCCGGTTCCTGCACTTCCCAGGCCGGTGCCGCCGGAGGACTCATCTCTTGGTCTTGATCGCGCCCCAGATTTTTTCTGAGCATGCTTCCGCCCTCTGGATTACATTCAAAAACGAAAAATTGAATGTAATCTTGCTATGTTACCAAAAGGCGAGATTTCTACTGCTTCGCTTCAACCAATATTGGTAATAATTTTATTAGTTTTACCAAATAATTCATTGGGCGCCATAAGTCGCCATCTTGCTTTACTATCCCGGTTCTCAAGGGGTATTAAGGCTGTTTGCTTTCTGTCCCCCACCTGTCCTCGCGGTTATTACTAGAAACCTTCAACCGCGGCGATTTTCTCCATCTTCCAGCAGCGGCGGGCCAATTGTTGGGCCTCTCGCTTCTTCTTGCTCGGCACTTTCAGAAAATATCCCTGCTGCTCCGGCGGGATGGCTCCCCCGCTCAGCTCCGGATTGAGGTCCAGCAGATCATTATCGGGAATCTCCAGGGACTCGGCAAACCAACGCCAATTGGTGCCTCCTGGAATTTTAACCTTCTCGTAAGCCACGGACCCTTGATATTGGATGGGGGGAAGCCCATATTTCTCAGGATCCCGTGCAATGAGGGCCGCGGCCACCAATTGGGGCACATAATTGCAGGTCTCCTGGGGCAGCAGCTTATTCCGGGCCATGGTCCAGAAATCCCGGGTGTCATGCCGGGCCACCACTCCTTCCAGCCTTTTTTCCCCGGCGTTGTAACCCGCGGCGGCCAGATACCAGCAACCGAACTGCTTATACAGGTCTTGCAAATATCGGGCCGCGGCCCGGGTGGACTTTTCCGGGTCCCGGCGCTCATCCACCTGGCCATTCACCTTGAGGCCGTACCGCCGGGCCGTGCCCTCGATGAATTGCCAGATCCCCACTGCTTCCATGGGAGACATCGCCCAGGGGTTGAAGCCGCTTTCCACCAGAGCCAACCAGACCAGATCCTGGGGCAATCCGTGTTCTTTAAAGATCCGCCGCATCATGGGCAAATAGCTCCCGGAGCGGGATAGAGAGGCTTGAAAATCTTTGGAGTTGGCAAAGGCATGCAGGTAGGTGCGCACCGGGGCGTTCAGGACCACGGGCAAGTCGCCGGCCATGCCCGCGGGCACCCCCAACAGTATGCCGCTTTTTTCCAGGAATTCCCCAATCTCCTTGGCCAGCACCGGATCAGGGGCTTCTTGGGGCCCGTTGGGGCAGAGATATTCCGGGGGGACCAGACCTTGGGAGGGTTCCTTCTCCGTCAGCCGCGGCAAAGGAGTTTCCCCGGAGGGGCCGGCGCAGGCGGAGAGCAGCAGCGCCAGTCCCAGCATGATGCCCCAAATGGGGTTAAAGCCCGAGTTCGTCACGTCACCCTCCAGATAAACCGCGGGACCGCAGAACCAAAACGTTTTTAGCCGGCGAGGAGTTGATGCGCCGCGGTTAAAACCTCCTTAACGGTGATTCTTTGGTAAAAATATTTTATCAGATGTCAGCCGCCTTGTCCATCGCGCCAAGATTTAGCGGTAGCTTCTGGCCTGGATTTCGAACAAGGTGGCATATTTGCCCCCCTTTTGCACCAGCTCATCATGCGTGCCGGTTTCGTTAATCCTCCCCTCCGATAAAACGTAAATGTAATCGGCCAATCTCACCGTGGAAAAGCGATGGCTGACGAGCAAGGCCATGCGGCCGGCGAAAATTTCCCGGAAAGACTTGAAAACTTCATATTCGGCCCGGGCGTCCATCCAACTGGTGGGCTCATCCAGAATAACCAACTGGGGTTCCCGTAGAAAGGCCCGGGCCAGGGCCACCTTCTGCCATTGGCCGATGCTCAGTTCCCCCCGGTCCTCAAACCGGTGCCCCAGGATGGTCTCATAGTCCCGGGGCAATTTCCGGATGAATTGATCCGCCTTGGTTTGCCGGGCAGCCGTAAAGATCCTTGCATCGTGCGGCCCCAACTCGATATCCCCCAGCCAGATATTTTCCCGGGCCGTGAGGTTGTAGTGCGCATAATCCTGAAGGATGACGCTGATCTGCCGTCGCAACTCCGCCGAAGCAGGGCCCCCAAGAGCGCCACCGCGGCAGCCAGCAAGATCAGCCAGACTAATTTGATCACCGCCGCGTGTTTATCCGGCGCGGCAATACCCATGGTAACCGCATCCACTATCAGCTTCATCAAGTAAAGGAAGACCAGGGGGAGCAGGCCCTGGATCAGGATAAGCGCGAAATTGGCCACAGTCCAGCCCGGCGCGCTCTGCCAGACCAGACGCAAGGCCCGCTCCAGGTGCAGACTATGCCTGATCTTTTCTTTGATGGATTTTGTAGGTCTCATAAATTAACCAAGGCAAATTGTATTGGGATCATATCTACCATAGGTAATGCCTATTTTCGTCCACCTGCGCTGATAAAATACTGGATCGTAAGGCGCAGCGGCCGGATTAGAGGATAAAGCCAGTACAAATAATCCGGTAAGGGAACCCACCACCAATCGGCTTTCTGGGAAACCGTGGCCCTGAACCAGGCAAAAGCAAGCTTGTCCTTTAACCTTTCTCTAATTTTTAATTGAAATAAGTTTTTTTCGCCGAATTTTGTTTCCAGTGAGTTACCTGCAAGCAATTTTCCTCGAATCTGCTGATATAGGACTAAAAGAATAGGATCGGCGTTCATCCTGGCCATTATTGAGGATGGCACCGGCGCGGCCAACAGTTCCTCGGCCAGAGAGAGGCCCAGCAATAGTCTCCGGCGCATGCCCAACCTGTCAGCACGCGACATCAGGCCCGTCCAGTCCCAGGTTTCCTGGGAATACACCAACCGGGCCACGTCGTTCACCATGGAAAGGGTCGGCCAGGCATCGAACCCCCCGTGCAGGCAGAGAAAAAGCAGCATATCTTCCGGGGCCAGCGAATAAACCGGCTTTCCTTCCAGGCTGACCTGAATTCTACGTGCAAAGGCAGTGTCCGCGTCCAGTCCCCCACCCAGGAAGTCGGGGAACCGCCAATGAATGTCCAATTCCGTCAACTTGGGATGGACGAAAGATAGCTCATAGGCCCGTTTAAAGTGTAAGCGCTCTTGTTTCGGGGTAAATATGTCGAGTGGGCTATATCCTACCGCGATCAATGCCTCTTTCACGGTAAGCATGTCCTGGGGGCGCACCAGGAGATCAAAATCGTAGAACTGGCGCAGGGAAGTATCCCCGTAAGCCACTTTTGCCAGCATCGGCCCTTTTAAGGTGATAGCCTCAATACTGTTTGCTTCCAAGAGGGCCAGAACCTTGAACAACTCAGTGATGCGTCTGAGGTTGCTGCCGGCGTGAATCTTATAGAGTTTCTGCCAGTCGGCCAGGATTTGCGGTGGCACTGCCTCGGGGCAGATGTCCGCAAGTCGCCGGTAAAGGGACGGGAACACGCTGTGGTGCAGTGCCTCTCTGCGCAGAGCCTCCCAATCCTTCACCCGCCCCAATGCAGCGCTGAGATCTTCAGCGGCCGCCGCTCCTGTGTTCAGATGCAGACAGCGGATTAAAACCTCATGTTCGAGATTTTTAACATCCCGTTTCGTTTGGGGCATAGCTGGAAACATAGTGCTGCAATAATATCCCAATTTCGGGGAATGTTTAATCTATGTTCTTAATTTTCCGGGGCTTTGCAGGAAAAAAAAGGGGGCTCAGGGGGACCCAGAGAGGGAGGGGGGCTCGTATAATTCAGCGGGACAGATAGCGAAGCTTTTTTTCTTGTACCAACTGCAGCAACCGCGGCCATTGCACGGAAGAAGCAGGTTATTTGGATTCCAGATGGTGTTCATGAGAGAGAGAATAAACCAGCAGTTTTAAGAAAAGAAAGCCTGGGCAATGTTCTATACGCTAAGAAGATAAGTCGTAGGTGCGCCTGATGGGTAACCGTTATTGCTTCTGGGAGAAGACTTATTGTAGGGGATAGTCTGCCGAAATCAAGATTTCTTTAATCACAGGTTTTGATGGCGCACCAGGAACTCCAGGACGTGGAACTGCCGCAGGGCAAGGTCTCCGTAGGCCATCTGGGCCAGGACAGGCCCTTTCAGGGGAATGGCGACAACGTCCTGCGATTCCAACAGGGACAGGACTTTGAGCAACTCGCCAGTGAGCCTGAGGTTGCGCCGGGCATTCAAACGGTAGAGCCGCTGCATTTCGGCCAAAAACTCGGGCGGCGCCGCCTCCGGGCAGGTATCCGCCAGGCGCCGGTAGAGGCTGGGGAAGACGCCGTGCTTAAGGGCGCCCTGGAACAGATATTCCCAATCCGCCACCCCGGACAAGGCCGCGCTCAGCCGGGTGAGTCCATCCTGCGCCTGGGAGAGACTGTGGAGCAGGACCTCGTACTCCGGCCGGGACAAGGTCCTGGCGGTCATGACCATGCCTTGCGCATCAGCACCCGCCGCTTGCCCCAGGCGCGCCGCTCCTCCTGCAGGTGCCCTTCCAACTGGGTGATGACCATTTTTCAAAGCCCATTTTGGCATAAAGCTTTATGGCTGGGAGATTATCTTCGCCCACCAGGAGCAACAGGTCCGGAGCCCCCGCCGCCGCCGCAAGACCGGATCGTGCGCGTTTCATGATGCGCCCTCTTCGACTGATTCGACCACCCAACTCGACTCTTTTTTGACGAGACGGGTCCAGCGATTGAGAACCCCTTGCCCATCTTTGCTCGGCCAGGTTTCGAGACACAGCGCGTGGTCCGCATCCAGGGCTTCGAACCGTTGCGTAGCCGGAGTGGCCTCCAGGGTTCTCCGGCTCATGCTGTCGCGAACGACGTTGTAGGCGTCCATGGCCTTCTTCAATCCGGTATCGGGCGGTCTGCGCCGGCTCACAAGCCGGTAGCTCAACTGAGTATCGACGACGCCGTCGTTCTGGACCAGCCATATGGGACGTCCAAGACTCTCGGCCATTCTATAAGCCGGCGTGCCTTTGAGGTCGCGCTGAAGACTGTCGAACCCTGCTGACGGAACCAGGAAGAGATCCGTGTCAGGCCACCGCTCCAGGGCCGTCCGACCTGCGTGGACAAAATCGTCCACCAGCAGCAGACCGGCGACGATGATATTCCCTTGATAAGTGAGGTTGTCGGCGACCGCGATGTCGTGACGATTGGCAGCCGAGGCCGCCTCTTCCCCCACCAGCGCTGCAAGCCGGTCGAAGGCAGCCCGGGAAGCCAGCCAGACGACATGATGGAAGGCCCCGTCCCGGGTTTTCGGATTGCCTTTTAACGTCTTGGAGATGATGGTCGCCACGGAGACGTTCAGCGACGCCGCCATATTGGGGAGAGGTTCGAGCGGCGTGCTGAATCTGTCCTGCATGCGCCGGGCGAAGGCCGTGAATTCCTCCAGTGGGCAGGCCAGATCCCGGACCACTAACTCCGGTGTCCGCACCGTGTACCCGGGCCAATAAAGGATCATTCTCTTGGCGCCGTTGGCGACGAAGTGCTCGTAGGTCAGTTCCAGGTTGTTCCAACCGCAGAGGCGAGGCAAGGGGACGATGGTCCCAACGAGTTCCATGCCATATCGCTTGATCAGAGGCGGCGCCTCGAGAGCGGTGAGGGCGTCCTGCTCCTTCTTGGCGAAGATCCTGCTCCAAAGTGCGGGCTGGGTGGCATGCATGGAAACGGTGATCTCAATCGGCCGGTAGGCGGCCAGTTTCTTGAGGAATACCGCGTTCAGCATAGAGGCATTCGTCGTGAAGCAAAGCGTGTTGTAAAAGAACTTCCGACGGACGAGGTCAAGGATCTCGAAGAACCTTGGGTGCAGAAAGGCCTCCCCTTCGGCAATGCGGCCGGGCAGGCTGTCGCTGAGCCGGATGGGGTCGTCGTTGGCCTGCATGGCGCAGAGCTGGAGCTTGATGTCCTCGATGTCCCGAAAGAAACCGCCGGCGACCGGGAAGGGGTTGAGGTTGTTGGAGCAGAAAAGGCAATGAGAATTGCAGACCGCGCTGATGGGAAGTTGATTGAGCGGGCGGTTTGCCGCGAACCATTCGAGTATGAATGGGCTGAGGGCGAAGGCGTCATTTCCAGCCCCCGCGGGCTGGGAAGTCGCCACCGAGGCAGGTCTGACGAAGCCAAGATTATTCGGTTCTACCAGTTCCGGTGCCACTGTTTGACCTTTGGGTATCTATAACTTTTCTGTTTTTTCTCCGTCAAGGAAATCCGAAGACTGCATCAGCATTGTTTGCCAATCCCTATTCCGCCTCAAAATCCGGATTAGTAAATTTCCGGCAGTCCGCTTTCCAATTTTTCCCATTCAGCCAGTTTTCTAAGTTCGCTGGCTTCCGTTTGCATCTTGGTGATGTCATTCTTCCCGCCAACTAAATAATTCTGATAGAAAGACCTGAATGCTTCCTTAGGGTTACTTTGCTCCATATAAAGTTTTCTCCAAGTATCGATTGCCACCTGACTCCAATCATGCTCCTGATAAATCCTTAAATTATTTGAGGCAATGTTGCTCTCTATTAAACCTTGTTCCGGTTCTTTTAACCGCACCCTTGGCTCAAAGTAAAGCATCGCCACATCTTCAGACGACCAATCCACGTAAGGCTGCAATTCGCTATGAATGGCCACCTCCGTTTGCCGCGCATCACTTTGCCAGCGGTCCGGGGGACAATTCACCCCCTCCAGGCGACGGACCATGCTTTTGATCTTATCAGTCGCATCCAAGACCCGAAATGAGCGGATATACCCGGCATTGGTAATCTCTTCAAATCCCTTTATCAATATTCTGCTCTTCCGGGTCCGCATGTCTCGTCCCTGAAATCGACTCTTGTAATGGAGGAGCAGTAATTAATGGGCAGGCTGATTTGATTTTCCCTGGCGAACAGCAGTAACCTCAAGGCACAAATTTCCGTCTCGAAGACAGGTATATTAGGTTGATGGAGAAGATGGTAATTCCGCCGGCGGAAAGCCTTATAATTATACTCGGTAGCAGTCAATTGATGAAGATTAAGAAAATTAACGCCTGCTGTTTCCATTTTACCCAGTAGTCCTTTGACGAGGTCAAAATCCTCCGGTATTGCCGGGATTTCCACGGTCACGGTAGCGATGTATTCCTTTGCTAGATGGACGGGCGCCAGGTCATACTTCCGGGCGCTAATATCAAACCTAACCTCATCCAGTCCAGCTTTCTGCAGCATTTCCAAGCTACCTCGGTTTACCCGGTCCCCATTTGTATAGATCCATAGATACACCGAATTTCCAAATTCCTGACGTATGGCCTTGATATGAGCCAAAAGCCTGTCTAATGCCAGCAAGGGCTCTCCACCGGAAAATCCCACTCCTCGGATTTGGAAGGTTTTTATAAAAGCAAGATGTTCCACGGGATTCTTGAACACCAGCCCGTCAGTTTCGGACTCGCGCTCTGATTTCATGGACCTGTCCTGCGGGCAATAAAAGCAACGGCTGGTGCATAAACCGTTAATGAAGTTACACCGCCAGCCCCCCATTCCGCAGATTATACAACCTGGCGAAAGCGGCCCAGAGTGTGATTTAGTCCCCAGGCAACCAAAAGTGACCCAACCCGCAAGCGCTTCCAAAAGTTCGTTCCTTTGCTGGTTGGCCTGCTCGGCTTCTTCTTCATGCAAACCGAAGCAGATCGCGGTAAACCCAGCCAACGCGCTGCCGGGCAGATTCGATCTGTTGCTTTTTCTCAATTTTGCCCAACACTCAGCCACCCTTACTTTACGATAGCAATCAATGTATTTGGCGACGTTGTGTCATCAACAGAACATGACCTGAGTTTATCCCTTTGGCATATGAAGCCCAGGCCGCCCGCAGTTCCTGCGGGCCGGCGGCCTGGTCCGCTAGACGCAGACTAGGGAGCAGCGCCTTCATTTTAGTGGACTTTGCCGATAAAGACTAAAAGAGAAAATGGCCGGGACTACCCTCTGTCGAAGGAAGAGGATCTGCAGGACTGAGCCCGAAACCTGTCTCAGAACCTGCCATTCTCCTCAAATTGAGTTCAACGGCGGTCGCGCCAGGATGTTTCTCAAAGGAGGCGGATTCTCTACCTCACGACTTCGCGGATGTGCTACAAGCGGTATGATTACAACCATTTGCGTTGGCGGTGCCGGAGCCGCACCAATGATAGCTGCCGCCTAACCCTCCTGCATGATATTTGCAAAGGGATAAGACATTTTCTTCCGCTCTCCCCCTGGCCAAGATAACCAGTTGCGGGCTGGACCAGATCTTTTGCTCTAGATTAGCCATGCTTCATCCCTCCGAGATAGGTTTTCCGGCCATTTTAAAACCGTAATGCGTAATGGGTGATGCGTGATCACATTTTATGCTATAACCAAATTAGGAAAATACCAATCCACTTGGGGGCTGGACCAGATTTTACGGCTGATTGACCAACTTATTATTTATGATCATAAAATCATCTTTTTGTCAAATTAATTTTTCCGGCCGCCCTTCTCCAATCCGAGGCCCCGGGCCCGGGCCTGGGCCACCCGGCAGAAATACTCCACCCAGGCGTCCAGGCGGCCGCTCTCCAGGTGGGCGTGGGCCGGGCACCAGAGGCAGAGGTTGACCAAAGGACAGGCCCGGCACTTCTCCAGGAATTCCCGGTTTTGAGAGGTCAACTCCCGCACCTGGAGCGCCAGCTTATCCCAGGCCTCCCGCAAGTTGCCTCGGCGCAGATCGTAAATGCAATCGGGATGCCAGAGCGAGGAGCAGAGCCTGAAGAGGCCGCTGTAGCTCACGCTGAAGCTGCCCTGACCGGCGCCGCATTGGAAGAGGTGGCTGCAGCCTTCGGGGCCGCGAAGCCAGATCAATTGGTCGCACCCCTTCTTGAGAGCCCAGAAGCGCTCTGAATCGGCCCTCTCAATCGAGACGATCTCCTCGGGGGAGAGGCGCTGGCCCCGGATTTCCTCGTTGCGTATGGGATTGCCGTCGAAGCGCAGGTGCAGCAGGGGGTCGAAACGGAAATAATCCCGGGTGCGGTCCCGGCAGAAGCGGGCGATCTCCGGCAGTTCGTGGACATTGGCCCGGAGAGCCATGGCCTTGAGGCGCACCTTGAGGCCGCCCGCCAGCAGCAGGTTGAGCCCCCGCTGAAAGGCGCCAAATGACCCCGGCTTCCGGGTCACGGCTTCGTAGGTTTCCCGGCTAGCGCCATAGACCGTGACCTCCAGATCCCGGGGGGGGTATTTCCGGAAAAGTTCCGCATGCCGTGGAGTGACCAGACAGGCATTGGTGAACACCGATATTAGGAGCCCCAACCGCTTCATACCCAGGTAAATCTCGAAAAAATCCTTCCGCAGCAAAGGTTCTCCGCCGGTGAGCAGGCACCAGGTGGCACCCAGGGACACGGCCTCCCCTGCGATGCGCCTGATTTCCTCCAGGGAAAGCTCGGCGGCCCTGGCCCCGGCATCACCCGCGGGCAGGTTGATGTAGCAGTGGGCGCAGTCGTTATTGCAGCGGGCCGTCACCTCCAGTTCGAAGGAGAGGGGCATCCGTTTGTCCTTCATCTTGTCCCAGAGGCGAAAATTGGGCAGGGATTCGGAGGACACAAAAGTCTGGCTCACACCGGGTATCTCCGTTTCAGCGGCCGCAGCATCTGGCTGGCCCTGAAAATTAATGGGTGCAGGAGATTGTGCCGGGCCAGCAGGGCGATGACCCGCCGCTCCTGGCCCTGGCCGAAGCGCATCCGCCGGCTTCGTCGCTCCACCCAGTCCACGCGCCCCAGGACGTTGGCAGGCGGAACCAGGCCGTCCGCTTCCGGGGCGTTGTCCCCCCGGAGCAGATAACCCCCGGCTCGCCGGGCCGATACGCGGTGCACTACCAATTTCCCGGTTTCCGGGTGGCAGTAGGCCACCACCTCGCCGGGCTGCGGCCTCCTTGCGGGCCTTGGCGACACGGTCAACACATCGCCGTCCTGAATAAAGGGCAGCATGCTGAACCCCCGGGCCTTGAACCTGAAGGATGCTCCCTTGGCAAGGACCGCCCGCAGAAACTCGAGCAATGCGGGGCCCGAAAGGGATAGCACCCCGCCGGGCACGGCATAGAGGCAAGGTTTAGGAGGCGGGGACGGCAACCAGCATCCTCCTCCGAACTAGCTCTGCCGTCAGCCCAAGGACATCGGCTTCGATCTCTCCAGGGGCTGCCTGGTATTCGGCGGAAAGCTCCTGAATCACCTCGGTCAGCCGGCGCCGGCCGTCTAGTTTATCCCAGATAGCTTTGCCGGTTTCGTTCAAAGTAAAGAGTTCATCCTCCAGGTCGCCGATGCCCGCCACTAGGGGCACGATGATGATCTCGCCTTCGATCTCCCGAGCTACCACGTCGTCGGAGACCGCATACACTGCATCAGGACTAATGGTCATATCTGAACAATCCTTTCTTTCCAGTCATTTACCTCCCAGGCGCGCTCCCTCTCCCGGAGCAGTCCCAGGTCCCGGGCCTGGACGTGGGCCACCCGGCAGAGGTATTCCACCGGGGTGTCCAGGGTACCGTGCTCGGACCAGGATTTGGCCGGGCACTGCTCGCACAGTCCCTTTAAAAAGCAGCGGGCGCAGCGGGCCAAGTAGTCCGGGTTGGTGGCCCTGGTCTCTTCCCGCAGTCGGGGAAAAAAGTTTGTGAGGGCCTTCTTAAGAGAGCCTTTTTTCAGATCATAGACCATATCTGGGTGGCGCATGAGAAGGCAGGGCTGCAACTTGCCGTAAGCATCCACACAGGCGCCGTGCCCGGCGCGGCAGGAGAATAAAAGATCCCCGGACGGCCCCATGAACTTGCCGCAAAACTGCCGCATCTCCTGAAGATAGGCCCGGTCCTGCCTTCTGAGCAGAATAACCCCATCCTCAGGGGATACCCGGAGGCTTCGGATAAGGCGGTTTTTGAACGGGGAATCCCGGCGGCCCCGCAGGTCGAAAAACATGGAGTACTGGGGGGGTGTATCCATGGCCGGCAGGGTTTCGGCCCATGTCTCGAATTCCTCCAAATCCCGGATGTTGGGGGGCAGTACCGCCCCCTTGACCACAAAAGGAACCTTCTTATTGAGGAGCAGCCCGACCCCGCGGCGAAACTCCTCGAAAGAGCCCGGCACCCGGGATACGGCTTCGTAAGACTCCCGCCTCATGCCGTAAACGGTGACCTCAATCTTTTCCAAAGGAGGAATCCGGGCAAAAAGCCTGGCCAGGTCCGTGGTGATCAGGCGGGCGTTGGTAAACAGCATCACCTTGAGGCCCAGGCGCCGGGCAAAGAGATAGAGGTCTTGAAAATCTTCCCGCACCAAAGGCTCGCCGCCGGTAAAGCGCACCGACAGGGCCCCCAGCGCCGCAGCCTCCTTCAGGATAGCAATTATCCCGGAAGTGGTGAGTTCCCGCCGCCTGGCCACTCTATCATCTGCCGGGAGATTGATGCAGCAATGGATACAGTCATTGTTGCAGCGTTCGGTCAGCTCCAGGTCCAGTCTCCCGAGAAAATGGGCGCGATTCTTCCATAGCGGATGCCGAGAGGCGCTGACCTTGGCGGCATATGGGGAGGGATTAACTGCGCTCATAGGGCCTTGCCTGCTTCTCTGCCTGAAAATCCATCCACCAGATCCTTCAGTACCACCACTACATTGCCGCTCTGGTCAAATTCCATTTGGTAGCAGGGAATCTCCCGGGCCACACTGCCGATTAGCGCCAGCATCTTCTCCCACCAGTCTGTTGATGCCATAGGCCTTATTAAACAAGAAAGCAAACGGGTCACGATCTCTTTGCGGTTCTCCAGGAGCCTAAGTCGGTTGCGGTTCGACTTTTGCAGAAACAAGATGGCGCCCAGGGGCGCTGAGGCTGAGGACACTTGAGGGACCTCGCCATGGCTCCAGGTGCCGTGGACCCGCCACCCTTCGGGCCAGCGGCGCACGATGTTGCGGTCATCGCAGAGGATTTCGGCCTTGCCCTGGAGCATCTTAACCATGGTGGACTTGCCCGCCTCGGAATGGCCGACGAAGAGGAGACCCTGGCCATTCAGGATCGTGCCGCTGGAGTGGAGGACACAAGCAGCGCGGTCGGCCAAGATCCGGGCGAAGAGAATCTGGTCGGTGGTGAAAAGCGTCAAGGCATGCAAATCGCCTTTACGGAAAAGTTCTTCCCCATCGTGGTATATTTTTCCTCGAGTGTGGTCATGATTGAAAACCGCAACTTTGTGCAGGCTGGGGTTATCCGCCTCGCCGGCAAGACACAAATAAATCCAGGAATCGCCCTGGCGGTAGATGGCCCAAGGGGGTTTCCGGTATACCTCCTGGCCCAGATTTTTCCCCTTCAGATCCGGCAGACTGAAGTGATGGCGAATGGAAATCAAGTCGTCACCGGGGCCGTTCATCCCAAACTGCTGGAACTTGGCCTCGAAGGTATGGTCAGTAATGGCGAGGTCGGCTTCCACCAGCACGGTGACCCCGGCGATGCCATAATAACGGCGGTGGCGGCGTTGCCAGTTTTCTTTAAAAGCGCGGTTTTCCCGGGCCACTTGGCAGAGGTAGTCCACCTTGGAGCCATGGCGGCGATGCTCCAGATAGCCGTACACATCACACCAGCGGCAATCATTCCGCAGATCGCAAACGGCACAATTTTCCCGGTACTCTGCTCCCCCCTGCACCCGATCGGCCAGGGAGGGAATAAAGACCTCCCAGGCCTCCCGGAAAGCGCCCCTACGCAGATCATAACGCAAGGCAGGGTCTTTGATGAAGGAACAGAACGTCATCCGGCCGTAGGGATCGATATGAAAATCCCGGCAGCCGGCGATGCACCCGGCAAAAAGCAAATCATAGCCCGTGGCCTTGTGGCACTCTGCTTTCCCTTGATGTTCCAGCCACTCTTCATAAGACAGGTCGGGCTGATCGAGCTCAATGACATCTTGGGGATCGAGCCGTTGGCGGGCGATCTCGGCGTTACGGCGAGCCGAACCGCAGGCCGACAAATAAAGCCAGGGGGCGCCTACCCGATAGTGGGGACTGAGGGATAAAGCTAGCTTTATCATGTCATCGAACTGGTGATAATTGTCCCGCATGGGGATGAGCTGTACGGCGAAGCCGGCGCCAGCCTCCTTGAGGTAAGCAAAGCCCTGCATGGTGGCCTGGAAAGAGCCGGGATGGCGGGTAATATGGTCGTGGACCCCGGCCGTAGCCCCATAGAGGGCCACCATCTTGCCCCCTTTGCGCTTCAAAAGGCGGGCGATCTCCCGCGTGATCAAAGTGCCGTTTGTGTTAAGGCCATAGGAGACCGCCTTGGCGGTCAGGAAGGAAAATATCTCGGCAAAATCCGGCCGCAGCATAGGCTCACCACCGGAGATGCTCCATTTCTGGCAGCCCATCTTTCGCGCCTCACCGGCAATCTGCTTGATTTCCTCAAAGGAGAGCTCGTCCTTTTTCTCTGGGGCCCGGACAGGAATTCTCAGCCAGCAGTGACGGCAGTTATTGTTACAGCGGTAAGTTAAATCGAGGTTCCCTTCCAGAGGTAATCGGGGGAATTCCCGCTCCCGCCTTTTTTGCGTGTAGTTGGCTTGCCCTATTTTCTCGCAGGATTGCAAATGGTTTATCCTATCCGGCCGTTTAAATCTTGAAAAGAGATTCCTGTCAGGAAATTTTATACAAATTTCCCGGCCGGAGCAAGCAGGATTCTCCTGATCGCCATTAATGCAGGTCAGGTCTAATCAGCAAAGGTTGGTTTAATATTCTTAAATGTGGCCATATATCGGCCGGACTTGTGGGGATGCTGCCGTGCTGTTCTCAATCCGCTAAAAAGCGGCGGATTTCAGGTACATCTTCATTGCTCCCTTTCCGCACCATGCTCACTTCATCTTCGGGGTCAGAAAACCTCATCAGGTAGATTCCATAACGGTTGGCGATCCTGTCGCGGTACTCCATATCCTTATAAGTCTGATTGGGGTACCCGCTCGTTTCGCATAGCTTCAGGTCGCTCACCACAAATTGCCCTTTCTGCACCTTTTGCGAGAAGAGTTTGAGCCGCTAGAGGTTGGCCGGGGAGATATCGTCCCCGCCGTCCACGCTGGCCCTCCTGGGCAAAGGCAGGGCCACCCCGCACTTGGGGCACCTTTCTTCCCGCTGTTCCCGATAGTCCTTGGTGATCTTCATCCACCACCGGGGCTCCACCGGCCAACCCGGAGGCCCGTCAAACAAGACTGCCAGGTGAGCCGCCACCTCGCAGAAAAAAGCCCCCTGGGCGAGATCGCCGTGCTTCAGCACTCCTGAAGCCAGTACCCCTCGGTTGCCAGGAACATCGTCTACCGGTAAGGGATCACCTCTTCCGCCGCCACCAGGATCGGGGCATGGAGGATATCGGGGCGGGTATGGTCGTTGAGTAAGAGGTTCCCGAAGGTTTCACAGATGTCTTCCCGGTAATGCTCATAGCCTTTGGGGAAACAAGTCCAGAGCCCCAGGCGCTCTGGGCGGATCTTTGACCTCGCGTAGCTGGTCATGTGGCCGAAATTGGGATGCAGAAGCGGTTCCCCCCCACAGAAGCCAATCATGTGGGGGAAATCAACGAGGGAATCGATGGCCTGAATAAACTGCCCCTTTCCATGAAATAAGGGGGGCGGTGGCCGCAGAACCTTGTGCAGTTGGAACAGCGATTCGGGCAGGCGTTGGTAATGTCGATCTGGATAGTGGCCATCTCAGCCAGGGGCCTCATTGAATGGCCTCCATCTTCACCTGCCAGATGTCTCCGGGACCGGTGATAACTTTATCGGGGCCAAAGAACTCATTGACCGCCTTTCGGACGCTGGCGAAGGCCCAATCATGCCCACAAATCAACTTGCGGGTCTTGGGGGCCCATAGCCGCAGATCCCTTATCACCGCCTCATATTCATGTTCGGCGTCCAGGAAGACCATATCAATCTGGGCCGGCACCAGTTCTGAGTTGGCCGCCTCATCGCTGGACATTTTGACCACCACCAGATTTTTGAACTTCCCCACATTCCTCATAAAATCTTCGAAAGGCTTCACGCCAGCCTTGACCGCGGCTGCCTCCTGTAGGGTAGCCCCTTCCCAATGATCCACCGCATAGACCGGGCCCAGGCAACCGGCAAGCAGGGCGTAGGTGCTGCGGCCCTTCCAGCAACCCACCTCCACCACCGAGGCCATCCTTTTGGCGGTGTCGTGAAGCCACTCTAGATCCTCCCGCCCCATCGCCCCATCGATCTTCTCAGCCTTGACCACCGGGGGGCTGACATGGCTGTCATCCTCCCGGTAACCCCAGGACTTCAGTACCTTTCTCATCTCCGAGGCCTTGAGGGATGGGGCGATGGTATAGGCGTGGTAGAAGAAGTAGCCACCATCCTCATAGCCATACTGCTCCATGAGTTTGCGGATGGCGATGAACTTCAGGCCGAATTTGGCGATGTTGCGGCTGCAGTTGAAGTCATCGATGAGGTGGTGGGTTTCTATCACTCCGCTCAACTGCTCTTCCACCGTAGGCTGGATGCTGGCCAGGGCCTCTTCCACGGTGAGGTCATCGATGGGCCGCCAGAGTTCGATACAGAGGTCGCTGGCTAGCGTGAACCAGTTGCCGGAGCCAATGTGCCGGCCGTCCCTCTGGAAGAAGCGGTCATACTTCCAGCGTAAGGGGGCAAAATCGCTGCCGTGATGGCTCACGGTGTCCCGGGGCAGAAGCAGGGTGAAGTCCGGGGTGTCCGGGTGGATCAGGGCATCCGAGTCAATATAGATATTCCAATCGTTGCCCATCTGCTGGGCCAGTTCGTAGATCTGGAACTTCTCATAGGTGATGGGCCATTCCGGGAACTTCCGCTCCTTGATGATATGGATGTCGGCGCCGATCTTGTCAGCGTACCGCTGCAGGAAGGGAAAGGTGATGGCGGTCACCTGGGGGGCATGATTGTCAATATTGAGGGTGTAGATGGTCTTTTTGGGATTTTTTTGCCACATACCCCCTCCTTTAGAGGTAAAAAAGAGTTGATAGAAAACTTTGAATATTCTGGCCGTCTTTTAGGGGTAATTTTCTCTAAACAGGTTTTTTATCAAGCTCGCCTTGCGGGCTAGTTGCGTTTACAGAGAGACCTTTACCATTTAGATCAGAAGGCCGGTTCTTTTTTTGCCGGAGCATATCTATTTAATGCCATAACCGAAAGAACAATGCATCTTAAATTTTTTTACGACATCACTTCCTTACCTTGTTGCGGGTGGGAGCTAGTCCACTTTCGTTATCCAGAGAAACCTGTCCACCAGGGTGCGGTCCGGTTTCACATTGTTTCCCCCCCTGACCTCCTCAGCCTTTGTAAGTAATTTTACCACACCCTTTCAAAACCCTTTCATTTTGCGTTTTAATTTCTGCCAACCTTTTTCAAGTTCTTGATTCATGAGCCGGATTTGATTTGTATTTTTATAACATCGGTAGAGAGAAAAATTGATCTTCTCGTCTTCCGGACTCATTCTTTCTGCTTTTTTCAGTTCAGGAATAGCCTTCGCAAATTCATTGGTATTCTCGAAGCTTCTCCCAATAATCTCGTGGACATTGACATCATCTTCCCGACCATTCAGTTCTAAGGTCTTAAAGGCAGCCTTAATGGCTTCCCGGTAGTTTTTTTTCCCGAAATGATACTTCGCCAAGAAGAGATAAAAACGGCCGTCATCCGGAAATTTCTTTAATGCTTTCTGAGAAACGGCCAAGGCCTCATCCTTCTTTTTGTTTTCTTCATAATAGGAAACCAATCCCCTCATTTCTTCTTGACCATCTTTATGGAATAGATAATTCCCCAAAACTAATATATCCATTTCGGTACTGAAAAAAACCTCGATCGCATCATCAGGTGTTTCCACAATCGGCATCCCTCGGATGTTAAATGAAGTATTTAATATGACCGGCACACTAGTCAGTTGATAAAATTCTTTTATCAACTCATAATAAAGTTCATTATCAGCCCTGGTCACGGTCTGCACCCTAGCGGTGCCGTCCACATGAATGACCGCGGGTATCTCTTGGCCTTTATCCACTTTTACTTTCGCAACCAGCAACATAAAAGGACTTGGGCAAGAAAGATCAAAGAATTCGGGGGCACATTCCAAGAGAATGCTTGGAGCATAGGGGCGAAAACTCTCGCGGTGTTTTACCTTTTTAGTTACCAACTCCTTCATCTCGGGCCGCCTGGGATCAGCCAGAATGCTCCTGTGACCCAAGGCCCTGGGGCCGAATTCAGAACCTCCTTGAAACCATCCGACGATCTTGCCGGCGGCAATATACTGAACGGTTCTGCAGATGAGTTCGTTTCTGGTCAAGGCCCTTTTTAATATTTTATGCCTGCGCAAGGAGGCCCGAATTTCTCCTTGCGGGTATTTCCTCCCAAGATAAACATTCTTCAAAGGAAATCTATTTTTTCCATCGGCTAATGTATGCCAGCCGTACAAGGCACAGCCGATGGCGATCCCATCATCCGTTGCGGCCGGCTGAATGAAAATATGCTTAAATGGGCTATGGTCTAATATCTTCTTGTTCGTAATCGAATTCAGGCCGCCACCTCCGGCTATGCAGAGATTCTCTGATCCCGTCATTTCAAACAGCCTATTTGCAAGGTAGATCATGCCCTTTTCCAGTTCTTCCTGTGCTTTGTGGGCCAGATTTTTGTGAAATTGATTTAACTTATCATGCTTGGGTTTCACGATTGGAACCAATAACCCTTTTCTGATCTTGGCAATCTTATTGTCTAATGCAAGTTGCACAAACCGACTGGTGCCTATCTTGTTATTAATAATCTCAATGATATCCGGCCAATCTCTCACGGGCTTCCCGTAGGGCGCTAACCCCATTGTTTTACCAGCCTCCGTAACAACTTCCCCCACTGGCGGATTGTATTTTCCCATTGAAAAACCTAATGCAATAGAGATGAAATTATAAATATAAGTGAGCGAATAATAAGCTTCCACCTGCGGATTTTTCGCCGACCATAACTTCTGATAAGTTTTTAATATTGGTTTTATTATAGTGCCTTCGGCGTAGAAACCGCTTTCCGCCTCGGTTCCGTTCGAGGTATAACTGCCGAACACATCAGCAACTAAAACGGCACTTTCACCAAAAGGAGAGCAAAAGTAAGAACTATAGGCATGGGCCAGATGATGTGAGGGGTGGGGCAGGGATTTTATTTTGGATTTATCTTTAATCGGCAAGAGAAGTTTAAGGCTTTCTATGTTGACAGGTTCAACGGCATTATCGGCTACAATTAAATCCACATCATCCAGACCGATACCGGCTGCATTAAGGCAGTAACTGATGGAGCGCATGGGCGGTATTCTTGCATTTTGTCCTTTCTTGCGCACCAGGAAATATAATGTTGATTTCTTGACTCCGTCCAGCCTCTCTTCGGCAATAGCAAACAAGATCTTGCCGTCCTTGAGCAAACAGGCGCTCCGATCATGACTCAAATTGATTCCTAAAATATACATACTTTTTTAGGTAAACGTTGCGTGTGGGAGCTAGTCCACTTTAGTTATCCAGAGAAACCTATCCACCAAAGTACGATCCGGTTTCACATTATTTTTCAGGCAGTGGTCATAGAATAGGGTTACCAGGCGGGCATCCCGTTCGGATGGGGGGCAGGCGCCTGTGGCTGATTACCTCTTTTATTTCTGTCAGAACCTCGGCGAGAAAGGCCACATCAAAAGGGGGGCGGCCAGCAGGGGATTTTCCGAGGTTTGGTTCGGGAGCTGTAGTGACCCATGGCCATGCAAGAGTCGCTCTATATCAGTCTCCCTAATCCCAGCATACCGCTGGATAGTTTCCAAATCAGGAATCATCTTGCCTGATTCAAATTTGGATACAGTCGACTTGCCAAACCCCAATTTTTTGCCAATGCCTGGGTTCTCGAAAAAATTGGTTTGGGGGCGTCTTTACCCGGAGAGAATTCCCCCAAAGTTCCTATTCTTGAAGCCGAATTCCATCGTCGATGGCAAGGCAAGCTCATTTCTGTGAAAAAAGCACTATCTCGATAGCAATAAAAGAGAAGACCGCCACCCCGATAATTAGCAAAATCCGTTCGCTATTCCTGGTTAGGAATCGCTCGAAATTATGTTTCCCGGATTCCACTTTAATCAGACCACGCCATTTGCACTCCGGGTTTCGGCAACGGTAAGCACGCCAGCCAAGATTCTTTTTGAATT
>Ga0187885_10001927_pt1 | contig 21562 bp, 18 predicted proteins | sample June2016WEW_20_1_3_FD_132970 | JGI IMG/M metagenome (GOLD analysis project Ga0187885, IMG submission 132970) | Peatland microbial communities from SPRUCE experiment site at the Marcell Experimental Forest, Minnesota, USA - June2016WEW_20_100 | ecosystem: Environmental > Terrestrial > Soil >... | reverse complement strand
TCGGTTGCCATCGTCGGTGCGCTGGCGCTGCACGCGGGGATGGTGCTCACGGGCGGCTACTCGGTCTTCGAGCGACTTGCGCTCGTGCTCTCGCTCGCGCTCTTCAGCTTCGTCGTCCTGGCGATCGTCGGCCACCCGAACCTGTCGCACCTCGTCTCGGACCTTAGCCCGCTCCCGAGCGACGTGCCGCACGACTACTTCGCCCTCGTGGTGGCGATCGTGGGGGCCTCGATCATGCCCTGGATGCTCTTCTACCAGCAATCCGCCAGCGTGGACAAGCAGCTGACCCGTGATGACCTCAAGGGCTCCAGGATCGAGACCCTGGTCGGCGCCTTCGCCAGCCAGGCGTTGATGGCGGCCATAGTCATCGCCGCTGCCGCGGCGATGGAGTCGGCCGCTCCGGCAGCGATACCGCACGGCCTCGCCGGGCTGCCGGAGGGGCTGGCTCGCCTGGCGATGGGCGGCTCGGGCTGGCTCATCGCCGTCGGCCTCATGGGCTCGGGCCTGCTCGCCCTGGTTGTAGTCTCGCTCTCGGCCGCGTGGGGGGTTGGGGAGCTGATGGGCTGGCCCCACAGCCTCGACCTCAAGCCGAGCCAGGCCCGCCGGTTCTACGCGGTGTATCTCGCGGAGGTTATGCCGGCGGCGGTGGTGGCGCTCGTCTCCGCCGACCTCGTGCGGCTGTGCGTTGGGGCGATGGTCTTCAACGTCGTGGTCCTGGCGCTGCCGCTCGCCTTCCTCGTTCGTCTCACCAGCGACCGCGCGCTGCTCGGCGACCTGGCCAACTCCCGCACCCACGCCGCGCTGCTGTGGCTGTTGACGGCGGCGCTTCTGCTCGCCGGCGTTTACGGCATGTTCCAGTACCTGACCTGAAGCCGGCCTGCAGCGCCGGGGTCCGCAACGACCGGCCCGGACGGACCGCCCGACGAGCCGCGATCCGCACGGTCGACCTGGGTCTTGCGCGACGGCCCGGCTCCGGAGACACTACCCGTGGCTGGACGACCGCTGGACCAGACGCGGAACCGGCTCGTCAGCTCCAGGTTCGCTCCCGGGAAGAACCCGACGGCGCGACTGCGGAAGGGCCGGAAGACCATGCATCGCAGACGAGTTGTGATCATGGGAGCCGCTGGTCGCGACTTCCATGACTTCAACACCGCTTATCGGAACGACCCCAGCGTGGAGGTCGTGGCCTTCACGGCCGCGACGCAGATCCCGGGCATTGCCGGACGCGACTACCCGCGGGAGCTGGCCGGGCCTTTGTACCCCAACGGCATTCCGATAGTGGCTGAGGTGGACCTCGAGCAGCTGCTGGCCGAGAAGTCGGTCGATCTCGTCGTCTTCGCCTACAGCGACGTCACCCACGAGCACGTCATGCACACGGCCAGCCGGGCGCTGGCGTGCGGGGCCGACTTCGAGCTTCTCGGGCCGGCCCGGACGATGCTGCGGAGCACGAAGCCGGTCGTGGCGACCGGGGCGACGCGCACCGGAGCCGGCAAGAGCCAGACGACGCGCTACATCGCCGCCCTGCTCGAGCAGCTGGGGCTGCGCGTCGTCGTTGTTCGCCACCCGATGCCGTACGGTGATCTCCTGGCCCAGCGGGTCCAGCGCTACGCCACGTACGCGGACCTCGATCGCTACGACACCACGATCGAGGAGCGCGAGGAGTACGAGCCTCATCTCGACGCCGGGCGCGTCCTGTACGCCGGCGTGGACTACGAGGCGATCCTGCGCCAGGCCGAGGCCGAGGCCGACGTCGTGATCTGGGAGGGCGGCAACAACGACTTCCCGTTCTATCGGCCGGACCTGTTCATCGTCGTGGCGGACCCGCTTCGGGCGGGCCATGAGCTGCACTATCACCCCGGCGAGGCGAACGTCCGCATGGCCGACGTGGTCGTGATCAACAAGGTGGACTCCGCCTCGGCCGAGCAGATAGCCGAAGTGAGGGCCGACGTCGCCGCCACCAACCCCCGGGCGCAGGTGCTCCTGGCCCGGTCGGCGCTCACGCTCCAGGGCGGTGACGTGGCCGGCAAGCGGGTCGCGGTCGTGGAAGACGGCCCGACGCTCACGCATGGCGGCATGACGTTCGGGGCCGGCGTCGTGGCGGCGCGCCGGTTCGGTGCCGCGGAGCTGGTCGATCCCGTTCCGTACGCCGTGGGCCAGCTGGCCGAGACGCTGCACCGCTACCCGGCCCTGGAGCATCTCATCCCGGCGATGGGCTACGGCCAGGGTCAGATGCACGAGCTCGAGACGACCCTCAACGCCATGCCGGCCGACCTCGTGCTCTCCGCGACGCCCATCGACCTGACCCGCGTCCTCAAGCTCGCCAAGCCGGTCGTTCGGGTCAGATACGAGCTGGAGGAGATGGCCGGCGATGCCACTCTGCCGGGCCAGCCGGCCCAGCCTCGCCTGATCGACCTCCTGCGAGGTATCGTGGAGCAGGCTCACGCCGGCACGACGCCGGCCGCTGATCGCTGACGGAGGGCTCCGATGGCGCGGCACCTGCTGACTCTGGATTCCCTGGGCCGGGATGGCATCCGCCAGACCCTGACCCTGGCCGCCCACGTCAAGAGCCGTGGCGGGATGACCCGCGACGCCCTTCCCGGGGGCCGGCTCGGGATGATCTTCGACAAGCCCTCCACCCGCACCAGGGTGAGCTTCGAGGCGGCTGCGTGGGGCCTCGGCATGCTGCCGATCACGCTCCGCCCCGACGAGCTGCAGCTCGGCCGGGGCGAGACGATTGCCGACACGGCTCGCGTCCTGTCGCGCTATCTCTCGGCCCTGGTGATCCGGACCTTCGAGCAGGCCAGGGTCGAGGAGCTGGCCCGATACGCCTCGATCCCGATCGTCAATGCCCTGACGGACGACCACCATCCCTGTCAGGCCCTGGCCGACGTCATGACGCTTCAGGAGGAGTTCGGCGCCCTGGAAGGGCTGCGGGTCGCCTTCGTGGGCGATGGCAACAACGTTTGCCACTCGCTCATCCAGGCAGCCGGGCACCTGGGCTTGCGCCTCGCCATCTCGACGCCGCCGGGCTACCGCCCCAATGCGGAGATCGTGGCCGCGGCGCAGGCCAACTGCCGGACCAACGGCGGCGGGATTGAGCTGGGCAACGACCCCAGGGCCGCCGTGCGCGGCGCCGACGCGGTCTACACCGACGTCTGGGCCAGCATGGGCCAGGAGAAGGAACGCGAGGAGCGAGCCCGCGCCTTCGCCGGGTATCGCGTGGACGGCGCCCTGATGGCGCTGGCCGCGCCGAGGGCCATCTTCCTGCACTGCCTGCCCGCCCACCGTGGCGACGAGGTCACCGACGAGGTGATGGACGGACCGCAGTCGCGCGTCTGGGACGAGGCCGAGAACCGCTGGTACACCGAGCAGGCCCTGCTGTACCTGCTCATCACCGGCGACGAGCGGGGGGAGCGCCTCGGATGACTCGTCTCGCCATTGCCCTGGGCGGCAACGCCCTGATAAGGCGAGGCGAGCCCGGCTCCACGGAGGTCCAGCGCCACAACCTGGTGGCGGCGGCGCGGGGTCTCGTCACGCTCGCCGAGGGCAGTCGCGCGGAGATCGTCATCACCCACGGCAACGGCCCGCAGGTCGGCTTCCTGGCCATTGCGGCGGAGATGGCCGCCGCGGTGGTCCCGGCCCCGCCGCTCGACGTCCTCGGCGCGGAGTCTCAGGGCCAGATCGGCTACCTGCTGGCCAATGCCCTCAACGACGCCTTCCTGGAGCGCGGCAGGCGACGCGAGATCGTCGTCGTGGTGACCAGGACGGTGGTCCCGGCCGACGACCCGGCCTTTGCCAATCCCACCAAGCCGGTTGGACCGATCTACGACGAGGAAACGGCCAGGGAGCACGCCCGAACGCGCGGCTGGAGCATCGCTCCCGACGGCAAGAGCTGGCGCCGGGTGGTGGCATCGCCGTCGCCGCTCCGCATCGTCGAAGCGGACGCGATCCGAAGGCTCGTGGAAGCGGGCATCCTGGTCGTCGCCTCGGGAGGTGGGGGAGTGCCCGTCGTGGAGCTGCCGGACGGTCGACTCGAGGGCCGTGAAGCGGTGATCGACAAGGATCTGGCCGCGGTCGTGCTGGCCCACTCCGTGGACGCGGACGGGCTGTTGCTCCTCAGCGACGTCGACGCCGTGTATCGCCGCTGGGGCACTCCGCGCCAGGAGCCGATCCTTCGCCTGTCGGTGGATGAGGCGCTGGAAGGGCTGGCTGCCGGAGCGTGGCCTTCCGGCTCGATGGCGCCCAAGGTCCGGGCGTGCGCCCAATTCATCCAGGGCGGTGGCCGTTTTGCCGCCATCGGGGCGCTCGAGAACGCCGTCGCGATCGTCAAGGGCGCGTCGGGGACCTGGTTCGGCAGCGAAGCCGTCGGCTGGCCGCGCCGGGCCGCCTAGAGCGGGAACCGATCGGACCTGCCGCGATCTTCTTGTCCGTTCGGCTAGACTGGGCCGGGATCCGTGACGTACTCAGGGAGCGTGAGTCAGTGCCGCGATCGGCCGTTGCCGTCTGCCTGCCCGAAGACGAGCTCCGGGCAGTCAGCGCCGAGTTGACGGAAGCCGGGTACGAGCCCATCGAAGTGACCGGCCCCGACGAGCTCGAGGCGCTTCTGGGGCGGCGCGATGACGTCGGCCTGGCTCTCCTGGACGGCGAGACCGACTTCGACGCGACCATCGAGATGTACGCCCTGCTGCACGAAGGCGGTCGCAACGTCGCATCGCTGATGGTCGTCTCCTCGATCGCGATGGAGCGGCTGAGCCTTGCCGGACGCGCTCGGGTCAATGCCGAGTTCGTCACCCGTCCCTATTCCCCGGCATCGTTGCGCTGGCGTGCCGAGGCCATGCTGATACGCGCCGAGACCCTGCTCATCCGGGACGAGGCCGTGGGCGATGAGGCCCGTGGGGCCATCCTCGAGGGCCAGGTGGGGGGCCCAGCGTCGACTGCCACGCGAGGTCAGCTGGTCATCGTCTTCAATCCCAAGGGCGGGGTCGGCAAGACGACGATCGCCATCAACACCTCCGCGATGCTCCAGACACGCAAGAGCCAGCGGGTGCTGCTCGTCGATTGCGACGCCGTGACGGGTCATGTCGTCACGTCGCTGGGCATGGCCGCGATCCCGACCGTCGTCGATGTCTGGAGCGCGGATCTCGAGACGGGCGCCAACCACTCACTGGCGGAGATCGCAACCCGCCACAGCAGCGGCGTCGCGGTGCTGTGCATGGCGCAGTCACCGCTCCACACGGAGGTCCTGGAGCCCAAGCGCGTCGCCCAGGCCATCAGTGCCGCACGCGCCACCTTCGACTGGGTCATCGTGGACATGCACCCGGACTACGGGCCGCTCAACCAGGTCATCTTCGCCCTGGCCGACCAGATCCTCGTGCCGGTCACGCCGGACGTGCCGGCCATTCGAGCGGCCGTCCAGTTCCGCGAGGTCGCGATTGACCTCGGCCTTCGCGATCGCCTCGCGCTCGTTGTGAATCGGGCCAACAGTGGCGTCTCGGCCCGGGACGTCGAGAAGGTCATCGGCATGAGCGCGATCGGGAAGATCCGGTCGGCGGGCATGCTCTTCGTCCACGCGGCCAACGGCGGGCGCTCGGCGGTCGAGCAGTTCCCCAAGGCCAGCGTCGTCGGCGACATCGAGAACCTGGCCGACCGTCTCATCGCGGCTCGCGACGCGGCGTCCGGCAGGCCCGAGAGCTCGGGCATTGGCGCGTTCATGCGGCCCGTTCGCGACTTCCTCAACAGGTGGACGACCCAGCCTTCGGGCCGGTCGGGCTAGGGCCCCCTACTGCGGCGGGCGGAAGCTCAGTCGCGCGGACAGACGGTCGGCAAACTCGGCCCGGACCGGAGCCGCCTCGTCACGCTCGATGTCCAGCTCGCTCGCGATCTCGTCCAGGGTCGCGCTCTCGGTGGCCGATATCGATCCGTCCGCTGCCGCGACCTGGTAGCAGGCTCTCAGCACCGTCACTCGCTGCTCGGGCGTCGACGCTTCGCGGAACTCGCGCGTCACCAGGTAGTCGCTGGTTCCGCCGGATGTCCGTTCCTGGAGCTTGGCCATCTCCGCGACCAGGACGGCCTGGGACCCATCCAGCCCGGATGCGACGAGCGCGCTCTCGATCGCCTGCGTCTCGACGTCTGATATCTCCATGTCGGCATTCGCGGCCCGGGCGAGCACGTAGGCCATGCCGGCCAGGAGGCGCGCCCTGTCGGGCGGGAGCGTCTCCAGCCGGGCCACGATCCGGCGTACCGCTTCGGTTTCGGCGTCTGTTGGCAAATCGGGCGGGGGAGCGCCCGCGGGACGGCCGCCGATGAACCTCATGAAGGACATCTCGCCCTCCTCCTTTCGGGTCGGGCTCAGGCGTGGGTGAACAGTAGGTGCAGCTCCATTATCCCGTGATCCTGGACTGAGAGGACGGCGAAGCTCGTCGGTCCCGAGAAGCCATAGTCGGCGAAGGTCACCGGCAGGCTGCCGGTAACGGCGATGATGCCGCCCTGGCGAACCGCCTGCAGGGCGATATCGACCGTCTTCGTCACGCCATGGAGCGTCAGGGCCCCCTCCACGGTGACCGTCACGGTCTTGCCCTCCGCCGGTAGCGTACCCAGGTCGACCGACTGAACGGTCCGAAACGTGGCGGTCGGGAACTGGTCGGTGTCGATCGCCTGGCTGCGAAGCTGGTTGTCACGGTTGGGGTTGTCGCTGACGAGGGCGGTCAGGTCGGCAGTGATCTGGACGTTGGACACGACCGCACCATTCAACGTCATCGAGCCTGTGACCCTGGGCGTCCGGCCCACCGCGGTGTTGGCGCCGATGCTCGCGAGCTGCTCCTGCACCCTATAGCCGACCCACGAGGCTGAGAAGTCGGTCATCGAGCCAAGGGTGTCGCTGACGTTCCACGTGCCGTCGAGCGAAGCCGGGGCGGCCACCGCGGCACCGGAGGGCAGGAGCGGCGGGGCGGAGCCGACGGCCGCCGGGCCGCCGGGGCGAAGGAACAGGTACCACAGGCCGTAGCCGCCGGCGGCGCCGCCGATCACGATCACCGCCGCGATGACGATGATCAGGTTCCGCCTGGCGTGCGAACGGTGCCCGATGGGAGACTGGGCAGTGGAGCCGGGAGCAGCCATCTTGGTGAGCCTCTGGCGCCCGGGCTTCGGGCAGCAGTCCCGCAGGATTGTGGGACCGTAACGACACTAGTGCGCCACCAGTGCGCCGGCCGACGAACGGTCGGATCATGCGCCTGTCGCAACGGCCCGCCAGGTCGGCCCTCAGCGCCCCGGGGCCAGGTCCCGAGCAGCCCCGCAGCCGTCGTGAAATGGCCGGGCCCGCCCTCCCAGGGTGGTTCCGGGCCGGTTCCCATGGCAGCGGGTAGTTGCCAAAGGTAAAGGCAAGGGAGACCGACATTTGGGTTTCCTTCACCCTTTTGGGGTCGCCAGAATTGCTCGCCTGGCCGGTCTACGGGGGATCGTGGCCTGCGCCAGACGAATTGGCCGCGCGTGCCGCCCGAACGGGTGGTTGGAGGCGGGACCGAGAATGGGTCCTCGGATCCTTGGCCGTCCCAGGGGCCCCGAAGGATAGTCGCAAGACTTCGACGCGTCAGCCTCTACCGTCCGGAGGAGACCATCGTGCGCAACCACTTCCTGCCGAGCCGTGCTGTGCTCGGCGCAATGGCCCTCAGCGCGTTTGCCATCGCCGCCTCGCTGACCTGGTCGGTTCCGATCGTCAACGCGGCGGGCGCCGCCAACGCGGAGGCCGCGGAGCTCGTCCGCCTGATCAACGGCGAGAGAGCCTACCTGGGCGAAGCCCCTCTACGCGTCGACGGCTTCCTCGCCATCAAGGCCCGGGACGGCGCCGTGGCCTGCCCCAACGACACCAGCCTCGTGATGCAGGGCCGGGCCAAGGACTTCGCGGTCTACGGCTTCCCCGCGAACGCGCACCTGCTGCGACTGTGCCCGGCCTACACGTCGATGGACGCGATGAAATCCTGGGGCTACACGGGCGCCAGGGGTGAGGTCGCGGCCCTCAACGGTGGCTATGGGACGACGAAGGTCACGTACACCTACGGCTGCACGCCTTCGGTCCGAACCTGCCCGGGGTCAACTACCTCCACCTACTACACCACGGATCGGGTCATGACCGACTGGATCTCCAGCAGCACCCACTACGCCATCATCGTCGGCGCGTACGACCGGATCGGCTGTGGGGCATGGATCGGCTCGAACGGGGCCTATTACTACGACTGCATGCTCAGCCTGGGCGGGCCGACGGTGTCGAAGCCCAAGTCGACTCCGAAACCGCCGACCGGCACGAAGGTGCCGGCCGCGACGAACCGGCCGGCCGCGACGCCGACACCCATCCCACTCCCCACGCCGACGCTCGCTCCGTCCGTGGCGGTGCCGACGGTGCCCAGCCCAACGGCCGTCGTGGCCGGGGTCGAGCAGACGGCCCCGACGCCGCCGGCGGTGCTGCCAGGTGTCACGGCGCAGGGCGCCTCGCAGAGCTCCCTGCCCCCCGGCAACTCCGCGCCGCTGGCGTCAGAAGATCTCGGCGTGGCCGCGGGTGCGTTGGCGGCCATTGCGAGCCTGTTGTACGCGCTCCTGGCGTTGATACGGCGGCGCCGGCAGGGAAGCCGGCCCGTGGTCTGAGAGGTCCTACTCGCCCCGGCGGAAGCCGACCGAGGTGACCACCAGGAAGACGCCGAAGACGATGATCGCGATCGGCCAGGCCAGGCCGAGGTCCGCCTGCGGATAGATCTCGTGCCAGCCGATGAGGCCGCCGACCACGATCAGCAGCACCCCGAAGACCAGCGCGCCCGACCCGTGGCGCTCGCGGCGGCGCTGCCAGCGCTCCTGGCGCGACTGCCAGCGATCGGCGCGCCGCTGCCAGCGCTCCTGGCGCGACTGCCAGCGCCAATCCCAGCCGGGCGTACCCGGTGCCGGGGCCGCGCCCTGTGCGGCGGCGTTGGTCGGGCCGGCGGCCGGGGCTGCCGGGCCCGCCGCCGGGGCTGCCGGGCCCGTCGCCGGCGCCTCGCCGGGTGTCGTGGCGCCCGCATCGGTGGCGACAGGTGCCGGCGGCGTGTACGCGCCGGGGTACCCGAGGGGCGCGCCGCCTGGATACCAGGGCGGCTGCGGGGGCATCTCGCCGGGCTCGAGGGGCACGACCACGATCATGATCAGATAGGCCAGGAGAGCCAGGCCCCCGGTGAGTGGGACGAGGATCAGCCACACGACGCGGATGAGGATCGGGTCGACGTCGAAGTAGTCTGCGACCCCGGCCGCGACGCCCGCGATCCAGCGATCGTCGGCGGAACGATAGAGACGTCGAGGGTTCACTTGCAGCCTCCTGCTGGGTTGAGCGTCAGGCTCCCGACGCTGGTGTTGGCGGATAGGTCGGCCTTGTTGGCCGCGGTGTCATAGTCCGGGGTCTGCCAGGCGTCCCCGACCCGGACCAGGCCGGCGCCAGAGAAGTTGGTGGACGCGAGGCTCTCGGTCGAGCGCACCCGCAGTCCGAGGCCTGCGGGAGAGCACAGGTTCAGCGCCCCGACGTTGGTCGAGATGGTGCCGGAGACGCTGGAGCTGCCACTCAGGATCAGAGAGGCCGACCCCACGTTGGTCGAGACCGAGATGTTGCCGACCCGGGCGTTGGACAGGTCCACGTGGATCTCGCCGGCGTTGAGCGAGAAGCTGGCCGAGGACAGGTTGGCGCCGCCCAGGTCGAGGCGGGCGTCGCCGGCGTCGATCGACACCGAGAGGGCGATCGCCGGGTTGGACGGGAGGGCGATAGTCCAGTCGTCGTCGCCGCGCCCCACCCACCAGTCACCCTGGGAACCGGAGCGGACCGTCAGCGAGCCCGAGGTCCAGGCCACGTCGGCGTTGTTGCCTGCGCTGTTGGAGGCGCTCACGTGCCACTGGTCGTCGGACGATGTCGTCACGTCGGCCGAGCCGCACTGCAGCTGCAGATTGACCTGCCCGGGGCCATCGAAGGTTCCGTCGCGCGAGATCGTGCTGGTGCCGTTGCCCCCATTGCCGCATCCGACCTGGGGACCGACGGCGATCAGGCTGCCGAAGACGAGGCCCAGGCAGGCCGCGACCACGAGGCCGCCGACGAAGTAGGCGGGCGTCCGCGAAAGGACCAGCCCGAGCCCCAGGCCCACGAGCACCAGCGGCCACAGCTGCCAGGCATCGCCGAGCGTTGAAGTGGTAACCGCGCCCTGGTGGTACGCCAGCGGAACGGCTCCCAGGACGATGAAGAACACTCCCCAGTTGAGTCGACTGCGATCCAGGTTCATACGCCCGCTCACCTTCTCCCTGCATACCCTGCCCGAGGCGCCCGGCCTGCCAGGCGAATTGGCCCGCTCTGGCCCTGGCACGCCCCGCCAGGTCGGCGTCAGGGCCAGAATAGCCGCTGCCCGTCCCCGGGGACATCATCCCGGAGGCTTCAACCGAATACTCCTGTGGACGCGCCGCCATCCTTCCGCGGTAGCGTGCCCGTCATTCCTGAGATCGAGACCCGCGCATCCATGGGAGCGCTCGGCGTGATAGCCTCAACGGCGATGCGTGACCTGGCCGGCGAACTCGCGCCGGCGGCGATTGGGAGGCCAGTCGATGCTTCTGAGCGAATGGCGGAAGACGGCCCCTAACCGCGAGTGCCTCAGCAACAAGGTTCTCGCGGTGCTTAAGCCCGTCCTCGCGGATCTCGGGGCGGACGGCGATCCGCCGTGTTGGGTGCTCTGGGGTCAAGATCCAGAGGTCCGGTACTCGATCATGGCGCCCACGCCTGCCGGTTTGATCGTCGTCGCCGTTCGCCTCGGCAGCGGCAACGAGGGTCCCCGGACAACCGGCAAGCTGGTCCGCTGGGGCAAGCTCCAGGTCGCCGAGCTGAGCGTCGACTCCTCCGCCGGCCACCGCATCGTCGCCGTCCAGGTCGAGGGCCAGGTCCTCAAGGGCACGGACGAAGAGACGGACCAGATCTGCGAGTTCGTCCGTGGATTGCTGGCCGCGATCGACGGCCACGCGCCCTGGCAGGCGACCGGGCCGATCGTGGCGGCCGCCGCGCCGCACCTGGCCGCCGTTCCGCCGGTGGCCGCCGTTCTGCAGGTGGCGGCCTCGCCGTCGGTGCCTGCGGTTCCGCAGGTGGCCGCCGCGCCGGAGGAGGCCGGCCCGACGCGCGTGGCCGTCGTGCCGCGAGTGGCGACCGTCCGGCGGACCGCGCGCCCGGCGAAGATGGCATCGCCCAAGCGGGGCGCAAGGCGCGGTCTCAAGGCCGTTCCGGCGGCCCCGGCCCCGGCGCCCAGGGCGCAGCCGGTCGCCGCGCAGGCGGCCGCCGCCACCCCGCGGCCGCGCAAGCCCGCCAGGACTCCCGGCGGCAAGACCAAGCCGGGCTGGGTGGCTCCTCATCCGATCGGGCTGCCCTCCCAGCCGGCCCTGCATTCGCTGATTCAGACATCCACCCAGCTCGTGCCCGCCACGCCCGGGGCTCCGCAGCCCGCTCTCTCGCCGGGCAAGACCGCGGCCACGGCGAAACAACCGACCGAGCCGCCGCCCAGCGAGCCCGGTGCGGCCTGGGAGCTGCCGGAAGAACTCGAACCTGTGGCGCGCGAGGCCAAGCGTCCGAGGACGTGGAATCCGTGACCGGCGCGGCCGGCCGAGCTACCGCGGCCGGCCGAGCTACCGCGGTCGTCGGGCGAGGCTCCGGCCGGGGCTAGGGCCAGGGCGGCGGGCTGGCGGCCGAGACGACATCGACGACGTACCACTTGCCGCCGACCTTGCGCAGCAGAACCCAGACTTCCGCCTTGGCGCCGATCCCGCCGAGGGCGTAGACCGTGCCGCTCGTCACCTTGCCGACCGAAGTCGAACAGTAGTCGGCGCTCTTCGGCGCAGTCCTGCAGTCGCCGCCGTACACGTATCCCTGGTCGTTGACGAACTGGTCGATGGCCAGCTCGGGCGTCGAATAGCCGCGGGTCCAGAACGACGCCGCGGGCGTCGGGGTGGAGGTGGGCTCCGCCGTGGTAGTCTCCGTGGGCGTCGCGAAGGCGGTCGCGGGCGCGGTGGTCGCGGGCGCGCTGGCCGCGGGCGCGCTGGTCGCGGGCGCGCTGGCCGGGGCCGCGCCGGTCCTCCTGGAGTTCTGCGACAGCTCAAAGATGCCCCCGCCGGCGATCGCGACCACGACGATCGCCGCCAGCGCGGTCAGCAGCATCCTGGATCCCGCGGCGCCGCGGGCCGGGTCCGCCACTGGTGCCGCCTGGGGCGGCGGCGTCGGAGGCGGCGGTGCCGCCCGGGGCAGCGGAACCCCACATGCGGCGCAGGATCTCTCCTGCTTCTCGATCTGGGTTCCGCAATTCGGGCAGATCACGACGGTGCTCCGCTCCAGGAGTCAGGCTGCCTGCGCGCTCGGCCCGTGGACGTGGCCGCTTTCAGGCAGCGACGATAGGTTAGCGCCGGACCATCCTGCAGGGCCGTGCGGCAGGCAAGCCGCGCCCCTTCAATCCATGCCGGCGGCGTCGTACCATGACGTCGCGGCGACCTATCAAGGGGATTGGTCAGATGAGCCAGGCGCAACGGGCGATCGGTCCGACCGTATGTGCCGCTGTCCGGAGCACCGGCCCTCGATCGCTGCTCCGGCCGTGACTAGCCGGCGGGCGCGTGTGCCCGGGCTGCGACCAAGCACGGCCGGTTTCGCGAGAGCGATGGCCCTGGTGGTGGGCGCGATGGCGGTCCTGGCCCTCGCTGGCCGGGCGTTGGGCGTCCCCGTCCTGGCGGCAGGGCTGCCCGGGCTGGTCCAGACCAAGGTCAACGCCGCCGTCTGCTTCCTGTGCCTGGCGATTGCCCTGTGGTCGATCGTGCCCGATCCTCGAAAGCGACAGCCCGTGGCCTGGATCCTGTGCGGCGTGGTCCTGGTGATCGCGACGGCTACCCTGTTCGAGTACCTCTCCGGAGTCAATTTCGGCATCGACCAGGTCTTCATCACCGACCGGGCGAGCGCCGCCTCGCCCTACCCGGGCCGTTTCGCCGTCCAGACGGGCCTCGCCTTCCTGGCCTGTTCTCTAGCAATTCTCGCGATGGGCCGGACGATCCGAGGGGTCCATTTCACCGAGCTGCTGGCGATCGCGGCCGGCTTGGTGGGGGCGATCTCGCTGCTCGGCTACCTGTATGGAGCTCAAGGGCTGGAGTCGCTGGGCTCGCCGAACCAGGTTTCGCTGCCGTCTTCAATCGCGCTGATAGCGCTGCCGCTCGGCCTCATCGCAGCGAACCCGGAACACTCGCTGGTCCGCCAGATGACAGATCCTGGTCCGGCGGGGCAGGTGATGCGCCGCATAGTGCCCGCCGCGCTCATCGTCGTGCCCCTGGGGGCCTGGGTGCGCCTCTTGGGCGAGCGCGCCGGGCTGTACGACGAGTCGGTCGGCCTGGCGATCCTCGTCACGCTGGAAGCCCTCGTGCTGGTGGGCATCGGCAGCTGGGCAACGGTCAGCATGACGCGGCTGGTGCTCCAGCGGCGCCAGGCCGAGCTGGACCTGGTTCGTCTGGGCACCGCGGTCTCGACGCCCCTGATCGAGACCGCCCCCGTGGGGCTGGCCGTGCTGGACCACGAGCTGCGGTACCTGTACGTGAACCCGGCCCTCGCCGGCATCGACGGGCAGGGGTCGCTCGCTCACCTGGGCCAGCGCCTGGAACGCGTCTCACCGTTCTTCGGGCTGGACACGCTGGGCAGGCTGGAAGGCGTGCTGAGCACCGGCAAGCCGGTCCGCGACCTGGAGGTCACGGCCGATGGCGACGGCGATTCGGAGCCGCGGACGTGGCTTCTCAATGCCGAGCCGCTCCGCGACCAGGCCGAGGAAACGGTGGGCCTGGCGCTGAGCGTCGTCGACATCTCCGAGCGCAAGCGCCGGGAGGACGCCCTCGCGGCGCTGTCCGAGCTGCGCAAGCAGGCCCAGGTCATAAGCGAGTCGATCCCGTACGGCTTCTGGACGGCAGACGTCGACGGTCGCATGCGCTACCACAGCCAGTCCTTCCTGACCCTGCTCGGCCGGACCGAGGAGGAGGCCCAGGGCCTCGGCTGGCTCGAGGCCCTGGCTCCCGAGGATGCCGTCGAGACCCTGCGCGACTGGCGCGCCTCGGTCGCGGCGCGTCGTCCCTGGAGCTTCGAGTTCACCGTGACGGGGACGGACGGACGATCGCATGCCATCCTGTCGCGCGGCTTCCCGGTGCGCGATCAGGAAGGCCGGGTCAGCAGCTGGGCCGGCATCAACCTGGACATCACCGACCGGAAGAACGCCGAAGCGTTTCGGGAAGCCTTCGCCGGCATCATGGCCCACGAGCTTCGCACGCCCATCACCTCCATCAACGCGGCCAGCACGCTGCTGAGCAGGGCCGGCCTGGACGAAGCCCAGAGAGCCGAGCTCCTCGACGACATCGTCCAGGAATCCGAGAGGCTGCGGCGTCTCGTGGAGGACCTGGTCGTGCTGGCGCGGGCCGAGCGCGGAACCGTGCAGGTCCATACCGAGCCGGTACCGCTGCCTCACGTGCTGCAGAAGGTGTGCGGGCAGGAGCAGGCCCGCTGGCCGGACCGGCGGATCGACTACCGAATCGAGGGCTTCCTGCCGGTCGTCAGGGCTGAGGCAGCCCTGGTCGAGCAGATCCTGCGCAACCTCGTCGGCAACGCGGCGAAGTACAGCCCCGCGGGCGAGCCCATCGAAGTCGTTGCCGACCTGGAGGGCGATCTGGTGCGCGTTCGGGTGCTCGACAGGGGACCCGGTGTCGACCCGGCCGAGGCCGACCGGCTCTTCGAGCTCTTCTACCGCTCCGAGCGCACCGCCAAGACGGCGGGCTCCGGGATCGGCCTGTTCGTTGCCCGCCGGCTCGTCGATTCGATGGACGGCACGATCTGGGCCAGGCCGCGCGAAGACGGCCCCGGCTCGGAGTTCGGGTTCTCGCTGCAGCCGATGCCGCCGGAGGGAGCTTGACCGTGGGCGTCGAGATCGAACGCAAGTTCCTGGTCCGCGACCCGTCCGTGGTGGCCGGCCTCCAGGGCACGCGCATGAGGCAGGGGTACCTGTCGATCGACCCCGAGCGGACCGTGCGGGTCCGGGTGTCCGGGACGCGGGCCTTTCTGACCGTCAAGGGCGGCCCCTCGGACAGCGGCGCCAGCCGGGCCGAATTCGAGTACGAGATACCTGTCCGGGACGCGACGGAGCTGCTCGATGGGCTGGCTCTTCGGCCGCAGATCGACAAGACCCGCTATCGCATCGCCGCAGGCCGGCTGGTATGGGAGATCGACGTCTTCGCCGGCGTAAACGAGGGCCTGGTCGTGGCCGAGGTGGAGCTTCCCTCCGAAGCTACCGCGGTGGTCCTGCCCGGCTGGATCGGCGAGGAGGTCACCGGCGACGCCCGCTACTACAACGCCAGCCTGGTGAGTCACCCGTACCGAGAGTGGGACAGGGCCTGACCCGAGGGGGCCGGCCGCGGTGGCCCCCGGCACCACATTCAATGCATCGGTGACGGGGCGATGGCCGAGTGATATGCGCCTGTTATTGCCGGACGGCATGCCGTCCCGGACAATCTCCACTGGGGTGAAGGCACCAACCGCCAGGGGTGAGAGCTTGATCGTTCGAGTTCTCCGAGGTCGCGTAAGAGCGGGTCGTCTCGATCTCTTCCGCGAAAGAGCCGGCCCGGCCCTGGGGCGAGTCCGGGAGCACGACGGTTGCGTCTTCGCCCAGGTCGCTCGCCAGGCAAACGGGGACGGCAGCGCCGACATCGTCGTCGTCAGCGCGTGGGCCTCGCTCGATGCCCTGTACGACTGGGTCGGAGGAACGGATCTTCTCGATTTCACCGTCGTCGCCGGCCGCCTGGATGACCTGCTCGATCACATCGACATCCAGCACTACGAGGCAATCGACGTCGTGGGGGAGGCTGCGAGCCCGGCCGGAGAGTTGCCCGAGGTCCCGGGCCAGGCTGCGCGCGAGGCGCTCCCGTAAGCGGCGGGCTCCCCAACCGGGTGCACGTCCGCAACGGATTCTCCCGACGGCGGACGGGCTCACACGCCGGCTTCGCCGGCAGGCGTGCCGTCCTGTTGTTTGTGGACCGCGGAACGGGTACGGTATCCGCACGTTCGACTCCTGCATATGGCGCAGGAGCGACGTGGCACGCTCTCGCTGGTCCACGGGGATGGGTGGCGCCCGCGACTGTCGTTTTGTGCTGGGAAGTCGCTCAAGGTCTGCCCGATGGACGTCCACGAAGCGCTCGAGGCGTGGCAAGTTCAGTACTCAGGCCAACCTCCGGTCGGCTTCATGCTGCGTTTCAGCCACGAAGCCGTCTGGACGCGCATCCACTACCTGCGCGACAGCGCCGAGCCGGCCACCCGGGAGGAAGACGAGCGAACGGCGGCGCGCTTCGATGCCGTTGCCAGCGCCCTCTTCACCGGCACGACCGTGCTGGTCCTGGCCATACACCTCGATCCACGGCATGAGGCCACGGCCGAGCTGAGAGCGATCGGCGCGACCGAGATCGACCCGCCCGAGGGCTGGATCCAGAGCCTGGGCGAGTACCTCCCGCGCATGGGCAGCCCCCAGTTCGTGGCGACCACCCTGAGCTGGCAGCGAGGCTGCCTCGACACGGTCTGGCTGGCGGTGGCGCGCGACCGCATCGCACGGATCGCCGTGTTCGCCCCCGCCACCGGCGATGCCTTCTGCCCGTACGGCGGCGGCGCCGACGTCTTCGTCTGGGGTGCGGAGCGGCGGTCCAAGCTAAGCGACCGATTCCGGGCCTGGGTACCGGCGCCCGGTCAGCCGGGCTCCAGGCCGCCCCGTGGCGCCCGCGATCTCATCGTCAAGCACTCCTAGCCCCGTGCCTGCCGGGGAGCTGCCTGCCGGGGCGGCGTTGCCGCGGATGCCGGGACCGGCCAAACTACGGGCATGAGCCCCCATCGCAAGACCAAGGGCAAAGCGGGTAAGTCGAAGGCCAGGGCGGCGTCGGCCGAGCCGACTGCGCTCGCCCCCGGCAAACGGCCGCCCGAACCGCCGAAGCCCGCATCCACGGCCGACATCTCCCGCTTCCGCGAGAACCTGCAGGGCGAGATAGACGCCATCGCGCTCTACTCGCTGCTGGCCGACAAGGAGTCGAGCCGCGTCCTCAAGGACTTCTACGTTCGGATGGCGGACGTGGAGAGCATCCACGCCGGGGTCTGGCGCAAGCAGCTCGAGGCGGCTGGCGTGGACTCGAGCCGGGTGCATCCGGCATGGCGGGCGCGCGCCCTGATGTTCGTGGCGCGCCACTTCGGAGCGGGCCTGGTGGTCCCGACGATCGCCGAAAAAGAGGCCTCGGACGAGGCGATGTACGACGAGCAGCCAGAGGCGCTGGCCCGGATGCCTGGCGACGAGCGCTCCCACGCCCGCCTCTTCCGCGAGCTGGCCGCCGGCCGCGGCGTCGAAGGCGGCACCATCGCGCGCATCGAGGGCCGCCACCGCGGCGGCGGCGGCAACCAGCTGCGGGCGGCCGTGCTCGGCGCGAACGACGGCCTGGTCTCCAACCTGAGCCTCTCGATGGGCGTGGCCGGTGCCTCGGGCGGCGGCCACGCCGTCCTGGTGGCCGGCGTTGCCGGGCTGCTGGCCGGCGCTTCGTCGATGGCCATCGGGGAGTGGCTGTCGGTCCAGAGCGCCCGCGAGCTGTACGCCCACCAGGTCAAGGTCGAGCGCGACGAGCTCCTCCAGATTCCCGACGAGGAAGAGGAGGAGCTGGCGCTGATCTACCAGGCCAAGGGCCTGTCGGCCGAACAGGCGCGGCTGATGTCGAAGTCGATCGTCGGCGGCGAGATCGGCCACGCCGTGGATACGCTGGCCCGCGAGGAGCTGGGCATCGACCCCGAGCAGCTCGGCGGCTCGGCCTGGGTCGCGGCGGCGACGTCGTTCTTCCTCTTCGCGCTGGGCGCGATCGTGCCGGTCTTGCCGTTCATCTTCGCCTCGGGCATGCCCGCGGTCATCGCCTCGATTCTCGTCAGCGCGGTCGCGTTGATGCTGGTCGGAGCGGCGATCACCATCGTCACGGGCTCGAGCGTGCTGCGGACCGGCGGCCGCCAGGTCCTGCTGGGCATGGCCGCCGCGGCGGTCACGTTCGGCCTGGGCACCCTCGTCGGCAAGGCGGTCGGGTAGGGGGAGCGACGTGAGCATCCAGCCATCAACCTCGCCGGAACGAGGCGATTTCATCCGTGAGATCGTGGCCGCCGACCTGCGGGACGGCAGACACCAGACGATCGTCACCCGCTTCCCTCCCGAGCCGAACGGCTACCTGCACATCGGTCACGCCAAGTCGATCTGCCTCAACTTCGGCATCGCGCGCGAGTTCGGCGGCCGCTGTCACCTGCGCTTCGACGATACGAACCCCACCAAGGAGGAGCAGGAATACATCGACGCGATCCAGGCGGACGTGCGCTGGCTGGGGTTCGATTGGGGCGAGCACCTCTACTTCGCGTCCGACTACTTCGAGCAGCTCTACGAGTGGGCAGTCTTCCTCATCCAGGCCGGCAAGGCCTACGTCGACGACCTAACGGCCGACGAGATCCGTGAGCACCGCGGCACGCTTACCGAGCCCGGCCGGAACAGCCCGTATCGGGACCGTCCGGTCGAGGAGAGCCTCGAGCTCTTCGAACGGATGCGGAAGGGCGAGTTCCCCAACGGGGCGCGGGTGCTGCGCGCCAGGATCGATATGTCCTCTCCGAACATCAACCTGCGCGACCCGGTGCTGTACCGGATCGTGCACGCCGCGCATCCGCGCACCGGTGACGCGTGGTGCATCTACCCGACGTACGACTTCGCTCACGGCCAGTCCGACGCGATCGAGGGGATCACGCACTCGATCTGCACGCTCGAGTTCGAGGTCCACCGGCCCCTCTACGACTGGCTCATCGAGAACCTTCCCGTGCCGTCACGCCCCCGGCAGATCGAGTTCGCGCGGCTCAACATCACGTACACCGTCCTCTCCAAGCGCGTCCTCCTGCGCCTCGTCAACGAGGGGCACGTGCGCGGCTGGGACGATCCGCGGATGCCCACGATCTCGGGCCTGCGCCGGCGCGGCTTCCCGGCCGAGGGCATCCGGGACTTCGCGGCCATGATCGGGGTGGCCAAGAGCGACAGCGTCGTAGAGGTGGGCCAGCTCGAGCATGCCGTACGCGACGTGCTGAACCGCAAGGCCGCGCGCCGTTTCGCCGTCCTGGCGCCGCTGAAGGTGGTCATCGAGAACTACCCCGAGGGCCAGGTCGAGGAGATGGAGGCCGTCAACAACCCTGAGGACCCGTCGGCCGGGACTCGCAAGGTTCCCTTCACGCGCGAGCTGTGGATCGAGCGGGAAGACTTCATGGAGGAGCCCCCGGCGAAGTTCTTCCGCCTGGCCCCCGGCCGCGAGGTGCGGCTGCGGTCCGCGTACTTCGTGACCTGTCGCGAGGTCGTGAAGGACGCGGCCGGGGAGATCGTCGAGCTGCGGTGCACCTACGACCCGGCCACCCGGGGCGGAGACTCACCCGACGGCCGCCGGCCCAAGGCCACCCTCCACTGGATCTCGGCCTCGCATGCCATGGCGGCCGAGGTGCGGCTGTACGACCACCTGTTCAAGCGCTCGGACCCTGGCGCCGACGGCGACCTCTTCGCGGACCTGAACGCCGACTCGGAGAAGGTGCTCCTGGGGTGCCAGGTGGAGCCGAGCCTGGCCGAGGTGCCGGTGGGCGAAACCGTGCAGTTCGAGCGCCTCGGCTACTTCTCCCCGGACCCCGACTCGACGCCCGGACACCCCGTCTTCAACCGCACGCTCACCCTCAAGGACACGTGGGCCAAGCTCCAGGCCCAGGGCCGGCAGGATACCTGACCGCGGGCAGTCTTGCAGGTTAATTGGCGGCGCGATGGAAGGCCGCGGCCCCGTCCTCTTGCGAGATGGTCAGCGTGTCGCCCGCGATCCACGCGTCGGCGGCTCCGCCCGACCCGGTGGCGTCGGCGTGCAGCTTGCCGTCTGCCCCGATCGACCAGCGGCCCTGCCTTTGCTGACCGCCCATGAGGTTCGCGACCATCGTCCCGTCCGGCATGAACGTCACCGACATCGCGCCCATCTGCCACTTGCCCAGGATCGCCTGGGCCAGCGGCCGGGGATCGCGCTCGCTCGCCGCGGGCGGCGTCGCCGGCGCATCCGTGACCGACATCTGGGTCCGCAGCGAGTGGCCCATCGCCTCCATCTCGGCTCGCGCCTCGTTCCTGCTCTGCTGATCGTGCGAGCGGAACGCCGTCCCGAGCTGGGACAGCACGGCCGCCGGCGTCACAGTGGCCACGTCCGGCACGACCCGGTCCGGGAGCCGCTCGAAGTTCACGACCTTGTGGGTTCGGGGCGTGAGGTAGAGGCGGGCCCAGCCCGCATCCGGCGCGGCGTCGTAGACGGCGCTGCCGACTTCGTAACGCTTCTCGCCGAGCTCGAGGAGGTAAGTCCCGACCGACGAGTTCCCGCCGGAGCTGTAGTAGTGTCTCTTGCCGATCGCCCCCTCGACCGTCTCCACACGTCCGCCCGATGCATCGGCGGCCTCGGGGTTGGGGCGCAGGGCCAGGAACAGGCATACCAGCGCGCCGGCGAAGAAGGCCGCGGCGGCCAACGGCCGCTCCGCGGCATTCGGTGCGGGCCCCGTCGCGGTCGCAAGGAGCACCCCGATCACGGCGGCGAGGACCGCGCCCGTCAGCATGCTTCTGTTGAAGGAGCGCGCCGCCGCCTTCAGGTAGCGGCGCTGGTGGTCGGTCAGCCGACCCGTCCGGTTGGTCTCGATGTCGGCTGTCGAATAGATGTCCAGCGTCGTCTGCGCCATTCAGTGCCTCCTCTGCGCGGACGCTAGCGCAACCCCGCGCCGGGCCCCGCCGTCGCCGCGGGCGGCCCGCCAGGCGAGCCCGCTGTCGCACGGGGCGGGCGCGTCTTCTGCCGACGCCCTGCCTGGGCCTCTCGCGGCCGACTCGGTAGACCGGCCGACAACGCGTGGACGACTGATCCGCTCCCGCGCGGAATCCGGTATTCTGGCGGTCGCTCCGCTGGCGAGTGGCCTAACGGTAAGGCACCTGACTCTGGATCAGGGCATTGAAGGTTCGAATCCTTCCTCGCCAGCCAACTTTTGAGCGTGAAAAGACCCCCGGAGTTGCCTCCGGGGGTCTTGTGTTGTGTCCGTTGGCAGCAGATCTGGCAGCAGATCTCCGCGGGAAGGCACCATGGTCCAATCGGGTCCATTGCGGCCGGTCGCGCAGCCGCTGACGCCTGGAACTAATCCCAGAAAGGCCGCCGCCCGTGCCTTTGTCCGGCCCCCGCTCCCCGACCCGGCGACGATCCGGCCTGGCGACGGCCAGCTCGAGCGGCTGCGTCAGGGCCGTGGACAGCTCGCACCTCCATCGTGCATCTGGCCTACCCATTCTGGTATCCACGGCGTAGCATCTCCTGGTGATCTAGCCCGCTTCATTTCGGGGCTACCGAGTTCCTTCGGGGTAAGCGCTATGCGACTCACTTCTCGAGGTCAGGGTCTTGCGGAGTACTCCCTCATCCTGGCGCTCATCGCCATCCTCGCGATCACTGCTCT
>Ga0187885_10001926_pt1 | contig 21565 bp, 12 predicted proteins | sample June2016WEW_20_1_3_FD_132970 | JGI IMG/M metagenome (GOLD analysis project Ga0187885, IMG submission 132970) | Peatland microbial communities from SPRUCE experiment site at the Marcell Experimental Forest, Minnesota, USA - June2016WEW_20_100 | ecosystem: Environmental > Terrestrial > Soil >... | reverse complement strand
GAGGCATCGGGAGTGATCTCGACGCCCAAGCACTTCGCAGCCAATGTCGGCGACGGCGGGCGCGACAGCAACGCCATCCATTTTTCGGAACGATTGCTGCGCGAGATCTATTTCCCGGCATTCAAGGCCTGCTTTCAGGAGGGCCATGCGACCTCGGTCATGGCGGCCTACAACTCCATTGATGGCGTGCCATGCTCGGCGAACCCATGGTTGCTCACCGATGTTCTCAGAAATGAGTGGGGCTTCGAGGGCTTTGTAGTTTCCGACTACGGATCAGTCGGCGGCGTGCGCACCCTGCATCACACGGCGGCAAGCGAGAAAGAGACGGCAAAGCTTGCGCTCGAGGCCGGCCTGGATGTGGAGCTGCCGCGCGTGGACTACTACGGCAAGCCGTTGCTGGATGATGTCAGGGAAGGTCTGATCGGCAAGTTCGTGCTCGACACGGCCGCCGGGCGCGTTCTGCGCGCGAAGATGAGGCTGGGACTGTTCGAAAATCCGTACGTCGATCCGGCCGAAGCGGCCAGGCTTAATGACACACCGGACGACCGCGCGCTCGCGCTGCGCGCCGCACGCGAGTCAATCGTTTTGCTGAAAGACGCAAACGGTGCGCTTCCGCTGAAAAAGGACTTGCGATCCATCGCCGTAATTGGTCCTGGTGCCGATTCGGTTCGGCTTGGCGGCTACAGCGGTTCTGGGATGAAAGTCGTCACGGTCCTGGAAGGGATCAAGAACAAGGTTTCGCCCTCCACCAAAGTCAACTACGCCAAAGGCTGCGACTTTGCCTTGACCGAACTTCCTTCGATCCCCACGGAGTACCTGGTCCCGCCCAATGCGGCGCCCGGCGAGCACGGGTTGCGCGCCGAATACTTCAACAACATGGAACTCTCGGGTAGGCCGGCGCTCGTTCGCATCGATCCTCGACTGCACTTCGATTGGGGTTCGGGTTCGCCGGACCCAAGTGTTCAATCCGATCACTTCTCCGTGCGATGGACGGGAAAACTAGTGCCTCCTTCCGGAGGTGCACGCCGGCTGAGCTTCACTACGGATGATGGCGTTCGCGTTTACATTGACGGCAAGCTGGTGGTCGACAGCTGGCATGACCGGGGGGTGACAGCCGATTACATTACAATGGACCTGGAGGCGGGCCACCCTTACGACATTCGAATTGAGTACTACGAGAACACCGGTGAGGCATTTGCCAGCCTGGGTTGGAGTCTCAGTTCCAGCGTTGACCCGCAAATTGCAAATGCCGCGTCTGTCGCCAAGCAGTCGGATGCGGTTGTCATCGTGACCGGCATCTTTGAAGGGGAAGGCCATGACCGCGCCGATCTGAACCTCTCGGATGAACAGGAGGCTTTGATCAAGACAGTGGCAGCTACAGGTGTGCCGACGGTCGTTGTCCTGACGGGCGGCAGCGCGGTGACGATGAAGAACTGGATTGAGGAGGTACCTGCAATCGTCGAGTCCTGGTACACCGGTGAAGAGGGCGGCAACGCAATCGCGGATATCCTCTTCGGAGACTCAAACCCCGGGGGCAGGCTGCCGATCACTTTTCCCCAAACCGTGGGTCAGGTCCCGCTCTACTACAATCCAGAGCCGTCCGGCCGCGGCTATGACTATACGACCGTCAATGGAAAGCCGCTGTTTCCGTTTGGCTATGGATTGAGTTATACGAAGTTTGAATACACCAATCTGCGGATTTCGCCGGAAAACCCGGCTGCGACAGACACGGTTCAGATCCGTCTCGATGTCAAAAACGTCGGCGACAGGAAAGGAGACGAGGTGGTGCAGCTTTACCTTCACGGTGCCAGTGAAGGAATCGCCCGGCCGTTAAAGGAACTCAAGGGATTCAGGAGAATCTCTCTCGCGCCGAACGAAATTACATCAGTGACATTCAACCTGACGCCTGAGCAGCTGTCGTTTCTGGACCTGAAACTGAAACCTGTGGTGGAACCTGGAGTGTTCGATGTCATGGTTGGCAGCTCCTCTGAGGACATTCGTCTGAAGGGAAGTTTTCAAATTCAAGGAGGTAGGTAACGGCATTGAGTGTCTTTGACGAAAAGTCGCAACAGCAGCGCCACTGGCGCGACGGGACCACTCACATGATTTTGAGCTCCTCGAACTGGTTGAAAAACTCGCCGCGCTCGTGCCGCCGCCCCAGTTCAACCTACTCCAGATGCGGCGTTCGGATACCTAAGGGCAGCCCACCGCAACAATCTCTGTCACGCCGTAAACAACCAACCCGAGCTGGATGACCGGTGGGGGGTTATTGACTCGAACGGAACTTCTGACCCGTGTCACAGTTCGGCGGGCAAATGTCGCACCCGCTGTGCCGGAGTCAGCACCAGTCAAACGCAGGTTTACAGAGTTCGCAAACTCTTGACCAACATTGCCACAGCAATGCATTCTTATGTCTCACCGCCAACAGCGGTCATTTACCTTAATGGAATTATGTCAACTTCCCAGCTTTGCTCCAGGCAGCGGATTCCGTAGTCCAGCGGATCCTGGATGAATTGGAAGCCGGGAATTCCCACTGAATTGAAAAGCACATGATCGGTGCCGCCTTTGTTCCCAGGCTACTTAACCACCGATTTAAGGTCTCAAAGAATTTCGAGTTTGCGTAGCCTGCTCCCCGATCCGCGGTTTCCACTCACCGCGCGTCATCCAAGTTTGTGGCTCATTCCCGACTTCAACGGACCAGATCAAACGCAGTTGCAGTACGGCCGAGTTTCTCGACAATATCCTCAGCGTCCGTAAATCAGGAGGCGGAACGTTCCCGGAGTAGCAACGCGATTTGGATTGGGACGTTCCTTGGTTGGGGCCGGAGCCGTGCCAAAATCCGATGTAGTCAGGTAGAGATTGTGCGTCTTCGGATCGAGCGCCATCGTCTTGGCCCCGTACTCGGTCTTCACGGTCTCGACTACGCTAAACTTGTCGGGCGTGTCTTCGTGGAAGATGTGAATCATGCCCTCCCGCGTCGAGCAGAACACCAGGCCCGTTTCAGGGTCGTAGATGGCAGCGTCCACGCCGGCGCTGATCGGAAACGACTGGATCACTTTGCCCTTGTCCGCATCCATGACCACAAGCATCTGGGGGTTGCGGCCAGTGCTGAATAGCCGCCGGTGCTCTCGGTCCATCGCAATAGCCGTGGGCCCTCCGGCCGGCGCGACCGGCCACCGCGTCTTGATGGTGTTCGTACGGGAATCGATGACCACCACATCGTTCTTTTCTTCATTATTGTTGTAGATTGTTCCCTTGCCGTCGGCGACGGCATTCTCCGGACCGCCACCGAAGTCCAAGGTCCCGACCACGGTCCCGCTCTTTGGATCGATAACCGTTGCACTGTGGCTGTTACCGTTGAAGGAGAAGATGTGCTTTGAAGCCGGGTCATAAAGAATGGCGTCCGCATCCGGGGCGGCCTTGACCGAGCCGGTGACTTTCAGGGTCTTCAGATCGAAAATCACCACTGTGCCGCTATCTCCGTCGGTAATGAATCCCTTGCCGACCTCATTGACCAGGGCGATTCCGTGGCACCGCTTCAAACCGGTAATCGTGCCCACCACGGCGCCCTTATCGGCGTTGATCACCTTAACTTCGGTACCGTGGGAAACGTAAACAAGGCGGGTAGCAGCATCGAACGTAAGGTAGTCGAAATACTCCCCGCCGCCCGGGGCCGCGCTTAACGGAATTTCCTTAAGCAGGTGATAACCACCCTGCGGCGGACTTGACATGGCAGGACTGCCGAGTAATAGAAGCGCCAGTGACAGAGCCATCGCGACTGGAGCCAAAAGTTTCATGGTGACCCTCTCCTCATTTTGTGTATACAAAGATTGGTGGAATAACCCCCCTGTATAGACGAAGTTTGACGTAGCGGGCAGAGTGTACCACGGAATCGCTAGGCCGGGTCCTTGCCAAAATCGTCTCTCGCGATTTGTGGATTTTATTGCTGATCGCCTTGATGGGGGGCGTGTCGTAGGGCAAGACGGATCCGGGTGATCCTTGAGTGTCTGAACCTGCAGTCGAGGGCGCCACCGATTGCTGCCATTTTCATCGGGCGGCATTTCCGCATGCGATCCACAAACGACCTTTGAGAAGATCGGGGTGGTAGCGTGGCGTCACAGTGGAGACATCTCCCCGAATGGGACTTCGGGACAATAACGATCTGTGGGCAATCTCGCGACATCCCAAGTCAGTGGTCATAGGACGGCAGCAAGGTCATAGGCCAGATTGTGGATTTGTTTGCTTCGACATTCTTTCCCGCGTGTAGAATCCCGCCAAGGCAGCTTATAGTTGTGATTTAGAGGCCGGGAAGTTAGCATGATCCCTCAAGTGCGAATCTAACAATCCATAGGAGGGCGGACGAGGGCACGCCTCGACGGGGACTTCGATCGGAAACGCAGTCAATTCGGACTATCCATGGATGATGCGATGAAGCTTCGGATCGTAATAATGCCTGCCGTTCTTCTTGCTGCGCTGACCTACAACCAGAGCGCCACTGCCGCGGCGTCGTGCGAGAGCCTGGCGTCGTTGATGCTGCCACACACACGGATCACTCGCGCGCAACTGGTGCCGGCGGGCGCGTTCGCCGCGACTCCTGCGGGTGTTCTCGCGCCTGGCGCTCCGTCGTTTCGCCCGTACAACATGCTCCCGGCGTTCTGTCGCGTCACCGCCACGCTCGCGCCGTCCAGCGACTCCGACATCAAGATCGAGGTCTGGATGCCGGCCGCACATTGGAACGGCAAATACCTAGGGATCGGCAACGGCGGATGGGCGGGCACGATCTCAATACAAGCGCTCGCCGGGGCGCTCGGTCGCGGCTACGCGGTCGCAGCCACCGACACCGGGCATACCAGCAGGGATGGCAGTTTCGCCTTCAACCACCCGGAGAAGCTCATCGACTTCTCGTATCGGGCCGTGCACGAAATGACGGTGCAAGCCAAGGCGCTCGTGAACGCCTACTACGGCAAGGCGCCAGGTGCATCTTACTGGGACGGCTGCTCGACCGGTGGCCGTCAGGGCCTGAAAGAGGCGCAGCGCTATCCGGCCGACTACGACGGCATTATCGCTGGCACGCCGACGAACTACATGACGCACATGCTGGCGCAGAGCCTATGGGTCGCTCATGCGACGCTGAAGGACTCCGCCAGCTACATCCCGGAGGAGAAGTACGCGTTGATCCACAAGGCCGTGCTGGACGCCTGCGACAGCCTCGACGGCGTCAAAGACGGCGTGATCGATGATCCGACGCGATGCCATTTTGATACAAAGACGATCCAGTGCGGTGCAGATGATGCCCCCGCGTGTCTGACCGCCGCCCAGGTGGAAGCCACTCGCAAGATCTATGGGTCGGTGAAGAACCCCCGGACAGGAGTCGAGATCTTCCCGGGACTCGAGCCTGGAAGCGAACTGGGGTGGGCGGGCTTGGCCGGTGGACCGAACCCGATGAGCATCGCGACCGATTACTTCAAGTACGTCGTGTTCAAGAATCTGGCCTGGGACTTCAGGATGTTCGACTTCGACAAGGATGTCGCGCTGGCGGACACTATGGACAACGGTGCGGACAACGCGACCGATCCGAACCTCAAGGCATTCTTCACCCGCGGGGGAAAACTGTTGATATATCACGGCTGGAATGATCCGCTGGTTGCGCCGAGAAACAGCATCAACTACTACACGAGCGTCGCCAACGCCCTGGGCGGCGCGGCTAACGTGAACGATTCGATGCGTTTGTTCATGGTGCCGGGCATGGGCCATTGCGTCGGGGGCGACGGCCCCAGCAACTTCGACAAGCTCACCGTGATCGAACAATGGGTGGAACACAAGAAAGCGCCTGACCAAATCGTGGCGTCGCACATAACTAACGGCGCGGTCGACCGAACGCGTCCCTTGTGCCCGTATCCCCTAGTTGCCGTCTACTCAGGAACTGGCAGCACGAACGATGCTGCGAATTTCGCGTGCAAAGCGCGCTGAATGAGATTCATTGGTAGGATGCCGACGCGCGGAGTGTGGGCGGCGCGCAAACCATGATTATGGAGATGGCCTTAAGAGAATCCGTCTGGTGTTGGTTGTGATCCTGACGCGCTCACTCGCGGCTCCACAGGCCAGCCCGGCGGCCACTGTGCTCCAGTGCACGTTTCCCAGATCGGGATTTCCGGAGAACGACGAATCCAAATTCTGACCGTGCGTCGCTCATAGATATCCTAAAGGCGATCCATGATCAAGATACCGACCTTCTCATCTCATCTATACGCCATCGCTACACGACCGATCTCAAGGGAGAATTGCCGCTAGGTTACCGAATACACATAGAAAACTTCTGCGGAAACTTCGTAGGGCTTCTTGTCAGATCATCCTCGCCGAGGATTTGCCTTGCCCGATCCCGTTTCTTGCATTCTTGCCAGGAGCCTGTCCGAGTATCAGGAAGCGGTAAGGTTTTCGATCTGCGTCACAATTTCGCCCTTGCGTGTGAAGCAATGCACCTCCCCGCCGAGAGCGCGAACCAATCCATCGGGGTAGGCAGCTAACGCTGTCCCGGACCTGATACCGTAACTCACCGATCCGGCCGGGATCAACCGCGCCAGGACATGCAGCTCCTCCCAGCCATTTCCCTCGTCGTGGGTATCGCAGTAAACCTGCGCAATCCCGAGGCAGGGAAAAAGTTCGGCACTTGAGTCAACCTGGGGGTCGCTCCAACGCACCCAATTTTTCGCCAGCATAATGCTTCCTGCGGATATGCCGAAGAAGGGCTTGCCTTTCCGATACTGGTTCCGTAGGAAATCGATCATTCCCTTTTCCGATAGGACCCTCATGCCCGCCTCCACATCTCCCCCGCTCATGAACACGATATGGCAACCTTCGATTATGCGCATGGCTTTTCGGGGATCGGCACGGGAGCGGCACAGCGGCGCGAGCTGCACATCCCCCGCTCCCGCCTTGCGGAGCAGCCGCGCGATCATGGTGCGAAACACCGCGTTGTCTCCCGAAGCCGCACCGACATACGCAACGGCGGGCTGCGGGATTGCAGCCAGCCGCAGAGCCTCTTGGATCAGGGGATCCGGACCGTGGCGCGCCATGGAGGAGCGCCCGCCCGCAATAAGATAGACTGGATTGTGACTAACGGCCATCCAAGCCTCCCGGCCTCGTTGGGGATGCGCCGATATCGAGGGGAAAATGCCGTTTGGCCAGGAGAAACTTCCCCGAAGCTTCGGGCAGAAGGCAGCAAACGGCCTCTGCCGTCACCTCAAGCTCGTCTCCAAGAAGCGCATGTATCGTCTCTTGGGCGTCACGCAGCACGGATTGCCTGGGCCGGTTTCCTGCAGTGATCAAGCGCAACTGCACGCGCTTGGGCGACTCCTGGTCGAGCCGATATTCGTCGATTCCTTCCACTCCTGCCATCACCTGATCCAATTGCCTGTGGGTAACAAGCCTGTTTCCGGCCCCAAGGAAAATGCTGATGAGTCTTCCTTCTATACAGGATAGAGTCAACCCAAAGCTGCGGCTGCATGGACAGGGGTCAGGGGACACCCGAGCAAGGTCTCCGATCTCAAAGCGAAGCAGGGGAAACCAGCGGTTGCCGAATGTCGTGGCGAGGATGCGGCCGATGCCCTGCCCCTCAAGGCCATCCATAGCCACGAGGTCCACCCGGCAGAAAGCGCTGTTCTGGTGCAAGCGCCCATGCTCGCATTCCATGAACACATAGCCCGCCTCTGTGGAACCGTACGAGCTTGCAATTCGAGAAGAGAAAATCCTGCGGATTGTGCGCAGCTGCATGGTCGAGGGAAACTCATAGGTCAGAGTGATCAAGCGGGGTTGGAACACAGCCTTGCCTTCACGCCAGGCCCATCGTGCTAATCGTGCGAGCAGCGAGGGGTTGGCCTCAAGCACGACGGGGGAATATTCTTCAAGCTCCGCACAAATCCTCATCTCATGGCCTTCCGGCCACTCTGCGGGGCTGCCGTACTCATTGAGAAAGAGGAACCTTCCGAGCATCCTTCCTTCACGTGGGATTTGAGGTCCTGCGCTCCGCGGTCCGACGGAGAGAGCGCTCGCGAGGATGGCTTCGCGATGTGTGCCGGTAAGTGCACGCCCGGCATGGGCATTAAGAGACCACGAGGCTCGTTCCGAGTCATTCCACCAATTCTGGTTCCAAATATTAGTCAGGGACTCGTCCGCCGTTCCGCTGGTGCGCACGAAGCTCACCTCACCCCGGGCGAGTGCGGCATCCAGATCGAGTCCCCGCGGGACCAGTCCGTAAGGGAAGTGTGTTCGGAGGTCCGCCTTGGTGAGCACGGGAAGCGCGGCATAGCGCGCGTCCACGGGGGCGTCTTCCCCGGGATCGAAAGGCCGCCATGCCTTGTACATCAGCGTACGGTTCAATGCGGCATGGAGCGTTTCAAGACAGCGGTTTTGATAGGCCTGGAGGGCGCTTCCCAGGCATGAAATGCCCTGCATATTGATCCTGACCCGTCGCCTCACCTTATACGGAATGCCCCGAGGAGCAGGCGTCCAGGAGAGGAGCCCACACCGCAAGAGGCACTACCAGCGCGATTCTTCGGACCGTGGCAGTGAGAATGACAAATAGTACGAGAATACAAGCACTCAGGACTCTCGCGTGAGCCAATATATAATGGTTGCGCCCCAAAGCGCAACGGCCCTTCGGCAGACGTCATGGACGATTCGAAATTGGAAACCGTGAAGGCCATGATAGATGGCACGCGCGAGTACCTTTGAGTTTTTGAGTCTTGGAGTCTTGGAGTTCAATGAAATACCAGGCAATTTTCTTCTTAATTATTACCGCATTACTAGCGTAGGGACTGCACTCTGGCTTGTGTTCTGTTGACGGGTTGTGTCTGCACACCGATTTAGGGGTTATTGACGCGAACGGGACTTGATAGGCATAGGGGCGGCGGGGAGATCAGGACGCTGACATGGCATCTCCGCACATCTCCAAGAACGGGACTTATGGGACCTCCTGGAGGCAAAAAGGGAGCGTCGCAGTGGACGCTCGTACGAAACTATTTTTTCACCGGTGGTGTCGGCGGAGGCACTGGCGCGGACTTAACTGTCACTGGGGGCGGTGCCGGAGGCCGAGTCTGAGGGGCTGGGTTTCTTGTGATTGGAGCCGGTGGACGGACCGGAACCGGAGGACGTTGAACGCCGCTGCCGATTTTTGACGGCGGTGGCTGCATTGGCACCTGCCCCCTGTTAGGTCGTGGTGCGGGGGGCGGTGTTGGTGTTCGAGGTTGTGTCGGTACGGCTGGACGTTGTGGAACTGTTATCGCAGGATAGTACGGGTACGACCAATACCGGTTCCAATATTCTCGTGGATACCAATGACTATTATAGAAATAATAATCCGCCCACGTATATGGATACGGCCACCATAAGAATGTATGTTTATAATTGTATCCGCATACCGGACAGGTCGTGTCTACCTGATAATGATTTTCACCTGCGCACAGCACGGCTTCTGCCTGATATCCCGCTCCGCACCTGGGGCAGATGAAATTGATCATCTTTGAGTCTATCTCCGTCCCAGGCGCACACGTCAATTGAGATCTCCTGACACAGCCTGTAATTAGAGTCAACATAGAGACTATGACAACCGATGCCAACAGGTAAGCTAACAGCCTTCTCATAATAACCTCCTCCTTCCCTATATTCGGGTTTTGTTCCCAGAACACCTCCTTATGGGCCCCTCCTGGAGGCATGGTGACGGGCGACGAATGACGTGTGAGGCGTGACGAACCGGAACACTTTTCACTCGTCATTCATTGCCTGCGTGTTGAGCTAGTATTCCAGAACGCCGTCGTACATCAAGTCGGAGACCTTGAATCGCATGTTCAGCCTGATTTGCTGATCATTGCCGCCCAGCTTGGGAAACTCGGCATAGAAGCGCACTTCCCCGGACTTGGGGTCGAGGATGGGCTTATCATTGACGATTCTCGGGAAGATGAATATTGCCCCCATCCCGTCCCCGCTTGGCGGTCTGTACTCCTGCAAGAACACGCGCTGGCCACCCTTGATTTCAAGATACGTGTTGTTTTTCAGCGTGCTGGTCATGCCCTCGGAGAAAGCCTGGATGATCGGCATCAGATAGTAATTGTCTCTTGGCAAGGCTAAGTCATCCTGATCGTAGCTGACGGCAATGACAACAACCTGTTCGTACTTGGCATCGACAGATTGATGCGCCTGCTCGGTCTGTTCGGGGGTAGCTTTCGGATCGAGCTGCACAAGTCGCAAAAACGCCTGCCGAATTGGCTTCGCGGAAAGAAACCGGATGCGATAATTCACCCCATTTATGGCCCAGTCATACTGCGCGTTGGCCACGGGGGTTTGCGTCTGTCCCCAGCCAGAATCGTTGAGGATTTTCTTGGCATCCTCGACGCTCCACTGCGTCCAGGGTTTGCGCTTGTCTTTGGCTGCAGCAGCGGCCAGCAAAAATAAAACCGCTAAGATCAACAGTTTAACCCTACTTGCGCGCATATTTGTGTCCTCGTCATCCTGAGGAAGGTCGATCTCGACCGGATCCCAGGGATTGAGAGGTTTATGGCTATTCATTAGATGAAGACGTTACAGCCATAGTTCAGGAAAAGTCCACTCCTCCTTAAGGCATTTCACGAGCGGAGCGTGACATCGTATGAGGGCCGCATCCCAGGCGGCAGTTCAATAGTAGTCATCATCCATGCATGCCGCCGCCCCCCCAGCTTCTCAGTGATCCGGTAGTGCGAAATGGTCCTGCCGATCATGGAGAATTCCTCCACGCGCACCGCGATCAGAACGCCCCGAAGTTGCTGTCATTATGGTCGGCTGGCTCGGACCTGGGTAGCTGAAGCCGCAGCACTTGCGCGAGTGAGTCCGCCGCCGGAAACAGGCCTGTTGTCCAGACACGGCCTTGGAGGACGTAATGTTGTCGCAGGGAGGAATCGAGGGCACACCTCCTCGAACGGGACTTCGGGACAACTACGATCTGGGGACGGTCAGTATCCTGAAATGCCTAGTCAGTGGTCATACGACAGCCGTGCGCCAGGAGGCGCACGCACCTGCCGGACAGTGGATTGGTCTGCCTCGCCATCCTTTTCTAGGTGTAGAATCTTGCCAGATCAGACCATAGCTGTGATTTAGAGAGGCCGCGAAGTTAACGGAGGACCCGGAAGGCCAGACGAGCAGAGGCCTTGGCACGGACCCCGATCGTAAGCGCGGCTCGTCCTTCTGACCCATAAAATGGGGATGGAAATACAAAGGAGGGGGATAGAACCTCCATCAATCCACTCCAAGCGGCCCCAGTTCAAAACCACCATACTGGAGGCATTATCGTACCGGGGGCGGGAACAGAACTGCCGCTACTTTGTACTTCGGCAGCATCCTATGGCACACGATTCTAAGGAGGCAACCCTGATGAAACGGACAATTTCAATTATCACGATAGTGGTCCTGTTGATCCAACTGTTGAGTTGCACTGTCAAGAAAGTGCAGCGCGTCAACACTCCGGATATCACAAATCCAGCGTCCGAGAAAATCGTTGGTATCACGACCAAAGCAGGCGAGGATATAAGGTTTAAGCCGCCCGGAGCCGTGGTACAGAACGGTAAACTCCAGGCAAAAGTAAACAACAGAGATTACGAAATATCGCTCGACCAGATTCAGCGTTTTTGGATTGAGCGCAAAGAGACATCCGCCTCACGCACTATAGGTCTGGTTGCCGCCATTGCTGTCGGGACGATTGCTGTGGCGGCGATCATCGTCGCTGCCACCAAGGAATCCTGCCCGTTTGTCTACTCATGGAACGGACGGCAATACACCTTCGACGCGGAGCCGTACGGTGCCGCCATCACTCGCGGTCTGGAACGCGACGACTATTCCGAACTCGAACAGCTGGCGCCGGACAAGGGATCCTATCGTCTCATGATCAGCAACGAGGTTGAAGAAACACAATTTACGAATCTCATGGAGATCATGGTCGCGGATCACGCGTCCGACCGTGTCGCAATGGACGACAGAGGCAATGTGTACTCATTGTCGAAGGTCGAGCCTGCAACTGCTGCCGCCGACGAAGCTGGACGCGATTTGCTGCCCTGGCTGAAAGCGACGGACAGACTCATTTGGGAACCCGATGCGGAGACCAATCCGGATGCCGACGTCAGGCAAGACATACGACTCACCTTTCCGAAACCATCGTCGGCAACCAACGCAAAACTGGTTGTGAATGCCGGGACCTCGCTGTGGGGTTCATATATGATCAAAGCGATTTCGGAACTCCGAGGGGGCAACATCGAAGATTGGTATGATTCGATTGACCACAATCCGCTCAATCAAGCCGTCCTGCGAGCCTGGATGGAGCGCGAAGAGCTTTTCATGCTGAAGATCTACGTTGAGGAGACCGACGGCTGGGTCCAGCGAGGAATGCTGCTTGGAGGCGGCCCATTTGTGCTCGAGGACCGCGTCGTCAATCTTGATGTAAGCCACGCGCGAGGCGACCAACTTCATATACGGATATGCCCGCCAAAAGGATTCTGGGCATTCAATTCGTTCGCCGTGGACTATTCTCCGAATAATCCGGTCCAGGTTCAGGTCCTTCATCCGATCGAATGCCGGGATTCCACCGGTCGCGATCGGCTCGGTCAAGTAGCATCTGCGGATGACTCCTACTACGATATGCCGGATCTCGGGGACCGGGGATATCTGAGTTTCAGGGCGCCCGCGGTCAAGCCTGGTATGAGACGGACTGTTTTTCTTCATACGCGCGGTTACTACAAGATCCACGTCAATGGCGCGGGCCCGGCTGACAATGAGACGTTGACTCACATCATGACTGTTCCCGACGCGGCAGCGCGCTTTGCAGGGGTGCGTTTCGTCACCTGGCAGCAAGAGCACAATGCTCGCCGGTAGCGAAAAAGGAAATGAGCTGATGGCGGCGCGCTCAGAGAAATCTCTGCCGACCTTGTCAAGTGTGGAGGACTGAATTTCCACGCGGCTGGAACGGCCCTGAAAACCCAGATCAGCATGATCATCCTGGGAATATCAAGGAAATGCAGTCTGCACTGCCGGCACTGCTACGAAAACTTCAATGCGGGTTCCGAAGAGATCGTGCCTCTTGGCCGCTGGAAAGAGGTGGTTTGCGAAATCCAAGGTACCGGCGCCGGGGTAATTGTGTTTTCGGGAGGTGAGCCGCTGCAACGGTATGACGGACTGCTGGAACTTTTGGGGTCAGGAAACAAGAACCTCTCTGAATTCCATCTTCACACTTCGGGCGATGGTGTTACCCTCGGACGGGCCCGCGAGCTTCGCAGCGCCGGACTCACAGCTGCGGGGATCGGTCTGGATGATGTCGATGCGGGCCGCCATGACGCTCTGCGCCGCTGCAACGGCTCACACTGTCAGGCGATTCGGGCACTCCAGGATTTTCACAGTGCCGGCATCTTCACCTACACGAACATGTGCCTGACAAAGGAAATCATCAGAAAGGGAGATCTCTGGAAATATTTTGAGCTCGCTAAAGAACTTCGGGTGGGATTTATTGAAATGCTTGAACCCAGCCCTTGCGGCGGATATGCCTTTGCCGGGAACGACGTCTTGCTCACAAGCGAAGAGCGAAGAGAGGCAACGGAGTTTTTTATTCAGGGCAATACCCGAAGACGGTATCGACATTATCCGCTCATTTACTATGTTCCCTATACAGAAGCCTCTGGAAAGAGAGGTGTAATAGCAAGCCCTTGCCGCCGCTCAGGGGGCGTTGATGATGGCACGACGAGCACTAAGCAAATCGGGAGCAGCGAGCTCGCCGTCTGATCGCCTGTAGAGTCCGGGGCTCTGGGTTTGAAGGTTGTTTTCAGCAACCCGATCACTGGAGTGGAGACGCCATCCGGCTGTTGTGTCTGGCCGAATCATCGTATCTTCTAACAATTGCAATGCTTGAGGAATGCGCGTCCGGCTTAATGGCTGGGTAGTGGCGAAGCCGGAGAAAACCATGCGCCCGCGAAACGCCATTCGCGTCAGCGTGAACCTGCTGCGCCGCCCCACTATTTGATCTTGCATACTGAACCCGCGGCGAAGGAGGCCACGGTCATGGCGAAACACCAGAAGAGATCAAATGTTCGTTGCACGAGAAAGGTTCTCCGGATTCCCGATCTGGAAGGGAAGGCCTTAGCGTCGACCTCAATCGGAAACACGGCTTGTTCCTCCCATCACCCCAAACGCCAAGGTACCAAGGTCAGGCGCATCCTCAGCAGTTTTCAAGCCCACAGACTGATTGCGAGGTTACCGTGCACCCGAAGGTGGAGAATAACCGATCGTGGAAAACGAATCATGGCTGCGTCGTTATGCCTGGGGGACGCTGCGTTGCCCCAACTCTACAAAAACGCAGCTGCGGCCTGATTCTTCTTGCATAAAAGCAAAGCGGTCATCCAACATCATGAAATGAGGGCTGCCATGCGACGACTCTGTGTGATTGCAGCAGCGGTTTTGTCTCTTTCGACTGTGTCCGGCACGCAGCGGACGCTCGAGCCCGCGCGGGACGCGCGCTCCTTAAAGGCGGCGCCAAAAGGGAGAGCACTTTCGCCACTCGACGACGCCATCCACGCCATGTTTTCGCTGCACCGATTCCAACAGGTCACGATTTCGCCCGATGGCAAGAGCGTGGCCTGGGTTGAAACGCTGCTCGGCCCCGGCGGTGCGCCTTCAGCCAACTCCGTGATCTTCGTCGCCGGCCTCGGCGCGCCGGCGGCAACCAAGCGCATCACCGCAGGCGATGGAAAAGCAGCGCACGAAGAGCACGACCTCGCATGGTCGCCCGACAGCAAGCAAATCGCGTTTCTCTCCGACGCGGCGAAGACGGGTCAACTCCAGCTCTTCGTTGCCGAGGCCGCGGGGACCGGTGCCACGCCCTTGACTCATCTCAAGGGCTTCCTCTCTACTCCCGGCTGGTCGCCCGACGGAAAGACGGTCGCGCTGCTTTTCACCGAAAACGCCACCCGCGCAGCCGGCCCACTCGTGGCGGAAACGCCCGACGAAGGTGTCGTTTCGGACACCTACTTCGAGCAACGTCTCACGCTCGTCGATGTGGCGCGCGCGCGCGCGCGCCAGATCTCGCCGGCGGACATGTACATTTACGAATTCGATTGGTCGCCGGATGGCAAAGCCCTTGTCGTCACTGCGGCGAAAGGCAATGGCGATGACAACTGGTACATCGCCGGCCTTTCCACGATCGATGCAGAAGATGGCACGATGCACGCCATCGTACCGAGGCCCGGCATCCAGATTGCCGCGCCGCGATGGTCACCCGACGGCAAGCAACTCGCTTTCATTGGCGGGCTGATGAGTGACGAGCCGATTCCCGGCGGCGATATCTATGTTGTACCGGCTGAAGGCGGCTCACCTCGCAACGTTACGCCATCGATGAAAACCACCGCAAACTCGCTCGCATGGTCACCCGATTCGCAAAGCGTTCAGTTTACCGGCATCGCCGACGGTCAAACGGTCATTTGCCGCGCCGCCCTCGATGGCGAAGTCTCCAGCATCTGGGTCGGAGCTGAGCGACTTGCGCAGGGGCCCTTCGTTCCCGAAGCCTCTCTCGCCCGCGACGGCAAGATGTCGGCCGTCATCCGCGAGTCGTTCTCGCAGCCGCCCGAAATCTGGGCTGGCACCATTGGTGATTGGAGACAAATGACCCATCGCAACAGCGGCCTCAAATCGGCGTGGGGTGAAGCGAAGAGCCTCCACTGGAAGAGCGGCGAGTTTGACGTGCAGGGCTGGCTCATCTACCCGCGCGATTTTGATCCGACGAAGCGCTACCCGTTGATCTGTTACGTCCACGGGGGGCCTGCCTGGACGCATCTGCCCGCTTGGCCCACCCGCTGGGACTATGGCATGGCGCTGCCCTCTCAGGGCTATTTCATCCTGAAGCCGAACCCGCGCGGCAGCTACGGCCACGGTGAGAAATTTACGCAGGCTAACGTGAAGGATTTCGGCGGCGGCGACTTTCACGACATTCTTGCCGGGTTGGACGCAGCGATCCAGTCCGCGCCCATCGATCCCACTCGCATCGGCATCACGGGCTGGAGTTACGGCGGCTACATGACCATGTGGGCGGTCACGCAATCGAAGCGGTTTCGCGCTGCGGTCGCGGGCGCTGGCCTGGCGAATTGGCTCAGCTACACGGGCGAAAACAAAATCGACCAGTGGATGACGCCATACTTCGGAGCGTCGGTGTATGACGATCCCGAGGTGTACGCGAAGAGCGACCCGATGAAGTTCATCAAGAACGTCAAAACCCCCACGCTCATTGTAGTCGGCGATAGCGACGGCGAGTGCCCACCGCCTCAGTCCTACGAATTCTGGCATGCACTGAAGACGCTCGCCGTGCCCACCGAATTCGTCATTTACCCTCACGAGGGCCACCAGTTCGCTGACCCCGCGCACAGCCGCGATGTCATCGAGCGCACCCTCGCTTGGTTTAATCAGTATCTGCAGGCCTCGCACTAGCGTCCCTAGTTGGGAATGCAAGAGCTTGCCTGTCTCACTGGATCGAAACGCGCTTCGCGGAGATCAGGGGGCTGCGACGTCGCCGTGGTCACATCTCCCAGATCGGGACTTCTGCACAACTTGAGCGAGGCTTCGGGATAGAGTGACCCGCATTTGTCTGGGCCTGCAGGTGGGGTAGCTGTTTCGCGCGTGACTTGGAAGAAGCTGCAGTATGTGCAAATCAAGCGTCGAACGCACGTCGTTTTTCGCGGGCGCGCTCCATCAGCGCCTCGAAGCGCGCGTCGCCGCGCATCTTCGCCAGAAAAGGGTCGATCTCAGAGAAGAAGTGGTGATTTGTAAAGCCAAGATCGATCGAATTCGCAAGCCAGTGCAGTGCTTCATCGATATTACTATTAAAGCTGCACCCAGCGGCGAGCCACCACGAGAACTCCTTATCCTGGGTGGCCAGGTCTCTTAGGACTGGACTGCCTAGGAGCTCGATTGCCGTATCCGCGTTTCGGCGAAACAGTGCCCTGAGCGCAGCCGACACTATCGACAGGCCGGGAGTCACGCCGGCGTCGACAACCTGGTCGAAGAGATCGCAGGCTTCATCCGAACGCCCCGCATAGAGTGAAAAAATGGCCAGAAAGAAAACCTTTATTATTGCCTCAACTCCCAAGTCCACCGGGTCCCGCCATCGTCTCAGGGCGGTCTCGAAATCTCCGTCCAACAGCGCCACCCATGCGTAGCTCCAGCGGCAAAACCAGAGCATCGGATCGACTGCCACCGCTTTCTCGGCATACCGCCGTGCCTCAGCCATCTCGCCCAGTTCGGAGCATCGCCAGGCAAGGAAACACAGCGTTTCACCGCTCACCTGCAATTCGTTGGCGCGCCGGAGGTCACGAATGGCGCGCACCATGTCGCCTCTGCGTGCCTCGATGGCGCCCAACGCTCGAAACGCCGTGGCCGTATCCGGATCGAGTTCCAGCGCCTTTCGTGCCAGTGACTCTCCAAGGCACAAGGACTCTTCGTCTCGATGGATGCCCTGATCGTGACATATGAACTCGATCTCGGCGAGCAGCGCAAATAAAAGAGCATTGGGACCGACTATCTCGAGAGCCTGTCGGGCAAGCACGGTTGCATGATCCAGCGCGCTCTCGGTGCCTCGGTACGCCTCCTGATGAGCGCGCAGGTACAGATCGAATGCCCTCGTCTCCGGGATCATGCGAGCAGCGAGACGCTGCTTCTCGTCGGCGGTCAGCGTCAACTTGAGACCATCCACGATCGCGCAAGAGACCTGTTCCTGAAAGGCGAAAACGTCGTCGAGGGTCCCGGAGTACTTTTCCGCCCATAGGTGCGCGTCGTAAGCGGCATCGATGAGTTGTGCAGTGATCCGCAGCGCGTTGCCGGCGCGTCGGACGCTCCCCTCGAGCGCATACCGGACGTTGAGCTCGCGTGCCATCGTAGGTACGTCCTTTTTCGACCCTTTGAGCAGCATCGCGGACGTACGCGAGATCACTCGCAGCGAGTGCACCTTCGACAGATCGGCAATCAGCTCTTCGGTCAGCCCATCGGCGAAAAAGGCGTTGTCCGGATCGGGGCTGAGGTTCTCGAACGGAAGCACCACAATAGAAGCATGTTCTCGCACTCCGGACGCAGTTGCGATCCGGCTGCTACCGCGTGCCGACTTGAGGATCCCTAGATCAGCGAGGATTTCGCCGACGGTTTGGTATCGCAGGTTTCGTTCCTTTTGCAGGGCTTTGTTGATGATCGCCGAAAGTTCGCGCGGGCAGGCGGGATTGAGGCGACCGGCGGAACCTGGTGCGGAATGCAGTATCGCATCGAATACAACGGCCAAGGTTGTTCCTGAAAAAGCCTGCGTGCCGGTCGCCATCTCATAAAGCACGGCGCCAAACGAGAACAGATCTGTCCGCGTGTCGAGCCGCTCGCCGCGTGCCTGCTCCGGCGACATGTATGCGACAGTGCCCAATGCTGCGCCGGGGTTGGTTAACTGCTCATCGAGCGCGTCAAGCGTCGCAGCTTGCGACGCACCCGCATCACGCGCTTCAGCCGTCGACTTTGCGAGGCCGAAATCCAGAACCTTTGCCTGGCCGCGGGCGGTCACAAAAATGTTCGCCGGTTTGATGTCCCGGTGGATGATGCCCTTCTTGTGGGCTGCATCCAGTGCATCCCCAATCTGCAATGCCACGTCGAGCACTTCGTCTGTTCCCAACGGTCCCCGCGACAGGCGGTTCCGAAGTGTCTGGCCCTCTAACAATTCCATTACGATGAAGTGCCGGCCCTCTGCTGCATCGATGTCATAGATCGTGCAGATGTTCGGGTGGTTCAACGCGGAGGCGGCGCGTGCCTCCCGTTGAAAGCGTTCAAGAGCGTATTTGTCGTGGGAAAGATCTTCGGGCAGGAACTTCAATGCCACGAGGCGGCCGAGCCTGGTGTCCTCGGCTTTGTACACGATCCCCATGCCGCCGCCGCCGAGCTTCTCGATAATTCGGTAATGCGAGACGGTCTTGCCGATCATGGAGAATCCCTCGATTGGCAACTCGCGCGCTGCAATGACAACGACTTAGATTGTTGCCATTATAGTGAACTGTGGCGGAGGTGGATAGCTGAATCCGCGGCACTTGTCGGGATATCGGCCACTCGCAAACTGGCACGCTGTCCAGATACGCTATTCTGGGAGATCAGGGTGGTATCGTCGCGTCGCTGTGGTCACATCTCCCATATCTTGATCTCTTGAGAGTCACAACTATGTTTGTCCTAAAATGACGCGATCTTGCGCCGGAGCTGTCCACTCAGATCCAATGCACTTGACGGGACTTCCTCGGCAGTTTGCAGTGATATTGTTCTTTGGGATATCCCACCATCAGGGCGCCCCAAATCCGTTGATCGGCTGTCAAGCCGATACAATTCCCGACCTCTCTCGAACGCGCTGCTGCTCCCACGAGGAATCCGACCCAACAAGTGCCGAGCCCCATAGTCAGAGCCAGCAACTCGATATTTCGCAGTGCAAGTGCGCAATTTGTCGCCGCGAGGGTGTTCCCCTTTAACCCGTAGGCAATAATGGCCAGCGGCGCATTCCGAAAAACTGAACCCTCAATCTCGCCATTTTCCCTGCGATGTTTGAAAATACCGTGATAAGGCCGGTATTGTCTGACAAGTTCTGGACCGTACTTCCTTTCCAGCAAACGAGCTAAGATTCCATTGCCGCCGATGTGCTTGAATCCCGATCGCCACAGCACATCGACGACTAGAAGTTCGAGAGTTTTCAGAAGCGCACGATCCTTGATCACAACAAATCCCTCGGTCTGACCATTTGACGAGGTGCCGGCGTGCGTCGCGGCCGCAAGAAGCATCTCAACGAGCTCCTCCGGTACCGGATCCGGTTTGTAATTCCTGATCGATCTCCTGGAGAACAGCAACGCTCGCATCATGTCCGGCGTAATGCTGAACGGCAACAGCGGGACGAATTCATCATTTGGCAGTTCCGGGTGTGAGAGCGCATCCGATGGACAAACGGCGATACAATGGCCGCAGGCACAACACTGTTCAGGGTACCGAATCTGCAGCTCCTGCCTGGCATTTGGCTTCGGAATCACACCGAAAACATAGTTCGGGCAGACACGCATACATTCCAGGCAGTTCGTACAAATGTTCAGATTCAGGGTGATCATAATCTTGAAGGGTCCGCAGAACTAATGGTTGCTATTATCGCTACTCCAAAGGACGAGTTTCGTAGGTGTCGTGGAATAGCACCGGGATGATCCCGCCAGAGGTACCGGCGATCGCGCGCAGTGCTCGAACTCCATGTCCAAGTCCCTTCGGCAAGTAGACGCAGGCCGGCGTATCGACCTCGTACCGTTCCTCGCCGAGTGTCACCTCGAACGTGATGGCGCCAGGCTCGCCGACAAGAATATAAACTTCATCGCAATCGTGCTTGTGAGGCAGCGCTTGCCCTGCCTTCTCGACATGAGCCGCCATTTGCGGGGTGATGTTATTTAACATCAGGTACAGTACGCATGCATTCGCCCCTGGCACTTGTTCCCCACTCATCAGGAAACCGATGGGAATGGGCATTTCCTTATTGAACTTGTGATCAGGCAGTTCTCGCACGAGTTTTGGTTGTCTGACAATAAGGTGAGCATAACGGCCCTGTTCATTCATGAATTTCTCCTCAAGAGACGAAAAGCATTCTTGTGGCTGCTACTTTAATGGCGGAGCATTCTATAAACCTCGTCCTCGGCTTCAATGCGACGCTGAATTCAGTTCGGAGACGATGGCATGAACTTGGACGGCGAGTTTGGAGAGGACAGTGCGAAATGGCCATACCGAGAATGGAGAACACCTTCCTTGGCAATTCGTGCACTGCAATAACAAAGACTTGAATTTGCGGTCATTATAGTCGGCCCCCGTGTCTCTGGATAGCTGAATTCGCAGCACTTGCGCGAGTGAGTCGGCCACCGGAAACGGCACGCGGTCCAGAAACGCCATTCGAGGAGATCAGGGTGGCGTGACATCGCTGTGGTCACATCTCCCCTAATGGGACTTCTGGGGCGTCAGAGGAGATTTCACTTTTCCGAGTAGCGCGTAATACGTCCAGGTGAAGTTACTGCTTTCCAGAATGCCGTTCTTATTGGCCTCCAGAAATCCGGCCGACGGGCTGAAGGAGATGTAAGACTCCCTCAACGCACGATTCTCCGATGCTCGGAACTACCCGGGGGCAGCGCCAGCTTACTCGGATCGCAGAGCTCGCATCGGTTCGATGTTTGCCGCCCGCCTGGCCGGCAACAGAGTGGCTGCAGCAACCGCGCCAATGAGGACCGCGCCCACGATGAAGTAGGTCGGAACATCGAAGGCAGTGATCCCAAAGAGCATGTTCCGCATGGCCTGTGAGGCCGCGAAAGCGCCGGCGACGCCTAATATTGCGCCGACAATCATAAGCCGCGCGCCTCCGCCTATCACCATACTCAGTATTTGGCCCCGCGTCGCCCCGAGCGCCATGCGGATACCGATCTCATGCGTGCGGCGGCTGACGGTGTAGTTCACCACGCCATAGACGCCGGCAACGGCTATCAGCAGAGCGGCCACG
>Ga0187885_10001919_pt1 | contig 21604 bp, 26 predicted proteins | sample June2016WEW_20_1_3_FD_132970 | JGI IMG/M metagenome (GOLD analysis project Ga0187885, IMG submission 132970) | Peatland microbial communities from SPRUCE experiment site at the Marcell Experimental Forest, Minnesota, USA - June2016WEW_20_100 | ecosystem: Environmental > Terrestrial > Soil >... | reverse complement strand
CCTTGGACTCCACCCCCGCCCCCCGGCCCCGCCATGACACCCATGGTGTCCCAGCCAAAACCTCCGGCCCCGGCGCCCGTCGTCCCCCCAAGGAGACCGGCGAAAAAGCCCGCCAAGAGGCCAGCCAAGAAGGCCGCCCGCAAGGCCCCGGTTGCTCAGAAACCCCAGGCAGCCGCCACCCCGCAGCCTGTTTCACCGCCGGCGGCGCAGCCCGGCCCCGAGCCACTGCCCACGGTCCAGATGCAGATAGGCGAGTTCCAGTTGATCATGCCCGGTGGGCGGACAATCTCGCTAGCAGCCGACAAAGACTACACCCTGGGTCGCGGCCATTCAGAATCGCCTGCGGAGATAGACCTGAGCGAGTGTGGTGGCGACGCCAGTCAGGTTTCCCGTAAACATGCCCGCCTGGTGGTGGCCCGCAAAGGTTGCTTCCTGGAGGACCTGGGCAGCAAGAATGGCACTTTGGTCAACGGCCGCCGCCTGAGTCCAGGGGAACGCTGCCCACTATCTGGAGGAGAACAGGTCACACTGGGAAGCTTAATACTCCACGTGTTGAAGGGCTAGTTCAACCGGCTAGGAGACAGGGCGGGCCTTAGTGTTGTGAACATCGGGTATCTAGGTACGTCCGCTTTTCAGGAGCCTATCATGGTTTTCCAGGTTGTGGCCGCCAATTTTCTCCTGGGTCTAAGTGCCAGTCCGGCATGCTTGGGAGTATGCTTGCCGGTGCTCTTACCGCACATTGGCGTGGTGGGAGGGGAGCGTCCTCTACAAGCGGGATTCGCCGCTTCCCTCTTCTTCGCCTTGGGGCGACTGGTCATCTATCTGGGCTTGGGGATGATGCTGTTCGCACTAGGGGCATCGCTGCAGGGGGCCGGCCTGTGGAATTGGGCAGTCAGCAACGCTCCTTGGATCAGCGCCAGCCGCGTCCTACTGGCCATCCTGGTTGCTCTCTACGGGATCAGCGTGGTCTTCAATTGGCCCCGGCTGGCGTGGTGCCAAACCTTCTTCCATGGTCCACGCCAACGACCGCTACTTTCCATACTTTTGGGGGCGCTGGGCGGGAGCATCCTCTGCCCGGCGCTCTGGCTGGCCTTTTTACAAGCTGCCCAGTTGGCTTGGCAGCCCCTGGCCTGGCTATCCATCGTCAGCTTCTGGTTGGGCAGCTCACTTTTTGTAATTACCGTAGGAGTTTCCGCCGGGGTGCTCCTGAGGCATTGGCGCAATCTTGCTCAGGTACGAGGCGTGGCAGGGGCAACTCTTATCTTTGTAGGCGCGCTATATTTGATAGGGAGGTGACATTCCATGATTGTAACTGCTGGCATAGATGTCGGTTCCACCACGACCAAGGCCGTGGTGCTACAGGATAAAACTCTAGTTGGCTACGCTCGCTGCCCGACGGGAGTGGATTGCACCGCAGCAGCAATGCAAGTTCTTTCTCAGTCTTTGGCAATGGCCAACTTGCCGGGGTCTGCCGTAAATTTCATATTAGCTACGGGCTATGGCCGCAACGTGGTCACCGTGAAATCGTTAGGTAACGCTCCCTTCAGCACGATGACGGAGATCAACTGCCATGCCGTGGGAGTAAAGAGTTTACTCCCCACTGCTATGACCATCGTTGACATCGGCGGGCAGGATTCCAAGGCGATCTCTCTAAACCCGGACGGCTCGGTCAAGAACCGCTGGATGAACGACAAATGTGCTGCCGGCACGGGTCGCTTCTTCGAGCAAATTGCCGGCAGGTTGGGCCTTACGGTGGATCAATTAGGTCCGTGCTCCCTGTCTTCTAAAGGTCCGGCCAGGCTGAACAGCACTTGCACCGTCTTCGCCGAGACTGAAGTTATTTCCCTTCTGGCCCAGAATACGCTGCCGGAGGATATTGCCGCCGGATTGCATCAGGCAGTGGCACAGCGCGTCTGTGCCGGGGCCAGGCATGTGGGCGTCCAGAACGAAGTGGTCTTCACTGGCGGGGTGGCTGAGAACGTCGGTATGCACAAAGCCCTCCAGGAGGAACTACAACTACCGGTGCATGTCCTTAAGGCGGCACCCTATACGGGCGCCATCGGCGCAGCCGTTCAGGCCTATCAGCGGGTGGCGCAGCAATGAGGGGGACGCCATGTCCATCGAAGAGGCTGACGTCGTATGCCCTCTTTCACGAGAGAACAAGCTGACAGTGCGATATGGGAGTGAGTTAAGTCTAACCTTACCGACCCGAGGCAAGTAAACAGGGAATGGCAGGAATATACTGCGGAACATGGAGAGGCAGAATGAGCCGATCCGGGCACGGCAGGCTGTGGTGGATTCGTTGCTGGCCGACAACCGGCAGCAAGTGGGAAAGCTGCTCGACCTCTACGTATGGGGCACAATACACAAACCGGCTTTGTGCTGACCACCCGGCTGGTCTTGGACTGTATACCGCGACGGCGGCGGGCTGTGGATATTTGACCTCGGCACGGCCTGGCGTGCGATGCGCCGTGTGCGTTCTGGGGGCATAACAGAGTCATGAGCAACGAGGTATGAGGCGTGAGGGATGGAGGATGAGCAACGAGCGAATATGTCAACGCGCAACGCTCGATACTTTTCATTTTCCCCCAATCCCCAACCCTTAACCCCAATCCCCGTCTTCAATTCCCTGCTCGCCTGGAGCGTGAGTTGAAGAAACACTCGGAATGAGCGGAGAGGCTTCCCCACGACCGGGGACACGCTGGGGTTGCTTGATCACCTGGTGCGTGGTTGCGCTGGCGCTGATTGGTTTGGCGCTGGTGCTTGCGCGCAGCTCTGCCGCTCAGCCACGATCCGGCCCGGCGCCCGATTTCACGCTGACATCGTATGATGGGGAGACGATTACCCTGTCCGGGTTGCGTGGACAGGTGGTGGTTATCAATTTCTGGGCATCGTGGTGCGATTCTTGCGCCGACGAGGCCCCTGACCTAGAAAGAGCCTGGCACGATTACCGCGATCAAGGCGTGGTGTATGTTGGCGTGGACTATATGGACAGCGACGCCGAGGGTCGGAAGTTCATCGAGCGGTATGGGATCACCTATCCAAACGGTCCCGATTTGGGCAATCGCATCTCGGATATGTACAGGATCGCGGGCACGCCGGAGACATTCATCATCGACCGCCAAGGGGAGATTGTGTTTTTCGCCGTGGGTCCGCTTTCCTTTGAGGAGCTGAGTGCCGAGATCGAAAAACTACTCGGCAGCTAGCTCTCAGCGGCAAGCTTCTGGCTCCTGGTTGCTGGTTCTTGGCTTGTCTGATGGCTGTGAACCGATCACCAAGAACTAATCACTGTGAACTCCAAGGAACTGGGTGAATTCTTGCAGCAGAATCGGATGGAGCACACGCGTGGGGCGCCATTCCACCCGATGACCCAGGGAAAGATCGAGCGCTACCATCGCTCTCTGAAGAACCTGGTCCAGCTAGTGAACTACTTCGATCCCTGGGCGCTGGAGCGGGAGATCGCCCGGTTCGTCCACTACTACAATCACGAGCGCTACCATGAGTCACTCGCTAATCTGACACCGGCGGACGTGTACTTCGGCAGAGTGAAGGAGGTGCAGACGCGACGAGAACAAATCAAACAGAGGACGCTAGAAACGCGACGCTTGGAGCACCTACGGGTTGTCCACAGTGGGGCGGTTTGATCCGATCAGGCCGAAGAAGTGTGTCTCAACTCCGACCCCCTGTTTGTCCCACTCTTGCTGACACGGAACACTCGGCGACACCCAACGCCCTCGTCGCTATGATAATCGCGCGGTCATACTTGCCCTGTTTGTATAGGGATACCCATTCCTCGTTGAGAGTCTCCAACTCAGTGTTTTGCGCCATGTGTACCCCTTCGTATTTCGTTCGCCAGACCCAGTATTGTACTTACATCCCGAGAGTCAAGGCGAGCCAAGACACATGCCACTTCCCCATTCGCTCTTTACCCATTGTGATACTTGGTAAACGCACATTCACCCTTGCGAGCGAAACCCTCCTGGTATCCCTGCACCGAGCGCCTTCTCCCTCTGGCGCTGTCGATTCTCAGTTCGCTTTCTGCGCGGTGAACCGCCATGGTAGCTCAAGACCGTGACCAATTCCTCTCAGAGGTCAGGCGATTTTGGCCACTACCCCCCGGGAAGTTCACACAGCCCCAGAACTTCTCAACCTTGTGGGTACCATTTGCTTCCACTGTCCTGGCCGAAAACCCCATCCGTCTGAAAATGGGCCTGGATTGGACGTGCACAATGCTCCTATCATGGATTCTGACCGTCTATCTAGGGATCAATTTGCAGCCTTCGCTGATTCAATCATTGACGGTGCAACCTCGAGCAACTCGAGCTTGACATCGGCGCATCAAGGGGATACCCTTTCGATCAATTCGCGATCGTGATTCATCAGGCACACTTCGATCAGAGGTCAGTTGGCAGCCTCGAGAGCCCAAAAAAGGGCGCTGAGGCTGGCACATGTGGACGAAGTCTCATACCGATGTGTGCCAATGTCAATGGGGAAGAAACAGGGAAGAAGCACTGCGAGCAGTTGATCGCGAAGGAATGAGGTATCCGACCCTCGACCTTCGGTCGAGGGTTTGCGATCTGGCGGCTGAGATGGAAGCCGAGATCCCTAGCCGATCAACTCCCAGAACCAACGTCGGGCCGAACCACCAAGAGTTGCTCGGGCGAGGCGAGAGAACGTACCCTCCTCTCCTTTCGGATTTTTGCCGGAGCAGCCTCGAGCTTCAGTCGCATCAAGTGATACTGGGCAAACTGACGCGTAGTGAGCCCACCTCGCAATTCTTCGCCCAAACGTTTGGACCAGATCATCAGTTTTGAGGCGACCAACTCCGGATCCGCCTGCCTGTCGGCGCTTCGCTCGGTCAGTACATGCCAAGCTGCCACCAAGAGTTTGCGGGCAATGGCGACGATGGCTTTCTTCTCCCTCATTCGGCGAGAGAGCCGGCCAAATTCTCGATTCCAATAGGTGTCCCTCAGAGCGGCGACCCAGGCCGCCTCCACCAATACCCAGCGAACCTCTCGCCGCCCCTGTTTGGTAATCCGCCCCGTGTAGTGGGTTTCACCACTCTGGTGAACGCCCGCCCCCAGGCCTGCATACCCAACCAGCTTCCTGGCGCTCTCGAACCGAGCGATGTCCCCGATCGCTGCCAACAAGGTCATCGTGGTGATCAGCCCAAAGCCCGGCAGTTGGAGCAGGTAGGGAACTTGTTCCGCCCATGGAGCGCACGTGCTCAACCGCTTCAGCTCAGTATCAATCTCAGCAATTAGTGGCTCCAGGTGACCCATCGTCGCCAGGTCCTGGCGAACCCGTAGCTTCTCCGTTGATGAGATCTCCAGGTCCAACCACCAGCCACGGCTCTCCCGCGAGAAAATCTCCCCTTCCGGAGGGTTCAAGTTGTGCCGATGGATCATGCTGCATAGACGGTTGCGAATCATCGTCCTCATCTTCACGACTCGGCTTCGATGCGACAACAGAGACCGAAGTTCGCGAACCTCCATCGGCGGCACCCACACTTCAGGCACCAGCCCCGCCGCCAGGAGGCAGGCCAACCGCAAAACGTCTACCCGATCGGTCTTCACTCCACCCGAGCCGATCCACTTCACCTGCACCGGGTTAGCCACCACTGCCCGCCCCACCAGGGGCAGGACCTGGTCGTAGATCTCCCAGGCATTCGTCGTCGCCTCCAGCACCACCGCGTCGCTATGCTTGAGGTTGGCCTCGGCCCATTTCAACCAGCTCCCCAAATTCACCCGCCGCGGCGACAACACCACCTCTTGGTTCCTATCCACTCCACCTACCACCAGATAGTGCTTATGGAGGTCAATCCCCAAGAACCGATCAAACGACCCAATCTCCTTGCCATTCATGCTAAACTCCTTTTGTGGAAGGCTGAGCACGGATTTTAGGGCTGGAGGCTCACAAACCGATTCGGGTCCGGTGTTTGTCCACCGCCCCAGATGAAGGGTTCGACGGGGAGCCAAAAAACCCGTGGGGCTTGGCTTGCGCCATCCCATATGAGACCTCGGCTCGCCCAAACGCTCCATGCCCCGGCGCGTTCCCGCCATTCATCAGACCAAGAATAGCGCCGGCCGTGCTCAGCCCCATCTGATGCAACCGCCGGCTCCAACCCCTGGAGCCGGCGGAGCAACATCATCTTAATAACCCGGAGGTCGCTGGTTCCCTGGACTGGCCTCAGGGCAGGCGAGTCCAGCCCCCGCTACCTCAATCGAGTAGGGAGGATGGGCGACCCATCCTCCCTCCCTGGCCTGACCACCCAGGGCAGGCTCACACCACCGGACATGCGGGTCCGCATCCGGCGGTTCGTCTGGGAATATGCAGTTGGTGGTAGTAGTCGGTGATGGTGCACAGACCCTGGGTCCGCCAAAAGGCTTGGCTCAGGGCCATGTGAACCACAGGTGTCTTCGCCATATGCCACGGGCTCTCTCCGGTGGCACCCAAGGCGGCGAGGTTGCGAGGAACACCCAGCGATATCAACGCCCGCCAGCGTGTCCTACCTCGCTTCCACCGTTTCCAGAGAAGTTGTCTTAGCCGCCGACGAAGCCACTCATCCACTTCGAAAAGCACACTCGGCGTGTCGGCCAACCGGAAGTAGCCCACCCAACCCCTCAGGTACTCATTTAGTTGTCGGATGACCTCGTCCAGCCGGCCTGATCGGGTGCGTCGTGTCAGGACTCGCAGCTTCTCTCGGAGTCGCTGTAGCGCCTGGTCAGCGATCCGGATCAGCACTTCCCCTTTGCGGCGGAAAAAGCTGAACCCCAGGAACTTCCGCTGAACAGCCCGCGCCACGGCGCTCTTTTTCTCGTTCACTCTCAGCTTCAACCGCTTCTCGAGAAAACCACGCACGCTGGTCATTACCCGCTGACCTGCTCGCTCCGTCTTGACATAGATGTTGCAATCATCGGCGTAGCGGACAAACCGGTGTCCCCGCCTTTCTAGCTCCTTGTCCAAGTCATCCAGCATGATGTTGGCTAGCAGCGGCGAGAGTGGCCCGCCTTGCGGCGTTCCCTCCTCTGTCTCCATCACCACGCCATTCACCATTACCCCGGACTGGAGATATCGCCGGATCAGCTTCAGCACCCGTTTGTCTTTCACCACCCGTGCCACACGTGCCATGAGCTTGTCATGGTTGACCCGGTCGAAAAACTTCTCCAGGTCAATATCCACTACCCAAATGTAGCCTTGTCGGATGCCTGCCCTGGACCGTCAGGCCAGGGTACCCTTGAGCAGCTTCGATGGCATCGTGGGCCCGGCGTCCGGGCCGAAACCCGTAACTATGTGGTGAAAACAGCGGGTCGAACAACGGCGTCAACGCCTGCGAGATCGTCTGTTGGATGAGGCGATCCACCACCGTTGGGATCCCCAGCAACCTTACCCCTCCGTCAGGCTTTGGTATTTCCACCCGTCGGACCGGGCTTGGTCGATAGGCCCCCGCGTCAAGAGCGGCCTTTATCTCCAACCAGCCCGCCCTGGGCACTCGGGCCAGGGTGCGCTTTCAGGTACGGGCGGAGGGCTTCAACCGTCATCCCATCCACACCCGGCGCACCCCCGTTGGCCTCGACGCGCTTGAGCGCAGCGAACAGGTTCTTGCGTTCAAACACCTGCTCCCATACGCCCTCACCACCTGCCTTGGACATTCCCTCGCTCGGTGTCGGGAATTGCTCGGCCCTCTGGTCAGGTCTCGTTGACTTCACCACCTCCACCTTCCCAGCAGGTCTCCTCGCGGAGAAGTCTGCCTTCTGTGCTCATCCCACGAACCGTTCAAGTTCCTGTCCTCCTCAACGTTTGGCCCTTCCCGCCGTGACGGCGACGGTACTACACCTGCACCCACCGCAGGTGCGGTGTGGCCTCTGCTGACCCCTGCTGCCTCAATCCAACTTCTCAGTTGGGTTTGCCGTCTAATAGGCCAGCGGCTTGGCAACAGGTCTCCCCAGGTAAGAGCACTGGCTGTCGCTGCACCCTGGCCGCATTTACACCCTCGATCTTTGATGGCTTCGGGCTTCGCTGTCTCTTGCCAGCTCGCCCAACCGAGAGCGCCTCAGATGCGGTTCGTGTCTCCTGGGACCCGGGGACCAGGGTCCCTCCAGTCGCAGCTTTGCCTCCGGCTTCCTCCAGCCTGCCCCGGGGGGTCAGGCCGGGGACCCCGCCTCACGGCGACGCCTCCTGACCCGTGCGCTCAGGACGGGTTTGCCTTTGGCTACGGTTGGTGCCATCTCCGCCGGGAAGGATTCTCACCTTCCAAGTCAGCGCCCATGCTGGGCGCACAAGAGCAACCGAGGCCATCTGAGCCTCGGTTGTGTCTTTGACCCCCAAGTTGTCGAGTCGCAGATTCAGCCAAATCACACGGGAATCGGCGATCGCGGTCACATGGCAGCTCGAAGGACCCGTATCCGGCAGGTCGCCGGTTCGCGTCCTGACCGGCGGGGGTCATCGGTTTCGCGCTTACCTCAGCTCGTCGGGCTCGTTGGACCTCCAATGGTCGATCCCTAGCTCAACCGCAGGTCGTCGGGCCGGTAGCCCGAAGCTTCCGGACTTGAGGCCGAGCGCACGCCGGGAGTGATTGAGCCTCAGCAAAGATCCTCCTGTCCCATGGTTTGACTCTTAACGAGATTATCCCCTATGAGACAAGTGATAGCTGGCTCGCCTCTAGTCTAGTCCGGTCGAGGGATACCTTCAGCAACCTGGCAAGCTGTTGCCCGGTAGTCCGCCCCACTCGAACTTGGCTCCACGCTTTGAGTTATCTTCAGTTCCTTCCTGGCCCAAGTCACCTGGCTGCCCATGCTGGGGCATTTTCATCTACGAGCTGAAGGGTGACCGATTCAAAGGACGAGATGACTGTCCATCTATTTGACAATCAATGAGATTTGCCCTACGCTGACTCACGTGCAATGTCGCCCTTCTTTTCGGCATAAATCGCATACGTTCCTTGTCACGAAGGCGGCACGTTCCATTTGCGGGGTTGGCAGAGGACTACTGTCCTATCCGAGCATTGGCGATCAGCTGTATCGACTTTTGAGACAGATTCCATTCTCATTCTCTAAGGAGTTCAATATGTACCCAGAGTTCAAAAACACTGTTGTTGTGGTCACCGGTTCTGGTGCAGGGATTGGTAAGGCAATTGCACTACGGTTTAGCAGGGAAGGCGCCATATTGGTCATCAATGACCTGTTGCCTGAGAAAGGAAAGAAAGTCGCTAATGAAATAGAATCCAAAGGCGGTCAGGCTATCGCCATAGCCGGCGATATGACCAAAGAATCAGACGTCAATTACTTGTTTGACAAGGCTATAGGAATCTTCAATCGGATTGACGTCCTGGTGAACAACGTTGGGCTATTCGAATTCTCAGGTGATTTGGTAGGTTCCAGCAAGGAGTACTGGGACAAGCTATTCGACATCAATGTGAACAGTGCTTTCTTATGTGCCAATAGGGCGGCCCAGGAGATGAAGAAAGCCGGATCCGGCCGAATCATTAACATCTCTTCGGCTGCTGGCAAGGTCGGTTCCCCTGGTGAGCGCGGCTATTCGGCCGCCAAGTGGGCCATCCTTGGCCTTACCAAGACATTGGCGTTGGAATTAGCTCCCGAAATCCGTGTCAATGCTGTTTGCCCAGGTTACATTGACACGGCCATGAGCGATGTGTGGCTGGAGAAGATAGCCGAGAAGAAAGGTATCAGTACGGAAGAGGCAAAAAAGCAACGATTGGCTCCAATCCCTCTTGGCCGTGTAGGCACACCAGAGGAAGTGGCCAGTGCGGTAGTATTCTTGGCCTCAAATGAGGCTTCCTACACCACTGGGGAGGGCTTCAATGTATCAGGCGGCAGGGTCATGAACTAGTAGTAAGCCTCGTAAGATTGGCCTCCTGGAACGCAAAGACAGGATACCCAGCGTCGGTAGCTGCGGTCATTTGATCAATGGTCATCGTGTATTCGATAGTCAAGGGCATTTGACCGAGACGACTTAATTACCATACAACATGTCTGCATTGCGCTCAAGCAGCATCTTTTTCGCCAAGACAAATCAGTCAGACCGCCCGAAAATGCATATCGGGAACTGCTCTTCCGTATCGGCTCAAGGTGCACCGGGATATAGAGTAAGGCCCAAATCGACTTTGGCTATCCCGAGAGATTGTATCAAGGGGTCCGCATACCTCCACACACAAGCAAAGCCTTTGATTCTGGATGAGAATCACGTCGAAGCCACCTTGCCGACTAATCTTCTGAGTTGTCCCAACTTCAAAGCGTGTGACGATGGAGTCCGATACCAGATGCACGGATGGCTACTTTCAACTGGTTCGAATGCGCTACTGTATCTTGATTCTTCCGTGGCTCAGCGGTAAGTCAGGTGCGCTCGTTGAGGAGATTCCGTCCTCAGAATAGCGGAACTGCCCTTCTGTGGTGCTCCGCTTCAACGATTCGGATTCCTCCGCCAATGCCGAACCAACTCAACCGTGTGACGTCCGCCGCGGTCCCCGCAACAGGCATGCAACGCATTTGCATCCTCAGAAGCCAAAAGTGGGGTGCGGCCTATACATCTCCTCCAACAAGCCATTCTCATCTTCTGAGAGCTCTAGCTTCAGAGCGTCAACAGCCGCTTCCAAGTGGCCTGGCTTGCTGGCGCCCACAATCGCACTTGTCACACCTGGTCTACCGAGGAGCCACGCCAAAGAGACCTGCGCCGAAGATACCCCCCTTCGGTTGGCTACCAAGAGAGCGCGTTCTGCCACCGTGAAGTCCTCCTCTTTGTAGTACATGTCGTGGGCGAATGGATCGGTTCGGGCGCGGAGCGTGCTGTCACCTCCTTGGCGGCTTGTGTTCCCGGCCAGGAAGCCACGGGCTAGTGGGCTCCAAGGAATCACCCCAACACCTTCGGCGATGCAGAGTGGGATCATTTCACGCTCCTCCTCCCTGTACACCAGATTGTAGTGGTTTTGCATCGAGATGAAACGAGTCAAGCCGAGGAGGTCTGCCATGTAGAGACCCTTTGCAAACTCCCAGGCCCTCATTGAGGAAGCTCCGATATAGCGGGTCTTGCCGGCCTTGATCAGATCATGCAGTGCCTCGAGCATCTCATCCATGGGCGTTTGTGCATCCAGCCGGTGGATCTGGTACAGGTCCACATAATCAATAGCCATTCGTCGCAATGACATCTCGATGGCATGCACAATATGCTTTCGGGACAGGCCGCATTCGTTCGCACCCGGACCCGTAGGGAAATACACTTTCGTAGCAACGACTACCTCCTCCCTCCGACAATAATCATGCAGTGCTCTCCCTAATATCTCCTCGCTCGCTCCATTTGAGTATTCATCCGCAGTATCGAAGAAATTGATGCCTAGCTCGAGCGCTTTCCTGATGAATGGACGACTTTCATCCTCTGGTAGCACCCACTCTCGCCAGTTCGGACTTCCATAAGTCATGGTTCCCAAACAGATCCTCGATACCTTGAGGCCGCTTCTTCCCAAGTTGATGTACTCCATTCAGACGCCTCCGTATTACCCCTCTAGGTTCTCTGGACGAACGATCAAAGAGCACTTTCGAACGATGACGAGGACAAGTCGTTGTCGTCCTTCACCATCGTGTTCAACCCGGGCAGCACTGGTTGAGTCGTGTTATTTCAGGGATCGCGCCTATTCGCCTCGGCCGCAAGAGCCCCCTGGTCCCGCTCTCCTCGCCTCAGAACCGCAGCTCTGACCAGGCTGTTCGAAATCGTGCCGAAACATGTTGCCGTCAAGTGGTGGCGTTTGAAAGAATCTGGTTCAAACCGTGCACTCTGCCTCAGACTATCCCTAGTCTTCCCCAATCATGTCCGGTTTCTTACGAACGGGAACACCCTCGGCACTAGCGTTCGTAGGAAATCCCACCGCCGTCATGCACCGCGGTGTGAGCTGATTTGGCACTATGTCGAAATGAGTATCCGCGTAGAAAGGGCCGGCCTGGAAATGGGTCGGCGCACACCTTCGCTCACCCACGGCCTCTCATACCGGCAAGGAAGGCTAGCACTATCGAGCAGCAGACACGGCCAGTAAGGTCTCGCACATCTCGAAAAGGATCATACTCAGCCACATCGAGCATCGCGACTTTCCGGTTTTGACCGAGAGAATAGGCCGCATCCAGCAAATCATTTGGCTCGATACCATCAGGACTTGTGCGCCCGCCAGTCCCAATCGCGTACCCCTGGGCCAAGACATCGATATCGACGCTAGCGTATATTGCATCAACAGAATCGAGATCATGACCCAGAGCATTCGCGAGAATGGAGGCCATCCCTTGGTGTCGAACCGCACGAGCCGTATATGTTCGAATGCCATTTTCCTCCGCCCAGTCCCTATCTCGTGGGGAGTCCATGAACCCATGGAGTCCAATTTCGACAATACTGCTTCCGCGAAGGTTTCTACAATCCTGGAGCAGGGCTCGTACTGTCGCCCCAACGGGAGGGGAATCCTCAGCCATGGGTCCAACATCGCGGTGCGCGTCGAAATAGATGAGACCAATCTGGCTGTTTCGGCGTGCATCGCAAAAGGACTTGCCAGTCGCCGCAGTGATTGAATGATCCCCCCCGACGACAATAGGCACAGTGTGTGGGTATAGTTTGAGGAACGACCCCAATTCAATCCCAGCATTAGGTATGCGAAGATCAGTACCGCGTGGACTCGAAACCATCATCCCCAAGTCCGTTACCATCAGACCGGAGAAATCTACCTCATAATCTGAAGAGTAGGTTGTGTAGTCCGAAAAGCATCCACGAATCACATCTGCCGGGGCATGGGACTCGTCGATCCCGCGGTCGGCATTGCTGAACGTCGCCGAGAGAAGCGCCGCATCGTAACTCACCGCAGGGTCCCAAGGTTTCAGCCACGATGAGACTCGGATCTCGCTCATTCGCATTGAGCCCTTTCCATTCGACACGTCGGTTGTTCGAATTGCGCCAACCCTTGTGTTGCATGAGAATGCCGGCGCAGTACCCTACTACAAGAGAGAATTGCTTTTCGAAATGCTACAAGGGAGAAACATATCGTGCCCAAGCTTCTACTGAGGTTGTTCTTGGAACGTCTAGGCAACCGACCAGGGCCCAAGGTGCGAAAGGATGTGCGGGGTCTCTCACTGACAAAGTAGGATCCGGTGTTGAATAATGAACCCCGAAGGGCCTATAGATTGAATGGACGGACGTCTGCCGACCAGCAAGAGACCTATGCTCCTGCGAATGCTTGCAGGAACGGGGCAGTGCTTTACTTGGGGTAGAACAGAAGTTGATTGCCTCATTTCCAACTCGTCTTCGGCTCAAATGGATCTAAACCACGACGACGTGACCGCCGCTACTCCCTTTGGCATTCTACTCCACAATCGATTCCCACGGATGAATGCCATTACGCACGCTGACCTTTCGCCGACCGGCCTGTTGGAATGCGCAAAGAAAACGGAGGCCGAGAATAGGAAACGGCCTCAACGACCATGCATGGCATCTTATCATCGCACGAGCTGCCAGAAGGGCTTCCTTGCAGATAGAGCGGTAGCCCGATCCTTGGTAGAAGCCGCCTATGGCCGGTCCGGTTGCACTGCCACATGCCGGAGAAGTGAATCTTCGTTAGGCGTAAATGAGTCAAACGGCCGATCATTCGTGGGATGCTCCTGATGGAAAAGGGGGCCTGGTTGGCTCTCATCTGCCTTACTACCTCAACTCGCTGCGATACCCAGGCTGTTTGCTGGAGTTCATTACAGTTCTGACCTCAATGACCACAGAGGCGGTAGGAATGATTCCGGTAATGCACCTGGCCGAATGCTGCGAGTCTGCTACTATCCGGACATCTTGCTACCTATGTCCGTCGACGGCTCTGATAGTACGAGGCATGCACAACACCGCGAATGTTACTTTCACTCCCATTCTGCACCAATACCTCTGGAACAGGGCGGGTGCGTGACTGCCAGTGTTGTCAACCTCGTGGAGATAGAGCTGTTCCCTCTCCAGACGTGCGGCGATGGAACACTGTGATACTGGAGGCTCGTCCGACAAAAGTGTCCCTCCATAAGGTCATAGAAGGATCACGAGCCCCAAATTCACTTTCAGATCGTCCAGAGCACGGCCATTACAACACCAGACAAGAGGAGACGCGACATGTTGCTGAAGGATCAAGTAGCTATGGTCACCGGAAGCGGACAAGGAATCGACAGAGCTATCGCCAGACCCTTGTCCCGTGAGGGCGCAAGTGTAGTTATCGCAGAGCGCACTCACGATCAAGGCATCAAAACGACAGAAGAGGTCCAGGCGGCTGGTGGTAAGGCGCTGTTCGTACCAACGGACGTGGCATCCGAGGCCCAAGTGAAGGCTGTGGTTGCAAAGACGGTTGAGACGTTCGGCCGGCTCGATATACTCATCAACAACGCGGCAACTGACGTAAAGAAACCTTTGCTTGAGACATCCGAAGAGGAATGGGACTTCGTACTTGACGTTAATCTCAAACGCCAATTCTTATGCGCGAAGGCCGCTGTACCTCACATGATTACTCAAGGCAGAGGATCAATCGTGAATATTTCTTCCGTGATAGCTCTTCGATCAGAGCTGTATTTCGGCGCGTATTGCGCCAGCAACGCGGGCATTCTTGGACTCACGCGGTCGATGGTAATTGAGTGGGCACCCAGAGGCATTCGCGTGAACTGTATTCTACCGGGCCCGATAGACACTCCGATGAAGTGGCGCTATGTCAAGGAGAATGAGGTTGAAGATGTTCGCCGCGCAGCGGAACGCAGTGTCCCCCTGGGGCGAATCGGCTATCCCGATGAAATTGCTCAGGGTGCTCTCTGTCTTTGCAGCGAAGCTGCATCTTATGCATGTGGCAGCTTCATCGAGCTTGATGGGGGCATCGGGAGCCGATACTCTCCATGACGAGGCATCAAAGCACCCGAAACTCGAACGGCTACGGACAGTCATTCCTCGGTCCGACTGGCGTCGTTCCCCAGATTGCCTGGGGTCTTGCCTCAATCGTCACATATTGATCAATCACAGCGGGTGCTTCGCGATTCCAATTGCGAGTAATCGTGCGGCCTCGCATGCTCCTTGGACCCGTCCGCACTGCCGGCCTCTGAGTTCAGCATCTCAAGCTGGGCACGCTACGCACTCGAGGGTGCGAAGAGCACGAATGGGGGGTTGTTTGCAGGTGTTGCGGGCACGAACGCGCAAGTGGACTCACAGAGATCGGCGGCCGCCAAACTCGGGCACCTCGCGCCTTTGTCCCATCTATCTTCCCCGGACGGGATCAATTTCATCCATCACGTCAAGATGCCAGCTCGCCGGAATCTGAGCCATTTCCTATGTCAATGAACCCGATCGCACCCTCGGCTATGTTTCACACATGGCCCCGAAACCATATCTCCTTCGCTGTCAAGAATTCAATGCGCGGGGCACAATTTGCGATAGCGAAGGAAGGTCCACGCGACCGGTGGTGCGTGCAACCCACGCATCGCTGTGAACGATGGACCTCCCCCCCGAACGGTTTCGCCATCTCCCCTCACGCCCCCGACATTCAGCATAGGGGAGACCTTCGGGATGCCTTTGCTCAAAGTGGCAATGGTCAAGTGAGATGATAAGACAGCCCCCTCAGGCAGAGCGGCGTGTAGCGCAGGCGACCCGGAAGGGGACATCCACATTCATCGCTCCAAAACAGCATGCAGGAATTCCTTTGTCCGAGGATTGGAGGGATTGCTGAAGATTACGGCGGGAGGCGCGTCCTCAAGAATCAGCCCCCCTTCAAGAAACAGCACTCGGTCAGCGATATCAGAGGCAAACCTCATTTCGTGGGTCACGATCAACATGGTCATCCCGCTTTCCTTAGCGAGACGCCGAACGACCTTGAGAACTTCTCCTACCAGTTCGGGGTCAAGGGCCGAAGTGATCTCGTCGAAAAGCATGATTCTTGGTTGCAACGCGAGCGCCCGCGCGATGGCCACACGTTGCTGTTGGCCCCCTGAAAGCTGGCGCGGGTAACAATCCGCCTTGTCGGCCACTCCGACCATTTCAAGTAGCTCTCGCGCTCGCCCTTGAGCTTCTCCCTTCGAAAGGCGTTGCACACGAACTGGTGCCTCAACGATGTTATCAAGTGCGGTCATGTGAGGAAAGAGGTTGAATTGCTGGAACACCATACCAATGTTCGCGCGGACCTTCCGAATATGTCTCTCCTCATCGGCGACCAACGCGTCACCTGCTCTTCTTAGACCAAGAAGCTCTCCAAACACCTCGATCGAGCCCGATGTGGGATTCTCGAGTGTCATGAGCATGCGGAGAAGTGTGGTCTTACCACAGCCACTGGGGCCGATAATAACAACTTTCTGTCCCGTTGGGACATCAAAGCTGAGGTTTCTGAGCACCTCAAGATCGCTGAAGGATTTACTCACGTTCCGGAACTTAATTGCGGGCGCACTAGGGGCCGGTCTTCTAATTGCCAGATCATCGTCTGCGTAATGCAAGCCGTACCTCCAGTCTCCTGATGAGCAGCGCGCTCGGGTAACTCAGCACAAAGAAGATAGCTCCAACAAGCGAGATCGGTTCCATATAGCGGAAGGTGCGGGCAGCTTCATTGAGGGCCGTTCCCAACAGTTCGCGTACGGTGATCGTCGCGAGCAGAGGGGTGTCTTTGAACATGCCGATAAAGTAATTTCCAAGCACGGGGACAATCGGGGGAATCGCCTGCGGCAAAATGACCCTCGTCCACGTGTGAAACGGCGACAGATTGAGGGCGACGGCCGCCTCCCACTGACCCCGTGGCACTCCCTCAATGCCTGAGCGGTAGACTTCCGCTAGGTACGTGCTGTAATGAAGACCGAGCGCAAGGATGCCGGTGGCCAGCGAGCCCATCTTGATTCCGAACGAAGGCATGACATAGAAAAGGAAGAAGAGTTGAATCAGTAAAGGGGTGTTGCGAACAAACTCAATGTACATGACCGCGGCACGGGGAAGCGGTCCTGAGCGTGACATGCGGGCGACCGCCAAGATCATCCCACCAACGAGGGCGAATGCCATTCCTCCGAGCGTTGCCCCGAAAGTAACTCTCGCTGCCCCGAGAAGGAGCGGTAGGATTTGGAGGGCGTACTCGAAGCTGAAGGTCATCGTTCAGCTCGGACCAAGCCAAGACCCTTCGACACTTGTCGTTCTAGGGTGCGCCCTAGACGGGATAGGGGAAACCCGAGAAGGAAGTAGAGTAGAAGGGCGACAGAGTAGGATTGGAGAATCCATCCAGTATTTCCCGCAATCACTTTGCCTATGTATGTCAACTCGTGTATGCCGACTACAGCCACCAGAGCTGTGGCTTTCAGTAGTTCGACTGAGAGGTTGACAAATTGCGGGACCATGGCCACGATGGCCTGTGGAAGGATGATCCGCCACATGATCGTTCGCGAGGACATATTGAGGGCCACACCGGCCTCTCGCTGTCCTGGATCGACGCCCAGAATTCCTGCACGGACGATTTCCGAACCATAGGCTCCGAAGTTTAGACCTAGGGCAAGAACCCCAGCCGGTATGGGGTTCATGAACAGGCCCAAAATGGGCAAGACGAAGAAAAAGAAGTACAACTGGACCAATCCCGACGTGCCCCGGAAGATTTCCACATACACGCTGGCCAGACCGAGCACAATTCGGCGGTTCGAGAGGCGTGCAAACCCTGCAATGGCGGAAGCGGTGATCACCACCGCTTCCGCCATGAGAGTGACTTCGAGAGTGCTCAGCGCTCCCTTCAGCAACAAAGGAAGGTAGCTAAGAAAAAGCAAACCTTGAGACACTTCGACACATTACCTAAGGTCGCAGAAGTGCGATCATTACGCACGTTCTTCCTCAGTACTTGCCTCCGCAGATGTCGGCGGTTGTCACCCCAGATGGAGGGAGGTCAAAACCGCTATCTCCGATGACGGTACTCGACCACTGGCTGGGATTGGCCAGCAGTTTCGCGAGTGCTTTGTTGTAGGCATCCGCGAAGTCTGTGTCTTCCTTTCGGAAACCGATCGCCATCACGTCATTCCCCGAGCCCCCGTTCTTGTACTGAGGCGTAGGGGTTACCGTGATCACATCCCAAGCACTGGGGTCACTCGCCTTAGCCTTGAGAGAATTCAGCGTGCCCACCGGCTGACTCGCAACCTGTATGCGGTCCGTTTCGAGAGCAGCCAGTACTGACTGGACATCAGGGAACGTAAGGAGTCGATCGGTGGGAATCCCAGCGTCCTGCGCTAGCAGTTGCTGGGTTCCTCCCTGAAGGGTGCCGAACACGATGTTCGTGTTGTTGACGATATCAGTATAATTGTGCACGTTGAGAGGATTGCCCGCCTTTACCATCAACCCCTGCTGGATTGAATACTGCCCTTCACTGAAGGCAATCTGAGCGCAACGTGCAGGTCTGACTGCCATCCCTCCTGCGATGACATCGTACCGACCCGCGATCAGCCCTGGGATCATGCTATTCCAGTCAGTAAGCACGCCCACATAATTGGTGATCCCATACGTGCTGAGAACGGTTCTCAAAGCTGCGGGGTCGACCCCTGAAATGGTTCCGTCGGGATTCAGAACAGTAAAGGGTGGTTCATTGCTGATACCAAAAGTCACCGACTTTGTTCGCTGGACGCGCTGCCAAGTTGTCTCTGCTGCTACCATCTTGGGTGTGGCTCCCGTTGTAGCGCCGGGCGTCGCTGCTCCCTGACAAGCACTGACAATGAGAGCAATCCCCATAAGGGTGCCGCAGACCAGAAGAACCTTGTTTCTCGAGTTACGAGTTCGCCAAGTACTGAACATTGCATCCCTCCCTTGTTTGACCAGGCCAGATTCCTTCTTCGAGTATACGGCCTATTATGTTGATTGTCAATCAATTGACAAAACCTGCCATGATCCTTCAGATTTGTTACCATTCAACTGGTCAATAAGGTGATTGCATGAAAGCCCCTCCCAGCCGGGTGGATTTGCCCATGAGGTCAATCATTCCCCAGGAGGTTGAGTCTTTTCGGGCGGCAGGCTGGCAGCATGCGGAGTTTGGGATGCCACGCCCACCCCGCGGCACAGCCCACCGCGCTGTCAACATCGTCTAAGAATGTCTCCAAATCATCGGAATGAAATGTCCCCTGATCATCGGCGGTCATGTCCCCTACCATTCGTTAAGGCTGGGCTTCCACCTCCTTCTCGCCGGGCAGAGGGGAGCCGGGTCCGCCGAGCAGGCCTGCCCGACGCTTCTCCTTGAGCCGGTAGCTCTCACCTTTGATGTTGAGCGTGGTCGAGTAGTGCAGGAGCCGATCCAAGATGGCCGTGGCCAGCACCGGGTCGCTGCCTGCCCTGGTGGCCAGGCCAGGGAATACCTCGCCCCAATCCAGGAAGCTCTTGTTGCTCGTGATGACCATGCTCGCCCGCTCATAGCGACGCACGACTAGGCGGAAGAACAAACTGGCCTCGAAGGTGGAAAGCGGCAGGTAGCCGATCTCGTCGATGATCAGGACCTTGGGGTAGGTCAGTTGCTGCAGGCTGCGTTCCAGGCGGTTCTCCTTGGCCGCTCTTACCAGCCGGCCGATGAGTTGCTCCAGGGTGAGGAACAGCACGGAGTAGCCAGCCTCCACGGCCTTGATCCCCAGGGCAATGGCCAAGTGGGTTTTGCCCACGCCGGGCGGGCCGAGGACGATCACGTTGTGCGCCCGTTCCACGAAGCTCATGCCGGCCAGCTCGCGCACTTGGCGCCGATCCAGGCTGGGCTGGAAGTCGAACTCAAACTGTTCGAGTGTCTTGAGCCAGGGGAAACGCGCCTGGCGCAGCCGAAGCTCAGTCCCTCGCTGGTAGCGTCCCTGCCACTCGGTCTGCAGCGCCTGGACCAGGAAGGTCTTGTAGTCCGCCTGGCGCTGGGCTGCCTGCTCGCAGACGGCATCCAGTTGTGCTTCCAAGTGGTCCATCTTGAGCTTCCCGAGCAGGGGGCCTAGCTCCATGTCGCCACCTCCTCATAGGCCTCCAGGGGCCGCTGCTCAACCTTCAGCGTGGCCTGCCAGAGAGCAGCGTGGTGGTCTGGAACGCTGCTCCAGCCTGCCTCGGCAGGTCGCAGGCTGTGGCTGGCTACCAGCTGGTCGGCGTGGAAAACCCGCAGCCCGTCATCCAGCCCAAGGCGTACCGTCACCGTCTGCCCGGCCAACTCACCTGGGACGGAATAGCGGTTTCCCCGCACATTGACGTACCCATCCCAGCCCACCCGGCGCAACTCGAAGTAGGACGTATCGTAGCGCTGGAGGGACAAGGGCTTGAGGGAAGGTGCTTCCCGCAGAAACCGCTCGGCGACCATTTCCTTCACCGTTCCCTGCAGCCGCTGGTCGGCTTCTTCCGCCAGCCACCTCTCGGCCAGCTGGTTCAGATGCGCCCAGCTCTCGAAGGCGCGGTAGCGCACGAAGAAGTTGCCTTTCACATAGCCCACCATCCGCTCGTCCTTGCCCTTGGTCCGGGCCCGGTAGGGCCGGCAGGCGCGTGGCGCGAAGCCGTAATGGCCTGCCAGATCGACGAAGCGCTCATTGCCTGCCCAGGCCGCAGGCCAGGGAACCGCGGGTGGCCGGAGTTGGAGGCGACTAGCACCGTGCTCTTCTGGTTGTCCACCAGCACTTCTTCCGGCACCCCACCGAAGTATTCCAGGCTGCGGACCAGACCCTCATAGGTATGCTCCGCGTCCTCCCGGTCGGTGCACCATACGTGGAAGCGCCGCGAATACCCCAGTTCATTCACCTGGAAGTGCACCTTGGTCAGCTTGCCCGCGAGCATTACCACCATCTCGCCCCAATCACTCTGCAACTGCTTTCCCGGCTGGGTTTCGAAGCGAACGGTTGCCCGGCTTGACCGCAGGGCTCGCTTCGGCCCAACGTACTCCCGCAGGATGGTCATACCCCCCTGGTAGCCCTCGCCCTGGATCTCCCTCAGGATGACCATCGCATTCCAGACGCCTTCGGCCAGCAGGCGGTCGATCGTCGCCTTATAGGGGTCGAGCTTACTGGCGCCTCCCCGGCCGGCGGACGACGGGGCTGCGCCTCGTTGGAGTGCTCGGCTGACGGTCTTGGGGTGTATGCCCAGCTCAGCAGCGATGTCCCGAACGTAGACCCCGCGTTGCCTCAAGGTCTTGATCACAGCGAAGTCCTCCTTCCTCAGCATGTGCACCTCCCATGGGAACTCCCCAGGAAGGTACATCCAAGCCGATGATCAGAGGACTTCCTAATCCGGTGACTTGGGTACTTCTACCACCGTTGGTGACAGCGCTGGGCAAGCGCAATTCTCAATTTGAGGTCCAGGACACCAGCATGGGCACGTTCACGGCCGGACCAACGTGAACAACCGGCAAGGTACCATCCGCCTACACCTTTGCCGATTCCCCGAGGGAACACCCTAGCACTCGTAAGTGTTGGCAACCCGTCTGCCACCGGGCAGGTTGGTACTGGGTTGCCGACGAGCCCGTCCTGGAGGTTCGGACCAGGGATCGAGGCCGCAGGCTGCCTGCCCCTCCTCACCCATGCCGCCAAAGCCAAGGTCATGATGGGTCAAGAGGACAAGACTGACAGGCTCGTTGCGGTCTAGCAACTCTTCAACGCTATTGCACCTTGCCCAGGGTGTG
>Ga0187885_10001915_pt1 | contig 21638 bp, 16 predicted proteins | sample June2016WEW_20_1_3_FD_132970 | JGI IMG/M metagenome (GOLD analysis project Ga0187885, IMG submission 132970) | Peatland microbial communities from SPRUCE experiment site at the Marcell Experimental Forest, Minnesota, USA - June2016WEW_20_100 | ecosystem: Environmental > Terrestrial > Soil >... | reverse complement strand
TCCGGACGTGGAGCCCGGAGCAGGAGGAGCAGCGACAGCACTTCTTCGACTCGATCGTAGAGGAGCAGTCGCTGCAACAGCATCTGATCGAGCAGTTGAATTTCGCAGAAGTCCCCGACGAATTGCGCAAGGTCGCCGAGCTGGTTATTGGCAACGTCAACGACGACGGTTATTTGCTCACGCCACTGGAGGAATTGGCGATCAGTTCAGGCATCCCGCTGGAGCAATTGCAGCACGTGCTGGAAATTGTGCAAGGGTTTCACCCGGTTGGCGTCGGCGCCCGCAACCTTAGGGAGTGTCTGCTGATTCAACTGGATCGGCTTGGCAAGTCGGAATCTATTGAGGCGGTCATAGTTCAACAGCACTTGGACGATCTGGCGCGGAAACGTTATGCGGAAATCGCCCACGCCCACAATCTGACGACGGGGCAGGTCCAGCAGATCGCCAATTTCATCTCGACGCTTGAGCCGAAGCCGGGCCGGATGTTCAGCACCGAGCAGCAGCAGTACGTCGCGCCAGATGTCGTTGTCCAGAAGATCGGCGGCGACTACGTGGTGATGCTCAACAACGATCAGATCCCCCACCTCCGCATCAGCAATACCTACAGGGAAGTGATGGCGCAACAGGACAAGCATGGCGAAGCGAAAGACTACATCCGCGACAAGATTCGCGCCGGCAAATTCCTTATCAAGAGCATCCACCAACGGCAGCAGACCATATACAACATCGCCAAGATCATAGTCGAACACCAGCGCGAGTTCCTTGATAAAGGCCTCACGTTCCTCAAGCCGTTGACGATGGCCCAAGTGGCGTCGAAGGTCGGCGTCCACGAAACGACTGTCAGCCGCGCCGTGGCCAACAAGTACATGCAAACGCCGCAGGGCCTGTTCGAAATGAAGTTCTTCTTCACGCCGGGCTTCGAAACTACGGGTGGCATGGCCATGAGCAATACCAGCGTAAAGGAGCAGATTTCCCAACTTATCGGCCGTGAAGACTCCGCCAAGCCGCTCTCCGATCAGGAGATCGTCGCCATCCTCCGAGAACAAGGAATACCCATCGCCCGCCGCACGGTTGCCAAATACCGCAACGAGTCGAACATTCTGCCGTCCAATCTCCGCAAACAATTCTGAGGTTGCGACCGCTTCTCCTCTGACCCAAATTTGCCTTTGTCAGGCAAATTCGACGCCCGGATTTATGACACACTTCGGTGTTGCACGATCCGAAAAGTCGAGTATAGTGCCTGCGTTATCAAGATGCAGAAGCGAGCATATAGAGAGTCGTGTAGCACACATTAAGAGTGGCCAGGTAGGCAGTAACTTGGCCCGCCAACCGAGGTTCAGAAATCCTGCGGTGGTGAGATCGAAAGCGATCGATGTGCGGGAGCCATAGGCTTCCGAAACAAAATTCTGGTGAGCCTGCCAGCCGCCAGAGTGAGCAATCAATAGCTCAGTGATGGCGGCGATGTTTTTTATCCCCATCTCTGATGCGTAACCAAGAAAGGTATTACGTGTCATGAGTCAGACAATAGTAGCAATTCGGGTGAACCCCGCGAATACGCGGCATCACCTTTGGAATAACAACGGGACGTGGTTTATCCATTACACTACGTACCCCACCCCGCTGACCAAGCAGAGGGTCCGCGCATCCCTCGGTACAAAGCGATTGGAGGAGGCCCGACGCAAACGCGACCGGCTATTGTGCTAGCGGGCCGGTGGTCGATATTCGTCCACTGCGCTGTTTCAGGATTGGGCTTGAGCCAAGACGGGGTTTGACAAACGAAATCAAAAAGGAAATAAGGAGACAACCATGTCGAACAACACACCAACCTACAAACTTGGCACTCAGGCGTTGCACGCTGGGCAGGTGCCGGATCCCGCAACCAACGCGCGGGCCGTGCCGATCTATGCGACGACCAGTTTCGTGTTCAAGGACACCGACCACGCGGCGAATCTGTTCGCGCTCAAGGAATTCGGCAATATCTACAGCCGGTTGACGAACCCAACCAACGATGTGCTCGAAAAACGATTGGCAGCGTTGGACGGCGGCGCGGCGGGACTGGCGTTCGCCAGCGGACAGGCGGCAATCACCGCGTCCCTGCTGACAATCGTACATGCCGGACAGAATTTCATCTCGGCAACGAGTTTGTACGGTGGGACGTGGACGCTGTTCACACAGACCTTTGCGAAACTTGGTGTCGAGGTTCGGTTCTTCGACCCGAAGAAGCCCGAGACACTCAGCAAGCTGGTGGACAAAAACACCCGCGCGGTCTATCTCGAATCGCTCGGTAACCCAAAGAACGACGTGCCGGATTTCAAAAAATTTGCTGACATCGCTCACAGCCACGGTTTACCGGCCATCATCGACAACACTGTGTTGACGCCTGCGTTATTCCGCCCGATTGAACATGGTTTCGATATTGTTGTGTACTCAACAACGAAGTTCATCGGCGGCCACGGCGTGCACATCGGCGGCGCGATTGTCGACAGCGGCAAGTTCCAGTGGGCCAAAGACCCGCAGAAATGGACGGAATTCTGTGCGCCCGATCCTGCATATCACGGCTTGGTGTTCGAGGAAGCGCTACGGCAGATCGGCAATATCGCGTACATCATCCATATCCGCACTCACTGGCTGCGCGACACGGGTGGATGTCAAAGTCCGTTCGCATCGTTCCTGACGCTGCTTGGACTGGAGACATTGCACCTGCGGCTTGAACGACACGTTCAGAATGCGCTGGCTGTGGCGAACTTTCTTGAGAAACATCCGGCCGTGCAATGGGTAAACTATCCGGGCCTGCCCAGTCACCCAGACCACGCTAACGCCAGGAAGTACCTGCCCGATGGGACGGGCGCGATCATCGGCTTCGGCATCAAAGGCGGCCAGAAGGCCGGCATCAAATTGATCAACAACGTCAAGCTGTTCAGCCACCTCGCCAACATAGGAGACGCCAAGTCGTTAATCATACACCCGGCTTCGACGACGCACTCGCAACTCACATCCGAAGAACAGATCCAGGCCGGGGTGACGCCCGAGTACGTCCGGTTGTCGGTTGGCATCGAGGACGTGCGCGATATCATTGCCGATCTCGACCAGGCATTGAAGGCATCGCAGAAATAACAGGCCGACCCTGACAAGGCAACCGCTGATGAAAACCAACAACCTCTTTGAGAGCAGCGACAGCGTCCGCAATGCGCATCTGTTGAAGCATGCGCAGATGGTGACGTTTGACACGCCGCTGAAGCTGGAACTTGGAGGTGAGTTGCCATCGGTAACGGTTGTTTATGAGACCTATGGCCAGCTAAGCGCCGCAAAAGACAATGTCGTGCTCGTCTGTCACGCTATCAGCGGGGACTCACATGTCGCCCGTCACGATGATGCCGATGATCCCGGTTGGTGGGATATCGTCGTCGGTCCGGGCAAACCGATTGATACGAACCGGTACTTTGTGATCTGCCCGAACCTGCTCGGCGGTTGCCGTGGCAGCACCGGACCCAGCAGCATCAATCCGGCAACCGGCCAGCTGTACGGCAGCGATTTCCCTATTGTCACCATCGGCGACATGGTCGAGGTCCAGCGGCAGTTGCTGGAGCGGTTGGGGATCAAGAAATTGCTTGCCGTGATCGGCGGTTCGATGGGCGGCCACCAAGTGTTGACTTGGGCGACACGTTTTCCGGAGCAAGTAACCGGCGCGATCGCGCTGGCCACGTCTCCACGGCTAACCAGTCAGGCGCTCGCATTCGACGTGGTGGGACGCAATGCCATCCGCCGCGATCCGCATTATCACGGTGGCCAGTACTACGAGGAGAAACATGGGCCTGAAGTCGGGCTGGCCATCGCCCGCATGATCGGCCATATCACCTACCTTTCACGCGAGGCGATGAGGCAAAAGTTCGGGGCCGACCGTCTCCAACCTCGAGAAGTCGCCACCGAATTCGAAAAGACATTCTCGGTCGGCTCGTATCTTGGCTATCAAGGCACGAAGTTCGTCGAACGTTTCGACGCGAACAGCTACGTTGCGCTCACGACGGCGATGGATCTGTTCGACCTCGGTGGGACGCGGGCGGAATTGGCCACTGCATTCCGGCCTGCGCAGTGCCGCTGGTTGGTCGTCAGCTTCTCCAGCGACTGGCTGTTTCCACCCGATCAATCGCGCGACATCGTAAATGCGCTCATCAGCAATCAGGCGCCCGTCAGTTACTGCAACGTGCAGAGCGACTGCGGGCATGATGCGTTTTTGCTGCCCGATGACCTGGCCAGTTACGGCGAATTGATATGCGCGTTTCTCGGCAACCTCGTCGGCGACACCGCGGCCGCGACCGATGAGAGCGAGGACGAGGATTACCACGGACATGGCCCGACCAGCATTTTCCACCGCCAACGACTTGATTACGACCGGATTCTGGAACTCATACCATCATCCGCTAGCGTGCTCGACCTCGGTTGCGGGCGCGGCGGATTGTTGGCGCGCGTAAATAAGAAGGATCATCACCGGCTCATCGGCGTGGAATTGGACGAGCAGAAGATTCTCGCCTGCGTGCGGCGCGGTTTCGACGTGGTTCAAGCGGACTTGAACAAAGGTCTGGGCACATTCGCCGATAAACAGTTTGATTGCGTGGTGCTCTCTCAGACCCTGCAAGCCGTGCAGGACGTGGAAGGCGTGATCGACGACATGCTCCGGGTCGGCCGCACCGGCATAGTCAGCTTCCCTAACTTCGCCTTTCACAAACTGCGGCGCATGCTGGCTGACGAAGGCCGGTCGCCCAAGACCGCGGGTATTCTTTCCTACGAATGGTACGACACGCCGAACCGGCGTTTCTTCACGATTGCCGATTTTGAGGAATTTTGTGGCAAAAAGAACATCAGCATTCACCGTCGCATCACCCTCGACACTGAATCGGGCACCGAGGTCTTTGACGATCCGAATCTCAATGCCGACTTGGCCATCTTCGTCATCAGCCGGTAGCCGGATATCGCGCCTTTCCACCCGCAAAAATAGTTGATAATTTCGCTTGCATTGTCTACTGAAATAGTAGACAAGCACGAACCCAGAAGGCAGGAACAACAACTGAACGCTCAACGAAAGGTAAACATGAACAAGCAGAGATTCATTATCAGTTTGCTGGTGGTCGCGTTGGTCGCGGCTGCGGTGGGAAGAAGCGCGTCTGCCGAAGAACCTTCCCCTGCCACACTCCAGAAACTCGAAGAGCAAATTAAGGCTCTCCAGGAGCAGGTTAACGCGTTGAAGCAACAGCAGGACGCCAGCCAACAAGAAGCGGCCAAGACGGCGGTGGAGGTGGCCAAGAAGGCGAAGGAGACGCCGATCGTCGCCATCGATAAAGATGGGTTCTCTTTGAAATCGGCGGACGGAGACAACCGTTTGCGGATCGGCGGTTACATCCAGGCGGACTCGCGCACCTTCCTTCAGGACAAGGCCGGCAACGAAATTGACACATTCCTTTTGCGGCGCGTTCGTCCCATCCTTGAGGGCACGGTCCTCCGCGATTTTGATTTCCGAGTGATGCCGGACTTTGGAAACGGGGCCAGTTCTTCCACGCTGATCCAGGATGCCTATCTCGAATGGCATTACTGGCCATGGTTGAAGGTTCGCGCCGGGAAATACAAACCGCCGGTCGGCCTCGAACAGTTGCAGTCGGACACCGACCTGTTTTTCACCGAACGCGGGTTGCCTTCGGACTTAGTTCCTCAGCGCGACGTCGGTCTGCAGCTGAGCGGCGATCTATTCGGTGGTGCGATCAGTTACGCTGGCGGCATATTCAATGGTGTCGCGGACGGCGCGATTGCCGACCTCGATGCGGGCGATGCGAAGGATTTTGCCGCGCGGGTGTTCTTCCAGCCGTTCAAGAACACTAACATCCGGCCCCTTCAGGGCTTGGGTTTCGGCGTAGCTGGCACAATCGGCGACCAGCAGACGTTGAGCGTCTCAACAAACTCATTGCCAACTTACAAGACCACCGGCCAACAAACAGTTTTCTCATATCTTAAAGCAACCGTCCCCAATGGAACTGAACTCCGTGGCACACCACAGGTGGATTACTACTGGGGCCCGTTTGGCTTGCTTGGCGAATACGTTGTCACGGAACAGGCAGTACGCAATGGTACGAAGACCGACCGACTGCGGAACGAAGCCTGGCAAATAGCCGGGTCATTCGTGCTTACCGGGGAAAATGCTTCCTACAAAGGTGTGACCCCGCGCCGGCCATTCGACCCGAAGACGGGCGGATGGGGCGCGTTCGAACTGGTCGGGCGTTACGGTCAACTGCGCATAGACCCCGACGCCTTCCCCACGTTTGCCGATCCGACTAAATCCATCCAGGAGGCACGGGAATGGGGCATCGGCGTCAACTGGTACCTGAACAAGAATGTCAAGGCCGTGGTCGATTACGAGCAGACTGACTTCGACGGCGGAGCAGCGAACGGGAAGCTCGTTGCGAACCGGCCCGCTGAGAAGGTGATCTTTACCCGGCTGCAACTGGCGTTCTGATAGAACGAACACGCACAGTGTGGAAACCGCTTGCCTAATCCTACCAAGGTAGTAGGATTAGGCTGCGATGAAGGTTTCGAAACGGGGCGAGTACGCGTTGCGTTCGCTCTACAACCTGGGGATAGCACAGGAATTGGGGCGCCCCATACTCCAGATCCGGGAACTGGCGAAAAAAGAGAACATCCCCGTCAAGTTCCTCGAAGCGATCCTGTTGGAGCTGAACCGGGCCGGCTATCTCGCCAGCAAACGCGGCAAAGGCGGCGGCTACTATTTCAGAAAACCGATGAGCCGGATTACCATCGGCGAGATCGTGCGGTTGATTGACGGTCCGCTGGCGCCGATCTCGTGCGCAAGCGTGACCGCGTACAAACGGTGCTCGTGTCCCGACGAGGCGCACTGCGGGCTGCGCATTCTGATGGTGGACGTGCGCAACGCCATTGCCAACATTCTAGACAACTTCACCGTCGCCGACATGGTGAATGTGACGTTGCGCAAGCTGCGCCGCGATAAGGCTCCCCTGCCATTTGCAAAAGGAAAAAAACGAAAATGAAACGAGTTCTGGTAACTTTCTTACTGCTGGCTATGACGACAACTGGCCGGGCCGAGAAGATCGTCATTCGTGTCGGGCATTTCCCAAACATCACACACGCTCAAGGCGTCATCGGTCACGGGCTGACGCGCACGGGCAAGGGTTGGTTTGAGGAACGGCTCGGTCCGGACGTCGAGATACAATGGTTCGTATACAACGCCGGGCCGAGCGCTATGGAGGCGATCTTTGCGCGTTCGCTTGACATCACGTACGTTGGGCCTAATCCGGCAATCAACGCGCACCTGAAGTCGCAAGGCGAGGAAATCCGCATTGTGGTGGGCGGCTGCAGCGGCGGCGCGGCGTTGGTAGTGCAACCTGATGGCCGCATCAAGACAGACGCCGATTTCAAGGGCAAGAAAATCGCCACACCACAGCTTGGCAACACACAGGACGTGGCAGCGCGCGCATGGCTACAGTCGAAAGGACTCCAAATCACAATGACGGGCGGCGATGCCATGGTCGTTCCGACGGCGAATCCCGACCAATTGTCCTTGTTCGCGCGCAAGGAAATGGACGCGGTATGGACAGTCGAGCCGTGGGTGAGTCGGCTTGTTTTGGAGGCGAAGGGCCAGGTTTATCTAGATGAAAGTTCGCTCTGGAAACAGACGGGTGGCAAGTACGTCACGACGCATCTCGTGAGCAGTGTGAAGTTTCTCAATGAACATCCCGATCTGCTCAAGAAATGGATCGCCGCCCACGTCGAGCTTACAAAATGGATCAACGAGCATCCCGACGAGGCGAAGCGGATCCTCAACGAAGAGATGAAGGCTGAGACGACGAAGTCGTTGCCCAAAGAAACGCTCAACAGCGCATGGAAGCGGCTGGAGATCACCTACGATCCAGTCAGCGCGTCACTCTTGAAGTCCGCTGAAGACGCGTATCGCATCGGATTTTTGAAGGAGAAGCCTGACCTTTCGCGCATTTACGATCTCAAACTTCTGAACGGGGTCTTGAAGGAGAAGGGATTGGCTGAAATCAAGTGATCGCAGTCCACAAGGAACTGCAAAACGTCCCGCCCGAAAAGCTGGTGGTGGAAGGCGTATCGAAATGGTTTCGGATGCGCCGCACCGTCGTGCATGCGCTCGACAACATTTCGCTGAACGTTCGCGAAGGCGAGTTTGTTTGCATCGTTGGCCCGTCGGGCTGCGGTAAGTCGACACTTCTTAATATTATTGCCGGGTTGGAGACGCCCGATAGTGGCCAGGTGCTGGCAGACGGCAAACCCGTGATGGGGCCCGGGCGCGAGCGGATGATGATGTTTCAAGAGTCCGCACTGTTCCCCTGGCTGGATGTGATGGGCAACTTGATGTTCGGACTGAAGTTGAAGCCGAACCTGACCAACAAGGAACGCCGCGAGGTGGCCGAGTATTATTTGCAGTTGGTCGGGCTGGAGAACTTCGTGCACGCCAATGCCCATGAACTGTCCGGCGGCATGAAACAGCGCGTGGCGTTGGCGCGCGCTCTGGCGCCAAATCCGAGAGTACTGTTGATGGATGAACCGTTCGCAACGCTCGACGCAATGACGCGTGAGCAGCTTTACGGCGACATCCAGCGCATCTGGCAGGAACGACGCAAGACGATTCTGTTCGTGACCCACAACGTCCGCGAAGCGGCGTGCCTGGGCGATCGTGTGCTGCTGTTCTCTCCGCATCCTGGCCACATCCAAGAGAGCTTCAGCGTCGATCTCCCGCGTCCGCGCGACATCAACAGCGTTGATCTTGCCAAATACTCGACCGAGATCACGCGCTCCTTGAAACGGCATCTGCATCCCGGAATTGCCGAGGTGGCCGAATGAAGCGCATACTGTTGATCCTTGTTTTTTTTGTCGTGCTGATTTTGATTTGGGAAGGATTATACCGAAGCAAAAGATGGTCTCCCGTGCTGGTTCCGGGGCCATCGAGTGTCGCCCAATACCTCCAAGGGGCGATACAGGACGGCACGCTGTGGCATGCCACGGTCGTCACCATGCGCCGATTATTGTTTGGTTATTTTCTTGGAATCATCTGTGGACTGCCGTTGGGACTGTTGACAGCCCGGTTCGAGTTCATGGAAGACACGCTGGGTGTCGTGGCGCTGGGACTCCAGACGCTGCCGAGCGTCTGCTGGGTGCCTCTGGCGTTGCTGTGGTTTGGCCAAACCGAAGCGGCGATGCTGTTCGTCGTGATCATGGGAACGCTGTGGTCCGTGGTTATCGCGACTGACAACGGCGTGCGCACGGTGCCGCCGATTTACGCCCGCGCGGCCCGCACGATGGGATCAAGCCAGCTTCACACCTGGCTCACAGTCGTCCTGCCGGCCTCATTACCGTTCATCGTAAGCGGGATGAAACAAGGCTGGGCGTTTGCCTGGCGTTCGCTGATGGCGGCGGAGATTTTCGTGACTATTTTGACCGGTTTCGGCCTTGGGCATCTCCTGCATTATGGGCGCGAACTCAATGCGATGGACCAGGTGATCGGTATCATGCTGGTGATCATCGTAATCGGGTTGCTGGCGGACAAAATTCTATTCTCGCCCTGGGAACGGTTCCTTCACCGACGCTGGGGCACAGCTAAGTAACCTGCCACTCGAAGATTCGCCAACGGTTCCGTAAGGTAAATCAGGCTCGCGCCAGCAAAGGATTTGTGCCAAAATTTCCGGCAGTATGTAGGCCAGATTTTTGCCCGAGTGGCGGAACGGCAGACGCATCGGACTTAAAATCCGAAGATGGGTTAGACCATCGTGAGGGTTCGAATCCCTCCTCGGGCACCAGCTACGGCTTCTTGCCTTGAATTGCCTGCTGAGTGGCGTGCCATGCCAGCGTGGCGCATTTGACGCGTACGGGGAATTTCAGCACGCCTTCGAGCGCCTTTAGATCGCCAAGCTCCCTGCCACCGAAGGCTTTTTCGCCACGCATCATTTTCAGGAAATCCTCAATGAACACAGCGGCTTCTTGAGGTGTTTTGCCCACGAGCTTCTGGGTCATGATCGAAGCCGATGCCTGACTGATCGAGCAACCGTGGCCGTCGAACTTGATCTCGGCAATCTTTCCGTCCACCAGTCTCGCTGTCACTTCCATCTCATCGCCGCAAAGCGGGTTGTACTCCTTTGCCTGAACGTCGGCAGGCGAAACCTTGCCGCGATTCCGTGGATGCCGGTAATGGTCAAGTATGATGTCCTGGTAAAGTTCTTCGAGCATGGCAATCAAACTTTAGCACACGGCGTTTGACGGCAAAGTAAAAAAGCTCCCCCACCCCATTGAATCGTGTCGCGAAACCGATTTCTTGTCACCGGCTCGACCGTCGGCGCTGGTGGCGGTTATGGAGCCGCACCACGCCACGGTGGATCAAGTCGAAGACAGCGAGGCCGACTTCGTGATCGGTGCGCGCATATTGCGAAACGGCTTCGATCAGGTCCCGTAACCTCATCTGTCGCCTCATGTGACTTTTCATTGTCGTCCATCCACTGTATCTGACCCGGTTAGTAACCCAGTTCCCTGCCCGTTGAACAGGCGCCAAAGAACTTCTTAGCCTCATGCAGGGCTGCGATAAAAACATCCACTTCCTCCCGCGTGTTGTACAGGTAGAAACTGGCGCGGGCCGTGGCAGCAATGCCGAGTTTTTTATGCAAGGGCATGGTGCAATGGTGCCCGGCGCGGATTGCCACGCCTTCCTGGTCGAGTATGGTCGCCAAATCGTGCGGATGAATGTCGCCCAGCGTGAAGGCAACCAGACCAGAGCGTTGCTCTACGTCCCGTGGGCCATAAACGATCACTTCGGGAAATTCTTCGAGCCGTGCGAGCGCATACCGCGTGATTTCCTTCTCGTGCTCGCGTATGCGGTCCAACCCTATCCGTGTCAAATAATCGGCCGCCACGCCCAAGCCGATGGATTCAGCAATGTTCGGCGTGCCAGCTTCAAACTTGTACGGCAAATCGTTGTACACGGCGTGGTCCGCCCAAACTTCGCGTATCATTTCACCGCCACCCATGAATGGCGGCATCGCTTCGAGAAGTTCTTTCTTCCCATACAACACGCCGCTCGCGGTAGGACCGCACATCTTGTGGCCGCTGAAAGCGAAAAAATCGCAATCCAGCGCCTGCACGTCCACGGCCATATGCGGGACGCTTTGTGCGCCATCCATAAGTATGAGCGCCCCCTTCCGGTGTGCAACGTCGGCGATCGGACGAATTGGATTGATTGTGCCGAGAACATTGGATGCTTGCGTGATCGCAACCAATTTGGTGCGGCTGGTGACGAGTTTGTCGAGATCATCGATCTGCAACGTGCCATCTGGATTCAGTTCAATGCGCCTGATCACCGCGCCGGTCTGCTCGCAGACCTGATACCATGGGATCGTATTGCTGTGGTGCTCCATCCATGTGATGAGAATCTCGTCGCCTTTCTTCAGATTGTTCCGCGCCCAGGAATAGGCAACTAGATTGATCGATTCGGTGGCACCACGGGTAAAAATCACGGACTCCGTTGACCCGGCATTGATGAACCGGGCGACCCGCTCGCGGGCACGCTCGTATTCCTTGGTGGCGCGCTCGGCGAGGGCATGAATGCCGCGATGAACGTTGGCGTTGTAGTGGATGTAGAAATCGTTGAGCGCATCTATCACGATGCGTGGCTTCTGCGAGGTGGCCGCGTTGTCTAAATAGACCAGCGGTTTCCCGTGGACTTTCTGCTGCAGGATCGGAAAGTCATCGCGTATTTCTTCGAGTTCAACTGTGTCGAGGGTTGTATTCATTGTTGTTGGCCGCCAAAAGGCGCAAGAGTCGCAAGAGATATCGAGTTTGTGCTTTTTGTGCCTCTTTGCGGCTATTTTATCCTTTCATAAGTTTGTGATGCACCAATTCAGTAAACTCTTTCCGCACATCCTCGACCTTGATGCGCGCCAGTACCGGTTCGAGGAATGCCTCGATCAATAGTTGTCGCGCATCGGGATCGGGTAGGCCGCGGCTGCGGAGATAAAAGACCTGGTCCTCGTCGAGCCTCCCGATGGTCGCGCCGTGGGTGCAGCGCAAATCGTTGGACTCGATCTCCAGCAGCGGACGCGAGTCGCACTTGACGGCCTCGCCCAGCACCAGATTACGATTCGCCTGATATGCGTTGGTGCCATTTGCGTTCTTCTCGACCTTGATGACGCCGGAGTAAACACCGGTCGCTTCATCGCGGTACACATTTTTGAATAGCAAATCGCTCACAGTATTGCCGCACTTGTGGTGCTGTCGCGTGAACTGGCTAAACTGCTGCCGTTTTTCGCCGATGCCAATTCCGTACATGTAGCTCGTGCCGCCGGGGCCTTCCATGGCACACTCGATGTCGTAACGCAGGAACGAGCCGCCAAACATGCCAAGTACCCAGTCGATCTCGGCATCGCGGGCAATATGAGCGCGTTTCAATGTGAAATCGAACACGCCGGGCGAGAAATTCTGCATGCTGATGTAGTGCAGCCGGCCGCCTTCCTCTACAAACACTTCGGTACCGCTTGCATGCAGGCCAACCGCGCCATTGCCTTCAACCACGGGTCCGCCGGTAAACCGTTGCACCAATGTCGCCTCGGCACCGGGCTTTACGACAATGACTGTGCGGGGGAACGCGCCGATGCCGTCGCCATGGAAATTGTACGTGACCTCAATCGGGACCGAGAGTTTCACGCCCCGCGGTACGTAAACGAACGCGCCGCCCTGCCAGAATGCCGAGTGTAGCGCGGCAAACTTGCGTGGCTCGTCTGGAGAAATGCTTTTGCCAAGATACTCACGAACAAGTTCCGGATGCTTCTGAATCGCCGTAGCCAAATCACAGAGAACAACACCGGCCTTGCTCGCATCGGCCGGCAATGCCGAGAGCGTCGTGGTAATTGCGGACCGGCTATTTGCTGACAGCGCGATCTTGTCCAAATTCAGTGCGCGGATGTTGAACCGTCGCCATTCCTGGTCGCGCGGGGTCGGGAATGGAAGCTTCGAATAAACGCACCAAGCAGCAAGCCGCTGGGCTTTGAGCCAGCCCGGTTCACCGGAGGCAATGGCCTCCACGGCCTGTTCGTTAAAACCAGTTGTCATCCAACCGAACCTTCCAGTTGAAGTTGTATGAGCCGGTTCATTTCCACCGCGTATTCCATCGGCAGTTCTTTCACAATCGGTTCGATGAAACCATTTACGATCATGCTCATCGCGTCCTGTTCTTTCAGTCCGCGACTCATTAGGTAGAACACCTGCTCATCACTGACCTTCGAGACCGTAGCCTCGTGACCGATATCCACGCGGTCGTCATTGATCTCCATAGTTGGATAAGTGTCGGATCGGCTTTTCTCGTCGAGAATGAGCGCGTCGCAGACGACGTTGCTCTTGCAGTTGTAACAACCCTTGTCCACGTGGACGAGGCCACGATAACTGGCGCGGCCGCCGCCTTTGCTGATGGATTTACTGATGATGCGTGACGAGGTGTTGGGGGCCATATGCACAACTTTCCCGCCGGCATCCTGATGCTGGCCTTTGCCGGCAAAAGAGATGGAAAGTATCTCGCCGCGCGCGCCCGGTTCGACCATGTACACGCTCGGGTATTTCATAGTGAGTTGCGACCCGAGATTGCCGTCGACCCATTCCATGACGGCATTGCGATAGGCGTACGCCCGCTTGGTGACGAGATTGTAAACATTCGTGCTCCAGTTCTGGATCGTCGTGTAACGACACCGCCCGCCGGCCTTGATGTAAATCTCCACCACGGCGCTGTGCAGCGAGTCGGTGGTGTAAATCGGCGCCGTACAACCTTCGACATAGTGCACATAAGCGCCTTCTTCGACGATGATTAGTGTGCGCTCGAACTGGCCCATGTTCTGGGTGTTGATACGGAAGTAAGCCTGCAACGGGATGTCCACCTTGAGGCCTTTGGGCACATAAACGAAGCTGCCACCGGACCAGACGGCGGAGTTAAGCGCCGCGAATTTGTTGTCCTCCGGTGGAATGATCTTGCCGAAGTATTCCTTATACAAATCTTCACGCTCTTTCAGACCCGTATCGCAGTCCATGAAGATCACACCCTGTTTCGCCAGTGATTCGCGGATGTTGTGATAAACGACTTCGCTGTCATACTGCGCGCCGACACCCGACAGATATCTTCGTTCCGCTTCGGGAATGCCAAGGCGATCAAAGGTGCGCTTGATGTCCTCTGGCACCTCATCCCAACTCCGTTCCTTGCGGTCCGTGGCCGAGACGTAATACCAGATGTCGTTGTAATCGATCTTGCTTAGATCAACGCCCCATGTCGGGTTGGGCTTTTTCAGGAAAACATCATAGCTGCGATGCCGGAACTCGCGCATCCAATCGGGCTCGCCCTTGTGACGGCTTATCTGCTCGATGACATCGTGGCTGAGACCTTTCTTATCAATCTGAAAGGCCGCCTCTCTCTCATCGTGAAAGCCGTACTTGTATTCACCGGGACCGGCGTCTTGAACCGGACCGCTCATGCCTTCGCCTCCGATTCCTTTATGATCCAGTCGTAACCGTGCTCTTCCAGATGCACCGCCAAATCGGCTCCGCCGGATTTGACGATCCGTCCATCGACCAATATGTGGACGAAATCCGGCGTGATATACCTGAGAATCCGTTCGTAATGCGTGATTATCAAAATGCCAAGGTTAGGCCCGCGCAACTCGTTCACACCCTTCGAAACGATTCTCAGCGCGTCGATGTCCAATCCCGAGTCGGTCTCATCCATAACGGCAAATTCCGGTTGAAGCATCATCATCTGCAAAACTTCGTTCCGCTTTTTCTCGCCGCCCGAGAACCCCTCGTTCACGTACCGCTTCACGAACTGCTCGCCCATTTCGAGGTGTTTCATGGTCTTCTCGATCTTGTCGTAGAACTCCATCACGTCGGTCTCTTTGCCGAGACGGGCGTTCACCGCCAATCGCAGGAAATTGCTCATACGCACGCCAGGAACCTCGCAAGGATATTGAAACGCCAGAAAAAGCCCGAGACGAGCGCGCGCATCAGACTCCATTCCTAGAAGGCTCTGACCTTTCATCAGAATCTTGCCCTCGGTGACCGTATATTTCGGGTGGCCCATCAACGCATAGGCCAGCGTGCTCTTGCCCGAGCCATTAGGTCCCATCAAAGCGTGGACTTCCCCCTTTTTAACTACAAGGTTGACGCCCTTGAGGATCTCGCGCTCCTCGATCTTCACATGCAAATCCTGCATCTCGAATGTGTCATGCATTCCAGCACCCTTTTCTGAATAGGACACGTTTTGTCCTGTTTGTGATTCACTATAGCTTCACCTATAATTTTGTCAAGCGCGTGACCGGATACCTCCGAATGCTTATGTTACCCACGGCATTCCCAAGTATTTATCTTGCGTTAGTCACGAACTGAGCTGAACGTAAATTGACAGACAGGAGCATCGAGATATGAAAAACGCATCAAGCGAAGACCGGACCTGGTTCATCAGGCACCTTGGTCACCTGCTGAGTGCCGCCGCAGTGGCAGCCATGCTGGTGGCTGGCAGCACAGCCGCAGCGGACGAACCGGCCTGGCGCTTCGTCGTCGTGGGGGATTCACCGGGGGATCCGGCGGGAGCTTCTGGCGTCAGTCCGTATCTCGCCACAGTCGCCCAAGCGATCGCCAATGAGAACCCCAAGGTGGATTTCGTGCTCTTTCCCGGAGACTTGATCTCCGATATCAAGGTGACGGGACTGTCTCCCTCGCTCTCCCAGCAGTACACAAACTGGCTGGCAGCGATGGCCCCCATTTATGACGCGGGCATTCCGGTCTACCCGGTCCGGGGTAACCACGAGGCGTTCACGGCGACGTTCGGACTCCCCGGCAACGACAAACAGCCATTTCTAGATGCTTTCGCCAAGTTTGACTACATCCCCAACAACGGCCCCGCCAACGCAAAAAGGCTGACCTACAGCTTCCAGTACAAGAACTGCCTCGTGCTCGGTCTTGATCTTTACATTAATGGGGCTCCCGACGCGTCGGGCGAAATTTTCCCCGAAGTCGATCAAAGCTGGGTAGATCAACAGCTGGCCACCAACCAGCAGCCACATGTCTTTGTCTTCGGCCATACCCCCCTGGTCCAGGTGAGCATCAATTCCGTCATCGCCATGAGCAACACCATGAGTCTGGCCGATGCTTTCTTCGACAGCCTGGTCAACGCCGGCTGCAAGACCTATTTCTGTGGTCACGACCATTTCTACAACCGCTCGTTCCTCGAACGGAACGGCAAGCGGCTCTGCCAAATGGTCAGCGGCAACGGCGGCGCCACCCTGGCGGTTTGGAATCCCGGGAGCTACTCCTCCAGCGCGACAAATTGCGACATCAGCGCCCAACTCGCTTTTCACAGCCAGAGCCAATTCGGCTACTGCGTCGTCACTGTGTCCAACAACACTTCGCTTTCTTCCGTGATGAAATTCCTCGACACGCCGACCAACTCCACCGTCACCGCGTTTGACGCGTTCGACTTCAATTATTTCCGGTGCGCCACCGCCGGGATGTCCTCCTCTTTGACAAATCCTGCGGCCTCCAGTTCACGAACTACAGCCCAAGGCACCTACACCGACCCGGTCAAAGGCGGTCAGAAGAAGACGAAACTGGAGACCTTGAAGTCCAGCTCCCCGCCGGTCACCTTCCCCTACCAGTGGTCCAACAAAATCGTCCTCTCCAATCAAAGGCAGTGGGACGCAACAAAGACTGCCGAGGAAAATTTGCAGGCACACCCGATGACCCCGCTGGACTGCGACATGGTTGTCACCGTGGGAAGCACGCCGGGAGCGCCCGAGACTATTGCCTACCTTCCCCCGATCATCACGACCACCATGAACGTCGTCTCCAACCAGCTGCAAGATTTGCCTCTGTCGCCGGGAGAAACCATCATCCTCAATGGCTTTTACTTCGGCACCACGCCTCCCCGAGCGTGGCTGGAGTACTCGAAAAATGGCAAGATCGCCAAGCTCATGCTCAAGGCGGCCAAGAACCGGGACTACCCTGACGCCCACGGCCATCCCGGCAAGAGCTGCATGGACCTCACGACCGGCCAAAGCTCCATCCAGCTCACCGTCCCAAAGGCCTGGCCCAAAGGTTGGAACGCACAGGAGAACCACAACATCGTCATCGACAATGGCGTGGGAATTGCCACCATGAACTTTGCGGAGCAGCCCACGAGCACCCCGCCCGAATGACGCCACGGAGTCTATATGCGGTGATGCGATGATAATGTACATGTACTGTTTTTTGTTCTATATCAACTCTGGAGGTGCACCGTGAATTCATTCAAATGTAAGGCTATCCTGATAGGTCTGTTGCTTGCGCTCGCCAGCGCACTCCCGGGCCTGACACAAACAATCAGGGATGGAGATGATGGCACTACTCTTAAGCAGATCATCATCTTTGGCCGCCATAGCATACGCTCATCCGTAACTGCCACAAACACCTTGGCCCAGTTTTCAACCAATTCTTACCCCGTCTTCGTCGGGGTCCCGACAGGCTACCTGACCCCTCACGGACGGGAGGCAGAACGTCTACTCGGCTCCTATTTCCACGATTATCTGATCCACGAAGGGCTTCTCACGGGCACCGCTTCAACAGATCTATCTCGCTCGTATTTCCGCGCCAATTCCATTCAGCGTTCCAACATTACTGCCACCAACTTTGGGGCCGGGTTGATCCCGGGTGCAACAATACCGGTTCACTCCTACAGCCTTCTCGATACCAATACCGGCCGTCCCGTGCCCGACCCGGTGTTCGATCCCATTCTGGCAAGTGTGGCAACACCTGACCCAGGTCGCGCCCAAGCCGAAGTTCAAGGAATTTTCGGCAGTGGAGCAGCAATAGCATCCGCTTACAGCAGCGAGTATTCTCTCACTCGTAATGTGCTCTTTCCGCCACGCTCGGTTGATCCAACCACCAACCAAATTACTCTTACTGCCTATACACCCATACCGTATACAGGAAATTCTATTAATCTCGGCGGGCTGAATGTAATGAATGCAGCAATCGACCCGTTTGTCATGCAATACACTGATGGCTTCCCTACCGGGGATGTGGCTTGGGGCCGACTTACGTTGGATACTCTTTCCCAACAGACCCGACTTATTGTCCTACTAATGAATATTGAAATGCTTCCGCCCTATATCAACCGTGTGCAAAGCTCGAACGCTGGCTCCCACGTACTTCGCACAATGAGCCAGGCCGTATCGGGCAGTAACCTTCGCGGAGCATTTGGGGACGCCAAATCACGGGTCATTGTAATTATCAGTTCCGATGCCTATGTGGCCGGATTGGGGGGACTTCTTGGCCTCCACTGGCAATTGCCCGGCTATCAACCAGACTATTGCGCTCCGGGTGGAGTGCTCGTTTTCGAATTGCGACAGTCGAAAAAAACAAAAGGGTATCTTGTTCGCGTCTTCTACACCTCACAAACCTTCGATCAACTGCGCAATCTGACACCACTGACCCTTGAAGCGCCACCTGCGACAATGCAGCTTACAATTCCGGGTGGGAGCAGCTCAGCCACGAATCTGGATGTCAAGTTTGCCACCTTTAAAAAGCTTCTGAACAAAGCGATCGACCAGAAATCCGTGCAACCTTTCGGGCAAGAGGTCCCGCCCGGCGTGTTAGACAATGTCCCCTTGGATTAGGGACACGCGGCAGGGGTCAGCGGCAGGGGTCAAACCATAGTTTAGGTCCACCTGAACAACCCTCAATGCGTCAAAACCATATAGTCTGACCCTTTATCTGGCTGCACCAATAATCTTGTCATGCTCATGGCCGGATTGCTTGCATGGGGAGGAGAAATGATCAATAATAACGAACATGGTCAAAACGCTGTTTAACGAAACCTTTTCAATCGCTGACCACTTTGCCCCAGAGCATCGGCTTGCAGTCGTGTGTGATGATACGTTGGAATTTTCAAAGTCGTTGCCGGCGGACTTCTTCTCCCTTGTCATCTCATCTCCGCCCTACAACATCGGCAAGGAATATGAGGAGCGGATAACGCTACGGGAATATCTTGCACGGCAGAAGCCATTGCTGGCGGAGTTGGTTCGCATTCTCAAACACAATGGCAGTATTTGTTGGCAGATCGGCAATTACGTCGAGGGCGGCGAAGTGTTCCCACTAGACATTTATTACTACGAGTATTTCAAATCACTTGGCCTAAAACTACGTAATCGTATTGTCTGGCACTTCGAGCATGGTCTGCACTGCACAAATCGGCTTTCCGGTCGTTACGAGACGATTCTCTGGTTTACCAAGACCGATAATTACACTTTCCATCTCGATCCCATCCGCATACCCGCTAAGTATCCCGGTAAGCTACATTTTAAAGGCGAGAAGCGTGGTCAGCCATCAGGAAATCCGTTGGGTAAGAATCCGTCTGACGTATGGACAGTCGTAGCACAGGATTGGGAAAGCGGAATTTGGGAGATACCGAACGTAAAGGCAAACCACCCGGAGAAGACCGAGCACCCTTGCCAGTTTCCAGTTGAATTGGTCGAGCGCTGTGTTCTTGCGCTGACTGATGAGGACGATTGGGTTTATGATCCTTATTGCGGTGTAGGCTCCGCACTGATCGCCGCAACAAGACATGAACGACGAGCCGTCGGTTGTGACCGCGATTCGGCTTACCTTGCGACAGCGCGCCAGCGGCTGCAAATGCTGGCTGACGGCACGCTGAAGCTTCGACCGCTTGGCAAACCGGTTCATGCCCCAAGCGGACGAGAGAAGATCGCCCAGCGGCCCGAAGTTTGGGATAGCGTGGAAACACTATTATGAAAATAGCCGGTGAATTCTCCTTCAACAGCGGGGCAACATACCTCGCAAAGAAGCACCAAGCTTTGCTCGACGAAGTCTATGAGGTGATCTCCGAGGTAAATGCCGCGCCATGCAAAACGAAGAGGAGCGAGGAAAAAACCATGCTGGGCAAGAAGCTCTACAGCCCGTTCGCGCTGAACAAGAGTTTCAAGGCCAAATTCCAGCCCCGCGGTTGGACGAATTGTAAGGTACCCTGCGAATATCCAACACAGTTCTACAAACCCGGCTACAAAGCCCAGCCGCTTTCCAAGGGAGCATTTCGTGACATGGATTTTGTAAAAGGGCACCTCGGCGTCGAAGTGCAGTTCGGTAAATATGCGTTCATGGTCTATAACGTATGTGCCAAGATGACTATCTTTCACCGCCTCAGTTATATTAACGCCGGCGTCGAAATTGTCCCTATTAAGCGCTTCGCGGATCAAATGTCTACCGGTGTCTCTTACTTTGAGCAGTTTGTCTGGGATTTACAGCATCGTGGCGTATCGAACATTGACATCCCGGTCCTTATCATTGGTATTGATGCGTGATAATGGAAACGGTGCATGCAGTACAGAAGTCTGGACGGCGGTGGATCGGTAACGACATCGCAACGCTACTCGGCTTTGCTGCTAAGAAACACGCCCCATCAGCTGCCGCAGCATGAACGGCAGGATGCCGCCGTGCCGGTAGTATTCCACCTCAATCGAGGTGTCGATCCGCGCGATCACTGGAACCTTTTGCTCCCCTACTCCATGCTTGTTAATCACCAACGTCAATTCCTGACGCGGTTTGATGTCTTCTGACAAGCCGAGGATGTCGAAGGTCTCGCTGCCGTCAAGTTTGAGGCTCTGAGCGTTGGTACCTTCTTGGAACTGACACGGCAACACGCCCATGCCGATGAGGTTGGACCGGTGGATGCGTTCAAAGCTGGAAGCGATGACGACTTTTACGCCGAGCAACGCGGCCCCTTTCGCAGCCCAGTCGCGCGAGCTGCCGGTGCCATATTCCCGGCCAGCGAACACGATGAGCGGGGTTTTCTGTTGCCGGTATTTCATGGCAGCATCATAAATCGGCATGACTTCGCCATCGTATTTAGTCACACCACCTTCTACGCCCGGTGTCATCAGATTTTTGATACGCACGTTGGCGAACGTGCCGCGCATCATTACCTCATGATTTCCGCGCCGCGCGCCGTAGCTGTTGAAATCGATCTGCTCCACGCCGTGGCCGATCAAATATTTTCCCGCAGGCGAATCCTTCTTGATGCTGCCAGCCGGCGAGATGTGGTCGGTCGTTATGCTGTCGCCGAAAACGCCAAGCGCCCGCGCGCCTTTGATTTCTGCAATCTTGCTCGGATGCATCGAAAAGCCCGCGAAGAACGGCGGTTCCTGTATGTAACTACTTTTCGCGTCCCAATGGTATGCATCGCCGACCGACGATGGGATCTCATTCCACGCCGGGTTCTGGGCCTCAAAATCCTTGTACAGCGTGCGGAACGCATCCGGCCGCAACGCGCGCTGCATCGTTGCGCGGATTTCGTCGGGCGTCGGCCAGATGTCGCGCAGATAAACGTCTTTGCCGTCCTTGCCTTTGCCAATCGGCTCGGTCGTCAGGTTAATATCGGCCTTACCCGCCAAAGCGAATGCGACCACCAACGGCGGCGACATCAGGAAATTGGCTTTCACGTCCTGATGAACACGCGCCTCGAAGTTGCGGTTGCCGGAGAGAACACTGGCCGCGACGAGGCCGTTCTTGATAATCGCTTTCTCGATGGGCGC
>Ga0187885_10001913_pt1 | contig 21662 bp, 19 predicted proteins | sample June2016WEW_20_1_3_FD_132970 | JGI IMG/M metagenome (GOLD analysis project Ga0187885, IMG submission 132970) | Peatland microbial communities from SPRUCE experiment site at the Marcell Experimental Forest, Minnesota, USA - June2016WEW_20_100 | ecosystem: Environmental > Terrestrial > Soil >... | reverse complement strand
CTGCAGCAACTCGAAGCCACGCTGCGCGCCAGCCGGGAACAAAAGAAAGCCACATGAGTTCACGACGAGTCATTGTGGTCGGCGGCGGCGCAGCCGGTTTTTTTGCCGCCATCAAGTGTGCTGAAGCATTGCCTGACGCTGACGTGACGATCTTGGAAAGGGGATCGGAGTTTCTTGCCAAAGTCAAAGTTTCCGGCGGCGGCCGTTGCAACGTAACGCATGCCTGCTTCGATCCAAGGGAGTTTGCAACCAGATTCCCGCGAGGTGAACGGGAGTTGATCGGACCGTTTAAACGATTTGGGGCAAACGACACCGTCGCATGGTTCAAAAGCCGAGGTGTGAGACTCAATGCCGAATGTGATGGACGGATGTTCCCGCTCAATAACTCGTCGCAGACGATCATTGATTGTCTTGTCGGCGCGGCTGCGGCGGCAGGCGTTAAGCTGCGGACGAAATGCGGAGTGGGAAAGGTTTTACGACGTGCGGATGGTCAATTTGAACTGGCGCTGTCCAACGGTGAAGCACTTGTTTGTGACCGGCTGTTGTTGGCTACCGGTGGGTGCCGCATGGATACCGCCGGTCACTTGGCGGTCTCGCTTGGACATACGTTGGAGCCGCCCGTGTCGTCGTTGTTCACATTCAGCTTGGAAACGCCGTGGTTGAAGGGACTGGCCGGGATCTCGGTTGAATCGGTGGAAGCATCGGTGCCGGACACGGAGTTGCGGGAGCTGGGTGCGTTACTGATAACGCACACGGGTTTGAGCGGTCCGGTGATCTTGCGTCTCTCCGCGTGGGGAGCGCGGGTGTTGCATGATCGAGACTACCGATTCTCGTTGCACCTGTACTGGTTGCCACACCTAGATACGGAAGAGATTGCGACGGAACTTCAGTGGCGTCGCAGCCAGCAACCGGCGCGGCTCGTAGTGAACACGCCGATCCCGCCGTTGCCGGCCCGGTTATGGGAACAGCTGGTGCTCGCCGCGGGAGTAAAACGGGACACACGTTGGGCTGCGCTCGCGCGCTCGGAGCAACACAATCTCCTCCAGCAATTGATCCGGACGGAATTGCAGGTGACCGGCAAGAACCTGAACAAAGAAGAGTTTGTCACTTGCGGCGGTGTGCGATTGAGCGATGTGAATTTCAGGACCATGCAAAGCCGGATCTGTCCGGGACTCTTTTTTGCAGGTGAACTGCTCAACATCGATGGTATCACCGGCGGGTTCAATTTCCAAGCCGCTTGGACCACGGGCTGGCTTGCCGGTAACGCCATGGCCGGCGTATAGGTTGCAAGCGCTCCCACGAGGTATGCACTTCAACTTTTCGGCGGTTTCACTTCGGCTTCAAACTCACCGTCAACGACTAGGGTGGTGATTCGATCCCCGTTTTTAACTGTTTTAACGGTTCTAACGATTTTCCCGTCCGCCGTGCGGGTGATGCTGTAGCCGCGCTGCAGGGTGGATTTCGGACTGAGTAGATCGAGTTTCGCGCTGGCCTGTGCCAGGCGGTGGGCTGTCTGTTGCCATCGTTGACTGAATCCCGTATCGAGCCGCCGTTGATCGGCGTCAAGCCGCGCGTTCCATCCCGCCATGCGGGACCGCGGGCTGAGGAGTCCGAATTTCGCACTGGCGGTTTCCAGCCGCGACCGTTGGCCGGCGAGCGCGCCGCCAGTCGCCTGCCCGAGCCTGTGCCGCAGATCGTCCACTTCCTGCTGGTATTGGTGAATCAACTGCGCTGGCTGCTGGAAGACATAACTCGAAGCCAATTCCGTGAGTTTTCGACGCATGTCGGCCACGCGGAACCGCAGATCTTTTGCCAACCGCGTCTGGCAGTCGCGGAGTTGACGGATAAATTCTTCCTTCGCCTTCACGACCAGTTCCGCCGCGGCACTCGGTGTCGGTGCACGCAGGTCGGCGACGAAATCCGCAATGGTAAAATCAATCTCGTGGCCGACGGCTGAGATGGTTGGGATGGTGGAGCGAGCTAGGGCGCGGGCGACAATCTCCTCGTTGAACGCCCACAGGTCTTCGAGCGACCCGCCGCCGCGTGTGACGATCAGCACGTCGAGCGGCAATGTGCCGGCGGCGTGGAGCGCGTTGAATTCATCGATGGCCGCGGCAATCTCCTGTGCTGCGCCTTCGCCCTGAACGCGGACGGGGTTGATGATGATGTGGACGTTCGGGAACCGTCGTCCAATGATATTAAGGAAATCCCGAATGGCCGCACCCGTTGGCGAGGTAACCAAGCCGATGCGCTGGGGCAGGAGAGGGATCGGTTTCTTGCGTTCGGCGGCGAACAGCCCTTCCTTCTCCAGTCGGCGTTTCAGTTCCTCGAACGCCAGTTGTAGTGCGCCGAGGCCTTTCGGCAGGAGTTGGCGGACGACGATCTGATACTGACCTTGTCTCTCATAAACACTGATGTCACCGAACGCAATGACCGCCAAACCATCCTGCAACTTGAACTTTACACCGGCGGCAGGACCGCGAAATAGCACGGCAGCCAACTGCGCACTGGCATCTTTGAGCGTGAAATAGACGTGGCCCGACTGGGGGGTGCGGAGATTGGAGATTTCGCCTTCGACCCAAACAGCCGGGAATTTATCTTCCAGCGCGCCTTTTATGCGGCGCGTCAGCTCAGTAACGCTTAACACCTGAGCAGGGCCGGTCGGCATGACAATATCCGAAGTGGTGCCGCTTCGCCGCCTTACGGCTCGTAGTCCTCGTTCGGAAACTCGGGCTTCATCACCGGTTTGTAGCCGCCCGGGAATGGGATTGCGAACGTGGCGATTTCGTACACGCCGACCAGCTCGCGTCCGATCCAGCGGACAAACCCTTTACCGACGCCGTATGGAATCGCTGCGCCGCCCAAGTCAGAGTCCGCTTTGGTGATCTGATTCGGCACTTCGATGACACCGAACAGGACATTGGCAAAACCGCGGCCAAGTTTGCGCAGGGCGTTGTTGCCTTTGGGTGTTTGGTCCGTGTCCGCTTGCACAGTCAACGAGCCGAGTAGGAGAACAGCGACGAGGCCGATGAATAATTTGGATTTCACGGTGGCAGACTATACCCCTAATGTTACAACACTTCAATTTCTTTCCCTTGCACCCATCCGAAGGATGATCCTATAAAATCCTTTGAGTCTTGGTGGCTTGGTGGTTAAACTTCGCCCAATGTTCAAGGTCACGAAACGAATCGAGTTCTGTTACGGACACCGGTTGCTCCAGTATGAGGGGAAATGCCGGCATCTGCATGGGCACAACGGAGTGGTTGATGTGGATTTGCAGGCCGACACGCTCGACGCGCGCGGTATGGTGGCTGATTTCACAGACGTCAAACGCGCGCTAAAGGCATGGATTGATGAGACGCTCGATCACCGGATGTTACTGCGCAAAGACGATCCATTGGCGTCCATGCTCGAGCAGCAGGGTGAACCACCCTTCCTGATGGACGAGAACCCGACTGCCGAAAACATCGCCAAACTCATCTACCGTCACGCACGGACGCAGGGCCTGCCAGTCCTTGATGTCCGCGTCTGGGAAACATCGACCTCCTGCGCAAGTTACAGTGGTTGATTGAGTCATCGAAGCATGGCAATAGGATAGAAACCTTATGATCAAGTATCCGCACGTCAATGAATGGGTAGACCGCATGGCGGCCATGTGCCAGCCGGACGAGGTATATTGGTGCGATGGTTCAGAAGAGGAACGCCAACAATTGACCGCCAAGGCCATCAGACAGGGTGAATTGGTCGGATTGAACCAAAAGAAGATGCCCGGCTGTTACCTGCACCGCACTGCGGCCAACGACGTGGCGCGTACCGAGCACCTGACTTACATCTGCACAAGTTTCCAGAGCGACGCCGGTGAGACCAATAACTGGATGAGCCCGCGCGTGGCCTACCGCAAGGCCCGCGAGATCTTTACCGGCTCGATGAAGGGCCGCACGATGTATGTCGTGCCGTTCGCGATGGGCCCGATCGGTTCGTCGTTCTCAAAGATCGGCATCGAACTGACCGACAGCCTTTACGTCGTGTTGAACATGCGAATCATGACACGGATGGGAAAGGCGGCTCTGAACGCGATAGGTCCGCGGGGCGAGTTCACACGTTGCCTGCACAGTAAAGCGGACTTGAACGTCAACCGCCGTCTGATCCTGCATTTCCCCGAGGACAACGCCATCTGGTCGGTGGGCAGCGGTTACGGCGGCAATGTCCTGCTCGGCAAGAAGTGTCTGGCCCTGCGCATTGCCAGCGTGCTTGCGCAACGCGAGAAATGGTTCGCCGAGCACATGCTCATCCTCGGTATCGAAGAGCCGAACGGTCGCGTCCAGTACGTGGCCGCCGCGTTCCCCAGTGCCTGTGGTAAAACCAATCTGGCCATGCTCTTGCCGCCGAAGGGTCTGGAGCAAAAAGGCTATCGCATTTGGACAGTGGGGGACGACATCGCCTGGATGCGCGTGGACACCGACGGTCAGTTGTGGGCGGTCAACCCAGAGATGGGTTTCTTCGGCGTCGTGCCCGGCACTAACACGCGCACCAACCGTAACGCAATGCTCACTATTCGCCACGACACGATTTACACCAACGTCGCCTTGCGACCTGACGGCACTGTTTGGTGGGAAGGGCACGACGATTCGCCGCCGCGCAAAGCCATTGATTGGCAGGGAAGACCTTGGAAACCGGGCATGACCGACAAGAACGGCAAGCCGATCTTGTCCAGTCATCCCAACAGCCGTTTTACCGCGCCATTCACCAACTGCCCGACGCACTCGTTCCGGTACGACCAGCATCATGGCGTGCCAATCACGGCGATTATCTTTGGTGGCCGCCGCAGCACACTCTGTCCGCTTGTTCACGAGGCGTTCAACTGGGATCACGGCGTCTATCTTGGGGCGACCCTGGCCAGCGAACGCACCGCGGCGCAGGTTGGCGCAGTTGGTGAAGTCCGTCGCGATCCGATGGCTATGTTGCCGTTTTGCGGTTACAACATGGCCGATTACTTTGGCCACTGGTTGGATATGGGCGCCCACATTCAGCGACAGCCGAAGATTTTTCACGTCAACTGGTTCCGCACTGACGAAAACGGCAGGTTCCCTTGGCCGGGTTACGGCGAGAACCTGCGCATTATCGAATGGATCCTTGGCCGTTGCCGCAATGAGGTTGCCGGCGTGCGCACCCCCATCGGTTATGTGCCCGACCCTAAAGACATCGACATGACCGGGCTGAAACTACCCCAGGGCGCGATGCGCAAGCTGCTGGCGGTGGACAGGGAAGCCTGGCTGGCCGAGTTGGATTCCATCCATAAATTCTTCGATCAGTTCGGCACGCGCCTTCCCGACCCGATTTGGGCGCAACACGAAGCGCTACGCCGGCGTCTGCTCGCAACGAGGAAATAGCGTCGGCCACCTCAGTTGCCCGGCGCGGCGAAGGCGATTGCCTTTAACGCGCAATTGGGTAAGATAACCCCGATTTCTTATGAGAATTCTCCGTTACAATCAGCCGGGCTTTGCCGAGGCGTTGGCGCGTGCGTTAGCGACGTCGAGCTTGTTCGACCAGACAATCGAGGAACGCGTGCGCGGCGTCATTGCCGCGGTACAGAGACGCGGAGACGACGCGCTACTGGAGTTCACAGAACGGTTCGACAGCGTGAAATTGTCAGTGGCACAATTGGCCGTGACCGAGCCAACTCCGGCAGTGGATGCCGCGCTGCGGAAAGCCGTGGCAACCGCGCAGGCGAACGTCGTGGCCTTTGCGAAACGCGCTTTGCCAAAGGACTGGCAGATGCGGAACGCGCAGGGTGGACGCGTGGGCGAGAAGTTCGATCCATTGCAGCGGGTCGGCGTGTACATCCCCGGCGGGACCGCGCCGCTGGTATCGACCGCTATCATGACTGTCGCACTCGCCAAGGTCGCGGGATGCCGCGAGATAGTGACCTGCACGCCGCCAAACGAAGGCGCGCAAAACCTGATTAATCCGAGTCTGCTCTATGCTCTGCGCAAGGCCGGCGCAACGGAGATTTACCGGGTGGGCGGGGCACAAGCAATCGCCGCGATGGCATTGGGGACACAGACCATCCGCCGTGTGCAGAAGATTTTCGGGCCGGGAAACGCGTATGTCACCACAGCGAAACGGCTGCTATTTGGTCGTGTCGGAGTAGATTTGCTGGCTGGACCGAGCGAGTTACTGGTGATTGCCGACAATTCAGCGGATGCGCGATTCATCGCCGCCGACATGCTGGCGCAGGCCGAGCACGGCAGCGGTCACGAGCGGGTATGGCTCGTGACGACTTCGGAGAAGATTCTGGAAGCGACACAGTGGGAGCTCCAACGGCAACAGCAAGCGCTGAGCCGCGGTGAATTCATCGGCCGCGCGCTTGACGCGAACGGTGCGTGTGTATTGGTCAAAGATGTGAAACAGGCGGTGGACGTGGCGAATCGGTTCGCGCCCGAGCACTGCGAGGTCATGACGAAAAACGCCGCGAAGCTGGTGTGCGCCATCAAGACCGCAGGTGCGATCTTTGTCGGTCCGTGGTCGCCGACGGTGGTGGGCGATTATCTGGCGGGACCGAGCCATGAATTGCCGACGGGCGGCGCAGGCGCGATGTTCGCGGGCCTGACGGTGGATCAATTCCAGCGGCGGACGAGCGTGGTCGAGTTCTCGCAGTCGGCGCTGCGCAAATCCATGCGTGCATTGGAGACGATCGGCGCGGTTGAAAGGCTTGATGCGCACGTCGCGTCGGCGCGCATTAGATTTGATTCGCGGAAAAAACGGTCATGAGCTACGCACGGCCGGCGGTCGAGCGGATGAGCGGCTACGTGCCGGGGGAGCAGCCCCGTGGCGGCAAGGGCGCGGTCCTTATCAAGCTTAATACGAATGAGAATCCGTATCCGCCCTCACCGAAAGTGGTGGAGACACTCCGTAACGCGCTGGACACGCGTTTGCGGTTGTATCCAGATCCGCAGTCGACGGCGTTACGCGAGAAATTGAGCGCGCGCTACGGGTTTACAGCCAGCCAGATCCTCATCGGCAACGGGTGCGACGACATTTTGAACCTGTGTGTGCGGGCGTTTTGCGATGCCGGCTCGAAGTTGGCGTATTTCTGGCCGAGTTACTCGCTGTATCCGGTGCTTGCAGAAATTCAGGATGCCATAAAGGTTGAACTGCCGCTCGACGACAAATTTCAATTCGAGGCGCACCCATCGTTGCTTCATCGGCTCGACGGCGTGAAACTTGTGTTCATCACGCAGCCGAATGCGCCGAGCGGGGTATGGCTCCAGCGGGTGGAACTCCAGCGCGTCATCGAGGAGACCGACGGCGTTGTCGTCATCGACGAGGCATACGTGGATTTCGCGGCGGAGAACTGTCTGGATTTCGTGCGCCAATACGACAACGTGATTGTAGCGCGGTCGTTCTCAAAATCATTCGCGTTGGCGGGCATGCGGGTCGGGTGGGCGGTCGGGCCGACGGAGTTAATCGGCGCACTCGACAAGGTGAAGGACAGCTACAACGTCAACCGCCTCAGCCAACTCGCTGCCGAGGCGGCCCTGGACGACTGGCCATATTTTGAAAGCACGGTCAGGAAAATCCGCGCGACGCGAACACGGGTCGCGACGGCATTGGAAGGATTTGGTTTCTTTGTATATCCTTCCCAGACGAACTTTGTGTTCGCGCGACCGCCTGCGCCATGGTCGGCCAAGCGTTGGGTGGATGAATTGCGGACGCGCAAGATTCTGGTACGATGGTGGGACGCTGATCGAATCCGCGATTTCGCGCGTGTGAGCATCGGCACGGACGAGGAGATGAACAAGTTTTTGGAAGCAACACGTCAATTCCTCTCCCCACAGGGGAGAGGTTAGGTGAGGGTTTGTGTGGTTGCGGTCATGAAACGCCCGAATACCACGTTGGCACGCACGCTCCGCAGGGATTCGACATGGGCCGAACGTGTACTCTGGAAGCACCTGCGAGACCGGGGCGTCGGCGGAGCGAAGTTTCGCCGTCAGTTCGGCGTCGGTCCATACATATTGGATTTCTACTGTGCGGAAGCAATGTTGGCAGTTGAGCTGGACGGTGATGTGCACGGGCAGCCGCAACAAGAACGACATGACCGTCGCCGGGACGAGTTCGTGGCTGACCTGGGAATCAAAGTGCTGAGATTCTGGAATGAAGAAGTTAGGGCAAACTTGGACGGCGTGCTGGAGGAGATTTTGCGAGCGGTGCAGCGAAGAACTACAACCCCTCACCTTAATCCTCTCCCCGCGGGGGAGAGGAGACCGGAGACAAGATGAAAAAACGAAGCGCTAAGGTTTTACGCGAGACTACGGAGACGCATGTCACGCTCACGCTAACGATTGATGGCAGCGGGAAATCAAAAATCAGCACGGGCGTACCGTTTTTCGATCACATGCTTGTGTTGCTGGCGAAACATTCCTTGTGCGATTTGACTGTCAAAGCAAAAGGCGACCCCGCCATAGACGCGCATCACACTGTCGAGGACATCGGTATAGCCTTGGGGCAGGCGTTCGTTAAGGCGCTAGGTGACAAGCGCGGTATTCGCCGCTACGGTTGGGCGCTGGTGCCGATGGACGAGACATTGGCGCAAGCGCGCGTGTCACTGGACTTCAGCAATCGGCCCTACCTTGTTTTCACGGCGAAAGGCTGGGATCGTATTGCCAACGTCGAACTCGGCCGCGGCAACAGTTTTCGTGTCGGCTTGGTGAAGGAGTTTCTCCAAGGCTTTGCCAACGAAGCGCGATGTAATTTGCATGTGGACGTGTTGCGTGGCGACGAGCCGCATCATGTCGTCGAAGCCATCTTCAAGGCGCTGGCGAAAGCCATGGATCAAGCCTGCCAGCGCGACCCACGCGTGAAAGGCGTACCGAGCACGAAGGGACACCTCTAGTTCACGCGAACTTTGTGGTGCGGTTGGTGGAGCAGCCTTACTTGGGATATCCCACTGTTTGCGCGAGGATGATCTTCTGGTCGGGGCGCAGGTTCATCGCTTTAGAGAGTGATGGGCGATCGACCATGCCTCGAACGACCGTTGCCAGACCTTGCGATGCGCAATACAGATAAACGTTTTGGGAAATGTAGCCCGTATCCGTAGCGCTGTAGAAGTTCTTGTTCTCCTCGGACGCGTCCTTCATTTTGGCAAGGTCTGCCACGGAAATAAGGTTTAATGGCGCTTCCTTAACAAATGGCTGTCGTCCCGTCGCCTCGCGGAGGTCGTTCGTCACAACCAACATCAAAACGTGCGTCCTTGCTTCATATAGATAAAGTCCTTCGGGCAGCGCGACGTAAACATCAATCTCCTGCCAATTCCTTGCAGTCGGCGCAGTCCGTTTGCCCGATTCCGGTCTGTTGATGCCATTTGCTGCCCAGAGAAGGTTAGACAATTCCTGCAACGGCAGTTTTTTGGAATCAAAGCTCCTTGACGTCTGGCGCAGTTTCAGTGCCTGCATCAGGGGTTTGCCGATTTCCGTTTGCGGCGGCGGTAACTGAATCGGTTTGGGTTCCTGCGCATAACCAGTTGCCAAACCAATGATACATATCGATAAAACAAGCGTTAGTAATCTTTTCATAGCGTTCCTTTCTGTGTGTTCTGGAGATTGGGAGGGGCATGCGGAGACGTCAAGTGTAAAGGAAGAGTTGTAACAACTCTTTTCACCACGAAGAGCGCGAAGGACACGAAGAAGCGTTTCGTGATTTGACATCTTCGTGCTCTTCGTGGTGAGACTCGCGGCTACAAAAACTTCACAGCAATTTCATGCAGTCATCGAGTTGGCCGAGCAACTGTTTGATGGTCTCAGGCGTTTCATCGCCCATGTGGGCAATGCGGAACGATTTGCCTTTGATCTGGCCGTAACCGCCATCAATAAGCACCTTGTACTTGTCTTTAAGCGTCTTCTGGAGCTTCGGAACGTCGATGTTCTTGTTGTTCTTCACGCAGGTGAGAGTGATGGATTCATAGCCGGCCTTCGGGAACAGCTCGAACCCATTCGACTTCGCCCATGCGCGGGTCATCTGTGCCATCTTCAAATGACGGGCGTAACGATTCTCCAGTCCTTCGGCAAAGAACTTATCCAATTGATGTTTCAACCCGTAAACGTGCGGGATACTGGGTGTCGAGGGCGTCATGTTCTTATCGTGGTTGGTTTTGAACTCGAGGAAATCAAAGTAGTAGCCACGACCCGGGATCGTCTGGGCCTTTTTCAGCGCGCGGTCGCTGGCGGTGAAGACCGCAAAACCCGGCGGCAGCGCAAATGCCTTCTGCACGCTGGCGAGCAGCACGTCGATACCTAGCGCGTCGGTCTCAATCTTCACGCCCGTCATGGAACTAACGCTATCCACGATGAACATGACGTCGGGATACTTCCGCATCACTGCGGCGATGTCGGCCAACGGATTCATCAGCCCCGTGGAAGTCTCGTTATGGACGATGGTGAGGGCGTCAAACTGGCCTGTCTTCAACTTGGCGTCGATCATCTCTGGCATGATCGGCTGGCCCCATTCAACCTTGAGAGCTTCGGCGTCCTTGCCGCAGCGCTTGGATACATCAAACCACTTGTCGGAAAACGCGCCGCAGCAGCAGTTGAGGACTTTTTTGCCGACGAGGTTGCGCACGGCGGCTTCCATCACGCCCCATGCCGATGATGTGGACAGAAACACCGGGTTTTTTGTGCAAAGTACTTCTTGAAGTTTGGGCTGTATGTATGCGTAAAGCTCTTGGAATCCCGAGCCGCGATGGCCAATCATTGGCTGCATCATGGCGCGGAACGTGTCTTCGCTGACCTCAATGGGGCCGGGGATATGCAATTTGACGTGTGGAGTTGTCATAAATTCGCCTTCTTCCTTTGTTCTGCGTGCCGCAACGATGGCGTTTTAGTATAAGAACCGGCGCCAAATATCAACCCATTTTCAATCGACATGTGAGTTTTTTATGCCGAAGAGGCTAAACGTCGGGATGATTGGGTTAAAATTCGCCGGTCGCGCACTCAAAGGCTTTTTCCTTGAGCGCGCGTTAAACACACCTTAATAATACATGTTTTATGCCACAAAAACCCATCGGCATTGATATCCGTTACGTGTCGTATTTGGCGCGTCTCCAGTTGACGAAGGCGGAGGCCGCGCAGTTCTCCGCGCAGCTCAAAGACATCCTGAAAGCCGTCGAGAAACTCAATGAATTGGACGTGACAAACGTCGAGCCGACAGCCCACGCTGTGCCATTGACGAACGTGTTGCGCAAGGATGAGGTCCAGCCGTCCATCGCATCCGCCGATGTGATGCGCAACGCGCCGCAACAGGCACGCGGTCTGTTTATCGTCCCGAAGATTGTGGAGCAGGGATAACGATTGCGATGATGTTGCATACTCAGACGATTCATGAGCTTCGCGCCCGATTACGCCGCGGCGAATTATCCGCGCGCGAGGTGACGCAAGCTGTGTTGGATCGAATCGCCGGGCTGGACGGCAAGATCAAGGCGTATAACTGGCTCAACGCAGACGACGCGCTGACGCAGGCGGAAGCGATTGATCGAGCCGGGTCGGCAAAGGACGGCAAACCGCTCGCAGGCGTGCCGATCGCCATCAAGGACTTGATTAACGTCAAGGGCCAGCCGTGCACGTGTGCGTCGAAGATTTTGCGGGGCTACATCGCGCCATATGATGCGTTTGTCATCGGCCAACTGCGCAGGGCCGGTGCGATATTGCTCGGGCGCACAAACATGGACGAATTCGCGATGGGCAGTTCGACCGAAAACTCGTCCTGGGGCGTAACGCGGAATCCGTGGGATTTGGAGCGGATCCCCGGTGGTTCGAGCGGTGGGAGCGCAGCGGCGGTTGCGGCGGATGAGGCGATTGCGGCGCTCGGGAGCGACACGGGTGGATCGATTCGACAACCGGCGGCGTTGTGCGGGTGCGTGGGATTGAAACCGACATACGGGCGCGTCTCGCGATATGGGCTGGTGGCATTCGCATCGTCACTGGATCAGATCGGCCCGCTCACGAAGGACGTCGAGGACTGTGCGGTATTGCTCGGCGTGTTGGCGGGGCACGACGTGAAGGATTCGACGAGCGTGGCGCAGGCGGTACCCAATTACACGCAGTCGCTTGGCAAAGGCGTGAAGGGCCTGCGCGTCGGGATGCCGAAGGAGTATTTCATTGCGGGGATGGACCGCGAAGTGGAAGCGGCTGTGCGCGGCGCGATTCAAAAGCTACAGTCGCTCGGTGCAGAGGTGGTTGAACTATCGTTGCCGCACACGGAGTACGCGGTGGCAGTGTACTACTTGATTGCCACGGCAGAGGCGAGCGCGAATCTGGCCCGGTTCGATGGTGTCCGGTACGGTTTGCGTGTAGACGGGGATGACCCCATCGAAATGTACCTACGGACACGCGGTGCGGGGTTTGGTCCGGAAGTGAAACGGCGGATCATACTCGGCACGTACGCACTGAGCGCTGGGTACTACGATGCCTATTACCTGCGGGCGCAAAAGGCGCGGACATTGATCCGACGTGATTTCGAGAAGGCATTTGAGAAATGCGACGTGATTGTTACGCCGACATCACCGACGGCGGCGTTCAAAGTTGGCGAAAAAGCGGACGATCCGTTGCAGATGTACCTGAGCGATGTTTTCACCCTCAGCGTGAACTTGGCGGGTATTTGCGGCGTGAGCATCCCGTGCGGGTTCACTACGAACCCGAAGCTGCCGATTGGGCTGCAAATTCTCGGCAAGTCGTTTGGCGAGGAGACAATTCTCCGCGCGGCGCACGCTTATGAGCAAGCGATGGATTGGCATAAGCAGAGACCGACCCTGTAAACACATGCAATACGAAACGGTCATCGGACTGGAGGTGCACGTGCAGGTCAAGACGGCCAGCAAGATGTTTTGTGGCTGCGCCGTGGACTTCGGCGCGCCGCCGAACACGCAGGTTTGTCCCGTATGCCTCGGATATCCCGGTTCGCTGCCGGTAATGAATGAAGAAGCAGTACGGAAGACTGTTTTGGCGGGTCTAATGCTCGGGTGCGACATTGCCCGGTTGTCCAAATGGGATCGGAAGAACTACTTTTATCCCGACATGCCGAAGAACTACCAGATCTCGCAGTATGATTTGCCGTTGTGCCGGGGCGGCGTCGTGGACATCAAGCTGGACGATGGCGAGACGAGGCGGATCAGGCTGACGCGCATTCATTTGGAAGAAGACGTGGCGAAGAACTCCCATTTCGAGACCACAAGCGGCGTTGATTTCAATCGTGCGGGTTTACCGCTGATGGAGATTGTCAGCGAACCTGATCTCCATTCACCCGACGAAGCATTCGCGTATCTGACGGCGCTGAAAGAGATTCTGGTCAGCGGCGGCGTGAGCGATTGCGACATGGAGAAAGGGCAGTTGCGATGCGACTGCAACGTGTCCGTTCGGCCTGCCGGCCAAAAAGAGTTGGGCGCAAAAGTCGAGATCAAGAATATGAACACGATCTCGGGGGTGCGCCGCGCCCTGGCATATGAGGTTCCGCGTCAGATTGCTGCACTAGAGAAGGGTGAAAAGATTTCGCAAGAAACGCGTCGTTGGGACGACGCGCCGGGGGTGACATCGGTGATGCGGGTCAAGGAATACGCGCATGATTACCGGTATTTCCCTGAGCCAGACTTGGTGCCGGTGTCGGTGACGGACGGTATGCTGGCGGGGATTCAGAAGTTACTGCCGGAGTTGCCGGAAGCCAAGCGGGAGCGGTTCGTGAAGCAGTATGGTTTGCCGGAATACGATGCCGGTGTGTTGGTGGCGGACATGGCATTGGCGGCGTACTACGAGCAGGCGGTGATACGGTCGAAGAACCCAAAGGCGGTTTCGAATTGGGTGATGACAGAGTTGCTCGGCAAGCTGGCCGAGGCCAAACAGACGATTACGCACTGTCCGATTGCGCCGCAGCAATTGGCGGAGTTGGTAGCGCTCATTGATGGCGGCCAGATCAGCGGCAAGATCGGCAAAGATGTCTTTGCGGAGATGTTCGCCAGCGGAAAGAGTCCGTCACTGATTGTGAAGGAAAAGGGTTTGATGCAGGTTAGCGACACCGCCGCTATTGAGGCATTCGTGGATGAAGCGATTGCCAGTAACCCGAAGTCGGTGGCTGATTTCAAGGCGGGGAATCAGGCTGCGATCAACTTTTTGAAAGGCCATGTCATGAAGCTGAGCCATGGGAAGGTCAACCCGCGGTTGGTCGGTGAGATTCTGCTCAGCAAGTTGCGAAGCTCTTGAGAGTTTACCAGGGTCGTACAGGCGAAGCGACTATCGTGTGCCGTCTTGACGGCATCGGGTCTAACAGGTAATGTGATCGGCACTACGGAAGAATCATGCCAGTACAAGATGAATATGTAATTGAGATCTTGCGAGACGTTGGGCTGATCACGCACGAGGACCTGCAGAAGGCCAAGGAGGCCGCTACGGCCGATGGCACGGGGATCGTGAAAGCGCTGGTCAAGATGGGGCGGGTCACCCAGATGGAGGTGTCCAAAGCGTTGGCTGGCCAGTTCGGAATGGACACGATCGACCTGGCCGAATACAAAGTCCCCGAAGAGATCGTCGCCTTGGTTCCAAGGCTCGTCGCTCGCCGCTACAAGATTATTCCCGTCCATAAGCATGATAACACGCTCACTGTGGCCATCGGCGATCCAATGGACGTGGATACGGTGGACAGCCTCCGCTACATCCTCAAAATGAACGTGGAGGTAGTCGTCGCGGCGCCGGACGACATCGAGAATTCGCTGACGCGCTATTACGGAACGACCGATGACACGGTCGAGAATATGCTCCAAGAAATCACCGAAGGTGACGTGGAGCTGACGGAAGGCGTCAAGGTAATCGAAAACAAGATTGACGATGGCTCGCAGACAGACGAAGACGCGCCCATCATCAAGCTGGTGGGCTTGACGATTCTCGAAGCATTCCGGAATCGAGCAAGCGACATTCATATCGAGCCGTTGGAGAAGAAGCTACGGGTGCGTTACCGCATTGACGGCGTCCTGCACGAGGTCGAGAGTCCCCCTAAACGGTTACAGGCCGCGATCATCAGCCGCATCAAAATCATGGCCAACATGAGCATCGCGGAGAAGCGGGTGCCGCAGGATGGCCGTATCCAGATTCCCGCGATGGGGCGCATGCTGGATCTTCGTGTCTCGGTGTTGCCGACCAATCACGGAGAGAGCGCCGTCATGCGTATCTTGGACAAGACGAGCGTGCTCCTGGGATTGGGTGATCTGGGGTTCTTCAGCGATGACCAAGTGGTGATGGAGGGGTTGATCGGGTCGCCTGATGGCGTCTTTCTGGTGACGGGACCGACCGGTTCCGGCAAGACGACGACTTTGTACGCGTGCCTGAATACCATCAACAAACCGGATCGCAAGATCATTACCGTTGAAGACCCAGTCGAGTATCAACTGTCCGGCATCAACCAGGTGCAGGTCAACACGGACATCGACCTTACATTTGCCGCGGCATTGCGCTCCATTCTGCGTCAGGCGCCGAACACCATCATGATTGGTGAGATCCGTGACTTGGAGACGGCGAACATCGCCGTGCAAGCGTCGCTAACGGGGCACTTGGTTTTCTCGACGCTTCACACGAACGACGCGCCGTCGGCAATCACGCGGTTGATCGACATGGGCGTGAAACCGTTTCTCGTGGCTTCCGCTGTGCGCGCGATCATGGCGCAACGGCTCATCCGCAAAGTATGCCAGCACTGCAAGGAGCCGTACCGTCCGACTCAGAGCGAGATGGATGTGCTTCGGTTGAACTCGGCCGAAATCGATAAGGCGAGCATCTTTCGCGGGCGCGGGTGCGCTGAGTGCTCGCGGACCGGCTACCGCGGTCGACAGGGTATCTATGAGATTTTTCGGTTGGACGAGGGCGTACGCCAGATTATTTACGAGAAGGTGGCCTCCAGTATTATTCGGAAGCGGGCGCGCGAATTGGGGATGCGGACATTGCGTGAAGATGGCATCCGGAAGATCATGGCAGGCATAACGACCCCTGAGGAAGTGATTTCGATTACGCAAGGCGATGAAGAATAACAGGACATCTCTGGCTGGGGACTGAGGAAGCGAAGACAACTTATGACCGCACAAATGGACGATCTGTTGCAGGTGGTGGTGGACGAAGGCGCATCGGATTTACACCTAGCCGTGGGTGTGCCCCCGATCATTCGGCTGCACGGGGCCTTGATCCATATGGATTTGCCGTTGCTGACGCCGGAGGACACGGAAGTCCTGATGAAAGCCATCACGTCGGAGAGCCACATCCAGCGGGTACGGGAGCAAGGTGGTACGGATTTCGGGTTTGCGTTTGGTGATCAGGCGCGGTTCCGCGTCAGCATTTTCAAGGAGAAGGGCAATTACGGGTTGGCACTGCGCCAGATTCCTAACAAGCTGATGTCGTTGGAGGATATTGGGTTGCCGCTCTCGGTGAAAGATCTGCTCTACCGGCCGCGCGGGCTGATTCTTGTGACCGGGCCGACCGGTTGTGGCAAGACGACGACGCTGGCCGCGATGCTTGATATCATCAACGTCGAACGCGACTGCCACATCATTACCGTCGAAGACCCGATCGAGTACTACCACCCGCACAAGAAGTGCATCGTCACGCAGCGTGAGATCGGTGTGGACGTGCCTGACTTTGCCGAGGCGTTGCGGCGCGGGTTGCGCCAAGATCCCGATGTGATGCTTGTCGGCGAAATGCGCGACTTGGAAACAATGGAGGCGGCGATCACCGCGGCGGAAACCGGCCACTTGGTGTTCGCCACGCTGCACACCACCGGCGCCGCACGCACGGTGGATCGCATTGTGGATGCCTTCCCGACGAACCAACAGGAGCAGATCCGCACGCAGTTGGCGTCGTCCATTCTGGCGGTGATTTCGCAACTGTTGCTGGTCCGAGCGGACGTCAAAGGGCGCATTGCGTGTTTTGAGATCATGATTTCGACGCCATCCATCCAGGCTCTGATTCGCGACAACAAGACGTTCCGGATCACTTCAGACATTCAGACCGGTGCCAAACATGGGATGGTGACGCTGGATTCCAACCTGATGAACCTGTACGAACGCGGGTTGATCACCTACACCGACCTTGTCACCAAGGCGCAAGACCCGCAATCGATCGTCCAGAAACTGCAAGGCCCTGACGAAGGGCGGAAACATTGATCCATGTTTGAGAACGAAGCAGCGGTATTGTCGGAAATGGTTCGCGAGCGGGAATTGCTCACCGCGGATCAATTCCGTGAAGTCCAAGAGGAACGCGAGCGCACCGGCAAACCATTGTCGCAGATCATTGTGGACTTCGGCTTGCTGAACGAGGACCAACTCTTGCGGGCGGTCGCAGACCATTTAAGTCTGGATTATATCGATTTGGAGGGCATCGAGGTTCCCAAGAATGTGGCGAAGCTGATGCCGGCGGAAGCGTCACGCCTCTACCAAGCGGTGCCGGTCTCGCTGACGGGCAACATGGTGACCGTGGCCGTCATGGATCCATACAATCCACTGCTGAGTGAGGAACTTGCTTTCGTGCTGGGCAAGGACGTGCAACTGGCCGTGGCGCCGGGCAAGCAGATCGAAGCCGCAATTTCCCGCTACTATGGCGCGGAAAGCGAATCCATGAAGGAAGTGCTTCAGGACGTGGAAACGCAGTTGGCCACAGACGAATTGGCGGTGGATGTGTCATTGGACGCCGCCGCAACCCAACTAGAGGAAATGGCCAGCCACGCGCCGATCGTGCGTTTTGTGAACCTGGTTCTGTTTCAGGCGATTCAGGATCGTGCTAGCGACATTCATTTCGAGCCGTTTGAGGACACGTTCAAGATTCGTTACCGCGTGGACGGCGCGCTCTACGAGATGGCGCCGCCGCCCAAGCATCTGGCGCTGCCGGTTATCTCTCGCGTCAAAATCATGGCCAATCTCAACATCGCAGAGCGCCGGTTGCCACAGGACGGGCGGATCCAGACACAGATTGCAGGTCGCCCCGTGGACTTGCGCGTGTCGACGCTGCCGACGCAGTATGGTGAGTCGGTCGTGCTGCGCGTGCTCGACCGGTCCGTAGTCAACCTCGATTTGGAAAGCCTCGGCATGCCGACCGACATTTTGGAAAAGCTCAAAGAGTTGGTCACTTTACCCAACGGTATCATCATCGCCACCGGTCCGACAGGTTCTGGCAAGACGACTACGTTGTACTCGTGTCTAAAACGGGTCAACAAAATTGACGTGAAGATTCTAACCTCTGAAGACCCGGTGGAATACGATCTGGAAGGCATCATGCAAGTGCCAATCAACGAGATGGTGGGGCTGACGTTTGCGCGGGCGCTGCGGAGCTTCCTGCGGCAGGACCCCGATATCATCATGGTGGGTGAGATGCGCGACTTGGAAACCGCACAAATTTCCATTCAAGCGTCGTTGACGGGCCACTTGGTATTTACCACGTTGCACACCAACGACGCGCCCGGTGCCGTCACTCGTATGATCGATATGGGAGTGGAGCCGTTCCTGATCACCTCCACGCTGCGAGCGATCCTTGCCCAGCGTCTCGTGCGTCTCGTTTGCAAGAAATGTCGCGTCGCCTATGAGCCGACTGATGCCGTGTTGTCATCATTGGGATTGACCCGCGAGTCGGTGTCGGGCCGGTCGTTTTTCTACGGCAAAGGTTGTCCGAGCTGCAACAACACGGGTTATCGCGGACGCAAAGGTCTGTTCGAGTTGCTGGAGGTTTCGGACCCTGTTTTGGAACTAATCGGGCAGCGCGCCACGGCCGGTGCCATTCGCAGCCGCGCGTTGGAATTGGGCATGCGGCCCCTGCGTGAAGACGGGATTCGCAACATCCTCGATGGTGAGACGACGGTAGAAGAAGTATTGAAGTATACATAAACGGGCTGGAACAGTAGAAGCAGGGAATTGCTATGGCAAAGTTTGACTACGTGGCTTTGGATGCCAAGGGCAAGGAGATCAACGGCGTCGTGGAAAGCGATAGCCCAACCACGGCGGCAGCGCGTATCCGTGAGATGGGTTATTTTGCCACCAATATAACCGAATCCAAAGCGTCAGCCGTCCCCAAGATCAAGAAAGGGTCCACCCCCGCGCCCACCGCCGCACCGGCGGCCAGAGCTAAGGCGGAGAAAAAAGGTTTCGGTAATATCGAGATTAAAATCCCGTTCATTGGCGGCAAGGTCAAGTCCAAGGTGCTAACGGCTTTTACGCGACAGTTAGCCACGCTGATTGACGCGGGTTTGCCCTTGCTTCGCGGTTTGAACGTTCTGCATCGGCAGGAGAGGAACGCCGTGATGAAGAGCGCGCTGAAGCAGCTTGCCGAATCGATTGAGGGAGGCAGCACATTCAGCGAGGCCATGGCGCAGCATCCGAAGATATTCACGCGACTTTATGTCAATATGGTGCGGGCCGGCGAGGCCGCGGGAGCGCTTGATGTGACCTTGAACCGTCTCGCCGATTTCTCGGAGAAAGCGCAGAAGATGAGGGGCAAGGTCATTTCGGCAATGGTGTACCCGATCGTGGTGATCTGTGCCGCGCTGGGCATTCTCACCTTCCTAATGATTGTCATCATCCCTAAGTTCCAGGATACGTTCCGCGACCTGCTGGAAGGTGAGCAGCTCCCGGGGCTGACGCGCTTCGTTATGGGGGCCAGCAATCTCATTAAGAACAAGTTCCTCTATGTTGCCGCGGGGATTGCGGTGTTCGTCATTCTGCTGAAGTTGATCGCCAAGACCACAAAAGGGCAATACGTTTTGGACAAGCTCAAACTGAACGCGCCGGTTTTCGGGTCGTTGGTTCGCAAGGTTGGGATTGCGCACTTCTCGCGCACGCTGGGCACATTGATCGCCAGCGGTGTGCCGATCTTGCAGGCGCTGAACATCGTTCGCGACACGGCGGGCAATGCCGTCATTGCCAGGGCTATTGTCCAGATTCACGATTCGGTCAAGGCGGGCGAGCGTATCATCACACCGTTGGAGGCCTCCGGCGTATTTCCGCCGATGGTGGCCAGCATGATCGACGTCGGTGAGGAAACCGGTGCGTTGCCCGATATGTTGATGAAGGTGGCTGACATCTATGATGACGAAGTGGATAACGCGGTCGGGGCCATGACTTCCTTGCTGGAACCGATTATGATCATCTTTTTGGCAGTGGTAGTTGGCACGATCGTTATTGCGTTATTTCTGCCATTGATCACCCTTATCAGCAAGATGGGTTCCACAGGAGGCTAGACTTGTCGACGGGGCAAGACTGGTAGCGCCTGCTATAGTGATGGCGAAGAATTAAATGAGAATCGGCATTCCCAAAGAAGTTGTACCCGGTGAACGTCGCGTGGCGTTGACGCCTGACGCTGTCACGCGTCTGGTCAAGACCGGCAATGAAGTGTTGGTCGAAGCCGGGGCGGGCGATAAGGCTTTCTTGACCGATGGCGACTACCAAAGCGCTGGTGCGAAGATCGTTTCTACGGCGGCGGCGTTTGGCGAATCGGACCTAGTCGTCAAATTTCACAAACCGCTCGATAATCCGCGACTCGGCAAACACGAAGTGGACGCGTTGCGCGAAGGCGCTGCGCTGATCGCCTTCCTCTACCCGGCGACCAATCCAGAGTTGGTGAGGCGGTTGATGGCGCGGCGCATAACCGCGTTCAGCATGGATCTCATACCGCGGATCACGCGGGCGCAGAGCATGGACGCGCTGTCCTCACAAGCAAATGTTGCTGGTTACAAGGCTGTGCTTATCGCGGCGGAAGTGATGCCGAAGTTTCTACCGATGATGACAACGGCTGCCGGCACGATCCGTCCCGCGAAGGTGCTGGTGCTCGGCGCCGGTGTGGCGGGACTGCAGGCGATCGCCACGGCGCGCCGGCTCGGTGCGGTCGTATGGGGTTACGACGTGCGACCGGTCGTGAAAGAACAGGTCGAAAGTCTGGGCGCGAAATTCCTCGAATTCGATTTGGGGGTGAAGGACGCGCAGGACAAAGGCGGTTACGCAAAAGAACTTTCCGAGGAAGCAAAGCGCAAGCAACAGCAAATGCTGGCTGAGAAGACGAAAGAATTCGACGTGGTCATCACCACCGCATTAATCCCCGGCAAACCAGCCCCGCGTCTCATCACAAAGGAAACTGTCGCCGGTATGAAACCGGGTTCGGTGATTGTGGATCTCGCGGCAGAAACCGGTGGCAATTGCGAGCTGACCGAGCCTGACAAGGAAGTCGTCAAGAACGGGGTGACCATCATCGGCCCGACCAACCTACCCAGCACAGTGCCGATGCACGCCAGCCAGCTTTACGCCCGCAACGTTGTCGAGTTGCTGAAGCTGATTGTGAAGGACGGCAAGTTAAACCTCGACTTCAACGACGAGATCATCAAAGGCGCATGCGTCACACACGATGGGAAGAACCTCCGCGGCTGACGCGCTGAGCGAAATAATCCTTCGGCGCATGGATTTCTTGATCAATGCCCGCTGTTGCTTTCGTTCAACTGTTTCACTAACTGCGTGGTGAAGGTCTTGGCGTCGCCGAACAGCATCAGCGTCTTGTCTAGGTAGTACAGCTCATTATCAATGCCGGCAAAACCGGGGTTGAGGCTACGCTTGATAACCATCACCGTGCGCGCTTTGTCCACGTCCAGGATCGGCATGCCATAGATCGGGCTGGACT
>Ga0187885_10001911_pt1 | contig 21674 bp, 15 predicted proteins | sample June2016WEW_20_1_3_FD_132970 | JGI IMG/M metagenome (GOLD analysis project Ga0187885, IMG submission 132970) | Peatland microbial communities from SPRUCE experiment site at the Marcell Experimental Forest, Minnesota, USA - June2016WEW_20_100 | ecosystem: Environmental > Terrestrial > Soil >... | reverse complement strand
GCGCATGCGCGCAATGCACATATGGAGCCGCTCACCGAAGAAAAATTACTTGAGATGGAGCGTATGGCGAACCGCCTGCGCGAGGATGTGATTGAAATGGTCTCGCATGCGGGTTCCGGCCACATTGCGGGGCCCTTGGGCATGGCCGAAATTTTCACCGCGTTGTATTTCCATATTTTGCGATATGATCCCAAGCGGCCCGGTTGGCCGGAGCGCGACCGCCTGGTGCTTTCCAATGGCCACATTTGCCCGGTGCAGTATGCCGCGCTCGCCCGCGCGGGATATTATCCAGTGGAGGAATTGAAAACGCTGCGGCAGCTTGGTTCACGATTGCAGGGCCATCCGCACCGCACTGCGCTCCCCGGCATTGAAACGACTTCCGGTCCGCTTGGTTCCGGCGTTTCACAGAGCGTGGGCATTGCGCTCGCGGCGCGAATGGACGGCAAAAAATGGCGGACATATTGTGTGACCTCCGACGGAGAGCACGAGGAAGGCAACACATGGGAGGCGGTCATGTTCGCGGGGAAGCATTGTTTAAACAACCTTACCGTCATCATGGACCGCAACAATATACAGATAGACGGGTTTACCGAGGACGTGATGCCGTTAGAGCCATTGCGCGCGAAGTACGAAGCGTTCAACTGGCATGTTTTGGAAATTGATGGGCACAGTTTTGAAGAAATCATCGCGGCGGTGAACGAAGCGAAGGCTGTTTATGAGATGCCGACCTGTATCATCGCGCACACGATTCCCGGCAAGGGCGTGGATTTTATGGAAAATGATTACCGTTGGCACGCGAAGCCCTTCAAGTCCGGAGAAGCGCAAAAAGCGCTCGCCGAACTCCGGACCATGAGAGGAAAGATTAAATCCGAGCATGAGTAAAGTCCAGCACTATTTTTCTCGAAAAATAGTGCTGGGCGGACGCTGCGCGGAAAGATAAAGCAATGTTGAATCCCGATGCAAAACTGAATCCGAAGTTGTTTGATGCCGACGTGGAACGGAAACCGACGCGCGACGGGTATGGCGACGGCTTGCTCGCGGCAGGGGAGGATAACCGGAATGTCGTCGCGCTGTGCGCCGACCTTACGGAATCCACGCGCACCGAGGCGTTCGCGAAGAAGTTCCCGGAGCGATTCATAGAAATGGGCGTTGCCGAGCAGAACATGGCGGCGATCGCGGCGGGGCTCGGCGTTTCGGGAAAGATTCCGTTTATCGCGTCTTTCGCTACTTTTTCGCCGGGCAGGAACTGGGAACAAATCAGGACGACGATTGCCTACAATGATGCAAATGTGAAGATCGCGGGGCACCATGCGGGAGTTTCCACGGGAGCTGACGGGGCGACGCACCAGGCGACGGAGGACATCGCCATGATGCGGGCGATGCCGAACATGAAAGTGTTCGTGCCGTGCGACGCGGTGGAGGCGAAAAAAGCGACGCTCGCAGCGGCGCGGATCTGGGGCCCGGTGTATCTTCGCTTTGAGCGTGAGAGGACGCCCATCGTGACGACCGAGGAGACGCCCTACCTGCCCGGAAAGGCAGAGGTTTTCTGGGAATCAAAAAAACCGCAGGTGCTTATTGTCGGCTGCGGCGGGCTTCTCTATAATGCGCTCGTCGCCGCGCGGGAATTGGAGAAGGAAAAAATCGGCACGGTCGTTCTCGACTGCCACACGATAAAGCCGCTGGACGAAAAGAGGATCGCCGAGCTTGCAAAAAAGATCGGCGCGGTCGTGACCGTGGAAGAACATCAGGTGAGCGGGGGACTGGGCGGCGCGGTTGCGGAAGCACTCGCGAAACACGCGCCCGTGCCCATGGAGTTCGTCGGCTTGCACGATGTATTCGGGGAATCCGGCCCGCCGGACGCGCTCATCACAAAATACGGCATGGGCGTGAAGGATATCGTATCTGCCGCAAAGAAAGTTTTGCGAAGGAAAAAATAACGAGTTACTCGCCGGCTTCGCCCGCGATCACTATTTTATTTCCCCCTTTTTCCTTTGCGTCATAGAGGGCATCGTCGGCCGCTGCACATGCCGCCGCAAAATTTTCTCCCAGCTTGAACTCTCGCAGCCCGCCGCTTAAGGTTACGGTTATTTTTTTCTTCAGCCCTTCATTTTGCGGAATTTCTACCTCAATCGCTTTGCCTTCAAAACGTTTTTTGATATCCCTCGGTGCGGCGTCAGGGAAGAGCAGGATGAATTCGTCTCCTCCTGGCCGGGAAGCGATGTCTCCTTCCCGAAGATTTTCCTTTAAAAAGCCCGCGATTCCCTTAAGGGCAGCGTCTCCTGCCGGGTGGCCATACTGGTCATTAATCTTTTTTTTGAAACTGTCTATATCGATCGCAAGCACGGAGAAGGAACGCGGTCGCCTGGCGGGATTTTTTCTTTGTTCGATCCTTGGGACGGGTTTCGGAGAAAGCATTTTTTCCGTGGCTGTTTCAAAGCCGTGGCGGTTGAGAAGTCCGGTAAGTCCGTCTGTGATGGCAAGCTCTTCCGCTTTGGCGGCGCGTTCTATCGCTGCTTCATGATGCGCCGCTTCCCGGGAGTGTAACCATAACAAGCCTTGCTCTGTATTTTCAAATCCACGGTTTTCAAGCTCCCTGTTCTTTTCAGCATAAAGGCGCTCACCTTCTTCCCGTTCTTCCCGGCTTCGATCCTCTTCATGGGGCGAGGGTGGCGAAAGTGATTCCTTCGGCATAGCTCCATTTTACTCCAAATGTACACAGCGCGTCACTGTCCAGCATGGGGTATAATGAAAGTATTATGAAGCAAAAATATGACCTGGTGTGCGTCGGCGACGTGGTGATTGACGCCTTCATCCAGCTGCACGAAGCGTCGGTGCATTGCGATCTGAACCACGAGCGCTGCCAACTTTGCATGTCGTTCGCGGACAAGATCCCGTACGAGTCGCTCGTTGTCGCGCCGGCGGTGGGCAATGCTTCCAACGTCGCCGTGGGCGCGAGCCGCCTCGGGCTTAATACGGCGATGCTCGCCGCCATCGGGAAGGATCATTACGGCGAGGAGATCCTTGACGTATATCGGAAAGAGGGCGTATCGCCGGAGTTTGTGAAGGTAAATCCGCAGAAGCCGACGAACTATCATTTTGTGCTGACATTCAAAGCCGAGCGGACGATTTTGATAAAGCATGAGGACTACGAATACGTGGATCCGCGCGCGTTGGACCGGCGGACCGATTGGCTTTATTTCTCTTCCATCGGCGAACATACGCTGCCGCTGCATCACAAGATTGCGGCGTATATGAAGCGGCATCCCGGGGTGCGGATGGGGTTCAACCCGGGTACGTTCCAGCTGCGCTTCGGGGCGGACAAGCTGAAGGATGTTTACAAGCATACCTACGTGCTTTTCGTGAATCGCGAAGAAGCGGAGCTCGTGGCAAAGAAAAAGGAAGGCGCCGACATCCGCGCGCTCTTTGAAGCGCTCCACAAACTCGGCCCAAAGATCGTCGCGATCACGGATGGGCCCAATGGGGCCTACGCCTCCAACGGGACCTCGCGGTATTTTATGCCGCCGTATCCGGATCCCAAGCCGCCGATTTCGCGCACGGGGGCGGGCGACGCGTTCTCTACGGGCTTCCTCTGTGCTCTCATCTACGGCCTGCCGGTGCACGAGGCGTTGCGCTGGGCGCCGATTGAATCCATGCACGTGGTCCAGTTCTTCGGGGCGCAGACGGGATTACTCACGAAAGCGAAGCTCATGCAATTTTTGCGTAAAGCGCCGAAAGCGTATCGGGCAAAATCCATTTAGCGAAAGGAAATGAAAACCCTTCGTGCGGGGTTTACGCTCATAGAGCTTCTCGTCACGGTTGCGCTCTTCGTCGCTCTCATTGCCCTGCTCAGCACCGCCAATTTATTTGGAAGCCGCAACAAGGCGGATCTGAATGGCGCCACGGAAGATATCGCGGCGCTGCTCCGCGAAGCGCAAAGCGATTCAATGGCGCAGGAACAAGGCGTTTCGTGGGGCGTGCATCTTGAGAATGCGACAGCGACCACGCCGTTCTACGCCCTTTTCGCCTCCTCCACCTACGCTAAGTCCGCGATCGTGGGGTATTACCCTTTGCCGTCGTCCGTCGCCTATGTTACCGCGACGCTCGCTTCCGGCGCGGCGATCAACATCACGTTTTCGCAGGTCACCGGCGCCGCTTCGGTTGCAACGAGCGTTGGGCTCTACTCGCGGGGCACCGCGTCGCTTTCCTCCACTATTTCCGTTGCTTCGTCCGGGGCCGTGAGCTATTGAGATGGTATAATCAACGAGATGAATCGTGGCCAGGTGCTTTTGACATTCATGCTTTTGATCGGCGCGATAGTTATTATCGTCAGTCTTACCCTTGCGTTTCTTGCGAATTCCTCCGTTGACACCGGTTATGGCTATCAGGCATCGGCGCAGGCAGAGGCGGTAGCTACATCGGGGGCGGAAGACGCGCTGCTCCAGCTTGACCGTAATTCCGCTTTCGCCACAAGCAGTTATCAAGTGGCGGTGGGGGGTTCAACGGCAACGGTGAGCGTCACCCAGGCGGCCGGGTCTGCGACCATTCTTTCCACAGCTACGGTTTCGGGCCACACGAGGAAAATAAACGTCGTCGTTACGATAAATACCACTACAGGCCAGCCAAGCGTCGTTTCGTGGCAGACCATCCAATGAGGAGAAGCACGAAGTATCCCTTCCTAGCAGTAGAACAACGAGCGGGATTATTCTTGCGGAAAGATTTCTCATATTGTACATTGGCGTTAGGCTTGATTCCATTGGCCATAAAAAAGATGAGGAGGTAAACGTCAATGCTGACGAGCACTCTGAAGCCCGCCATGACGTTTGATCAATGGCGGAGCGCTTGTAGCTCGTATTTTGAAGGTCAGCGGGTGTGTGAAGTTTCGCCGAGGGTAAAAATGCCGCTCCCTTGTGGGTGCGGGCCTGACGAGGAAGGAAAGCTTTGGGTCGTTCAGGTTCACGGGGATTGGTACTGTGCCATGACTCCCAGGCACCGGCTAAACCCTGGCCATTGCCTTTACCTAGCACCTGCGTCCCAGCATGAAATCCTTGCCTGACCTTTGCAGGGAGGAATCCTAGAATGGTTTGGTGGACGGTTCCCGAGGAGCCGTCCACCACAGATCTGAGCTTACAAACTCATTGCGATTTCAGATCTGATTGTTTCAAAATATTTTCGTAGCCCCACCGGGATATAGTTGGAACCGGATTATGAGGGAAATGGGGGGTGGAGGGCAGTACAACAAGCAATTCTAATGTATTGAAGGATTTTGTGGTGCTTGACAACACGGGCAGCAAGAGTAAGTTTTGGGTAGTTGTATCGTCCCGTCACAGTGCGGGGCATAACCCAAAAAGGAGGCACACCGTGCCTACACAAACATAGAAAGACGAAGTTGCGATTCACACGCTTCTTACGCGGGAAATTCGACCGATTCGCAATTGGCACGAGTTTCTTGCACGCTGGCAGGGGGCAGAGGATTTCCAGTGGATGGAGAGCTTGCTCCATGTCGGATTCAGTATTTCGCTTGAGCAACGGCATGACGGGGAGAAAAAATATGACCGCATTGATCGGATCATGTTCTATCTCATCATTGCCGACGGCTGGGCGGACCGTTATTTGCTCCAGCTCCCAACCGATGGGAGTAAGGAGTACGATCTCGGGTATGACTCGAACGGAAGACGCATCCAAAAGACGCAGAGCGACCTCCGCCATCAGTTGGCGCGCAAAGCCTTCGACATGCTCTGTTTGAATTTTTTCAAGGCGGAGCTTCTGGAAGGAGGCCGTTATGGTGATAGGTTTAACGAGTTCTGGGAGGGAACGGTTGTCTCCGAACGGCTTTTCCCAATCATCCAGAACTTCTTCAGGGTCGAGAAACGACGGTTCGACAATGGCGTGGAAATCCGCAATCTTCCGTATCGCGAGGAACAGTCTCACAACGAGCAGCAGGCCCTCGACTTCCTACTGAATCTGGCGAATTTCATCTGGAAATGGAAAGAGCCGGGTACGCAATGGTACGACGCGAGCAAGAAAGATGAAGCAGAAAAACGTATCGCCGCAACGCGCGTTCGGGTGGATGCGGCGAAGCCCTGGATGGTTGAAGTCTTTGCCCAGTTGGAAAGGATCGATGTGTTGAGGGAGTGGATACTTGAGCTTGACGAGGCATGTCTCGCTAAACTCAAAGAGATCGCCTTGCGCAATGAACTCAAGACGTCGTACCATCCCGTAACGAAGAACCGCCTGGCTGCCACGATCGACGAGGCGTGCTATGTCGGCTCAAAGGCCGCTTGGTTCCTCAAAGAGTACGATTTGAGAGCGAAGGAACACAAACGGCTCGAAGCGATTCGTGAGGCGGAACAGAAGAAAGCAGCACTCGATCGCGAGATTGAAAAACTGGCTGCCAAGAGTTAGGGATTACATCTGCGGGGTCTGAAGAGATCCCGCAGCTTTCTTATTTCTGGCATCTACGGGATTTTCGTAGCCCCACCGGGAATCTCACTGCTCGGGCGCTTCGCGCCCTGCGCTTTCGGCACCCTCGGTGCCGAACTGTCGCGCGCAACGCGCGACCTTCCTACACGGGGAAACCTAGGGTTTCCCCGACCCCTTTCCTCGTTCGATTCCCGATAGAAGACAAAGCAAAGCAAAAGGGATTTGAAAGGAGCCCTTCTGAGTACTCCTTTCAAATCCCTTTTGCTTTGCCCGTAGCCCCACCGGGAATCGAACCCGGATTTACGCCGTGAAAGGGCGCCGTCCTAGCCATTAGACGATGAGGCCGCCGCAGCTGCGCGCGGGGACTACGCTTGCTATAATATAATAGCGTTGCGCATTTTGAAAGGTCGGTTCGCTTTTGTCTGCTTTTGTACCGTTATTATGCTTTCCATTTTTTTCTTTTACGGTGGCATGGGGATCCTTGCGCTGCGCATCGCGCTCGCGCTCATTTTCCTTGTCCACGGCTGGCAAAAAATAAAAAGTCTGAAACAGACGGCTGCGGCATTTGATGGGATGGGGTTTAAGCCTGGATTTTTCTGGGGGACGATCGTCGCACTCCTTGAATTTGCGGGCGGCGGCATCGGATTGCTCCTCGGGATTTTCACCCCTACTATCGCGGCCCTGCTTGCGCTTCAGTTCGTGACGATCGTCGTTTGGAAGCTCGTAAAGAGGCAGCCCTTTGTGGGCGGATGGGAATTTGATCTTCTCATCCTCGCGGCCCTTCTTGTGCTTGCGCTGAACGGCGCGGGGGCCTATTCGCTGGACCGGTTGTTCCTCTTTGGATTGTGAACCGGTTTTTTGAGATCCTTCCCGGCGGTCTTGCGTGGGCGACGATCGTCCTTATGGTTTTGCTTTCGCGGTTCCTGCCCGTGTGGGTTTCCGTTTTCATCATCCTTTTTGACATCTATTGGCTTTTGAAGACCGTGTATCTGTCGCTCCATCTCCGCGCGGCGTTTTCCGCGATGAAGCGCAACATGGGCGTCAATTGGCGCGAGAAGCTTTCCGAGACGAATCCCGAGGCGAACAAGAATGTTGTTGCATGGGAAGACGTGTATCATGTGGTCGTCTTTCCGATGTATCGCGAGCCATACGAGGTGGTGCGCGAAAGCTTCGCACGGCTCGCCACGGCGCATTATCCGAAAGAAAAATTACTTGTCGTGCTCGCGGTTGAGGCGCGCGGCGGGGAGGCGGCGCGCGCGGTGGGGGAGCGGATCAAAAAAGAATTTGGCGCGCGGTTTTTCCGTTTCCTTCTCACGGTGCATCCCACGGACTTGCCGGGCGAGATTCCCGGCAAGGGTTCCAATGAAACGTGGGCGGCGCTCCGCGCAAAAGAAACGCTCATTGACCCGTTGCAATTGCGGTATGAAAATATCCTCGTGTCGGTATTTGACGTGGACACGCAGGTCTTCCCGGAATATTTCGGGCGGCTCACCTATGTGTTTTTGAACGCCGAAAATCGCCTGCGCGCCATTTACCAGCCCATTCCGCTTTTCACGAACAATATCCACGAGGCACCGGCGCTTGCCCGCGTCGTCGCGTTCTCCACGACCTTCTGGCAGATGATGCAGCAGTCGCGTCCGGAGCGCCTGACGTCCTTTTCTTCGCAATCTATTCCGTTCCGGATGCTTTTGGACGTCGGCTTCTGGCAGAAAGACATCGTATCCGAGGATTCACGGATCTTCTGGCAGGGATACCTCCGCTATCACGGCGACTTCCGCGTGGAGCCGCTCTTGTACCCGGTCTCCATGGATGCGAACGTTGCGCCGACCTTTTGGGCCACAATGAAAAATCTTTACCGCCAGCAGCGGCGGTGGGGATGGGGCGCGGAGAATATCCCCTATATGCTCCAGGGATTCCGCCGCGACCCCGTGATTCCACCGGCGAAAAAACGTTACTGGACATTCAATGTAATTGAAGGATTCCATTCGTGGGCCACGAACTCGCTTATGATCTTCGCGCTGGGATGGCTGCCGCTTGTCCTCGGCGGACAGCATTTTGGTTACACGTTGCTTTCCTACAGCCTGCCACGGATCACGCGGTTCATCATCTCGCTTTCCATGATCGGTATCGCGAGCTCCGCGATCCTCGCCATTCTTCTTCTGCCGCCGAAGCCGTCCGGCGGCCTCCGCTGGCACGATTACCTTGTTTATCTTTTGCAGTGGATTTTCATGCCGCTCACGCTGATTATTTTCGGCGCCTTCCCCGGGCTTGAAGCGCAAACGCGGCTCATGCTCGGCGGGCGGTGGCGTTTGGGTTTTTGGGTAACGCCCAAAGGACGGGGTGGAAGTTTGTCCACAAGTGAAAAGGGCGCCAGATGATATAATAAAGATAAGAGATGAACAAGGCATTTGGGATAGTAGAAATCTTGCTTTACGCGGCGATTTTTGCCGCGGTCGTGGTGGTTTCGGTTGGCGCCTTCGTTTCCGTGATGCGGGTGCAGACGAACCAGACCGCAGCCGCGGAAGTGGAAGCGCAGAGCCAATTTCTCTTGCAGAAAATCCAGTTTTATGTCCAGCAGTCCAGTTTGATTGAGATGCCGCCGGACACGTCCTCCACGACATTGAAATTGCGGGTGGCGGCCAGTTCGTCGGATCCCACGTACTTTACGCTCTCGAGCGGCACGGTGTACCTCCAACAGGGGAGCGGCGCGCTGCAGCCGCTCACTTCCCCCAAGGTGGCAGTCACCAATCTTTCATTCACGAAGCGTGCAAACCCTCCGTCGCACGACACATTGAGCGTCGCGTTCACGATGACCTATAACCCGTCAAATCTTCTCCAGGCGTTTTCGGAAGCGTTTCAGACGTCCATCGCGCGGGTTTCCGCGGCGACCTTTGATTCACCCGTCGTGCCTTCTTCCACGGGGGTGTATGGCCTGGGAACCCAAACCAACCTATGGGCCTCCCTGAACAACATCATTGATTTCGTGAGCAGCAGCACGAATATCGGTATTAATAACCTGACTCCGGCGTATGAGTTTGACGTTGCAAGCGGCGGCTCCACGACGGCACGCTTCGGCACCGCCGCGGGTGACACAGTGGTCGTCGGCGGCGGCGCGGGTAAGATCACCGCGGGCACCTACGATCCGATCTACAACATCGGCGGGGAGAAGTATGCCACCTACGGCGCGGGGATGACGGGGCAGAAAGAAGAAACGACGGGAGTGCTCCGGATGCAACCGGCGGCGGGCGGTACGACGGCTGCCGGTACGTGGAAGGCGGTGATTGATTTCGGCGATTTGGAAAAAGGCTCCGACCTCTGGCTCTTTTCGCAGGTGACTGATTTCGGCGAAGGATGGAGCAATTTGTCGGTGCTCCTCACGCCGTCGTTTGACGGTGCCGTGTGGTACGAGAAGGACGCCGCGAACGACCGCCTGACCGTGTACGGCGTTCCCGGTTCATCGGCTTCGTCGCTAGCTTCGGCTCCGGGTTCGCTTGAAGCGAGCTACCGCCTGACCGCGCCGCGGTTTGATTCACAGCAATGGCCCAACGCTTCCGATGATGCGACTACGCCGGGGCTCCTGGTTCCCGCGAAGCCATAGCGCTCGGCCCATGCGCAGATTTTTCATGCGCGGATTTCTTACATCAGCAGCGAAATGTAGCATGCTCGGCGCCGCGGTAGGCGCGGCGCTCGCGCTCGTTACCTTGGTCGTTTTCAGAAATTCATTCGCGCTTCAAAACGGCAGAGACGAGCTGTTTTCGGCCGCGGCGGCGAGTGCGGCGTCGGCCGCCGCGACGGCCCTGCCAAGCGCGTCGCCGCAAACTGCGAATTGCACGGTGCGGGAAGAGACTGTGACCGTGCGCGGGACTTCCATGGAGGGAATTCTCTCCGACGGCGAGCGCGTCACGGTGCTCCAAAATTATTACGCCTGCCACGCGGTGGCGCGCGGGGATATCGTTGATTACGATTACGGCGGGCCGGAGGATCTTGTGAAAAGCGTGATGGGAGTGCCGGGAGATACGCTCGCGTTCCAAAAAAGCGGCTCCCGGTGGCACATCCTCATAAACGGCGCGCCGCTTGTGAACGCGCAAGGGGAAACCTACCTCGTGTCGGATGCCGCGGATCGGATGCTCGCGCTCTATGTGGGCGATCAGGGCGGCATCATTCTGGCCGACGCCTATCTTGTCCTGGGAAACAATCCGGCGGGGAGCATTGACAGCACGTGGTTCGGCCTCGCAAGCGCCGGCGATTTCAAGGGGAAGGTGGACGTCGCGGTGGGGCCCGCGGTGCCTCGATTATCCACAGGGGACTCATTTCTGGGGATGCTACACTAAAGAAGAACGAATACTGCACAGCAATGGAAACGAAGTACAAGATTCTCATCGTTGCAATGTTTGCGATTGTCGCATTCGCGGCGGCGCTTTACCTTTATAGCCGCCTGAACGAGGTGAACGCCTCCGTGAGCGGCGTGATCACGATTCCCGCCCGCATCACGGGGCTTACGACGACGACGGCATCCAGTGATGCGGCAACGAAGGCGTATGTTGATACCGCCATTCTCGCGGGAAGCGGCGGGAAAACGCCGCAGATACAGATCTTCACTGCGAGTGGCACGTGGACGACTTCTTTAGCGACGTCTACGGTGTGGGTAACGGTATGCGGTGGTGGCGGCGGTGGCGGCGGCGGTGGCAACGGCGCAGCTGCATATTCAGGTAGTCCCGGCGGCGGTGGTGGTGGCGGCGTGTGTTATGTGCGTTATCCTGTTGCGGCAACCAGTAGTAGTGTTTCGGTTACGGTCGGCGCCGGCGGTGGCGGTGGCGGTGCCGGTGGCGCCGGCGGTTCAGGTGCTGCTTCTTCTTTTGGGACGCTTGTTGTGGCTAGCGGTGGCGGTGGTGGCGGTGCTGGCAGCGCTGGTTCCGCCAACCTAAGCGGCGGCACCGGTGGCGGCTATGGCGGCGGTGCCGGCGGCGGCGCCGGCGTCATCAGCGGTGGCGGTGCTGGCGGTGTCGCCGGTAGTGGTGGCGCTGGCGGGGGTAACGGCAACGGCATCTATGGCTACGGTGGCGGTGGTGGCGGCGGCTACAACGCCGGCGCCGCCGCCACAGCCGCCACCAACGTCGCTGGCGCTGGCGGTGGCGGTGGCGGTGTTTTCGGCAATGGCGGTGCTGGTGGTGCCCCTAACGGTGGTGGTGCCGCCGGTGCCGGCGGTGCCAGCGGTGGTGGCGGTGGCGGTGGTGGCTATGGCGGCTATGGTAGCGGCACTGGCGGTGCTGGCGGCACCGGTGCCAAGGTCGGCGGTCCTGCCAGCACCGCCGGCGGCACCGGCGGCACCGCCGCTGGTGGCGGCGGCGGCGGCGCCGGTACCGCCACCACCACCGCTGGCGCGAGCGGCGGCACCGGCGGCACCGGCATTGTGATCGTTGAGTGGTGGCAGTAAGGTATTATTCCTGATGAATCCTGTTTCGGAACTTCGTGAGCTTCGTCTTGAGCAAGGGGTGGGTTTTTAAGGAAGGGTCGGCTTGGATGGTCTTGATCGCCGCGTCGCGGCTCGCCTTTACAAGCTCCGGGTCGCGGAGCGCTTCCATGGCGACATCGGGAAGCCCCGTCTGGATTTCTCCGAAAAATTGGCCGGGGCCACGCAGGGCGAGATCCTTTTCTGCGAGTTCAAACCCGTTTTTCGCTTCAAGGATCGCTTTGAGCCGCGCATGCGCGGTTTTTGCGTTTGAGTCCGCCATGAGGAAGCAATAGGATTGGTGCTCGCCCCGCCCCACGCGGCCGCGGAACTGATAGAGCTGGGCGAGGCCGAACCGTTCGGCGCCCTCTATCATCATGATCGTCGCGTTCGGGATGTCCACGCCGACTTCCACGACGGAGGTCGTGACGAGAATATCAAATTGTTTGTCCCTGAATTGCCGCATGACGCCGTCTTTTTCACTTGCTTTCATCTGGCCGTGGAGCGTTGCGATTGCGAGGTCGGGGAAAACGTTTTTTGATAATTTTTCATATTCTTCTTTCACCGATTTCAGCTCCAGCGTTTTTATTTGTTTGCGCTCGCCGGTTTTTGCCGCTTGCCCCGCTTGTCCCGCTTGCCCTGCTTGCACTTCGGCCGGTTCAATGCGCGGGCAGATAACGAATGCCTGCCGGCCCTGCTTGATCTCGCCGCGCACGAAGGTGTAGGCGGCGGCCCGTTCAAGTGGAGGGACAAGCTTCGTCGCGATCGGTTTCCTGCCCGCCGGGAGTTCCGTAATGAGCGAGAGATCAAGATCGCCGAACACCGTAAGCATGAGCGTCCGCGGGATCGGCGTCGCCGACATGCTTAGGAAATGGGGCGTGAGACCGCCTTTCTTTGCGGAGAGTTCGGCGCGCTGGCGCACGCCGAAGCGGTGCTGCTCGTCAACAATGACAAAACCAAGATTTTTGAAATACACCGACTTTTGGATGAGCGCATGCGTGCCGAAAACGATCGCAATTTCCCCCAGCGCGGTCTTCGCGTGCAACGCGGGTTTCGGCATTTTCGCCTCAACGCCGTTTTCATAAAAGACGGTGCCGCCGCTCGCCGTGAGAAGGCCGATCGCGGTGCCATGCTCTGCGGTATCATCAAAAAGCTTCTTCATGGTTTCAAAATGCTGGTGCGCGAGGATCTCCGTGGGCGCCATGAAGGCGGTCTGGAAACCGTTCGTGGCCGCGCTCATTGCGGCGATGGCCGCAACGACGGTTTTTCCGGAACCCACGTCTCCCTGGAGCAGGCGATTCATCGGCCGCGGCCGTGCCATGTCCTGCATGATTTCCCAGAGTGATTTCTTCTGCGACGCGGTGAGCATGAACGGCAGCGCGGAAAGCACCCTCTTTACTTTCGGAATATCGGCGGCGATGGCCGGCGCTCGTTCCCGGGAAAGCGTGAGTTTCTGCTGGAGATTGAAAAGCTGGAGAAGAAAAAGGTCTTCAAACGCAAATCGCTTTTTTGCGGCGAGGGCGTCGTCAAGATGTTTTGGAAAATGGACCGATGCGATTGCCTCGCCGAGCTCGGGAAGGCGGAATTCGGTGAGGATGGCGGGTGGGATCCACTCCGTGAGCAGCGGCGTCCGCCGGAGGACCGACTGCATGACGAAGCGGATGCCGCGGGAGGTAAGGCCGCGCGTTTCCGGATAAATAGGCACGAGCCGCGCAGTGTGCTTGGTTTGCCTGTCCAGCACCACTTCGGCATCCGCAGCGGATGCCGTGCCAAGGGGGCGGCGGATCACCTCGTACGCCGGATGGCTCAAATACACTTCGCCCTCTTCGGAAAGCGAAACTTTCCCCGCGAAGTTCGCGAGGCGGCCGACTTTGAGGACGTTTGCCACGTAGGGTTGGTTGAACCATACGGCGCGGATGGAGCCGGAGGTGTCCGCAAGTATTGCTTCTACGATACTCATCCGCTTCTTCCAGGTATGCCGGAAAGAGATTTCCTCAATGGTTGCTTGTATGGTCGCCTGCTGGCCGGGCTCAAGGTCCGCAATGGCGTAGATTTTTGAAAAATCTTCGTAGCGGAACGGGAAATAATAGAGAAGATCGCCGACGGTCGTGACGCCGAGCTTTTCCAGTTGCCGAAGGAGCGGGACCCGAGCGCCCACAACCTCAAACAAAGGAGAATCAAGGGCAAGCGGTGCCATGCGTGCCCATAGTATAGCACACTCTTTCCTCTATTGAGGCATGGCCACCGTGCAGCTTGACGTCGCTTGATTTGAAGAGGCGTCTTTTACCTGGACATACGCGGTCTGGGACGTGGCCCAGGGGCCGTAATTCGCCGTGACCGAGTGGCCGCCCCCTCCATTGCCTAAGTTGCTGGTAGCGTAGTTAGACGTCCCCGGTGGAATGGTTCCGTCCGCACTCGTTCCCCTGAACCAGTAGTAGGTATACGGCGGAGTGCCGCCCGCTACCGTTGCCGTCCATACCACATTCGTCACCGCACTCGTCCCACTCACAGAAGCGGTGCCATAGCAAGAGACGGAAAGCGGAGACGCAACGCTAGCGCTGCCGGTGGGCTCGGAAATGGGAAGCGGAGTGGGAGTGGTGGCTGATGGACCGCCGCCGTACAGCGCGTTCAACTTGGCGCGCGTGAGCACCCCAACGTATCCCGTCCCCGAGATGCCATACTTTTGCTGGAAGAGCACCACGGCGTCCTCCGTCGCGCTCAAGAAGTTGCCGCTCACGGGGCCGCTATATACTCCCTGTAGGGTGAGCGCTTGCTGGAGCGCACTTACGTCAGGATTGCCGTACATGCCGTACTGCAAGTCCGTGTTCCAGGTGTAGCTGAACGAAGCGCTTGGGGGGGGCGTGGTGATTGACACGGGGCCGCCACAGCTCCCGCCGGAGCACACGACGGTGCCCCCTAAGAGACTTATGAGCTGGTTTAGGATCGCCAGGGCTTGCGTGTAGAGCGCCGCGTTGGTTTGCGAGAGCTGGGTGAGCTTTTGCGAGAGCGTGTCCATGGTCTGCTGAAGCTTCGTCGCTCCCGAGGTCGGCGAGGAGGTGCCGCCAGTGCCGGAGCCGCTGCCGCCGGAGCTGGCCGCGGTCGCGGCTACCTGAAAACTATTGGAGGTTGCCGGCACCGTTGCTCCGCCCGGCCAGTTTCCCGTAGTTGACGAATTACTCGGGAGCGTTACGAAACCAACTTGGTAGGTGCCCGGACTAAGCGCTCCCCAGCCATAATTGGGGGCGCCGCCCTGACAAGCCATGTTGTCGCCCGTTGCCCACTCCCCAGCCGGATAAGTTATGAACCCCGTACCATCAGAACGCCAGCAGTTCCAAACCGGTACCTCACCGTTCGATACCGCTATCTGCCATTCATCCGTACCGCCTGGCTGTCCAAACCACACCCCATAGACACCATCGGGCGGCCGGTTGCCGGACGGATCTGTTATGGAGACAGACAGCCCGCTGGAGGGGATGAAAGAGTAATTGAGGGTCGTGGGAGAGATGGTCACGTGATACGGGGCAGGGGGAATGGGGTTCGAGAGGACGTTGGAAGTTGCCGAGATCCGCTCTCCGCTCGTGTAGCCGGCAGGCCAGGACGCAGTGCCGGATCCAGTGCTCACCCCCATTGGCTCTATCCCGGTCGCCACCCATGGTCCGGGGACCACGCCATTGTCACTAAGAGATGCATTCCATCCCAAAGGCGAGAAATTTCCGCTATTATCATTAGAGCTTACTATAAGGTCCACTGCGGTCTGGTACTGATTCAGGGCCGGAACAGGGACGTAGTTAGCGGGCCTGACAAGATTGATGTCCCACTCCCCAGACGGCACAGGTTGCCCCGTTACGGCATCTACCATCTGTAGCGATGCATTTCCTCCTAAATTGCGTAGCCAGATTTCATATCCTCCGCTGGGGAAGGTAATCTTGACGCCATCAGTGAGGAGTGTCTGAGTAGAAGAACTCGCCGCCTGGGCGGCAGCAAGACCAAGACCGCTTCCGAACAAGGCAAGCACCGACACGAAAACTATTGTTTTTTTCATAATTTTTATTGCTAAGTTTTTATTTTCTGCTATTTTCCGGCCTTTGATTAATCCCTTCCTTTTCAGAAATTATACCACGCAGAGCCGCCTGGACAGAGCGGTAGGACTGTGGATAGGTGTTTTGTGCCCCCACCAGGACTCGAACCTGGATTTACTGCTTAAGAGGCAGCTACTTTAGCCTTTAAGTTATGGGGGCGGTCACGGACTCCAGTTTATGATAACCTGATTTACCGTCGGACTGCCACTGCCATAGCTGCTATAGAGTGCCTGAACCTCGGTAGGGGAGAGGGCGCGGTTGTAGATGCGGACATCGTCGATGAGGCCTGGGAAATAACCTAAGAATCCACATCCAGAGCCACAAACACCAATATTGGGGGTATTCCAGCTGGCCGGAGTCCCAGATAGAACTACTGAGCCATCCGGTGAACCATTATAAAATATTTTCTCGGTGCTACCGTCCCATGTCGCAACAGCAAACGACCAACTACTAGTAGGAACTGATGTATTTCCACACAAATAGCTTGAGTTTACTCCCGCGACATACTGACAGATTTTTCCATTTTGTATATTAAAAAAGATGTCGGCGTAACCAAGAATCTCAGACCGACTAGTAAGAGAGGCGGGGTTTATCCATGCCGCAACAGAAAAACTCGAAAGTATGCTGCTACTAGCCATGAGTATATAATTGTCGGTTCCGTCGAAATGCCCCGCCCACTGTCCCACCTTGCCCGCGGAGTAGTATCCACTCGTTCCCCCAGCCGTCCCATACCAGCTCCCATTGTTCCCATTCCCGCTGGAATCATAGGCTGTCGTGCTCGTCCCCTCGTCAAATGTCCACCAGCCGACCAGGCCGCTCATGGGGGGGGTTGACGCGTTTGAGAAGAGGGTAATGCGATACCGGAAGTATGGGTAGCCGCTGAAAAGGGAGTAGCCGTTGGAAGTGGAAGTGGAACAGAGGTTCACGGGAGTGCCCTCGGTGGCTCCGTTCGTCCCGCCGAAATAGGAGAGCGAGGTCCCGTCGGGCCCCAGAAAACTCTACAGCGTGCTTGAGGCGCTCGTATTGCTCACCGCGAATTGGAATTTTACCGTCCCGTTGCTTGTGCTCGTACTTCCCAGCCACGTAACCGAGTTCAATTGGTCTCCCGCGGTCGCTCCAAAGGTTGCCGAATCCAGCGTACCGCTCGCGTTGTAGAGCATCTGAACCTCGGTAGCCGAAAGGGCGCGGTTATAAATGCGGGCGTCGTCGAGCAACCCATGTGTAAATTGACCAGGACCGCAAAATATGCATGCGCCTATGCCGAAGTCGGTAGTCGATTGGGGAGTGACGGATAAATTTGTCGATGTCGCGAGGGTGCCGTCAACATACAATTTTTGGACGCTCCCGTCGTAGGTGCCGACAACAAAATGCCATTGATTATAAGACGGGATCGTCGCAAAGATATTATGCTCGCTCCCTGAGTATATATCCCATTCGTATTGACCGTTCCCGTAATCCCGCAAAAATCCTCCGTACGTCGATTTCCCGATCATAAAAGTTCCGAGTGTGCTTGCTGGTTCATTAACCCATACCGCGAACGTAATCGGATTATAGGTAAGCGTGGGACCCGAAGGTACGCTTACATAACTACTCGTACCATTGAAACTCAAAGCGCCGCTCCCTACCTTCCCGGTCGTCCAAGTGGGCGCGGGTGAACTAAACGTTCCGTTGTTCCCGTTTCCGCTTAAATCGTACGCCGTCGTGCCGGTCCCCTCGTCAAAGGTCCACCAGCCGACGAGGCCGCTAGGTGCCGTTGATAGCGTGAGCTGCCCCGCGGTATTGGTGACTATATTGGTGGATGTCGCGAAGGTGTTGCCCGCGACCGTGACGGGAGTGTCTTGCCCGGAGCCGCCCGACCAATCGCTTTGATCATAAATATTATTGGCATAGCGGGTGAGATATTCGCTCATGGTCGTCGTGGCGTATGCGAGAGAATTGGTGCTTGTGTTGGTCGTGACCGCGGTCACGAGCTTTGCGGAGGGATCATAATAATTTCCGCTCGCGGTCGTGGTGAGGTTCCCCGCCGCGGTGCGATACGCGTCGCTCAAATAGAAATAGCGTTGGTAAGCCGTCGCGGAGCTGCTATAGAGTGCCTGAACCTCCGCCGCCGAGAGGGCACGGTTGTAGACGTGGACATCGTCTATTATTCCACTGAACCAAGCACCGCTGCCAAGATTAGTCGAATCGTTTCCACCTAAATTAAGATATTCCCCATGACCGCTAGCTCCCGGGCTAGATCTGGCACACGCCACAGAGCCATTTGCTACTCCATTCAAGTAGCCATGGAGATTGCTACCATCATATGTAAGTACTACGTGATTCCATACATTAAGGTTTGCGGTCCCAGCTGTTGTGGATGTACAGTTCCATATTCTTACTCCAACACTTCCGCTTGATAGAAGTTCTATCCAACTATCATGCCAGCCAGTATTTATGCTCGTCTGACCAGTTTCATCGACAATTACACCCGCAGCACTGGCATTGAACCAGGCTGCTACGGAAAATGGTTGGGTACTAGAATTAATAGCTGAAAGATTCGGTGTTTGGAGATAGTCATTGCTCCCATTGAAGTACCCCGCCCATGGTCCCACCTTGCCTGCGGAGTAGTAGCCGGAGGTACCCGATGCCGCCCCGTACCACGTCCCATTATTATTGTTCCCCGAGGAATCATACGTCGTTGATCCCGTTCCCTCGTCAAATGTCCACCAGCCGACGAGGCCGTTCGTGGGGGCTCCGATGGCCACCGTCTCGGTGCCCGTTGCCGGGGAGTATGGCGATTGCACGGTCAGAAGATGATATTGATTTGCCGAGGTAGTGGCGAGCGCGAGGAGATTATTCCAGTTCGCCGTGGCCCATACTTTTGCGTCGTCCAAGAGTTCCTTTGCGAGCTCCGTCTGCGTTTGGATGACGCGCGTTTGCTTGCTCGTCTTGAGGGCGGGCGCGATGATCCCCGCGCCGGCGATGAAAAATGCCGCGCCGACGGCAACCGCGATGATGGCCTCAATAAGCGACTGGCCCCGATTTTTCCTCCAAAAATCCATTAACGCACCGTTTACGGATTGACCTCGTGCAGATGGGGATTGTTGTTGACTTTGATTTGAATGGTCGTGACCGAATCGTAGGCCGCGTTGCTGTACGGAGATCCCTCCTCGCCGTAGCAACTCAAGGTGTAGGAGGTGTCCGCGCTTGGCGCGATCGCCCGGGTGCCGTTCGCACGGTCGGAGGGACTCACCGAAACAGGGTAGGTTGAACCGTCGGATCCCGTGATGCTGCAGGTGGTCACATGGCTGCAATTATAGATGAGGTTTGCTGATTGCGGCGCGATGATCTCCGAAGGACTGGCGGTGAAGGTGCAGGAGGGCGGAGGCGGGCAGCCATTTCCACCCGGGCATGTGGGCCCGGACGGGCCGGACGGCCCAGACGGACCGGATGGCGACTGATATATGTAAACAATACCCTCCGTCCAGTTTCCTTGGTAGTTCGCCATGATAGGGTCCCACACGGCGTATGAGACTGCCGTTACCACACCATTTGATACCGTAGTGTGTTGGCCGGCGGTCCAGGTGGCGGCGGTAGTTACGTCGATGCCATTGTACGTCAACGTGAATTTGCCGCTCTGGCCGCCAACAGAAAGATATAGACTTGCGGGGGAGATAGTAAGCCGATTGGAGGGACCGGGAGGATTGGAGGCTGAACATGCCGCTTGGCAGGCGGCGAGCGACGGATAGGGACAATTGGGAGGACAGGTGACTTCGCTAAGGTCTGAAACTTCCGTACATGTGCAACCAAATGGCGTGGGGCCGCCGACGTAACCGGGGTCTACCACGAGGGTCGCCGACTGCGCCGTACTCCCGCCAGGGCCGGTGCAGGTGAGGGTGTAGGTATAGGTCCCCACTGGGGAAGGCGACATGACAGCCTGCTGGTTCTGTCCTATCGCTTGCGACCCCGACCATTCAGTCGGGTCGTTGCCGGAGGCGGTGCAGGCAGTCGCATTCGCCGTTGACCAGACGAGGGACGCTGATTGGCCGAGCGCGATCTCCTCCGGAGCGATGGATAGGGAAAGAGTGGGCGAGGGCGAGGTGGGCGGCGAGGAACTTGTCACTGTGTACGTCACGGAGGCTTGCTGCGGGCTGTTGTCGGCATTGCCGCTGACGGTGATAGTATCGGGGAAGATCCCGACGTTCGAAGGCGGGCTCACCGTCACCGCGACGTTCTTTGAACCGCCCGCCGTAACGTTCCCCGAGGTTGGGTTCAACTGGTCCCAGCCATATATGGTTGACGCCGTCCAGTTCAGGGTCGCCGTGCCGGTGTTCTTGATGGCCATGGTCTGGCCGGCAGGCGTCGCCCCGCCCGAGACGCCCGAGAAGGAGAAGCTTGTGGGGACAAGGACGATATGGGCTGTGGGGGCGGCGGTGACCGTGAGCCCCACCGGGTAGCTGTGGATCAGCGACCCCGACGTGCCCTTGACGTAGAAGGTATACGCGCCCGGGAGCACGCCGCTGCCCACGGTCAGGGTGAGATTGGAGGAATTGCCCGGCGTGATGCTGGCGGGGGAGAATGTCGCGGTCACGCCTGACGGAAGATTGGTGGCGGAAAGATTGATGGAACCGCTGAACCCACCCGAGCTGGACGCCGTCACGATGTAGGTGCCGTTTGTGCCCTGCATGATGGACTGGCTCGGGGGGGAAACCGTGAGGGAGAAGTCCGGCGTGCCCACGGCATTGACATTCAGGATGGCTGTCGCCGTAAGGCCTCCGTAGATAGCCTTCACGGTTGCCGTGCCCGATTTCACCCCCTTGAACTGGCCGCTTCCCTGCGAGCTCGCGATCGTGGAAGAAGAGGAGGACCAACTTGCGCTCGCCGTCACGTTCTGCTGTGGCTGTGGCCCGGAACCGTCAGGATCATAGTAGGCCGTGAACGAGGCCGTGCCTCCCACCGTGGTGGACGTCGATGGCGGGGAGATGACAAGCGTGGGCTGCCCCGTCACCGTGAGGGCGGCCCCGCTCAAGCTGCAGCCCGTCGCCCCGTTGGGGGCCTTCCATCCCGATCCGCTGATTGTGGCGCTGCCCGCGGCGACGCCGGTCACGGTGGTGCCGGAAACGCTGGCTATCGAGGAGCTACTAGAAAGGAAGCTGCCGCCCGTCCAGCTCGTGGGAGCGGAGGCGATGCTCGTCCCGCCGACCGTGATGGTCGCAGGCGTGAGGGTGACGGCGTTGCTTGAGGTGGGACAGGAGGGAGGGAGGGGTGCCGTCACCGTGTAGGTGATCGTGGCATCCTGCGGGCTGTTGTCGGCATGGGAGTCGGTGATGCGGATGCCGCAGTCGGTGAAGGTCCCTATGTTCGTTGGCGCGTCCACCGTCACCGTGACGAGCTCGCTCTCCTGCCAGTTTTTGCCCACCGGAACGGTGCCCGAGGCATCGCTTATGTGGCACCAGGTGCCCGTCTTGCCGGGCACCCCTGACGCCGTCCAGTTCAGGGTCGCCGTGCCGGTGTTCGTAATGGCCATGGTCTGGCCGGCAGGCGTCGCCCCGCCCGAGACGCCCGAGAAGGAGAAGCTTTGGGGGGAAAGAGAGATGCTGGGCGCCGTCACCGTGTAGGTGATCGCCGCATTCTGCGGGCTGTTGTCGGCATTGCCGGCGACGGTGATAGTGCAGGAGAAGGCGCCGGTGTTCGTGGGCGCATCCACCGACACCGTGACGTTCTGGGAACCGCCCGCCGCAACGTTG
>Ga0187885_10001872_pt1 | contig 21938 bp, 17 predicted proteins | sample June2016WEW_20_1_3_FD_132970 | JGI IMG/M metagenome (GOLD analysis project Ga0187885, IMG submission 132970) | Peatland microbial communities from SPRUCE experiment site at the Marcell Experimental Forest, Minnesota, USA - June2016WEW_20_100 | ecosystem: Environmental > Terrestrial > Soil >... | reverse complement strand
AGATCACCGCGCCCACCAAGCCTTGAGCCGGCTCTGAGCCGGGGATTCCTAGGGCGGCTTCAGCCGCAATCCCGACTTTCAGTCGAAAAGAAACCTACCGGCTTTAGCCGGTAGTGGTTGAGCTCTTCGATGCTTCTCTTCCCAATACAACAGGCGGCAATGGCGTCCGCGATTTGACTGTCGTCCAGAAGGCGCAGTCCGGCGGAAGGGAAGTGGTGGGCCAGAAGCGCCATGCGCGCCCGCAGCGCGGGTACTTGCTCTCCGTCGCTGAATAGCGGCAGTCCTCGAGCGCGCGCTCTGTCGAGGAGGATTTGAGATACTGCTTCCGAGGCCAGAGCCGGGCGCACGGATTCCTCGAGCACCAGGTCCCGATACAGAGTCTGGCTTGCCTCATCGACTCTTTCAGCGCCTCCATTCCAAAACAGCGTGGTCTTTTGAGTGATTGCCTCGGGAAAAAGACCGGCGAGCCACTCCGGCTCGACGGCGGAAGCAAGCCTGATGAGGACACTCGAGCTGTCGCGCGTGCCTTTGCTCCCCGTTCTCGCCTCCGCGTCCACCGCTACGATGAGCGGGGCCAGTTGGACTACGCTTGTGGCGGCGAGCCTACCCGAGCCTCCGCTTGCGAGCAGGAACTCCACCTGCCCTGGCCCGCGTCGCCTGGCCACGCGGTCCGGGAAGGCAGACAAGGTTGCTACCATGAGAGCCTGGGCTTCATCCTGGTCTCGCACCGTGCTTTTCCCATGCTTGATCAATCGGCGAAGCTGCGCGCGCGCCCGGTCGACGGACTCAACGACGCGGGGATCCAGTCCCAAGGACCGTTGATGCCTCGGATCGCCTCGAGCGCTCTCCGCCTCACGAAACGATTCGATCCGCTCGAGCAAGTCGGATGGTCCGGCGTGGTCCTTAGTGCGGGGCGCGGCGGGCCGTCCGAGATCGCTCCGAGCTTCGAGCCGCAGGTCGCGTTCTCCCAGCAGCGCTGCCAGCAGGCATGCCTGCTCCGCGACGCCGAGCTTCTCTCCCTCGACGATGAGGCGGGCCAGGCGTGGATGAACAGGAAAGCGCAGCATCTGCCGGCCGCTTTGTGTGAGTGTACCGCTGGGTTCAAGAGCGCCAAGTTGAGTGAGCAGGTTTTCAGCGGCTCGCAGCGAGATCTCCGAGGGCGCATCAAACCAGGTGAATGAACGGAGATCGCTGATTCCGGCGCCATGAAGCGTGAGAACCGAATCCGACAGATCCGCGCGCTTGATCTCGGGCATGTCATGTTCCGGGCGTGATTCAAAATCGTGGCGCGTGTAGAGACGCAATGCCCGTCCGTCCCGCGTTCTGCCGGCGCGCCCTGTTCGCTGAATCGCGGAGGCTTTGCTTACCTTGGCCAGAGACAGGGTGGGAAGGCCGCTCCAGGCCGAGTGACCCGCCACGCGGGCGAGGCCGGAATCAATTACCGCTGCAATGCCCGGGATTGTCACGGAGGTCTCCGCGACGTTCGTTGCAAGGATCAGTTTGCGCTGTTCTGAGGGTTCCACAGCTCGCGCCTGTGCGGCGGCGGGAAGGTCGCCGTGCAGGGGAAGCAGCAGCAGACCCGATCTTCGCGCCAGATCTCCCAGGATTTCGGAGGCCATGCGGATCTCGGCAGCTCCGGGAAGGAATACGAGCACGTGACCGTCGAGTTTTTCCTCGAGAAGTTTGAGGACCGCCCGGGCAACCCGCTTGTGGAGAGGCCGCTCGTCCTGCCGCGTTTCGTACTCTACTGCGACCTCGAAGCGAGCGCCTTCGGACGAAATTACGGGAACGTCGCCAAGATATTCGGCGATCGGCGCCGCATCAAGAGTTGCCGACATGACGATTAACTTCAGTTCCGGGCGGGATTCCATTTGCAGCCTGCGCAGAAAAGCAAGCGCAAGATCGGTGGCCAGATGCCGCTCGTGGAATTCGTCAAGGATGACTACCGATACTCCCAGCAGGCGCGGATTCTGCAGGATCATGCGCGAAAAGATGCCCTCGGTGACGAATCGGATGCGTGTGTCCGGACCCGCGACGCTTTCAAAGCGAATGGAGAAACCAGCTGTTTGGCCGACGCGCTGCCCGAACTCGGAGGCGACGCGCGCTGCCGCTAGGCGTGCTGCCAGCCGTCGCGGCTCGAGGACGAGGATTTCTCCGTGGCTTGCGAAACCCTCGTCGTGCAGGGCCCTGGGAACGCGTGTCGTCTTGCCCGCCCCCGGCGGAGCGCACACGATCAAGCCGCCACGGGCCCGCAATGCCGCGACAATTTCGGGGCACGAATCATCGATGGGCAAAACTTCAAGTGCAGTCACGCTGGGAAATCAATGTTAAACAATGACGATACCTGGTGTAGCGAGCCGTTCACTTGACGGCGGGCGCGGGAACCTTGCGCAACACTCTTCTCAGCTCATGGATCTGGCGGCGAACCGCCTTGAGTTGCACGTGGTCATGGGCTCCCAGAGCGACATCTCTGCGCTTTTTCAATTCATTGATTTGCGCCTTGATTTTGCTCTTGTCGACCCCGGTTGCCGGAGCCTTACGGTGATGCACGTGGGCTTCGATATTCAGGGCTTTGCACAGGGCTACCAGGAGATGCTCCTTGTTCAGTTGCGTGTATCCCTTCACCGCGTCGTGCTCGATGCCTTTAGCGATCTCGCGAAGGTCTGCAACCGTCATCTCTTTGAGTTGCTCATAGGTGTATGGCATGGGCTGAATTCTCCTTTCAGGGCGCCGGCAGCATCTGGATGTGCAACCGGAATCAGCCGATTGGTAATCTTATAGTCAAGTGCGTTGCGAATATCAATAATCCTTCCATGGCGACGGTTCCTCGCGTGAGGTTCGCGATCTGAACTTTGTACGCATGTCAGCTTTTCTGTGCCGCACCTTCGGCGCTCACATGTGAAGTCCGTTTTATCCCGGCCTGACGGCCGGGCCTGGCGGCCCTTCGGGTCTTATAAGGCATTGAATCGAGCCGGAGCTCTAGCTGTGCCGTCTTCGGGATTTATCAGGCTTTGAATCAGGTCGGGGCTATCACTGTGCCGTCTCCTGGAGGCTCAGGCTGAGCTGAGTTTTCCGCGGCATACGCATATGGCCACAAACCCAGGCGCGAAGCGCCGGCAGTGATTAGCCCCGCGCGTCAGCGCGGGGTTAGGAAGATGTCAGGAACGAGGCCCAAAGGGCCGGCACATTTTTCGAGCCTTCATGTCTAGGCCCTAGAAAATGCGTGTAAGGAACAGTTTGTGATCGTGATCGTGGTCGGTAGTTTACTAACTTTAAGAGCCGATCACGATTACGACTACGCTCACGACCACGATCACGACGAGGTTTTTCCTCAGGATAGTCATTTTCGCAGCAGCCACAGGGCTCTCTCTTTTGCGATTATTTGCGTGGCTTGCGGCGGAGCCACTGCCGCAGGGAAGTTGCTGCCGCGATCATAAGCGTCAATGGAATATAAAGCATTGCGAGCATGCCGGCGGCGGCTGCGAAGCCAATGTTGCGGCTTGCCATGAGAGAAATGCCGAATGTCGAGAACGGGTTGTCGTTGACAAGATAGGTCCATGTCGCGGAAGGTCCGCGAAGCCCGGCCTGTTCCAGGTCGATGATGCCGCCGGCGGGCGACAAGCGCTCGAACGTGGCGACGACCTCATCCCGCACGGCTTCCAGCATTGTCGCGTAGGCGTCCACGATCTGTTTATGGAACTCGTCCAGCGGCACGCGTCCCCCATAATTCTGGAGGTGAATGCCTTCACGAATGTCGTCTATGAGTGCCAGGTGATCTGACCAGTGCCGGTCGAGCAGGAGCAACGTTAAACGGTTCTCTGTCTGTCGCAACGCTTCGGGGCCCACGACTTCCTCAAGCTTGCGATAGTGATAGGGAGAACCCTCCGAGCAAAAGATCGGCTCGATCTCGCCGCGGAGAAGTTCCTGGCGCCTCCCGTAGATCGAACGGCGTTGTTCGTCCACCAGCGCGGAATATTTCCATAAGGTCCTGCGAATATCGAAGTTCTGTCCCTCGATGATTCGCTGCGCGCGTTCGATCTCGCGCAACACCACGGGGTCCTGGATCGCGCGTTGTCCTCGCTTCGGCCGACGGTTTTGGGAAATCAGGTTCATGACCCCGTAACGTTGGATGAGGTCGTCTTCGAGGCTGATGAAAAACCGCGAACTGCCTGGATCGCCCTGCCGGCCGGCGCGGCCCCGGAGTTGATCGTCGATGCGCCGGCTTTCGTGCCGGTTGGTGCCTATGACATAGAGTCCTCCGAGACCGACGACCTGTTTGCGCCCGCTCTCATCGCCGCCGCCGAGAACGATGTCCGTGCCCCGGCCTGCCATGTTCGTGGAGATGGTGACCGCGCCCGGCATACCCGCGCGGGCTATGATCCGCGCCTCGCGGGCGTCGTGACGCGCATTGAGGACGCGGCATCGGATGGAGCGCTGCGCCAGTGCGACTGCCAATTCCTCCGACTCGCGAACGCTCGCGGTCCCGACCAGAATAGGGCGGCCGGCGGCATGCACGCTTTCAATCTCCTCCAGGAGAGCCGCCATTTTGGCATTCTTATGGCTGTACACTGCATCCGGCTCATCGATGCGCAGGCATGGCCGGTTGGGCGGGAAGACAACAGTGGTCAATCCATAAAACTCCTTGAACTCGGCGGCGGCCGGCACTGCCGTTGCGGTCATGCCGGCGATCTTTGGATAAAGCCTGATGAAGTGCTGGATAGGAATCGATCCGAGGATTCTTCCCTCGGATTTAACTTCGACTCCTTCCTTGGCTTCGACGGCGGGTTGAATTCCATGGGGCCAGCGGCGATTCTCGGCGACCCGTCCGGTGAATTCATCCACCAGCTCGATCCTGCCACGGCGCACGATATAATCTCGGTCCCGCTCTAGAAGCGCCTCGGCGTGGAGTGCCACGTGGATCGCCGACAAGAGCAAGTGATTATCCGGCTTGTGAAGGCCCCCGCAGCTGAGCAGCGCCTCAGCGGTGCGGAATCCGGCATCCGTGAGTATCACATTGCGGGCGTATTCATCCGTGCGGTAGTCGATGCGTGGACGCAGCTTGCGCGCGAGGGCGGCAAGCGCCGCGTGGTCGATATCCGGACCTGCCGTGCTTCCGGCGATGACGAGCGGCACCCGGGCCTCGTCGATTAGAATGAAATCGGCTTCATCGACGATGACGAAGTGATAGGGCCGCTGCGCGACCTGTCCAGGGCTTTCGGCGGTATGGTCGCGCAAAAAGTCAAATCCGGCTTCTTTCGCGGTTACATAGGTGATGTCCGAGGCATAAGCCTCCTGACGTTGCAGGGTGCTCATGCCCTGTTGCACGAAGCCGGCAGTGAGGCCAAGAAACCGGTAGACAGGTCCCATCCACTCGGCGTCGCGCCGCGCCAGGTAGTCATTCGCGGTGAAGATATGAACGCCCTTGCCGCTTAAGGCATTCAGGATCGCGGGCAAAACGGCGACCATCGTCTTGCCTTCGCCGGTCGCCATCTGGGCTAGGTTGCCTCGGTGCAACGTGATCGCCGCCATCACCTGGACATCGAAAGGGCGCATGGCAAGGACCCGGGCGCAGGCCTCGCGGACCGCGCCGTACACTTCCGGAAGCAGTTCATCGAGCGGGTCACGCGTGAGAGCGCAGGTTCGCGCCCGGTCGATTCGTGTCCGCAGCTCAGAGTCGGAAAGACGAGCGGCGCCGGAAGCCTCGATGTGCTCCAGCATCGACGCATAGGTGCGCAGATTGTATTGCACCGGCGTCCCGGTCAACCAGAGGGCTGCCTGATGGATCCAAATTGAGAATCCGGGATTAATCTCGTTCGTAAAGTATCTCTTCCGCCTCAAGCCATTCGATAACGGGTAGCCGGAATTGTAACCGCGGTGAGGCCCTTTGTGCCCCAAAATCGGCGCCAGGGCCGGAGTCATGTAGCCGGCGATGCGATCTCCGGTTTCCTGCCAACGATTCTGTTTTCTTTGCGGCCATAGAGGTCATCGATCGCAAAGGGACCAAACACAGATGAAAGTAGCAGCTTGTGGGACGGAGTTTTCGCGGGTGACGGGTGGGGAAAAGTCATTCAATCAGATCCTTGCCGTCGTCAGTCCCCTTTGGTAATTCCCGACGGCGCATTCTGCCAGGGAGCGGTGCCCGGAACTGGGAGTTCCGGGCTTTGACGCTTAATGCTATAGCTTAACTACATTTTCGGCCTGCAGACCTTTGGGGCCCTTGGTGACGCCGAATTCGACCGTATCACCCTCGTTCAGAGACTTGAAACCGGAAGCCTGGATTGCGGAGTGATGAACGAAAACATCATCTCCGGACGCCCGGCTGATGAATCCGTATCCCTTTTCGTTGTTAAACCACTTTACTGTACCTTGTTCTGTCATAATTCCTCTTTAGTTACTGATGTCTGTTCCTGCATGGCAGGAGTGTTATTGGATCGCCTACATTTTGCTAATTGGCGCTGGTTCGCGGGATCCATACGGGAGACGCCAATCCCATTCAAGAGTCTGCGGTTGGCGTTGGTAACGCAGGGCAAACACCTGATCGAGCAATAACAGTATACTACGCATATGAGTTACAGTCACGATAATTTTTCATTGCTGGCTCGCGTCATCCATGAGTGTGCGATTTTACGATGAATTAACAACCCATTTACGACCTGCGGACATCAGACTTACTGAGCGACATGTCGGGATGAGATCCTGTTCGCCTTTCTGGCGGGAGCGATCACGGGAAAAATGCAGTGCCCGGCTTCGAAGAACCGTCGGTGTGAGACTCGTCATGACGAAAGGGTGTTATCGGGATGAAACCAGGGAACGCAGCCGTTTTGTTTTTGGGGGCGCTGTCTTTTCTGCCCCGCCAGCAACAGCAGCCCACGTACTCGGTTAAAGTTGCCGAGGTTCAGATTGCCGCCCAAGTCAAGGACAAGAACGGCCGCAGCATAGCCGACCTCCAAAAGGAGGATTTTATCCTCCAGGATGAGGGCAAGCCCCAGGAAATCGAGTATTTCGCAAGACAGTCGGATTTGGCACTTACCCTCGGACTGTTGGTAGACACCAGCATGAGTCAGCGCCAGGTACTGCCGGAGGAAAGAAGGGCCAGCGTTCAGTTTTTCCAGCAGGTCTTGCGCCCTGAAAAAGACAGCGCTTTTGTGATCAGCTTCGATTTCGAGGCGAAATTGCTGGAGGACCTGACGAGCGATTTGGGACGTCTCGACAACTCCCTGCGTGACGTCGAGCTTCCGAGAAGCCGGCCGGCTCCGGGAAACCGTGGAAGAGGAGGCGGAGGCACGGTGCTGTACGACGCGGCCTTTCTCGCCGCGGACGAGATTCTCCGGCACCAATCCGGCCGCAAAGCAATCATTCTCTTGTCCGACGGCGTCGACAACGGCAGCATTGAAAAACTGGAGTCGGCTATCGAGGCGGTGCAACGGGCGGACACCGTGATTTACAGCATTCGTTACTATGACGAAAACGCCTACGCGGGAGGACGATCCGGAAGAGGGATGCCGCCCGGCCGGCGGGGCGGCAGAGGCCCTGGTGTCATGAGGACAGCAGTCGACGGCAAGCAAATCCTGCACAGACTGTCGAATGAAACCGGCGGCAGCATGTTTGAAGTTTCGAGGAAGCTCTCTCTTACGGATATCTTCAGCCGCATTCAGGAAGAGATGCGCAGCCAGTACATCATTGGGTACACGCCGGCGAAGGATGATTCGAAAACCGGATTCCGCCACATTACACTGCGCACCAGGGACAAGAACCTGCAAGTCGCCTGCCGGTCTGGATATTACCCGCGATAGGAGCCTGTCTGGGAATTATGAGGGGGAAACTCGAGACACTGCTTTTTTCTGCACCGGCTGCTTTCCAACACACACGTCTTGAACCTGCTTTCATTCTGCGAGAATATTGATCTGTCGGGAAGACAGATCCCCATCAGTCTTATGGAAATTGAATAATGCGGGCTGATACGTATGTCGGGCCGGAAAGGATGCGAATATCATGAAGCGAAGTTTTGTGACCTTCAGTGCGATGGTTGTGGTTCTGATTTTGATGAGTACCTATCTACCCGCGATGGCGCAGCAGGCCGCGACGGCCGCTATTACGGTCGATGAGGCGAAGCTCGGCAAAGATGTCAAAGACCGGCAGATCATCGATGAAACCGCAGACTTTGCTCTGCAAGACAAGGTCTTTCTGTGGGTGAAAGTGACAGGTGCGGCAGGCGAGACTCTCAAGGTAACCTGGAAAAACGGAGATCACACCTATACCAGCGATCTGGCAGTTACCGGTACTCCGTGGCGAACGTGGTGCTACAAGATCGTGGCACTGGCGGGAGATTGGACCGTGAGTATCGCCGATTCCAAGGGTACAGCCCTCAAAGATCTGAGTTTCAAGGTGAAATAAAGCGGCTGGTTTGTGGAATTCGGGGATAGGCTACGCTTTCGCCAGTTTCCAATTGTGGCCTCCCACGCCAGCTTGCCACGGAGAGTGGCTTCACGCAGACTTGGATCCTTCGCGAGGTTCAGCTTCGGTGCGCCCATGCCGGTAGTCCAGCGCGGTGTTGCGCCGCGACTCGTTCGAACACACCTGACATCGGTGCCAGGCGGCCGTGAGAATTCGATCCTCGCCATTTACCACAACCGTAGCGAACCCCGGCTGCGATCCGAATCGTAGCCAATTCGGACTATCCGTTCGGGGATTTCGACGGCTGCCGCCGTCCCCCTGAAGGCGAACGGGTGCGAGATGCGCGAAGCATCTCGCGCCCGCTCAAGACCTGAAAAACTGTTACGACGCACCCTTTTTACTGGGGGCCGCCTCCGCGCCTTCCTCCCATAGGTACTGCTGTGGCTGGCTTGCGCGGCAGCGGCTGGTCGCGGTTCGCGGCCAGATAGGCGAATCCCGCTGCGATCGTGGACATCTGCATGCAATCGCGCGGCTGCAGACGCTCGTAGGTGTCCAGGTTTGTATGATGGATGATCGTGTTGTATTCGGTCTCATCCTGAATAAACTGGAAGCCGGGCAGGCCTACGCCGTCGAACGATTGGTGGTCCGTGCCACCCGTGTTCCGGATGGTCAGCGTTGTCATGCCCAGGCTGCGGAATGGTTCCATCCACTCACGGAAAATTGCGGCCACGGCATCGTTGCCCTGGAGATAGACTCCGCGAAGTGCGCCGGTGCCGTTGTCGATGTTGAAGTAGACGTCAAACTTCGCGTATTCCGGTTTCATCTCGAGTGGCCCCTGCGCCCCACCAAAGCCACCTCCGCCTCCGCCGCCGCGCTGGCCACCAGCGCCAGCTCCGGCTCCTCCTGGCGGCGGCTGCCGCGACGCAAGATGCGCAGAGACGTATTCGCGTGAACCGAGCAGACCCTGCTCCTCGCCTTCCCAGAGCCCGACGCGCACCGTGCGGCGCAGCTTCACGCCGGTCGCCTTAAGGATGCGCATGGCCTCCATCATAGCGATCGCGCCTGCGCCGTTGTCAGCCGCGCCCGTGGCGGCATGCCAGCAGTCAAAGTGACCGCCGAGCATAACGATCTCATCCGCCTTGTCGGTGCCTGGAATCTCGCCCGTGATGTTGAACAGCGGCGGATTGTCATAAAACGTGTTCTTGATGTCGGCCTCGATGGTCACCGGGATGTTCTTGGCCAGCGCCCGCGCCATGCGGCCGTAGGGTTCCGCGGCAATTACGATCGCCGGCAGGGTAGTGGCCGGATCGTTTCTCTGGCTGCCGCCGATCGTATAGATGCCATGGCCGCGGTTAATGGTTGAGATCACTCCCACCACTCCTTCGGTGCGGAAGAAATCGTTCCGGAGATTAGCACCGCCGGCTCCTCCGCGTCCCGCCGCGGGGGCTTGCTGTGCGGCGGCAGGCTGTCCAGGGGCTGCCGGAGTGGCGGGTCCCCCCTGGCGCGCAGGCGCGGCAGGAGCGGGAGCACCTTGACGGGCGCCTCCGGGAGTCGGGACGCCAAACTCAGTCGCCGGCGGCTGACCCAGTTCCATTTTTGCCAGATCTTCCGCGGTGTACCGCTTGGAGGGCGCATCCCAGAATGCTGCCACGTCCGGAGCCGGCTGCGTGATGACCCACTTGCCCTTCAGCTTGCCCTTATACTGATCCAGCTCTTCCTGCGTCGTGCCGGTCACCAGCACGACCTCGCCTCTCACGAGACCGTTCGTCCCCGGCGTCCACGCCGTCGGCGTGCCTGGTATCGGGAAGGTCTCAGGCGAAGTGCACTGCATGTAGAATTTGTCGTTGGTCCAGCCGCGGTCGATGCCGTTCCGATTGGTCCAGGGTTCGATCTTGACATTGACCAGGCCCCATTCCTTCATCTTGCCCATGGCCCACTGCGCGGCCTTCTCAAACATGGGTGAGCCGGTCAGGCGCGGAGAGTAAACGTCGTCAAGCCAGCTGTTCAGATCCATGACCTGCGAGTGCTGCATGCCTTCGGCTTGGATTTTGTTGATGTCGTCGTAATTGATGGTTTCGTTCGTGGCCAGAATCGGCAGGGCGACGAGGAACGCCACTGTCGCTAGCACACAAAGATGCTTTCTTCTCATTTCTTCATCTCCTCACGGGACGGACGCGAAAGAGGTCCGAAACCCGCATACGTATCCTGGTGCGGTGGGGATCTTATGTCACTTCGAGGCGTTTCTATCACGCCGGCATCAGACGGGCAAGTGAATTTCTGGAGATTCGAGCGCGCGGCGCGCACTGCGAGGAAGGCTCAATCCCCCCATATTACTGCCTTATTCGTTTGATAAATGATTTGTCTAACTCAGCCGGAGTAGCTGCCGATATATGACCGCGAGAGCCCAAGGTGCGAAAATCGCACTTTAACTCACATCTTCAATAGGGGAATTCGAATCATGTCTTCAGTTTCAGCAGTTGGTTCAAGCGTTTACTACCCGCTCAATGAGCAGAATGGCATCGGGAACGACTTTCAAACACTGGCAAAAGCGCTGAACTCAGGAGATCTCTCCTCGGCCCAGAGTGCCTTTTCGGCCCTTCAGACTGACCTTCAGAAGATCGGCGGGAACCAGCAGGCCAGCCAATCCTCCTCCACTCTGCAAAATGATATACAGACTTTGGGAGACGCCCTGAAAGCGGGCGATCTTTCTGGTGCCCAGAAGGCATTTGCCACGCTCCAGCAGGATGCCCAAAACCAAGTCCAACAGGGACATCACCATCATCATCATCACCACCACCAGGTTTCCACCGATCAGAGCACAACCGGGACCACGACGGCTTCCCCGGATGGCTCAAGCACAGGCACGAGCGTCAATCTGATAGCATGACGGCAGGCAGGGAATCCGTTCCCCCGCCGTGCGTGGTCTCTTCTAATTGTCAAGAGGGCGTGCACAGGCTGCACTCATTCGATGCCGCTTCGAGCGTGCAGCCTGTCACAGCCTCAATCCTACCTCCATAGCCAAAATCTTCCATTCTGAATCGCGACCGTGATAAGTTATGAAATGACTGAGGACCTTCAGAAAGGAACTGTGGAATGCGGACGTTTCAGTTGTCACTAGCGATTCTTCTTATCGGTGCGCCCCTCGTGGCGCAAGATCGGGCAGTAGATTCGAAAGCAGCAGCCGGTGCCAACACATTTCGTTCGGGCGGCTTTGAATTCGCGGCCACTCATCCAGCGAACCTTCCTGGGGATGGACTCCCCTCGCTCGATACCTTGTTTGGCGCGCGCCCCCGTATCCAGACTGGCGCGACTACCGAGAAACCCTCTATCGTGAAGGGCGGTTTTAATGGGCGCGTCCTTGACCTTTTCGATGGCGTATCCTCCGTCGCAGGAATGGAGCTTTTTCCCGAGGAAGCGTGGAACCCGAAGGAAAGCGAAGGGCTACCTCTCAGCGGCCAGCAGTCGCCTGCGCAGGGGCCACCGGCGCGACCGAAGGCCATCTCATACCGTAACGGTTACTACACACGGCTCAAGATCCACAAGTATGCCAGCTTTGCCACGCTGCCGCTTTTCATCAGCCAGGCCATTGTCGGGGAGAAGCTCTATAATGGTACTGCCTCGGGATCGACTCGATCGGTGCATTCGGCACTGGCGGCTGGCGTAGCGGTTCTTTTCGGCGTCAACAGTGTGACGGGAGTATGGAATCTATGGGAAGCACGGAAGGATCCCAACGGCCACACCAAGCGGATGGTGCACGGCATCCTGATGCTCACGGCAGACGCAGGCTTTGTCGCGACTGGTGCGCTAGCCCATGGAAGAGGAAGAGGGACCGTGCCCACCAGCAGCAACGCGACGCACCGGGACGTGGCATTCGGTTCGATGGCCGTGGCGACCGTGGGCTATCTATCCATGCTATTCAGCAGGTGACATTATGACGACCAACGTCATCGCGGACGTGGCGGTTCGGTGGTCCAGCTACTACGACAAGCACCAAGCGGTTTCGGTACTGATCCGGTTCCTTCATCTGGCAGCGATCGTTTTAGGAGCCGGCTCCGCGTTGATCACAGATCGGCGAGTGCTGGGTGCCTCGTTGCGAAAAAGCGTTAATCGTGACGAGGTTTTTGCCACACTGCGGCCGGACCATTTAAGAGTTGCTGTCTGCATGATCGTACTTGGAATTACCGGCATCCTCATGACCGCCGCGGATTCCTCGACTTATTTCGCCTCCAAGATATTTTGGGTCAAAATGACATTGGTTGCCTTGCTTCTATCCAATGGGGCTGCCATAGTTCTCGCCGAGCGGCGCATTGGAAGGGTAGGCGTCGCCATCGGATGGAGGAGGCTCGCGATAACTGCGGGGGTCAGCGTCTTGCTGTGGCTCACAATCCTGTACATGGGTGTCCTGTTAACCGTGGCAGCCTGACGCTCCAATCAGGCGCATTGAAGCGCGAGAATGAGAGATTATAGAAGACATGAAAACGTATCAGACTGATTCTGAGAAGAGCTGCCGTCACTGCCAGTGCAAGAACCCCGGGCCGTCAAGACGCGAGTTTCTTTCGGGTGCCACCGGGGCGGTTTTTGCCGCTCTCTTAGCCTCCGGAGCACGGGCGGAAACTCTACACTTGATGCCGGTGGGCCTAGTTGAACCATCCGGAGCTCAGGGAACCGAACGATCGTATCCCATCCCAGCCGCGGATGGTGCGAGCATCGATCAGGAAAACGATGTGATCATCGTGCGCCAGTCAAACCACATCTACGCGTTTTCGCTGGCGTGTCCGCATGAAAACACCGCCCTGCGCTGGAGGCCGCAGGATCAGCGCTTCCAGTGCCCGCGCCACGAATCTAAGTATCAGCCTGACGGCACCTTTATATCCGGACGGGCGACGCGCAACATGGACCGGTTTGCGGTGCGCCGCGATGGCAACAAGATAATCGTCGATCTGGCCAAGTTATATCGGTCCGACCAGCAATCGGCGGAATGGACCACTTCTGTGGTTAGCCTGTAAAGCCCGATGGAGGAAAGCGCGACCAACCGTCTAGTCCTTCGGGTACCTCGCACGGAGCCCCCGATTCGTGAATGACCGGCCGTAGCCCAGCGAGTTGCGAGCCGCGCTATAGGTGGCCGGAGGACAGTGGCACCTTCGCGCCTGCGGCGGCCACCTTGCCGACGATTTTGAGCGGCGTGCCTTCGCGCAGCTCGTCACTGCCCCTACGCACGATCAGGTCACCTTCCTTGAGAGCACCGATCACTTCGACCAGATCTCCCGCGGCGGCACCGCGCGTTACGGTCACCCACTCGGCGACGCCATTGCGCACCCGGATGACAAACATGCGTTCTGTAGTCGTGACGATGCTGCTCGGGGGTACAAGCAACGACGACTGCGGGTTGCGAACCGGCCACGTGACCTCGGGATACATGCCGGGCGCAAGCTTCATGTCGGGGTTGGTGACGTCGAGTTCGACTGCCATCGAGCGTGTTGCCTCATCCATTGAGTGTGCAATGCGGCTGACGAGGCCGTGAAAAACGACTCCGGGAAACGCGGCAACCGTGAACGGAACTCGCGCTCCATCGACAATTCCACCGACTGCCGCCTCCGGGACTGCAACCGTGAGTCTGAGGTGCGAGACCTGTTGCAGCTTCAGCAGGGGTGCCTGAGATGCGGGCCCCACCAGCGCCCCGGGATGCACGTCGCGTTCGACAACAATTCCATCGAATGGCGCGCGGATGGTCAGGTAGCCCTGCAAGTCCCTCAATGCCTGGGTGGAGGCTTTGGCCGCTTCCATGGATCCCTGGGTAGCCTGAACCACGGCGCGCGCCGCTTCCACACTCTTTTCCGCAATATCCAGATCGTTTATCGCAACCACGCCGGGAGTGGTCGAGGCAGCCCTGAGGCGCAGATAGGTTCCCTCGGCCGTCGATAGCCTTGCCTGCGCCTCGGCTACTTGCAGTTCGACGGCGCGCGCCTTGGCTTGCGCTTCTGAAATCTGAGCCGCGATCTCCGGAGCCTCGAGAGTGGCCAGAAGCTGGCCTTCTTTAACAGCGCTCCCGCGGTCGACATCGATCGCCTTGACGAACCCGGTTACTTTCGAGTGAATCGCAACGCTGAGGAACGGGTAAATCTCGCCCGGTAGCTTGACCTGTCGCTCGACCATTTTCGAGACCACGGGCACCACGTCCACGGCAGTCTGAGCCGCTGCAGGGACGGCGATGAATACTGCGAGGCAAACTCTAAGTTTGGTCATAGTATTTGCTCGAAGGATCATCCGGATCCAGGGAAGTTGATCGTGAGACTGCACGGCCCTGCAGGATGGCATACATTGCAGGGAGAACAGTGAGGGTTGCGAAAGTGGCCAGCAAGAGTCCGCCGATTACAGCTCTCCCCAGCGGCGCAGTCTGTGCTCTCTCGCCGGTAGCCACGGCCATCGGAATCATACCTGCGATCATAGCCATCGCGGTCATGAGGATAGCTCTCAGGCGGCCGCTACCCCCTTCTATCGCCGCGTCGCGCGTATCGGTTCCGCTGCGCCGCGCGGCCTCCGCGAAACTGACCAGCAGGATGGCGTTGGCGACGGAGATGCCAATCGCCATGATCGCGCCCATGAACGACTGCACGTTGAGTGTAGTTCCCGTGATAAACAGCATTGCCAGCACGCCGCAGATGACGGCGGGGACCGCGGAGATGACCGCGACGGCAAGGCGGAACGATTGGAAGCTTGCCGCCAGCAGCAGGAAGATGGCTGCCACGGCAAGGAGCAATCCTGATTCAAGACCGTGGAATGTGTCCTCGAATGCAGGAACTTGCCCGCGATTCGAGACGATCACCCCTCTCGGCGGCTGACCTGCGCGATCAATGGCCTGCTGAATCTCTCCCAGCGCCGTTCCCAAAGGCTTGCCATGTATGTTTCCGGTGAGGCTGACAACTCGCTGCATGTTGTAGCGATCGACTTCGCCTGCGCTCGTGCCATATTCCAATTTGGCGACGTCTGACACAAGTGGGTGACCGGCGCCATCCTTGCCGGTCGCTGTGCCCATGACAGGCAGGTTTTGCACGTCCTCGATTGCGGCCATCCTGTATTGCGGGATTTCGACCTGGATTTGAAAGGCATTGCCGCTCCTGGGATCACGCCAGTAGTTGGGGTCGGTAAACCTGCTGGACGACGTCGCCGCCGCCAACGACCTGGCCACATCGGCGGTTTCGATGCCGAATTGCGCGGCGCGGTCGCGGTCCACGTTGATCCTGAGCGTCGGGTAGTCCAGCGGTTGCGCATACTGGAGGTCACGCAGCCAGGGGATCTTCATCAATTCGATTCGCAGTTTCTCCGCGAATGCGCGGTCGGCCTGGATGTCCGGGCCCTGAACGGCGACTTCGATCGGCGTCGGCGATCCAAAGCTCATCACCTGGCTCACAATGTCTGCCGCCTCGAATGATATGGCAATATCAGGCAGCGTCTCATGCAAGCGGCGGCGCAATTCCTCTTTCATCGCTTCCGTGACCGGCGGCGCCGGCGGCTTCATGGCGACGCGCAGCACGGCATCCTGCTGCCCGCTTGTGAACAGGTAGATCGTGTTGATCGGATAGCTGGCGGCCTGGACGCCCACATAGTCGGTGGTGATGGCCACATTTTTGGGACCGACGGACTGCCGAATGACGTCGAGCGCTTTCAGCGCAATCGGCTCGGTCCTTTCAATGCGAGTGCCTGCGGGCGCCCTCAGCCGCACCTGCAGCAGCCGTGTCTCAACTGAAGGGAAAATCTCGGTGCCGATTCGCGGAAACAAGAGGTAGATCAGGATCCCGGCGCCGGCGACATAGAGGCCCGCCAGCGGCCAGCGGAACCGGAGGACAAGTTTCAGATACTTGCCATAAAGAGAACGAAAGCGCTCGAACAAGCCCGCGCCTTTCTCGCCGCGCGCTTTTCTGACCAGCCATGCGGAGAGCACGGGGACTTGAGTGCTGGAAAGCACGTAGGAAGACAGCATCGCGAATCCCACGGCGAGCGAGAGCGGCACGAACAGCTGGCGGCCGACACCGGTCATGAAGAAGGACGGGATGAACACCGCAAGGACGCAGAGCATTGCCAGCAGGCGTGGCACGGCGGTTTTGCGCGACGCTTCCGTCACGGCGCGTGTAGCGGACAATCCGGCGGCGACATGTGCATGGATGCTCTCGATGGAAACGGTCGCCTCGTCGACGAGAACCCCCACAGCAAGAGCCAGCCCGCCCAGTGTCATGAGGTTGATCGTCTCTCCGGTGAGCCAGAGAAGCACGACCGAGGCGAGCAGCGCGAATGGGATCGTCGCCACGACAATGAGGGCGCTTCGGAAATCGCGCAGAAAGAGCAGCACCATCAGGCCGGTTAAGAACGCGCCCAGCAGGCCTTCACCGATGAGATTGTGCAGGGCATTGATCACGTAAACGGACTGATCGAACACCAAGTCGATGGTGACATCTTCGGGCGCGACCGCGCGCATCCGAGGGAGGGCTTCCTTCACGCGCGCAATCACGTCGAGCGTGGAGGCGTCGGCGCGCTTGGTCACAGGGATGTAGACCGTTCGCCGTCCGTTGACGTGCGCGTAGCCCACGACGACATCCGTGCTGTCGGCAATCGTGCCGATGTCGCGCAAATAAACGGTAGGTCCCGCGCCGGTACGCATGGGAGCATCCAGCAGTTCGTTGATGTCAGCTCCCAGAGCCGCGTTGGTGGATGCGATCCGAATCAGATCCCCCGTGCGCACGTTTCCCGAGGGCAGGACAGTCGTCGCGCGACTGATCGCGCGCACAACTTCCTCGGGCGACATACGATAAGCCCGAAGTTTTTCCGGCTCCACGCGCACCACGATGGTTCTTTGATTTCCCCCGAACGGCGGGGGTGCCGAAACACCGGGCAGCGTCGCAAAGATCGGACGCACCCGGTTGAGGGCGATGTCCTGCATTTCGCCGGGAGTGCGCGTCGGACTGGAAAACACAAGTTGCGCCACCGGAACGCTGCCCGCGTCGAACCGCATGATGAAGGGTGGCACCGCGCCCGGCGGCATAAATGCCCGCGCCCGGTTGACGTATCCGACAACCTCCGCCATGGCCTGGCTCATATCCGTTTCGGGGTGGAAGACGAGCTTCATCAATGCGGCGCCCTGGATGCTTTTGGATTCCACATGCTCGATGCCGGTGATGTACAGGAAGTGATATTCGTAATAGTAAGTGAGGTAGCCTTCCATTTGGGAGGGATCCATGCCCCCGTAAGGTTGCGCGACATAAACGGCGGGGTCGCCCAGCTTTGGGAAGATGTCTGCCTTCATCCGGCGGATGGCTATGATTGAGACTAATGCGATGGAGAGGACGGCCACGAGGATGGTGATGGGCCTCCTCAGCGCGGCTACTACGAGCCACATAGGCTCCCCCTTTCCTACTTACGGCTCTGTTCGAGGAACTGCTGCAGGTCACCGCTTGCCGCGGCAACCGCGAGGAGGGCGCGCCACACGCCCAACCGGGCGAGCGCGTCGTCGACTTCGGCTTGTGCCAGGATGCGGTCGGCTTCGGCCACCTCCACGATGTTTCCCAGCCCCGACCTGTACCTCGCATCTGCCTGTTGCACGCCTGCCCGGGCAGCTTCCAGTTCCGTTGGGGTGTTTCTAGCAACGCGCTGCGCGCCGGCAAGCGTGGCGCGGGCTTTTTCCATCTGTCCGTTCAAGTCCTGGATGAACTGATCATATTTGTCTGTTTCGCGCAGTTCGTTGTGAAGCTCAATTTCCTTGCGCGCCTTGAGAGATGAAAAGTCAAATGCAGAAAAAGTTACCGTTATTCCGATCCCCCAGTTCTGAATGTTGGGCCCTAAACCGGAAGCAGCCCCTCCCGTCGTGCCGTCGGGGCTGATACCCGTTCCTCGGGCATAGCTCGTGCCCTGCAGGTCGAATCGTGGAAAGTACGAACGGTCGAGCGTTTTCTCTTTCGATTTCACTTCGGCAATCGCAGCGGCTTGCGCGAGCGCAAGCGGATGATTAGCCGGGGCAAAAACTCCCGGTGTCTGTTCGGGCGGCTGCTGCAACAGCGGTCCCGGTTGCACCGACAAATCGTGCGGATCGAGACCGAGCAGCTGTGCCAGGCCTGCGCGCGCAACTTCGGCAGCCTGCTCCGCCTCGATCAACTGATTCTCCGCGAGTGCGATTTCCGCATGCGCGCGCGAGGCATCGGCTCCGGGCTTCAAATCACTTTTTACCAATGCGTCCACGATGCCGCCGAGGACGCGCGCCCGCTCGACGGCTGCCCGGGCTGCCACGGCGCTTTCATCGGCGGCCAGGATCGTGAGAAACGCATCGGCGGCGGCGGCGGCCACCTGAAGCCTGGTGACTGCGACCTCCGTGCCGGCGCGGTCGCGCGCGATCTGAGCTTCCGCCACCAGTGCCCGGCGCAACCCGAAATCAAAAGGTTCCCAGGCGACCTGCACGCCTACCGCGGATCCCCAGACGCTGCCGAGCGAATTGGTGCTCTGCACCGGCCCGGAAATCGGCGAGATCACCGGCTGAATAAGAAGCATGCCAAATTCGTTGTTGTGTGTCGCACGGTTTACCTGCCCGATGAAATCGGCGCGCGGAAGGTAGCTCGTGCGCACCAGTTTGATCTGAGCCTCAGCCGCTAAGACTTGTTCGAGCGAGCTCTTGACTGCGGGATATCTGTCCGACGCCTGCTGGACCGCTTGCTCGAGGGTGAGAGGAGTTTGCTGTGCCAGTGCGACGCCACCTGCCAATGCCATTATCGAAGTTGCAATCAGCTTGGTCATCGTCGGGATTCCTTTTTGCTTTTGCCTCCGCCCAACATAGAGAACACACGGATACCATCATGATCCTGGTGGAAATCTTAGGCAAGCGCGCAAGGATTTGCGCATGCTTGACTGGGCGGATAATCATGGCAGCAGTCTTGCAAGAGGATCTTGCAGCATCGCTTTACTGCCCGAGCCTCCGAGATCTGCCGACGGAGCCCCGGCAGGGGCGAAAGGGTTATATGTGCACTTTTTTTCTGTCGCCCCTTCTGGGCTCGGCTGGCTGCGTTCCCTACCCCGGGCTGCGCTGCGCTTGCCCGGGGCTACTATCTCGCTGCCCCGCCGGGGCAGCGCGCAAAGTAGCCGAGATTCGAACTGCCCGTTCGGGGCAGCGCAGAAGACGGCCAGCGACAGAAACTCGTTAGCGATTGATGGCTTGCATGCCGGCGGGTTGGTAGCGCTCACCCGCCGCCGCTCCCAGCGGGAAAGCATTATCCAGCCTGCGCATCTCGTCCTGTGTGATGTTGACTTCGATTGCTCCCAGGTTTTCTTCCAGGTAACGAACGCGCTTTGTCCCTGGAATGGAGACAATGTCTTCGCCCCGAGTCATCAGCCAGGCCAAAGCCAGCTGTGCCGGGGTGCACCCCTTCTCCTGAGCTATGAGCTGCACAGTGTCAGCAAGATGCTGATTGCGATTGAAGTTTTCGCCTTCGAAACGAGGATGACGCCGGCGCCAATCATCTTCAGCCAAATCATCGATCTTTTTGAAGCGGCCCGTGAGAAAACCTCGGCCAAGCGGGCTATAGGCGACAAAACCCACACCGAGTTCACGGCATGTGGGTAGAATCTCGCCTTCCGGATCGCGGCTCCACAGGGAGTATTCGGTTTGCAGTGCGGCGATCGCATGAACAGCGCAAGCGCGCCGCAAAGTGGAGGGCGCGGCTTCAGACATCCCCAGATATCGGACTTTCCCTGCCTCCACCAGTTCCGCCATAGCGCCGACCGTATCCTCGATCGGCATTTTGGGATCTACACGGTGTTGATAGTAGAGATCGATCACATCTACGCCGAGGCGCTGCAAGCTTGCGTTGCAAGCCGAGCGCACATATTCGGGGCGGCTGTTCACGCCTAGAAATTCGCCGTTCGGTCCGCGCACGTTGCCGAACTTGGTGGCCAAAATCACTTGATAGCGGCACCCGCGCAAGGCACGCCCGATGAGTTGCTCATTGCGCCGTGTGCCGTACATGTCGGCGGTATCCAGGAAATTGCAACCGAGATCGATGGCGCGATGAACAGTCGCGACAGATTCGGTTTCATCGGCATCGCCGTAAAACTCCGACATTCCCATGCAGCCCAGGCCGATGGCTGAGACCTCAAGATCCTTCCCCAACTTGCGTTTTTGCATATCGACTCTCCTTGTGGCATCTATCGAGGCACACCGCGCATCCGTGGTATGTGGTCCAAGAGCCAATGACGGGTTGCCCAAATGGCAACCCGGTGTCATAAATTATACAGTTGTCAGAATGACTAAGATACCTGCGGCAGGAGTCAACGCTTGCAGCATGACAATTCCGCGATGTGGACTGGACCCCTTGAAGATCCCTTTGGGCACGTTTGGACGATCGCGACCCACACGGAGGATGTGTCGCCTGAAGAGATGCAGCGGCGAGCCATGGCTGCGTCCGGCAGTTGATCGCGCCGGGAAACCCGTTTACATGGCGCCCTCGTCCGCGGAAGGTCCGTAGATTGCCGGTACCGGTATGTTGTTCAGCCGGAGATACACGCCGAGCTGAGCGCGGTGATGGACGCTGTGATTAAAAACAAAGCTCCGCAAAACTGCAAATCGCGGCAGCGTAAGCACGGTTTTGCCTCCGTGCAATAGGGTCCACGGCTTGCTCAGATGCTTGTCCGTCGTGGAGGAGATGATCTCACGCGCGGAGGCGGCGTTCTTGTCGAACATCTCCAACAGTTCTTTCCTGGATTTGATTTCCGGCGGACGATACGGCGGCGCGCCTGGAGGCGCAATGTCGACAGAATCCTTCGAAATCGTCTCGTTTACCCAGGACGGAATCTGAGCCAGGTGCAGGGCAAGCCATCCCATGGTTCCGGATTTCTCATGCGGTTTCCAACCGAGTTTATCCTCTGGGACGCGCTCCAGGCTCTTGCGCGTGAGCGCCGTTTCGGCGTCGAATTCCTGCAAAAAGACTTGTTTCAGTGTCATAAATTCCTCCATTCTCCCAGCGCGTGAGTTTTGCGAATCACCATGCTGATTCAAAAACAATAACAGAGGAACCATTCTTGAGGAATGGCAAGCTGCGACGCCCTGTGTAATGCCTGGCGTGCCTGCGGAATGAGAAAGGCGGAAGCCGGGGGAAGCAGGGATTTTGCTGGAGGCGCCGAGCGGATTCGAACCGCTGCATAAAGGTTTTGCAGACCTCTCCCTTAGCCACTTGGGTACGGCGCCCCGCGTGTTGATGCGGTTAGATTTTATGCGCTCATGCTGCTGATTTTCAAGGGATTTCACCCTTGCCATCGCGTTGGCGCTTGGGATAGTCCATAATTCAGGAGAGGTTGGATAATGTCAAAGCGGGCAGCATCGCAGGCAAGAAACCTCGTTATTCTCCTGGCGATCGCTCTCTTTCTGGGGGCGGCCGTTTCTCTATTCCTCAATCTTCGGAAAGTGGATTCCCAATATCTGGAACTGGCACGCATCGTCGGCCGGACCACCTCTGAGACCCTGCTTGCGATGCGGAATTGGAACACTCAACATCAGGGTGTCTACGTGCCGCTGT
>Ga0187885_10001868_pt1 | contig 21967 bp, 19 predicted proteins | sample June2016WEW_20_1_3_FD_132970 | JGI IMG/M metagenome (GOLD analysis project Ga0187885, IMG submission 132970) | Peatland microbial communities from SPRUCE experiment site at the Marcell Experimental Forest, Minnesota, USA - June2016WEW_20_100 | ecosystem: Environmental > Terrestrial > Soil >... | reverse complement strand
GCTTGCGAAAAAAGGTTACAAGCAAAAATACGAAAAAGAGACGAGATGATGTTGATTATCAACTAGATAGGGTGGGCCAAAATAAAGTTCCGCAAATGGGCCGAATATAGTTGCCGAAACCAACAAACAATTGTCATGACAATCATTGGATTCCATGGTATTTCTCTGTTTGGGAGGACCAAGAATGGCTGAAGCCGTCGTAGAAAAACTCTTGAAGATTGCGGATGAATGTTGGATTGCACTGGCGAAGCTTTTGCAGGAGCAGCCGGCTCGCTCATCCTTCTCCGCGCGTGAAATCCTCGACCGCGTTCGCCGTGAGGCCGCCCACCACGAATTGCGCCCGGGCGTCCAACCCCACATTCATCTGCACAATGTCGCCAATCTTGCGCCCAACACAGCACGGTACCGCATGTTCTATCGCCTAGACGACGGAACTTGCCGGCTGTACCGGCCCGGTGACCCCCAACATCCGGAGCGCTCCGGAAAAACCCATCCTGCTCGAGAGGATTTACCGGTCGAGTATCACGGTCTTCTGGATTGGTACGAATCGCAGTATTGCAGTGGCCAAACTTTGAAATCGACTGTTGCCGATCCGATTCGCAGGTTGCGAGGCCTCGGCAAGGAAATCTGGACCGGCGTAAACACGGATGAGTACGTGAACGAATTAAGATCCGGCTGGCAGGCTCTGCCAACTCCTTCCCCCGGGCAAACACCAGCCGCTAGCTCGAACGATGTGTGGAGCAGAGTGGTTCGCCATCAGGGCGCCGAATTCAGGACAATTCGAGGACGCCCATTCACCTACGAAGTCGAGGGCTCCAGCGGCATCTGGTTTTTCCTCGACGGACGCAAAGTGAACCGGCGTCTATGGCGAGGGGAACTGGAAGATGCGCTCAAACTGTGTCCGCTCACCGCGCCTTCGGAATTGAAATCATTTCAGGATCCCTCCTATCTCTTCGGACTGCTGACCGATGCGCGAATCATCGGCCGCGGGAATTGAGGGACCTTGGCAAAGATCTTCTGGGATACGAACCTGTTCATATACCTGTTGGAAGACGAAGGTCCGCTGGCGGAGCGCGTCACTGAGATCTGGGACGGAATGGCCGCACGAGGCGACCGTCTCTATACCAGCGCGCTGACGGTTGGCGAGATCCTTGTCAGGCCGGCTCGCATCGGCGCGCGTGATGTGGAGCAACAATATCTGCACGCCTTCCGCAATCCTGGGATTACCGTGATTCCCTTCGACTTGCGGATCGCACCGCTTTACGCCCGGGTCCGCGGCGATCTGACCATCCGCCCACTCGATGCCATCCAGCTTGCCTGTGCCGCGGCCGCCGAAGTCGATCTGTTCATCACCAACGACGACCGTCTGAGCAAGAAGCAGGTCCCCCAAATCAAGTTCATTACCAGCCTGGAACGAGCCCCAATCTCTTAACGAATTCAGGGGAAGGCACACCATAACCTCGAAATTTCACGGAAAACAGGTTCGTCGAAGCGTAAGTGATTTCGAGGTTATGACGCTTGTTCCCGAAATTCCGAGATCAGAGGATACGCGGCAATTGAGGCAAACAGTCGAAGTGGCTATTGCGCGAGTAAAGGAGCAAGTCGTGCTGAAGCACCAGGGCCGCAATCCACATGTCATTCGTCGGGATTGGAGTTCCTTGAGCCCGCAGTTGGGCGTAGACGCGGGCATAATGATGCGTGGTCTGCTCATCCGGGAGCAGCAAATGGACGCGAGGCCGTCCCAAAAAGCGCGTCAATACGGCTTCGTTCTTGCGCGAAAGTCTGCCGCACTGAAATCCAGCTCGGAGTTCAGCCACGGTGACAAAAGGCAAGTAGAGAGCGCCCGCCGCGGAGAATTGTTCTACCGCTTCGGGCACGCCTGCGCAAAAATCACGATACCGGTTCGTGTCAACGGCAATTCTCATTTCCACAGCTCCGGATCGACGCGGTGCATTTCCTCGATCGCCTTGTCAAATTCGGGATCATGCACCCATGTTCCGGCAAGATCATCCAAGTCTTCGTATCGCGCTACCTCTTCCGCAAGTCCTGCGCCCGTTTTCAGCACATCTAAAACGGTCTGGTTCAATGATTTACGTTCGCGGGAGGCGCGTTCCCGAATGCGGGCGTCAAGGCGCTGACTAACGCCTCGAATCGTGTATTGAATGCTTGTCATGCCTCCATTGTATGCTAGTTGTGCATTCATGTCAAACAGTGAGGAATTTCGGGGACAGGCGCCATGACCTTGAGATTACTTGCGGTACGATGAACCTGTTTTCCATGACGCTTACAGATTATGGTGCCTGTCCCCGAAATTCCTATTGACCCGTCTAAAGCTTTACACTCTAAGATTCACCCAGATCGACATGGAAGGCCGGAAAATATGAAAGAGCGAGGTTTGACGATTGGTGCACTGGCACGGGCATCCGGGCTGTCGAGGAGCACCCTTCTTTACTATGATCGGCTCGGCTTGCTAAGGCCCGGGCAGAGGAGTGCTGCGGGGTATCGGCTATATTCATCCGCCGACGAGGAACGACTGGAGCAGATCTGCATGCACCGCCAAATGGGTATTTCACTGACCGAGATTGGAACGGTTCTTCGTGCACCCGGAAAGAATGCATCAGTGGAAATACTGCGGAGGCGGCTCCGGACCTTGGACCGCGAGATCGCGGAGTTGCGGCGGCAACAGCGTTGTATCGTCGCAATTCTCAAACAGGATTCAATTCACGAAGAGATCGAAATGATAAACAAGTCGCGATGGGTGGAAATCATGCGGGCGGCAGGGCTCAGCGAAGATGACATGCACAACTGGCACGCTAAGTTTGAGAAAATGGAGCCCCAGGCTCATCAGGAGTTTCTCGAATCCCTCGGGATTGAGCCCGACGAGATAAACAAGATACGGGAATACAGCCGGAAGCAATGTTGATCCGCCCTTTTCGAAAGGTTGTTGCTTTTTGAGTCGCAAGGCACTTCACAGGCGCTTGATGACCGCGGATTCGGCAGCGCCCGATACGAATGAGATTTCCTTTGACGCCCGCCCCAGCCGGTTGGCAATGAGGCTGATTTCGCGGGTTCCCGCTCCGCTGAGTTCCAGAAATGTGCCCGTGCCCTCGACAGCCGTTGACGATTGGATGAGGCCGTCGTTGACATTCTCCAGGCGCATTGCCGGCTGATCCTTCTGGGGATTGCGATCGGTGAACCGATAGACTTCCAAGCCACTCAGGTCGGCTGCTGCCATGGCAGGTCCCTTCCCGGCATCCATCGCGACGTTGTCGAACGTCATTCCAGCGACGTTGGAACAGGAAATGCCGGCGCCGGCGCTCGCCTGGAAGTTGCTGATGCTGAGCGACCGGATAGGCATTTCGGGAAGGCCCTCGATGAGCGCCGCGCGTTTGACGTCCGTCGCCGTGATGTCGCTCAGGTGGATGTTGCGAAACATGGGAGTCCGTTCGTCGACAGGCTGTGCGGTGCGCGGATCGCCCGCGTTGTAAAACATGGTTATCGAAAGCGCGTCGCCGACGCCGCGCATCACGACGTTGGTGGCGCGGAAGTTCTCCACCACGCTGCCGCGCCCGCGGGCGGTCTTGAAGCGGAGTCCCCGATCCGTGCCGTCACAGAGGCAGTTGCTGACGGTCACGTTCCGAACGCCACCGGCGGTTTCACTGCCGACGCCGACGCCACCGTGTCCGCGCGCAAACACACAGTTGGTTATCGCGATGTTCTCACTTGGCAGATTCGATTTCTGGAATCGGTAACCGGACTTGATGGTAATGCAATCGTCCCCCACGCTGATGTAGCAGTTCGAAATGCGCATGTTTCTGCAGGAGTCGGGATCGATGCCGTCGGTGTTCGGCGAGTCTGGGGGAGCGACAATCGTCACCTGGTCGATCGTGACGTTGTCGCAAAGCACCGGGTGGAGATTCCATGACGGCGAGTTGACGACCGTCAGTCCGCCGATCAGGACATTTCTGCATCGATAAAGATTGATCATGCGCGGACGCGGCCACTTGAGCGGAGAACCCGGGGGATTTTCGGGTTCGCGCTCCTGGAGGCCGAGCTTCTGGCGCATCTCGCTCACCACGCGGAAGGCTTTCCACCAGGCATCGCCCTGTCCGTCAATCACGCCGCGGCCGGTGATGGAAATGTTTTCGAGGTCCAGTCCCGTGAACATCGATGCATAAACAACGCGGTCGATTCCTTCCCAGCGCCCGGGGATAGAGGGCGTTTTATCGAAGTCCGTGCTGCCTAGCAGGACCGCGCCCGCTGGCACTTCAACATGAACGTTGCCTTTCAGAAAGATCGGCCCCGTGAGGTACGTGCCCGCGGCGAAAGCAACCCTGCCGCCGCCTGCTTTGGAGCACGCGTCCACCGCCTTCTGAATGCCCGAGGTGCATAGCGTTTTCCCGTCGCCGACGGCGCCGTAATCGGCGACGTTGAACACTAACGTCGCACTTGCAGGCGCTTTTTGCGAGACTGCAGCGGATGCATCTTTGACCGATGCCATGACGGGGAGCATCGCGGCCGTGCCTATCGCGAAATTTCTGACGAACTCTCGCCGATCGCCCTGTTCATGCCACATATTCAATCCTCCATCACCGAAATAATGTGGAAAGTACCTTGTCTCCAATGGCGCCTGGATAGGGACAGATTGATCTGGCGCCCTTCCAGGGCTATCGGCCTTACTCCCACCCCGGGCATGCGAAGCGCCGCCCGGGGTTACTCTCTTACGCGCCTCCGGCGCGCTTTTCCCTCGCAAGATGCCAATCTCCGATTCAGCACCTGACCCAGAGGGTCACCAGAGAGTAGCCGGGGGCAAGCGCAGCCCCCGGTCAACCAATGACGCACGAAAAGCCCTGGCGGGGCGACAGAAAATCATCCCAATTTCTCCACGATGCGCGGCTTTAACAAGCGTCTAGCAACTCCTCAAATAAGCTGCATTCTACCTCATCTTCAAATCCAGGGACCTAGCGGGCGACGCGAGCCGCGGCTCCTTTCATCACTCTCTCAACCTCTTCCCGGGTGGCCATGCTGGTATCCCCCGGCGTGGTCATGGCGAGGGCGCCGTGAGCGGCTCCGCACTCGACTGCCCACTGTGGGTCGCGCCCACTCAGAAATCCGTAGATCAACCCCGAGGCAAACGAATCGCCGCCGCCGATGCGATCGTAGATCTCCAGATTCCGGCGCGTGGGCGCGCAATACAGGCGCCCGCCGCAATAGCAAGCGGCGCCCCAATCGTTGTTGGATGCGGTCCGCGCGTTCCTCAGTGTGGTGGCGACGACCTCGAGGTTGGGAAACCGCGCGACCAATTCTTCAAACATGCGACGGAAGTTCTCCGGATCGAGGCTCGAGAGATTCTCGTCCATGTCCGCGACAGAAAAGCCGAGCGCTGCGGTGAAATCTTCTTCGTTGCCGAACAGAACGTCAACGCGAGCCGCCAGTTCACGATTGACTTCCTGTGCCCGCTTCTTGCCGCCGATGGACTTCCAAAGGGACTCACGATAGTTCAGGTCGTACGAGGTGATCAGGCCGTGGCGGGATGCTGCCTGCATGGCTTCTTCGGCGACCGATGGCGTGGACTCGGACAAAGCGGCAAAGATGCCCCCAGTGTGAAACCAGCGAGCGCCATCGCGTCCGAAAATCTGTTCCCAGTCGAAATCCCCGGGCTTGATCTGGGAAATCGCCGTGTGGCCGCGGTCCGAGCAGCCCAGCGCCGCGCGCAGCCCGAAGCCGCGCTCGGTGAAGTTGAGGCCGTTGCGCACCGCACGGCCGACGCCGTCGTACGGCACCCACTTGACATACCTTTGGTCGACACCTCCTTGGTAGATCAGATCCTGGATCAGCCGTCCGACGGGATTATCCGCGAAAGCGGTCACAACCGCGCAATCGAGCCCGAAGCCGCGCTTCAGGCCGCGCGCCACGTTGTACTCACCGCCCCCTTCCCATACGCGAAAACTGCGGGTCGTATGAACGCGTTCCGCGCCGGGATCGAGACGAAGCATCACTTCACCCAGACTAATGAGGTCCCAGCGGCACTCTGCCTTCGATTTTATCTGCAGCATGGGTTCCTTTCAGCTTTGTGCTGTTTCGAGCTGCACGGGTTCAAGCTTCGGCACCAGGAGCTGAATGATGCCGAGAGCAATCAGATAAGCGGATCCAGCGAGAATAAAGATAAGGAGATAGGACCCGGTCCATTGCAGGAGATAGCCAACGATCTTTGCGAGCAACATGCCTCCCACGGCGCCTGCCAGGCTCACAAGCGCCACGGCAACGTACAGATTCGGGGTGCTGGATGCGAACACGATCGGCACGACCGCGAGCGCACACACGAACATGGCCATCTTACGGCTGGCATTGATGTTCCAGCCGTGGCTGATCAGTGACGAGGAAAGCCAGCCACCCAAGACACTGCCTACGGTACAGGTGTTATAAATGATCAGGAGCGGGACCATCATACCCAACAGATTTACGCCGAAATTGCGGTTCAGAAAATCCGGGACCCAGAACAAGTAGAGCCACCAGATAGGGTCCGTCATAAACTTGCCGATCGCGAAGGCCCAGAGCTGGCGATGACGGAGCAACCGGCTCCACCGAATCAAAGTCGTCTTCTCGGCGGGGTCGCTGCGGATATAGGCCAGTTCCGCTGTTGTTACGCCGCGATGCTTATCCGGAGACCGGTAGAAGGCAATCCAGAGCACAAGCCAGAGAAAGCCAATGGACCCGGTTGCGATAAAGGCCCATTGCCAGCCATAGGTGACAGTGAGCCATGGGACAACCAGCGGCACAATGATGGCGCCCACATTGGTTCCGGAGTTGAAGATGCCTATAGCGTGAGCGCGTTCCTTTCTTGGGAACCACTCGGCGATGGTTTTGATCGAGGCAGGGAAACTGCCCGATTCACCCAGGCCGAGCGCAAATCGGGCTGCGCTGAAACCGAAGATCGAGCGCGCGAACGCATGAGCCATTGCCGCGAGGCTCCAGACGAACACCGCCATGGAAAAGCCTTTGCGCGTGCCCAGCCAGTCCATCACGCGGCCCACTACCATGAGGCCGACCGCGTAAGCCGTTGTGAAAGCAAGGATGATGTTGCTGTAGTCGATGTCATTCCAGCCGAATGCGGCCTGGAGCGTGGGTTTCAGCAGGCCGATCACCTGGCGGTCGATATAGTTGACGGTTGCGGCGAAAAACAGCAGGGCACACACCATCCAACGGCAGTGACCTGCAGCAGGCACTATTCCCATCTGTGCCGCCGGCGTCTCCAATGCTGTTGTTTCATTCCTGGGCCTTGCCAAGCCATCCTCCCCTCACTTTTGCCAAACATCAGCGTGAACATGAGAGCTTGCCGCTGATTGCACGAGTGGAACAGGGGGCGCGCGACTGATGCACGCTCCTCTTTACTCGATATAACCTAGATTCCGTGAAATCTCCTGGCAGGCGGCCATGATTGCCTGGGCCAGTGTTTTCTTTCCCGCGAGGATCCGGTAGGCCGGTCCAGAAACGCTGATGGCGGCGATCGGCACGCCCACGGCGTCCAGGATCGCGGCGCTAATGCATGCGACTCCCGGTTCGTTCTCCTCATTGTCGATGGCGAATCCATGCCTGCACGTTCGATCCAGCTCGCGTTGCAGCGCCTCCCTCCGTATGGGCGTCAGCTTCGGAGCCACGGCAAGCCCTTGCGAGCCGGCTTGATCCGCCGCCAATCGGGCCAGGATCGCCTTTCCCATCGCCGTCCTAAGCGCGGGCATGCGGCAGCCGATGGTCGCCATCATCCGGAAAGGGCGGGAAGTTTCCAGGATGTCAAGGTAGAGCACATCCCCGCGGTTCAGCACCCCGAGGTTTACAGTCTCGTTGAAGCGGTCGTGAAGCTTCTGCATGTAGGGCCGGGCGAGTTGCCTGAGATCGCGACGCACATGGGCCGAGCGCTCAAACAGCCTAGCCCCGAGCTGATAGCGAGATCTCTCCATGCCACGGTCGATATAGCCGCGATCGGCGAGGGTCTGCAACAAGCGAAACGTGCGGTTCTTGCTGAGGCCTACTCGGCCGCAGACCTCGCTCAGGGGAAGTTCTTCGGATCCGTTAAATGCTTCGAGGACGTCCAGAGCCTTGGTCACGGCTTCGATGTTGTACTTTCCCGTCGTAGTTCGCGGCAGTTTCATAACCGATCACTGTGGAGAATAGCCTCTTAAACCCCGCTGTAAGCGGAGAAACCGCCATCGATCGGCACGATTGTGCCGGTCACGAACGCCGATGCGGGAGAGAGGAGCCAGAGCACGGCGCCCAGCAGATCTTCGGGATCCCCGAACCGCCGCATGGGTGTGTGCGCGAGAATCGATTGGCCGCGTGCCGTTAGCTCGCCCGTCTCGCGATCCCGGAGCAGAAAACGATTCTGGTTTGTCTGGAAAAAGCCCGGAGCAATCGCATTGACTCGAATGCGCGGTGAATATTCCTGGGCCATATGCACCGCGAGCCACTGCGTGAAGTTGCTGACGCCGGCCTTCGCAGCCGAATACGCGGGGATGCGCGTCAGCGGGCGAAAGGCGTTCATCGAAGAGATGTTCAGGATCGTGCCGCTGCCTCGCTCCGCCATGATCCTGCCGAATATCTGGCAGGGCAGAATGGTTCCCAGAAGGTTCAGGTCGAAGACCCAACGCAAGGCGTCGGCAGGAAGGTCGAAGAACTTCGACTCGGCGCTTGTGGTGGCTCGGGGCTGGTTGCCGCCTGCGGCATTGATCAGGCAATCGATCGTGACGAACCGCGCAAGCACTTCTTCGGCAGCTCTGTGCAGACTCTCACTGCTCAGCACGTCGACCTGGAAGAGCGCGGTTTCGGAAGCACGCTTGCCCAGACGCTCCAGCAAGGCTTTCGCCGGCTCCATGTTCTGGTCGAGGATTGCCAACCGCGCCCCACAACCGGCGAGCGCACATGCGATGTCACTTCCCAGTATTCCCGTGCCGCCTGTGATCACGACGATCTGGCCGGTGAAGTCGTACCACCGCATCAATGTTTCCAGGCTCATTTTGGTTTCAATCATAGTCCGCCCCCACTTTATTCCTGAAATCTTCCCGGAGCTCGAGATTTAGAGACAGGCTGCCGAACCTCTAAAACTCGATGACTCAGTGAGCCTCTAAGTACAGATGTCCGCCGACCAGGCAAGGGATGCGCCTTTATGAAGATTCCGGCTTCCGGCTCCTGGCTTCTTGCTTCCAACGCAAACCGCTCCAAAAAACCACAGCCAAGCATGTTTTGTCAAATACAATCTTGTTATAGTAGATATAATATTGGGAATGAACATTGCCCTGCGAAATGCAATGTCGTAGCATAGGCGTAAGGATCGCGACCTGCACGAGGACGTGATTTCTTGCGGCAACCGTGGAGACCTCGCGCTTCCTGAACAACGCGTCGGAGCGGAAAGGACTTTCTTATGGCTTTCATCCACGAAGATTTTCTTCTGCAGAACGATTTTGCACGGCGCCTGTATCACGAGTATGCGGCCCGGCAACCGATCCTCGATTACCACTGCCACATTTCTCCAAAGGACATTGCCGAGGACCGCGCTTTTTCCAATCTGTTCGAGATCTGGCTCGAGGGTGATCACTACAAGTGGCGCGCCATGCGCGCCAACGGCGTGCCTGAGCGCTTCTGTACCGGCGCGGAACCGCCATTCGAAAAATTCATGGCGTGGGCGCGCACTGTCCCGAAAACCCTGCGCAATCCTCTGTATCACTGGACACACCTTGAATTGCTGCGCTATTTCGGCATCGACCAGTTGCTGGATGAGAGCAGCGCCCCGGGAATCTGGGAGCGCGCAAACGCGCTGCTGGGCGCCGATGACCTGCGTGTGCACGGAATCCTGAAAAAGTTCAGGGTGAAGGCGCTTTGCACTACCGATGACCCTTCAGACGATCTCTCCTATCACAGAGAAATCTCTGCGTCTGGGATCGAAACGAGAGTACATCCGGCATTCCGCCCGGACAAGGGGCTGGGCGTGAGTCAACCCGGACCATTCAATACCTGGGTCGACCGTTTGTCGGCTGCCTCCGATATTGACATCCGAGTGCTGGGGGATTTTCTCCTAGCGCTGCGGCGGAGGCATGATTATTTTCACGAGACGGGATGCAGGCTATCGGACCACGGCCTAGCCTGCTGCTACGCCAACTTCCCATCCGAGCGCATCGCAGCCGGGATTTTCGACAAGGCGCGAGGCGGCAAGGCCGCCACATCCGTCGAGCAGGAAAAGTTCGCATCCTTCATGATGCTTTATTTCGGCCGTCTCGACGCGGAAAGAGGATGGACCAAGCAGTTGCACCTGGGCGCGCGCCGGAATTCCAACACCCGCCGCTTTCAGGAACTGGGACCGGATACCGGATTCGATTCGACCGGCGATTGGAATCAGGCGGATGCCTTGGGAGCCTATCTCGATCGGCTTGACCGGGAAAATGCTCTGCCGAAAACCATCGTCTATAACCTGAATCCTGCCGACAACTACGTTCTCGCGACAATGATCGGCAATTTCCAGGATGGTTCGATCGCAGGCAAGATTCAATTCGGTAGCAGCTGGTGGTTTCTCGACCAGAAGGAAGGCATGCAATGGCAGATCAATGCCCTCTCGAATGCGGGCCTGTTGTCGCGTTTCGTCGGCATGCTCACCGATTCGCGCTCTTTCATGTCCTATCCGCGTCATGAGTATTTCCGGCGCGTACTGTGCAATATGCTCGGCACGGACATGCAGAACGGTGAGTTGCCCCCGGACGAGGCATTGATCGGATCGATGGTGCGGGATATTTGCTATGGCAACGCCCAACGGTATCTGAACCTCCCGGTATAGCGGCATCTGGAGCAATGGGCCGGATCGGTTGATTTGGCAACTGATAAAACAACTGCCGGCATTTGAGAATTTGAGGTGATCGATCCGTACGGCTGCGTGTTGGTATTCAGCGTGGCCGCCAGTTTATCTCTAAGGAAATCCACTCTCGTTCGTTGTACCTGGTGAAGAGGCGGGAAACCAGGCCAATGGACGACATCCTCATGGACATCTTCGATCCGAAGACGCCCGGCACAAACTCGACGGAGGCCGCTAAGGCGGAACTCTCCGGCACCGAGTTTGCACGGTCGGCTCTGGTTGAATACGAGCGGCCGCTGACGCGCTACGCTGCCCATCTCGTAGGAGATAGGGAACGCGCCCGCGAAATCGTCCAAGACACCTTCCTCAAGCTCTGTACCCAAAAACCCTCTCGAATTCGGAATTACCTGGCGCAGTGGCTCTATACCGTCTGCCGCAATCGTGCGCTGGATGTTCGCAGAAAGGAGAGCAGAATGACCTCCCTCAGCGATGCCCAACTGAGCATGCAGATCGATTGCAGGGCGGAGCCTTCCGCGCTCGCAGAACAGGAGGAGCAACTGAATCGGGTGCTGGCCGTTCTCAGCACTCTTCCTGCCAATCAGCAGGAGGTGCTGCGGCTCAAGTTCCAAGGGGACCTGAGCTATGACGAGATCAGCCGCATCACCAAGCTCTCGGTCGGGAACGTCGGCTTTCTCATCCATACCGGATTGAAGACTATCCGCGAGAGGGTCCATGACCACCAGAGTGCAAAAGCCGTAAGGAGGGCGAAATGAAATTCGACGCCAACGATCCCCGATGGACTGCTTATGCCTTAGGTGAATTGAAAAATGAGCAGGACCGGGTGGAAATCGAAGAAGCCTTGCATCATTCCGAGGAAGCACGCCGCCTAATCGAGGGGATTCGGGAGACAGCTCAGCTTCTGGCAAGGGAACTGCACGATGAACCTTCTGAAGTACTCTTGCCGGAACAGCGGCAGCGCATCGAGGCGAAGATCAACGCAGGTCGCCGCTGGTTCAGCTTCCATAATCCGTGGGTTCTCGCGGGCATGGCATCGGCGGCAACTCTGCTCCTGGTGGTGCTGGCCACCGGACATCGCATGTACCAGGCATCGCCCGGGACACGCGGGCCGGTCACCGCAAATAAAGACACCGGCGCCACCGCGCCACCGCCGCAGGCACCGACATCGAGCCGCACTGCTGCCCCGCAGCCGCCACCAGTTCAGCAGAAAAGCATCTTATCCAAGAGTATGACTCCAGAAGTCCGGAAAGGCGTGCCATCCGTTGCCTCTGCCCCGCTGTCCCCGGTCTCTCAAAATCCTCCACTCGATCAGCGCCAAGATGCAAAAGGGAAGCCTGAATTCCGTATTTCTATGGTTCCTCCAGTGCTGCAAGCGCGGGCTGGGAACGTCGCTACAGATAAATCGACGGCCGTCAAAATCGCACCACCCGCAACGGACTCTCCAGTCTCGCAACAGCAGGCCAAGGGAGTCGTCCTGGATGGACGATCCTCAGCCGTCAGCACTCCACCTAACGTGGTTGGTGGAACGGCCAGTAGCATGTTGGGAAGAGCTGTGGGAGGCGTCGTGGGAGGTACCGCCGGTTCCGTTGGCGGGTCGATCCCGGTGACAGTACAGGCCAATGTTGCCAATGTAGGTCAAGGCATCGCCGCCGGTTATGGTCCGGGAATGGGCGGCGGGGTCGTTGGCGGCATCGGACGCGGTGCTGGCGGTGTGAACCTAGCATGGAGAGGTGGAATTCCCATCCGGAGATATCCGTGGTTTCCCCGTCCCAATCCGAATACCGAAGCGTATGATCCGATCTCTGACAATCCCTTTTTGGATGTGGCACAGAACCCGCTCTCGACGTTTTCGATCGACGTCGATACCGCCTCCTACTCAAACGTGCGCCGGTTTCTCAATTCCGGGTCATTGCCGCCCAAAGATGCGGTGCGCATCGAAGAACTGATCAACTATTTCAACTATGACTATGCGGGGCCTGCAAACGGGAAACCTCTCGCCGCCTATTTTGACGTGACGGAAGCGCCCTGGAAGCCGGAGCATCGCCTGCTGCGTGTTGCGCTCAAAGGCCGTGAACTGCGCGGCGAACGTCCGGCGAGCAACCTGGTCTTCTTGCTAGACGTGTCGGGATCCATGGGCGAGCCGAACAAGCTTCCCCTGGTAAAGGAATCGATGCGGATGCTTGTAAATCAGCTGACGGAGAACGACAAAGTTGCGATCGTGGTGTATGCAACCGACGCGAGAGTGGTCCTCCCTCCGGTCAGCGGCGATCAAAAGTCCAGGATCATGAGCGCCATCGACGGCCTTCAGGCCGGGGGGAGCACGAACGGCGGTTCCGGCATCCAGCTGGCTTATCAGGCGGCGCAGGACGGATTCATCCGGGGTGGCATCAACCGCGTCATTTTGGCCACCGACGGAGATTTCAACGCCGGGATCACCAATCGCGGCGATCTCACGCGGATGATCGAGGATAAAGCGAAGAGCGGGATTTCCTTGACCGCCCTGGGTTTCGGCATGGGCAACTACAAGGACGCAACGCTGGAATCCCTGGCGGATAAGGGGAACGGCAACTATGCCTACATCGATAACCCCGACGAAGCCAGGAAGGTGTTCGTTGAGCAGCTAAGCGCTACGCTGGTCACGATCGCGAAGGATGTGAAGATTCAGATCGAATTCAATCCGGCACAGGTAAGTTCCTATCGGCTCATAGGCTATGAGGACAGGCGGCTTGCCAAAGAAGATTTCAACGACGACACCAAGGATGCCGGCGATGTCGGCGCAGGACATGCAGTGACAGTCTTGTACGAATTGGTGCCGGCAAACGCAGCGGATGCCGCCCCAAGGGTGGACCCGCTCAAGTATCAGCAGCCCACACCTACCACACTGGCCGCCCGCTCGGGCGAACTGGCGACTCTGAAGGTGCGCTACAAGGAACCCGAACAGGACAAAAGCATTTCATCAGAGTATGTGATTCGGGATGCAGGCAGAACGTTTGCCGCGGCTCCCGCGGACTTCAAGTTCGCGGCCGCCATCGCCGCCTTCGGCATGGTCCTGCGCGAATCACCCCACAAGGGCAACGCCACGCTGGAAAGCGCCCTGGAATGGGCCACGTCGGGACAAGGCGCGGATCGATACGGTTACAGGCAGGAATTTATCCGCCTTCTGCAGCGGGCGATCCTCATTCCTCGCTGAGAGCCCTGCAGGCGCTGACTTAAGCCACTGCCTCCTCGTGGACCTGGACCTAGACCTGGACTTTGGCTTGGACTTGGACGGCCTTGTACTCGACACATTGTAAACAAGAAGATTGCGAAGATTCACGTATTGCGGGATGGTCGAAGTCCACGTGCCTTAGCGATCGTATGTCAGCGTTCTTGGGCTCACGCCCTGGGCTGTACGGGAAGAGCTAGACATCAGGCGATAATCACCACATCCGGTTTGGCAATAGCGCGCAGTTTTCCGAACACAGGCACCACGCCAAATAACTGTTCGATGGTCATGGGAGGTCTGTCGTAGTGGCCGGCCTTCTCCCATTGGTTGGGGTAGAAGACCTTTATGCCGCGATACTGGAGGAAGGGATAGACAGTCGGGTCGGCAATCCGATTGTACTTCCAGATTTTCAATTGCGGCGTTCCCAGGCCGTCCATATCGACCACCAGCTCGACATTCTCAAAAGTTTTGAGATCCTTCTTGTGCTCGATCATGAAAGGAACACCGTCGTGGATGTCTTCGTCACCGAACTGGTGGACGATCAGGACCTTTTTTGTCTTGAGACCCTGCGCCTTCACATAATCGTCCAGGATCTTCTGCGCCTCATTGATCTGGGAAGCTTCGACGGTTCCGATAGGGACGCCCGGGTTGGTCTTATCCGGATAAAGGTGGAACTCGGGGTCGATCGCGACGTGAACGTTGTCGTACTTCAGGTAGCCCTTTTCGATCATGCGATTGACTTGAGCCGCCGGATGGGAGCGTCCCAACTGCGTGTCGAGAATCACCACCCAGCCGCGTGCAGCCGCAGGCTTGATATAGTCATCGACCAGGCTGTGGACGGCGCCCTCCACGTAATTGAGGCAGTCAGGGCGTTCCTGACATGGCGCCGCCATTGCATAGATGAGGTGGATGCCGGGCACCACCGATTTGCCGTCATTGTACTTTTTGATCGGTTCCGCCCACTTGGGGAGGTCGGCGGCCATCATGTCCAGGTTTTTATAGGTGCCGAGACGCCCCAGGATCGGGGCTCTGCCGAATGCGCGGCCATAGACCGTGAAAACGGTGCTGTTCTTGAGCAGGCTTGTGGCGGCGGGCGGCGGCACGGGAGCCGGAGGTTTCTGAATGTCTTCTCCTGGCTGAGGCCGAGCCTGCGCGCGCGCTTGGGACGCGCGAGGATTCAACAACTCCTGCGTGAATAGAAGGGTGAGCAGGAGAAGGGCAAGTACAATCGCTCCCAGGCCAATCCACAGCCTGCCCCGTCGCGGCGATTTCAGAATGATAAAAGGTGGCGGCATCTCTTTAAGCCCAGGCGCAAAGTCCTTTCCTCTCGGGTCAGTCATGATAATGGGGGACAGCAGGAATGTCACCTGTTTACTGCGCGGGCGTCTGAATCACAGCCAGCCCAGAGGATTTGTTGCATTAAGAGCCAGCGTGTGACAAAGTTTTTAGGAAGGGAGTCGGAATCCGCGCATCCATCTCTATCGACGTATCCTACTTTAGAAAGCGAGTCCCAGGATTGACGGCAGAACACGCGTTCTCGACTTACCTCATCATCGGCTGTTGATCCGGAGGCCCTCGTCTGAGTTGCTCAGTCATGGCCTCTCTCGACGCCCACAATTCCAGGGAGGTTTTATGGCAAAGAGGCTGTATGTTGGAAACCTGCCGTACTCGATCACCGAGAGCGCGTTGCAGGAAATGTTTTCGGAAGCGGGACCCGTCGGCTCCGTCAAAATGATCACGGACCGGGATACAGGACGCTCCAAAGGATTCGCTTTTGTTGAGATGGAAACGGAGGAGGCGGCGGAGCACGCCATTGCCGAGTTTAACGGGAGAAAGCTGGAAGGACGTCCACTGACCGTCAACGAAGCCAAGCCCCAACAGCCGCGCGAGGAACGCATGGGCGGCGGAGGCGGATACCGCCGGCGAGGCTTTAGCGACCGTTGATCCGGGTGCGGATCCGTTTCCTTGCGGCGGTGCATTTGATTGCAGCACGATGCATCAAGTGCTACCATGTAAATTAGGAAACTCTAACAGGGAGGCTGATATGAACGGAAAAAGCGAGTCTCCCGCTCAAACGCATTTGGTTGAACGGCAGATGTTGCTCTCCCGGGTCCGGGAGCAGCAGGTTACCCGACCGGCACACATCGAATCGGGAGCACCCTTTCGATTTATTACGATCGCTCGCGACGTGGGCTCCCAGGGTGATGCCGTTGCCTCGGAACTGGCGCGGCATCTCGACTGGCACCTCTTCGACAAGGAGATCGTGGATTCTATCGCGCAGGACAGCCACGTGCGACAGAATCTCGTGCACGAACTGGACGAGCGTTCGCAGAGCTTGATCCACGACACCGTCCAGCGACTGCTTTTCATGGCGCAGGGGATATCCTTCGGCAACGAGGAGTATCACGAGGCCCTGCTCAGGACGCTCGCCTATCTTGCGACGCGCGGCAGAGCCGTCATCGTGGGGCGCGGAAGCGCCTTTGCCCTGCAGGGAGAACCGGGCTTCCACGTTCGTGTCATCGCATCCCCTGATGTCCGCGCCGCCTTCCTTGCGCGGTCCTGGCTTCTTTCGCCCGCAGAAGCGCGCAGGCGCATGCAGCTCATCGATGGCCAACGCCGCAGCTTCATCCACCATCATTATCGCCAGAATCTCGACGACCCGCATTTTTACGACCTGATATGCAACACGGATCGGATGTCGGTCGAGCAGATCGTACACGCGATCATGGGCATGATGGCTGCACCGAAAGCAGACCGATACGCCACGGCAGCGGCTGGCGCCGAAAGCGCGACGAGAAAAGCGACCGACGCGCCCCGATTCGAAGCGCCTCGCGTCGCCGGCTAAGGGCTCGCGCAAAAATGTAAACTTATTTCTGCGCGAACCCCAAGCATTTCCTTATCTGATCTGCGTCGTTTCCCCCAAATCCAGAGCAGCACCCCTTAGCCTTTTCTCGCAGATTGGATCGCATGACCGAACGGCATTAGGGATTTACAAGACTCAAAGCACTCAAGGAATCTCCAAGAGTCGTCGGCTTCCGCAGCCCTTTTCTGTTCTGTTGCATGCCGGTCGAAGGGAGTAGTACACTACCGGCGCTTGCTGCCGATACGGGAAATGCAGGCATTCCCTGACTTTTTTGCCGGGAGGCATTATGGAGACACTCTGGTCCCAGCGCTACGCACTGCGAACACGACGCATGCAGAGCTCAATCGTCCGCGAATTGTTGAAGCTGATCGAAAAGCCCGACCTGATATCGTTCGCTGGTGGATTGCCCGCGCCGGAGGTGTTCCCCATCGAGGAGTTTCGAGAAGCCGCGGAGCGCGTTCTCAGCGAGTCCGGTCCCCAATCGCTGCAGTACAGCACGACCGAAGGGTGTCCAAGGCTGCGCGAGATGATTGCCAGGCACACAGCCCGTTACGGCATCGTTGTCAAACCGGAAAACATCCTGATTACCAGTGGATCCCAGCAAGCGCTCGACCTGATTGGAAAAGTGTTCCTGAATTCGGGGGATCGGATCGCCTTGGAACGACCCACCTACCTGGGTGCGCTCCAGGCCTGGAATGCCTATCAGGCCCAGTTTCTTGGCATAGGCATGGACGACGAGGGAATGCGGACGGATGATCTTGAATCGGTGCTGCGCGGCGGTCCGAAATTCCTGTACGCCCTGCCCAACTTTCAGAACCCTACCGGCGTGACTTTGTCGCTCAAGCGCCGCGAAATCATCATCGACATGGCGGACCATTTCGGCGTGCCGATTATCGAGGATGATCCGTACGGCCAGCTCCGATATGAAGGCGAACATCTTCCCTCACTTGCCGTGATGGATGCGCGCGCCCGGGGTGACAAGCCGTTCAGCGGAAACGTGATTTACCTCAGCACGTTTTCCAAAACTCTGGCGCCGGGCCTTCGGCTTGCATGGATCGTCGCACCTGTTGAAGTCATTCAGAAGCTGGTCCAGGCGAAGCAGGGGACTGATTTGCACACAGGGACATTCGTTCAAATGGTTGCATTTGAGCTCGCGCGCGGAGGGTTCCTGGATAAGCATGTGCTGCACATCCGTTCCGTGTACGGCGTGCGGCGGGAAGCCATCCTGGCCGCGCTGGCGAAACACATGCCGGAAGGCGTGCGCTGGACCCGTCCCCAGGGAGGCCTGTTCATCTGGGCGATCCTTCCGGAGCTTATGGACGCCACGGCACTTCTGCGCGAGGCGATCGAAGAGAAGGTGGCGTTTGTTCCTGGCACCGCGTTTTACGATGATGGCTCCGGCAAAAACACCATGCGTCTGAACTTTTCAAACGCGACGCCTGAAAAGATCGAGGAAGGCATCGCGCGTCTGGGAGCCGTGATCCAGCGCGCCCTTGCCCGACAGCGGGAACCGGTTCTGCAAAAAGTCTGAGATAACAGCACCTCCACATCCAACTCGTTTGATACGCTTTTGATTAAACGGCGCTGCGCGTCCTGACGATAGAGCATGAGAAAACAACGTGCGAAATCCGAATGGACACGCGGTTGCCGGCTGCGCGTTGTGCGGAGAGCCTCGTCCTGGCAGCCGCAGGTGTTCGGGCTCGGAAGATATTATGCAATGTTTCTGTCATGCTGAGCAGTGGATGACGATCTTCCTGTCTTCAGATGGATGCATTACCTCCCTCTCCAACAACGTGGAACAGATCATTGGGTATTCCCCACACGAACTGGTCGGCCACCCTATTGTCTCCATATTGGCGGATGAGTCAGTCTTCGAGGTTGCCCAAACAATGGAAACGGCGCGCGCGGAGGGCGTCTGGGAAGGAGATATCGTGCATCGCGAGCGCAGCGGCAAGTCGCTGTCGGCGCATGCGTGGTTGACGCAGCTCAATGGCCGTGAAAACCGCTGTGCGGGATTCCTGTTGCTTTCGGCCTTCAAGCCTTCATTGCCGGGTTATGCAGCCGAACCGCGACTGCTCGAAGTGGCGGCATACCTGCGCAAGACGGCGCACGAGTTGAACAATCCGCTGGCCGTTATGATGGGGTTTGCCCAACTCGTCCTGCTGGATCCGCAATGCGAGGGAAGGATGCGCGCCGACCTGGACCGCATCTTCGCAGAGACGAAGCAGGTCAGCCAAATCGTGGAAAAACTGCACACGTACGCCGTCTCCTTGCAGCGGGCGCAGTTGGCGCCGGAATGCATCAGCAAGTGACGGGGATTCGGCGTTGCCGGTTTTATTTCGGGGTAACTGTTTAAGCCCGAGCCAGATTCGAGATTCGAAATTGGAGATTCGGGATCTCAATCTCGAATCTCGAATTTCGAATGCGGGTAGGCAGCGCGGATTCCACAGAAGAATCAGTGGAATCTGTGAAATCCGTGGCTGCTTTTGGCGGACCCGTTTCCGATCAAGTCTCTGGTGCCGAAGTTAACGATAGCTTCCGACGATCTGATCGATGGCCTGTTGATTCACGCGAATCTTCTTGGCCTTTTGCAGACTTTCGATGGCGCGATTGAGGAATTCCTCGAAATAAGCTTCCCTGGCCGCGCCAAGCGCCTGATCCCGCAGTGCCGACTTCTGTTTCTGATATTCGGCTTCGTTGAATGGGCTCTTGGTTTTGACCTGCAGCACCGCGATCTGCTTGCCGCCGCCGATGGCGATGGGGTCGCTGATGCCATCGATCGGCAGGTTGAAGGCTGCGGCTGTGAAATCAGGAGCCGAGCCAATTTCCGGCGCCGGCGCTGCGTCCCGCTTGAACGAGGCACTGGTCTTCACCGCCAGTCCCTGTTTTTGTGCCGCCTTTGTCAGATCGCTTTGTTTTTTGGCCTCTTCGGACAGTTTCTTCGCATCTGCCTGGAGCAATTCGGTTGCTTTCTGATCCAAGTAGTCCTTCTTTACCGCTTCCTGGACATCCTTAAATTCGGCGGGCCTAGGAGGATTGACCTGGAGCAGTTTAGGCAGGGCGAAGCCCGCAGGCACCTGGACCGCCTTGCCTATGGAATTGATTTCCTTCAAGGTGAATATCTCGTCGAGGAATTCCTGCGAGACTCCATTGGCAAATGCATCGGCGCTCTGGTTAAGAAAACCCGTCTCTTTCATCTGTGTCGGAATGCTCATCCCTTTGGCGATCGCCGCCAGGTCACTCTGCTTTGCCGCCAGATTCTGGGCTTCTTCCGCCTTCTGCTTCACGATTTCTGTGGCCCTTTCGACCTGGATATCATGCATTACGGATGGACGGCTTGTCTCCAAGGTCGGGATCTCGTGGCGGGTCATCTTGATGATTTCGTACCCTCGCTCGGTTTGCACCAGATCTGAGATTTCGCCGGGCTTCAGCGCAAAAGCAACGTCATCGAAGGCCTTCCCTTCCTGTCCTTTGGGAATCAGGCCGAGGCTGCCCCCTTGCGGAGCCGTAACCTCATCCTGCGAGTTCTTTTTCGCCAGATCCGCAAAGTTATCGCCTGCCTTCGCGCGCTTCAGGATTGCTTCCGCTTTGGTCTTCACCTCCGCATCCTTGGAAGGATCATCGATCTTGAAGAGGATTCTACTTGCCTCCACCTTCTCCGGATGATCGGACTGATTCCAGCTGTCATTGATCTCCTGATCGGTGACCTTGATGGTCGAGGCTATATCGGCGATAGGGAGCAACAGATACTGGACCCGCCGCTCTTCTTTGATGTGATACTTGTCTTTGTTGGCATCAAAATAGGAGCGCAGCTCCGCTTCCGTCGGAGTCATCCGTTTCTTGGCCGCTTCCTTATCGAAGAGGACGTACTGTACCTGCGCCTCCTGGTTCTGACGCCCAAAGTTCTCGCGCAGGTGCGATTCGGGGATGCTGATGGAATCCGTGAGCAGATTCATGAGCTTCCGCGCGAGCAGCATGTACCGCTCTTCTTCCTCGAATTGTGCGAGTTCGATGCGGTTTGCGGCCAGCACTTGCTTGTAGGCTTCCACACCGATGAATCCGTTTTGGTTGCGAAGGTTGGGATTCGCTTCGATGGCCTGGCGCACTTCGTCAGGAGTTACGTCAAGACCGAACTGCTTGGCCTCATAGCTCACCACCCGCTCCTGAACCAGAGATTGCAGTACTTGCCGGTCTACTCCGAGGCGTTTCAGCGTTTCGGCATCGATCTTATTTCTGCCGCTGTTGGTGTAATTATTCACCATTCGCTGATATGCATCTGCGAATTCCTTCACTGGAATGGTATCTCCGGCCACTGAAGCGGCATAACTGTCGAATGCCTGCGTTCCAAGGTCTGATCTTGGAACGAAGAGCACCAACATGCCCAAGCCGAGACTGATGATGACGAGCCATAATACGAGCTTCAGCCGCTGTTTGCGGCGCATGATGTCCAGCATGCTAGGTTTTGGCCTCCAATCGGATTGGCAAAAACATACACTATACCACAGTCTTTCCGCATCAGGTGCCGGATTTTCACGATTCAGCCACGGCAACCGACGACAAGATCCGGAATGCCGGCAGAGCTGAAGCAGTTGCTGTTTTGACCCCGAAGAGGTCCAGCAGTTACAGCCCGGGGCTGTCCTGCCTGGCTCTTTCAGGGTCGCACCTTGATTCCTTATTCAATCGGTACACGGGACAACCACTTTTTTTAGCCATTCCTTTCCGAATCTGCCAAGATTCTCCCGGCGAAAAAGAGTGGCCGTCTCCAATTTTGCCGCTAGTCGTGCGACTTTGCCTGGGGTGTGATCCCGAAGGGGGACTTCCCCGACCAAGCAGGGCTTAATTAAGGATTGAGAAAATTGTGAGTTACGGCATTTTTTCTTGGACCGCGTTTGGATATAATATGTGGTTCATGGTGGATTGGTCATCAGGGTCGACTCAGCGGCGCGGCTTCTGACGGGTCAGCACGGTCTTAATTGTCAGCTATATTGAAGTTTGCTGTTTCAGCCGAAATCAACCAGAGGCCTGTTGTATTTTTGTCGGGTGCTGT
>Ga0187885_10001865_pt1 | contig 22001 bp, 22 predicted proteins | sample June2016WEW_20_1_3_FD_132970 | JGI IMG/M metagenome (GOLD analysis project Ga0187885, IMG submission 132970) | Peatland microbial communities from SPRUCE experiment site at the Marcell Experimental Forest, Minnesota, USA - June2016WEW_20_100 | ecosystem: Environmental > Terrestrial > Soil >... | reverse complement strand
GTGAACGCGTCGAGCAGGGCCTGCGTCGGATGCTCGTGGGCGCCATCGCCGGCATTGATGACGCTTGCCTTCAGGTGCTTGGCCAGGAAATGCGGCGCGCCGGCTGCCGAGTGGCGGATAACGATTATGTCCGCGTGGAGCGCTTCAAGATTCAATGCCGTGTCCTTGAGCGTCTCGCCCTTGGTTAGACTCGATGCGCTGGCGCTGATGTTGATCACGTCCGCCGAGAGGCGTTTCGCGGCCAGTTCGAAGCTGGTGCGCGTCCGTGTGGACGGTTCGATGAACAGATTGACCAGTGTCTTGCCGCGCAGCGACGGCACTTTTTTGATTGTCCGCTTGCCGACCTGCTTGAATGCCGTCGCGGTGTCGAGCACAAAGGTGATTTCCTCGGGTGTGAGTTCCTGTATGCCCAACAAATCCTTCCGTGTCCATGTCGCGCTCATTGCAGGATCACCTCATCTTTGCCGTCCACTTCGCCAAGGAAAACTTTCACTTGTTGGTCGAACGCTGTCGGCGCATTTTTCCCGACGAAATCCGCGCGGATCGGCAGCTCCCGGTGGCCACGGTCCACCAGCACGGCTAACTGGATGCACTGGGGCCGACCGAAATCGTTAAGCTCGTCCATCGCCGCACGGATTGTACGCCCCTTGAACAGCACGTCGTCCACAAGCAGGATCGTTTTGTCGGTCACATCGAACGTGATGTGCGACGCGCCGACAGCGGGTGGCGCATCGCGAAGATCCAGATCATCGCGGTGCATAGAGATATCGAGTTCGCCGACCGGGATCGTGCGACCACAGATTTCGCCGGCCTTTGCCGCCAGCCGGCGCGCGAGCGGGACACCGTGCGTGCGAATCCCGATAAACGCGAGTGCGTCTATTTGTGGGTTGTTCTCCACAATTTCATGCGCCATCCGCGTTACTGCACGGTCAATCGCAGCCGCATCGAGAAGAATAGTGGTTTTCATGGCACAAAAATGCCGCCCACCCACGCGGGGTGTGCGGCTTTGCTCAGTTTTAGACTATCGTTCATTTGGCTCCTTGCTGGCCTCACGGGGTCAGCTTAAAGGGGCGGTTTTCTCAAACGCCACTTACGATACAACCTGCGGTTTCTGTCGATCCTTTCGCCAATTGGCTCGGTGCTTCAGAATCCAATCGAGCAACGCGCGGTCGAAACCGATGTCGTAGCCCGCCTTCTCGCTTTCCAGCCATTTGTGACGCAAAATCTCCTCACGCTCGGCAAGGAACTCGCGGTACAAAGCCGAGTTCATCATCGCGCCGTTCACACTAGCCCCGCCTTTGGCGGGGCCAGCTTGCACGTCCTGTTTCTCTCTCACAATCACAACCCCTTCGTCTTACCCGCCAGCAGGCTGATCGCTTTGACTATGTCAACAATAGCAACTGTAGTGCCAAAATGCAACTGCCAAGTGCCAGGGAAATGTGAACTGGTGGGTACATCTTGACCCACGCCAATACTTCCTCCGCTGCCTCAACGGGGGTCGCGATCTACTTATCCATCCCTGATAACTTGCGGACGCGCCACCCTGCCGATAGAATGCCGCCGTGACCGAGTTGGAACAGAGGCTGAATGCCGTGAGGGCGCGCTTGGTGGCCGCTGCCCAACGTGCGCACCGCAATCCCGAGGGAGTGACCATCGTCGCCGTAACAAAAGCGGTTCCACCCGAAGGGGTCGAAGATGCGCTGGCTACCGGATTGACCGTATTCGGAGAGAACAAGGTGCAGGAAGCCAAGGCGAAGATCCCGCTTGTATCGAGCCGCGCCTGCTGGCACATGATTGGTCATCTGCAGACCAACAAGGCGCGGGACGCCGTCGCACTGTTCGAGTTGATTCATTCTGTAGATAGCGCGAAGCTGGCTGGTGAATTGGACAAGTGGGCCGGGCGCGACGGCAAGACGCAACCGATCCTGCTTGAGGTCAACGTATCAGGTGAGGCGAGCAAGTCAGGGCTGAAACCTGAAGACTTGGCCGCGACACTGGAACAGATCAAGGCATTGCACCGAATCGAGATTCGAGGCTTGATGACAATGGTGCCATTCGCGAAGGACACTGAAAAGGCGCGCCCGCATTTCCGTCGGCTGCGCGAACTGCGAGACGAAATGGAAAACAGATTTGGTGTGCGGTTGCCGGAGCTTTCGATGGGGATGAGCCACGATTTTGAAATCGCAGTGGAAGAAGGGGCTACGATGGTGCGAATTGGCAAGGCAATCTTCGGAGAACGGAGGACACATGATGTTGAACAATAAGACAATTGCTTTCATTGGTGCCGGCAACATGGCTGAGGCGTTAATTCGCGGCCTGCTTGCTGCGAAGACGGTAACCCCCGGGAAAGTTATCGTAACGGACATCCTAAAAGAACGAATCTCGCACTTCGCGGCGGAATTCAATATTCGAACGACTTCCGACAATGCCACTGCTGTTGCCGACGCAAACGTGGTGGTGCTCGCCGTTAAGCCTCAGCAGATGAGCGTTGTACTGGCAGCACTGAAGCCCAAGATTAATGAACGCCAACTCTTCATTAGCATTGCCGCGGGCGTGACCACTGCGCGTATCGAACGCGAACTTGCTACGAACAATTCAGGGATGGGCAGTAAAGCGCGTGTCGTGCGTGTGATGCCTAATGCGCCGGCGCTGGTTAGAGCTGGCACCGCCGCCTTGTGTAAAGGCGCGCACGCGTCCGACGAGGATCTGGCGGTCGCCGAGGCGGTTTTCAGCGCTGTCGGCGTCACAGTGCGAGTGGAAGAGAAGTTTATGGACGCCGTCACAGCACTCAGCGGCAGTGGCCCGGCATATGTGTTCTACGTTACGGAGGCGATGGCAAAGGCGGGAGTCGAAGCCGGCCTGGACGAAGCAGTGGCGAAGAGACTTGCGCGGCAAACGGTATACGGCGCGGCGAAATTGCTCGTCGAGTGCAACGAGGAGGTGGAGGTGTTGCGACGAAAAGTGACCTCGCCGGGCGGAACAACTGAAGCGGCGTTAAAAGTGATGAGCGAGCGAAAGCTCGCTGAAATCTTCGTTGCGGCAGTCCAGGCCGCCGCGCGTCGCAGCAAGGAACTATCGGGCGGTGGATAAGCGGAAAAGACAGTTGAAATTTCAGTTTACGTCAGTAGTGTTACGGCACTGTTGTGCGCCAGGGTAGCTCAGTGGTAGAGCAGGGGACTCATAAGCCCTTGGTCGGGAGTTCAACTCTCCCCCCTGGCACCAATTTCAGCAGGTACTCGCGAAGCCGTTTTTAGTAGACGCAACGACAATACTTTTGGCAGAGTCACCCATACGTGACTTCAATCCCTGCGGATATTAACAAAACGATCAGCCCTTCCGACCTTCCTCGCCCGGAAGTTGCGCAGCAAGTGCAGGCTTTGAATCGATTTGGTCGCCAGCTTTGGTGGAAGCGCGTACCTTACGCCGTAAATGGCGCGCTGCGGATGCGGTTTCGCCACATTCGCTGGCATAAAAGCTGGGAATACGCGCGTGGTCTGGCATACGGCAACTTTCAGCCGGGGATGCGCGTCCTCGATTTTGGCGGCGGCGCGACCATCCCTCTCTTTTATCTAACGCGTAATGGGTGCGAAGTGTTGAGTCTCGATATCAACCAGGAACTTACCGACCATACCAACGCTGTTGCTAAGCAGATGGGATGGAAGCTGAAAGGCTCCACGTTCGATCTCACTACTCGTGAAGCGCCGACAGAGTGGGGACAATTCGACCGCGTAATTTCCTTTTGTGTCATTGAACACATTCCGAAGCAATTGCAGCAGCGAGCGCTTCAACGATTAGCGGGCTTGCTAAAACCCGGCGGACTTTTTGAGCTGACGTTTGATTTCGGAGAAAACGCCCCCGTCGAGGGCGCCATCCGCTCGGTCGCGGAAGTAGGTGAGATGATTGCGGCGACCGGCCTGTCCCCGCTCGGCGACGGGCGATTCCATGATACCGGTGAACGCTTCACACTCGACAAACGCCATGCCGACTGCCAATTCACCTTTGGTTCATTGTTTCTGGTGAAGCAGTAATTCTGCACGACGGATATGCTGATTTTCAGCACACAAGAATCGTGTATTTAATGAATGCGCAGTGTTTCGAGTTGCCACGTCGTAGTCGCACCTGATAGTTTTTGCATATAGAATGTGAATACCCCCCCAAAACCTGATAATTACCTAGCCAAAGAGGCGTGGCAGACGCCCGACCGTGCGGCGGCGTATCGCGCGGCACGCGCACCGGCGCAATACACCCGCTATCACCGTGAGGACGCGATCACCGTTCGCTGGTTGAAGGAGTTGCCGCGCGGTGCCATGGTGCTCGACTGTCCCTGTGGCACTGGGCGGTTATTGCCTGTGTTTACGGAGCTTGGGTTGCGGTATGTGGGTGCGGATTTTTCGCGGTCAATGATTCAACAGGCGCAAAAGGTAGCCGGTAAGGCGGCGGCGCTGGGATTTGTGAACGCGGACGCGGAACAAATGCCGTTCGGCAACGATGTCGTGGATAGCGTTGTGTTGTGGAGATTTTTCCATCACCTGCCAAATGCGCGGACGCGAGAGGCAATTTTACGCGAGGCAGCTCGAGTGACGCGGCGGCAGGTGCTGATATCGTTTTATCACGCACTGAGCTTCACCGCTGCGCGACGTTCCGTGGAAAAGTTTTTTGGACGCAAAGGTTATGGCCAGGCTGTCACACATTGGCAGTTGAAGGCCGAGGCGGAGCGCTGTGGGCTGCGTGTGATCGAGTTTCAGAGCTACCGGAAGTACATCTCGATCAACTGGTTTGTCCACCTGCAGAAGGTGGGCTGAGGATGGGTGATTCCCCATAGCGCGGCGTGTGACGTCGAATCCGGGCAACGCGCGTCCAGATTGTGCGAATCAGTTTCTTATCGTCCGTCTTCAATCGGCTCACCCCAGAATATCTTTGATAGAAGCGAAGCATGTCGGTACGCGATATCCCTGCGCGTTCCGCAGAGAAGGCGAGAGCGCCGATGTCTTTGACGATCCAGCGGTGACGGAATTGCGCGGGACCCATGACACGCTGGAGATCAATCAAAAAGAGGTTGAGATCGCCGTCGCGTTCGACCACGAACACGTGCGAGAGGTAATAATCTTTGTGGATGAAACCGGCGGCGTGAAACTGTCGGGCCAACGACGCGAGGGCGGCAATCAAAGCGCGGCGACAGGAACGATTATGAGTCCGCCAAAACACATCCGCGGCTTGTCCACCGCCAATGTCTGCGGTCATCACGAAGCTGCGCGTGACAATGCCGAAACCCTTGCTTTGGCCGACGGCAATGGGCGTGGGGGTATTGAAGCCGTGCGCACGAAGCGCGTGTATCATCCGCCATTCCTGCATCGCTTCATCTTGACCGCCCGGCCTGTGCAATATCCGCAGAAAGATTCGCCGCGGCGTTAGGTACTCTGGCTTATACCGCTTGAGATAGGCCAACACCGAAGGTTTTCCCGGAGTTTTTAGCTCGATCCGCATTGTGGACCGACCCGGCACCGAGCGCATCAGCTTGCCCAAAGTGTGAGACATGATTTTGCGAAACGTGTCCAGATCGCTATCCTGAAGCAACGGAAGGAACTCGCGGACAACCCATATCTTCCCATGGTCGAGGCTGACAGAATCTGAGCCGGTCATCATGACGTAGTTTGCAGGATACCATGCGCCCCGATTGGGTCAACCGTCAGAGTTACGTGCCTGCCCCATGCTAAGGTCAGGTCAGCGGACCAAGGTGTAGTGTTTCTTGCCCAGCTCCCAACCAAACCAGTCCTCCAGTTTCAACATCAGACGATGTTTTTTCTCTCGTTGGGTTAACCGGTGGTTTGGATTGGGCAAAAACAGCCCGTCCGCAGACGGAAGCCAATCGCGAACGACCTTTGGGTGTGTTCCCGTGAAAGCCCGCAATGTCCGCGGATCAATCTCCAGGTAATCGACAGACCTTGCTTTATTGGTCCAGAATTTCGCGACGCTGCTGCTTTTCTGATTCATCTGCTCATTTCCGCGAATCCAGCCATAATGGTATATCCGCACGCCAGTGTGAGCTGCGCGCGGGTAACGCGATTTTTTGTGGCCCACGACGACGTTGAAAAACAACCCTTCGGATGCCCAAGCCGGAATCGTGTTGCGGATGATGCGCACCTCGCTGCGATACCAGCGTGGTGACCACGCGTACGTGTTCCGGTTGCCATAAAAATGCAGGTAATCGAATGCCAGTGCCTCGACGCGTTCGTCAGACAAATGTTTTTCCATCGCGGCACGGATTTTCGGCAGATCATTTTCGTGAACCACCTCGTCAGCTTCGAGATAAAAGGCCCAATCACCGGTGCAGTTGAACAGTGCGATGGATTTTTGCTGCCCGTAAATAAAGCCATTGATACTGTAATCGGGCCGGATGTTTTCGTTCCATTGGGTTGGAATGATGCGGATTTTGGGATCACCGATTTCGCGCAGTTGTCTTTCCGTGTCGTCGTCGCACGGGCCAAGCGCGACAATGAACTCGTCGACGATGGGTAGAATTGAACGGATGGATTCGACAAACGGGTATCCGAACTTCTGACCGTTTCTTAGAAACGTAAAACCGCTGACTCTCATGTTACATCTCCCCGTTTACCTGTTGGCATCCTGCGTCCCAATAAATGCCACTATGCCTGGATGTTACCATCTTCCACAAGTTAGCAGATGGAAATCAAGCCAAGTATGACTGCGAATCTGCTTTGCGAATTCGCATCACTCTGTGACGGAGTTCTTATACCGGATCTTGCAGATCTGTCTGTAAACTAACCTATTATACCACCGGCCTAGGACATACTTCCACTGAATCCCGTTCGTGTAAGTTTCGTAAGAAACAACTTCGCTCGAAGGGCTCAACCCCACCTTCTCGCAAAGTCTAGGGAAAACCTCATTGACTGCAAATGCGTATAATTCCATGTCCAGTTTATTATATTCCCTGACCATTTCCATCATTCTGTCGTCGCTCTGCAAGGATTGCCTGATCGTATTGTCGTCCGCGACTCTTCTTCTTGTGTAGTGCATGTTCAATTTGTAAGGGCAAAGTCGCTCCAAAACATGAAGAGATAGGTCAAACTTTTCAGTTAGTCCGACAAAATTGCATTTTTCAAGAATGCGCTTCGCTTTATCGAGGTTCCTTTCTCCCGCGATTAATTTTACCTCCGAGTTTTCCAAATCTTTGCATTCACGCAAACACTCTTCAAAACTCCTTCTGTTTGTGCCTTTGACAACGCTCTCTTGGTATTTGGAAATCACTCGTGAAACAGGCTCTCTTAAAAACGTGATGTAAAAAGGGTCAGTCACTGACAATTGAAAAGGATCAATTAGATTATGACCCGCGATGCTTTGTAGCCGAGGAAATACTTTCTGTGCAAAATCAAGGTCGGCTTGGCTGAACACACTCTTTTTCGTGTGAGTGGCATGGCAGTGAGAAACACCGAAGGTGTTCTCAAGAATGCAGCGGAAGGAAGTCCCGGCGGTTTTGGGTATGTGCAAAAAAATAATCACAGCATCACTCAAGGTTTAGGGATGGAACTGACAGAAACTCGCTTTTGCGAATGGAGTTAATAGAGGGGACCACGAACTGGTCCGAAGCATCTCTTTTCGCGATCGTAAAGCCACGTTCATCCCCAATTTTGCCGCCGCAATTACTACTAGATGGGGCAATACCAACCAAGAACAATTTTGGTGTCGGCACAAAACATCTTGTACGAGGTCTGTTTGGCGAGTGGACAGTGAAAGCGCACGGCCATTGACGATTCCTGCGTCGTTCCGTAAGATATATGTTCCATAAAGGAATCGTATTCGTTTGACGACAGACAACAAGCAACCGTCCCAGCCTCCTCCAATGGACCGCAAACTGTTCGTCATTGCGCGGCGATGTGGTCGCCTTGCCAATCGTCTCGTTTTATTCTCCAATATCATTGCCTTCGCAGAAGAACAGGGACATCACGTAATCAATTTCACTTTTCATTCCTACGCCGGACTCTTCGAGGCGACGCGGCGGGACATCTACTGTCAATACCCCGTCGCAAAAAGCAAAAGCTGGTTGGATGTCGTTCCGGGGGTTGCCGACATGGTCCGCAATACACGTGTGTTCTACCACGCCGTACGCGCTGCCAGCTTGCTGAACGAGCGTTGCCCGGTTTTGGGGAGGTCGGTGGTAACGTTACGGGAGATCCCGGGGAAAGACATCACCTTCATGGATGGCCCGGAAATCCAGGCGGAAATCTGCGACGCGCGGATCGTTTTTGTGTACGGTTGGCTCTTCCGTGCGCCCGACTGCGTGCAACGACACGCGGAGAAAATCAGGGCCTATTTTAAGCCAATCGAAGAGTATGAACGGCGCAGTCGTCAAGCGGTGGAACGCCTGCGGCAGGACACGGACATCGTCGTCGGCGTTCATATCCGCCAAGGGGACTATCGCATATGGAGGGGTGGCAAATGCTTTTTTCCAATTCAGCAATACGCAACTTGGATGCACGCACTGGCGGAGCAGTTCCCGTCCCGCAAAGTATCTTTTCTCGTATGCAGTGACGAACCCAGGCATGAACGGGAGTTTAAGCAACTGTCTGTTGGATTCGGTGCGGGGTCTCCGGTGGGAGACCTCTACGCTTTGGCCAAGTGCGACTACATATTTGGACCCACAGGCACCTTTTCGCAGTGGGCGTCCTTCTATGGGAATAGGCCATTGCTTCAATTTGACGACAGTAACAGCCGAATCGAACTCGAAAAATTCCGCGTTGCCCATTTGTGAGATGCCGTCCTGCTGTTACACTTGGACAGCAATCGCCCCGCAGTTCTATCTCAATGCGATGCGACGGCTGTCAACAACCACCCAAATTGTCGGAAGTGAATTGATCCCCATCTCTCAAACGTCCAGTCTGAGCGGCTATTCCGTTGTCTTTCCCGCGCCGGCAGTTTATCATTATTGTGTGGGTGAAGGGTGTGATTTGGTGATCGGGAAACGATGAAGCGCGTGCGCAGCCAAAGAATTGGGATTCTCGGTGGGACGTTTAACCCAATTCATATTGGGCACCTGTTGATCGCGCAGGATGCAATGGAACAGGCACAGTTGGACCGTGTTGTTTTCATCCCTGACGCTCACCCACCCCACAAGAGTGTCGCCGGTTTGGTGTCATCCCGGCGCCGTCTTCACATGGTCAAACTCGCCATCCGAGGCGATCATCGGTTTGTGGTGGACGACATCGAGATCCGGCGCGGCGGAAAATCGTACGCGGTGGACACGGTGACGGAGTTGAAACACCGCTGGCCTCACGCAGAACTGTTCTTCATCATTGGGACCGACAGCCTGCAGGAACTGCATTTGTGGCGCGATATCGAGCGACTGGCCGCCCAATGCACCTTCCTGGTGTTGGCGCGGCCGGGATGTGCATGGAACCGCCCGCGACTGCGTCGGTCGATCCACTGGCAGTTGGTGCGCGGACACCCCTACGACATTGCGTCGCGGGATATCCGCGCCCGGATCGCGCGCAGACAATCCATTCGCTATCTTGTGCCGGATGCGGTACTGAACTATATCGAACGGAAAAAATTATATCGGTGAAAAAGATAACCAAGAAAAAAGCACGGAAACCCGTAGTCGTATCCTACTCGCAAACTCTCGCCAAACTCTGCCGCGACATTGCGCTCGACAAGAAAGCGGAGGATCCTTTGATCCTCGATGTTAGCGCCATCTCATCGGTGGCCGATTGTTTTGTCATTTGCACCGGCATGTCCGAGCCGCATCTGAAGGCCATTGCGACGGAAGTGGAACAGCGTTTGCGTGAGCGCGGTTACCGGATGCGCCGTCAAGACGGTTACCCGGCGAGCCGCTGGCTGGTACTGGACTACGGGAGCGTGCTGGTCCACATCTTTCACCCGGAGATGCGCCAACGTTACGCGCTGGAACAGCTCTGGGGTGACGGCCGCCGCGTGAAGTAACTACACAAGCCTCTTCTGAAGCATGATGAGGTCAACGCGAGAATCCACCAACCACGACTTATTTTGGTGTATCCGGTTTCTTTGTTGGAATAGGCGGAGCGAATTCCTTGTCGAATACGAAAAGCACAACCCCGGCTCGAATACGATCAAACACTTTCAGTTCGTGGGGTTCCACCAACCGCTGATCATTGACCCAAGTGCCATTGGTAGAATTCATGTCCTCAACGAAAAAAGAGTCACCGCGCGGGGTGACGACAAAGTGACGGCGCGAAACACCCTCTTCCTCGATATGCACATCCGCATCTTCTCCGCGACCGACGACCGTCGGCTTGTCAGTCACCACAAAACGAACGCGTGTGCCGTCCGTCTTCTTCCACACAAGAGTGCCTCTAGTATACATCTCCCGACCTGCCCCTTTCTACCCGACGAACTGCTACGCCCTAAGGCATGCCGATTCAAGCAAATAAAAACATACAAATTCTGCGCGGCAAAGCTCACCACAAACCGAGGAGTTTCTTGCCCGTCTCGCTAATCATGCTTTGGTTCCAAGGCGGATCCCAGACGATCTGCACGTCTGCTTCTCCGACGCCTGCCACATTCAGCAGCGCGTTGCGCGCTTGATCGGCGATGACCGGCCCCATGCCGCATCCCATTGCCGTCAACGTCATTTTTACCTCGACCCGACTTTGCCCCGAAGGCAGCGGCAGCAGCCGCACGTCGTACACCAGCCCGAGGTCCACGATGTTGACAGGTATCTCCGGGTCATAACATGCCTTGAGCGCCTCCCAAACAGCCTTCTCGTCCGCCGGGTTGAATGAATTTCCCTTTGCGGCGGGTGTGATGGCCGGCGCTGCCGTGACCACTGGCTTGCCATTCTTGAGCAGCGCATTGAGGTCTTTTCCGGCAAGTTGGGCCATGATGCCCCGCGCGAAAATCTCCAAGGTGACGTGGCCGCCTAGCATCTGAGTCACCGTTGCCGTCGTGCCGCTTGAAATCGTGACGCGATTGCCGGACGGAATCTGTGTGACCTCGCAATCGCGCGCAAAAGTCACTTGGTCATGCGGTTGCAGTGGAATGTCGTCGCTCATGATCTCGTTATCCTTCGTAGTCACATCTGTTCGATGACAGCGATGCCGAGCAGATTCAGCCCGCGCTGCATGACGTCGGCCGTCAGACGGCAGAGCGACAATCGCGAGGAGCGCAACGGCTCCGCCGATTGCAGGACCGGACAATTATCGTAGAACACGCTAAACTTCCCGGCCAATTCGTACAAGTAGCCTGTCAGCCAGTTCGGTTTGTCGTCGTCGGCTACGGCCTGTAATATTTCGCCAAAGCGCAATAAATGTTTGGCTAGATCGAGTTCTGCAGGGTGCGTGAGGGTGATGTTTATGGAACGCGACTCGGTTGGGCGTGATCCCCCAATGGCGCTCTTACGAAAAATGCTACGGATGCGAACATAGGCGTATTGCATGTACGGCGCGGTATTACCGGTCATCGCCAGCATTTTCGGCCAACTAAAGACATAGTCTGTCGTCCGGTTCTGTGACAAATCGGTGTACTTTACCGCGCCGATGCCGACGGCGCGCGCGATATCCTTGCGCGTCTCCAGCGGCAACTCGGGGCTTTTTTCGGTGACGATCGCAAGTGCGCGTTCCTCAGCCTCATCGAGTAACGCGGCTAACTTGACGGGAGTACCATCACGCGTCTTCAGCGGCTTGCCGTCCTCACCGAGAATCGAGCCGAACCAAACGTGCGCCAATCTCGGCATTGTCGGCTGCCATTTCGCCGCCGCCTTGAAAACCTGCTGAAAGTGCAGCTTCTGACGCGCGTCCGTGACATAAATGATCTCATCCGGATGCCACTGCTCGATGCGATACTTGAGCGTCGCCATGTCCGTGGCCCCATAACCGTAGCCACCATCGCTCTTACGCACCATCAGTGGTGATGTTTTCTTAAGCTCAAGATCGTCCTTGAAGAAAATGCAGAGCGCGCCCTCGCTCTCGCAGGCAATGCCGCGCTGCTGCAGATCGGCAACAACATCGGGGAGCAGCGGATTGTAGAAACTCTCCCCGAACGTGTGGTCGAACGACACGTCGAGGCGTTGGTACGCCGCGTCAAAAACATGGCGTGACAAGTCGATAATTTTCTGCCAGATAGCGCGGTTCTCGCTGTCGCCGCGCTGGAGCTTGACCAACTCAGCTTTCGCCTCTTCGCGCACCGCCGCGTCGCGTTCCGACTGCTCGTTCACGAGCTTGTACAACCGTTCCAGTTCTGTGATCGGGTCGGCGGCTAGCGCTGCTTCATCCCGATACTTTTTCCAGCCGACGATCAGCATTCCGAACTGCGTGCCCCAATCGCCGATGTGATTGTCGGTAATGACATGATGACCAAGAAAACGACGGACCCGGGCCAGGCAATCGCCGATGATGGTTGATCGGATATGGCCGACATGCAGCGGTTTGGCCACGTTTGGCGAACTGAAATCGATCACCACAGTCTGCGGGACCACGGTGGACACTCCCAACCGCTCGTCCGCGGCGGCTGCGGCGATCTGTTGTGCAACGAATGCGGGTTTGAGCGTAAAGTTGATAAAACCGGCACCGGCGATCGTTGGTGGTTCGCTTACATCACTGACCTTAAGCCGTGCGACGACTTGTTTGGCCAGCGCGCGCGGATTCTGCTTGAGACGTTTCGCCACGGGCATGATGCCGTTGGCCTGGTAATCGCCGAACTTTGGATCGGCACATGGTTTGATCTGCGCGGGACCGGCTTGGTCGGCGCCAACAACGGCGCGCAACGCGTCTTCCACTGCGGCGGCGAGAATGTCAGGTGCTTGGTGCATTGATGCTCAGGCGTGCGTCCCGCTGTTCAGCAACGAGATGGCATGCTGCCACAGCGCGAGGAGGTTGTCGAGTGTCCAGCCGTATGCGGTAATGCAATCGCGCGCCACAGTTTCGACGAGCGCAGTCAGTGGGAATGTTCGCGACAGGAGCGTCGCCGTCAGCAGCAGCACCAGCAGGTTCATGCAGTAGATTAGAGTGACCGAAAACAAAAAACCCTGCGACCGCAAATCCGGTTGACCCGATTGCAGCAGCGTCAGCAACGTAAACGTCACATGGAAGCTCCAACCCAGTCCGACAAGGAAAAACAACCAGCTCAGGTAATTGTCCAGCTTCCAGATCGCGTTCGCCGCGAAGAACAAACCGATAAACAACATCGCGTAGAACGGGAAAAAATATGGCGCCAACGCTATAAACCAGTTCGTCTTGCTGGTCTTGACCTGGCCGCCGGTCTTACTGACTTTCAGTCCGCCGATGCGCGCGCCCATCAGCAATGCCCAGAACGCGTGCGTCAGTTCGTGGCCAAGCACGTAGGTGCGCATCGGCTTCGGCAGTAACACAAACGCGACCAGCCACAGACCGTAACCCGCCGCGAATGCCACTACCGGCGAAGACCAGCCGAACCCGCCAGATGGCGGACCAAGCAGCTCCCGCCCGACATGTCCCGCGCTCAACGTCAGCGCTCCACACGCCGGCAGCAACAGAATCGCTATACAAAACTTGATAATCTTCACCGGGAATCCCTTTTTAACGACTTTTTAGCAAATTTCACGAGCCTTTTAATTAGCGGGATCGGCTCGTTACTGCCATGTTCGACTCGTGAAACAGAACGAATTGCTGCAACTGGTGTTGTACTTCGGCCTGATGATTGGTCTGACGCCGCTCTTGGGCGGATTCATGGCGCGGGTGTTTGAAGGCAAACGGACATTCCTGTCGGGCGTCCTCGGACCGGTGGAGAAATGGATTTACCGATTGGGTGGCGTCAAGACGGATCAGGAAATGTCGTGGAAGCGGTATTTCTGCGCAGTGCTGTTTTTCAACGTCGTCGGACTGGTCACGTTGATGGCGCTGGAGATGACGCAGGCCTGGCTGCCGCTGAATCCGCAGAAGTTCCCCAACGTGCCGTGGGCCCTGGCGCTGAACACGGCGATCAGTTTCATTACCAACACCAACTGGCAGGCGTACTCAGGCGAAAACACAATGAGTTACCTGACGCAGATGGCCGGACTGGCTGTCCACAATTTTCTCAGCGCAGCCACCGGCATCGCGATCCTTGTGGCTTTTGCGCGCGGACTGAAGCGCGCCTCCGCAAAGACGCTAGGCAGTTTTTGGGTGGACCTCACGCGGAGCACGGTTTACGTGCTGCTGCCGTTGTCAGTCATCTTCGCGCTTGTTCTAGTCAGCCAGGGTGTGGTGCAGAATTTCAAACCGTACGCGAGCGCCAAATTGGTCGAGCCGTACACCACGCAGGTTCCGAAGACCGACGTCAAAGGCCAGCCGGTCAATGGCCCAGACGGCAAGCCGGTGATGGTCGATCAGAAGGTGGAAACGCAAGTCATCCCGCTCGGCCCGGCGGCGTCGCAGATTATCATCAAGCACCTCGGCACGAACGGTGGCGGGTTCTTCGGCCAGAACAGCGCGCATCCATTCGAGAATCCCACGCCATTAACGAATTTTATTGAGATGTTCGGTTTGATCATCATCGCGGCGTCACTGGTTTATACTTTTGGCCTGCTGGTCGGAGACAAGCGGCATGCCTGGTGTTTGTTTGGCGTGATGTTAGCGTTGCTGCTGGGCAGCTTCGCGCTGGCCTGGTGGGCGGAATCACAACCCAATCCGGTCATTGGCAACGTGCAGCCGCTGCTCGAAGGCAAGGAAACGCGGTTCGGCGTCATGAACAGTATGCTGTTTGCCACGGCAACGACCGGCACGTCGTGCGGTGCGGTCAACTCGATGCACGACAGTTTCACGCCGCTGGCGGGGTTGGCGCCGCTGTGGAACTTGATGCTCGGTTGTATCGTGTTCGGCGGCGTCGGTGCCGGGTTGTACGGCATCCTCATGCACGTGCTGCTCACGGTGTTCATCGCCGGGCTGATGGTGGGACGCACACCAGAGTATTTGGGTAAGAAGATCCAAGCGTGGGAGGCGACGTGGGCCGTGGTGGCGATCCTCATCCCGAACTTCTTGATCCTACTGGGTTCTGCGGTGGCGTGCAGCCTAGCGGTGGGATTGTCGAGCTTGAACAATCAGGGTCCGCATGGGCTGAGCGAAATCTTCTATGCCTACGCCTCCGCCTCGAACAATAACGGCAGCGCATTCGCCGGTCTGAATGCCAATACGTATTTCTACAACCTGACTCTTGGCACGGCAATGTTCATTGGCAGGTTTGGCGTGATCTTTGCGGTGCTGGCGATAGCCGGTAGCCTCGCCGGGAAGAAGATCGTACCGGCTTCGACAGGGACGTTCCCAGCCAATGGGCTGACTTTCGCCTGCGTACTGTTCGGAGTGATTGTGATTATCGGCGCCCTGACGTTCTTCCCTGCCCTATGCCTCGGGCCGATCGTCGAGCACGGGCTGATGTTGGGAGGGCGGGTTTTCTGAGGAGATAACGATGAGCGCAAAGGTCGAAATCAAATACTCAGAACTGGTGCGGCAGGCGGTCATCGACGCGTTCAAAAAGCTGGATCCGCGCGACGAGATCAAAAACCCGGTCATGTTCGTCGTATGGGTCGGGTCGATCATGACAACCACCTTCCTGTTCTTGCCGCAGCAGTTCACCCTCTTCAATGTGCAAATCTGCCTCTGGCTGTGGTTCACGTGTTTGTTCGCCAACTTCGCTGAAGCGATGGCCGAAGGCCGCGGCAAGGCACACGCCGACGCGTTGCGCAGAATGCGCACGAAAACAATGGCTCACAAGCTTGTGAATGGCAAAGAGGTCTCGGTGGCCGGTGCCGAACTGAAGATCGGCGATCTGTTCAACTGCGAGGCTGGCGACACGATTCCCGCCGATGGCGAGATTGTCGAGGGCATCGCCACTGTGGATGAGTCGGCGATTACCGGCGAGTCGGCCCCGGTTATACGCGAAAGCGGCGGTGATCGCAGCGCCGTCACAGGCGGCACGCGCGTCATCAGTGATCGGGTTGTGGTGCGCGTCACCGCTGAAGCCGGTCATTCGTTCCTCGATCGGATGATTTCGATGATTGAAGGCGCGCGGCGCCAGAAAACGCCGAACGAAATCGCGCTCAATATCGTACTGGTCAGCCTGACTGCACTGTTCATTCTCGTGGTTGTCACCCTACCATCATTTGCAAAGTACAATGAAAAAGCCGCCGGCCAGATCGGCGCGGTGTTGACGTCGGTCCCCGTGCTGCTGTCGCTGATTGTCTGTCTGATTCCGACGACCATTGGCGGCCTATTGAGCGCCATCGGCATTGCCGGCATCGACCGCTTGATGCGCCGCAACGTGCTCGCCACCAGCGGCCGCGCTGTCGAGGCCGCAGGCGACGTTGACGTACTGCTGCTAGACAAGACCGGCACGATCACGCTCGGTAATCGCATGGCGACGGAGTTCATCCCCGTGCCGGGCGTGGAAGAAAGAGAATTGGCGGACGTTGCGCAGTTGGCTTCTCTCGCCGATGAAACGCCGGAAGGCCGTTCCATCGCCGTGCTGGCCAAAGAGGAACATGGGTTGCGCGGACGCCAAGTTGCCGAGCCACACGCGAAATTTGTGCCATTCACTGCGCAGACACGCATGAGCGGCTTGGATTTGATAGACCCCGACGGCAAAGGCGTGCGCGTGATTCGCAAAGGCGCAGCGGACGCCATGCGCCGCTACGTCGAACAAAAGGGCGGCCTTTATCCCAAAGCCGTCGAACAAACCGTTATGGAGGTTTCAACCCGTGGCGAGACGCCGCTCGTCGTTGCGGACGGTTCACGAGTTCTCGGCGTCATCCGTTTGAAGGACGTGGTTAAGGGAGGGATTAGGGAACGCTTCGCGCAGTTGCGCAAGATGGGCGTGCGTACCGTGATGATCACGGGCGACAATCCGCAGACCGCCGCCGCGATTGCCGCTGAGGCCGGCGTGGATGATTTTATCGCCCAAGCCAAACCCGAAGACAAACTGGCCCGTATCCGTAAGGAGCAGGAAGGCGGCAAACTTATCGCGATGATCGGCGACGGCACAAACGACGCGCCTGCGCTGGCGCAAGCCGACGTCGGCGTGGCGATGAACACCGGCACGCAAGCCGCGCGTGAAGCGGGCAACATGGTGGATCTCGACAGCAATCCAACCAAGCTGATCGAGGTCGTCGAGATCGGCAAGCAACTATTGATGACGCGCGGCGCGTTGACGACGTTCAGCATCGCCAACGACGTATCGAAGTATTTCGCCATTCTACCGGCGATGTTCGGGTTGCTGTATGCCACTACTGCGGGCGGCCACGGCCCACTCGACAAGCTGAACATCATGTACCTGCATTCGCCACAGAGCGCGATTCTGAGCGCGGTGATCTTCAATGCGCTGATCATCGTCGCGTTGATTCCGTTGGCGCTGAAGGGCGTAAAATATCAGCCGCTCGGCGCAGCGACGATTCTCCGCAAGAACATGCTCATTTATGGCGTTGGCGGCATCATTATCCCGTTCATTGGCATCAAGTTGATCGACGTGCTGCTGGTGGCATTGCATCTAGCTTAGGAGCAATCTTATGAAACGACTTTTTCTCCAATCTCTTCGGCTAACATTGGTATTCACGATTTTGGTTGGCGTGATCTATCCGCTCGCCATCACCGGCGTGGCGCGATTGGCGTTTCGTGGCAAGGCCAACGGCAGCCTGATTGAGCGCGACGGAAAAATCATCGGCTCAGAGTTGCTGGCTCAACAGTTCCAAGGCGCCAAGTACTTTTGGGCACGCCCATCGGCTGGCGGTTATGCCACCGTGCCGTCGGGCGCGAGCAACCTTGGCCCGACCAGCGCGGCACTGCAATCCAACGTTCTCGCCAATGCCAAGGCGTTTCGTGACGGTAACAAGTTGCCGGCCGATGCGCTGGTGCCGGCGGATATGGTTTTCACCTCCGGTAGTGGGCTGGACCCCCACATCAGCCCCGAAGCGGCGCGCCTGCAAATTAACCGTGTTGCCTTCGAACGCAAGCTCAGCGCCGATCAACTCAGCGCCGTGGTGGAGAAATTAATCGAGCCACCGCAGTTCGGTTTTCTCGGTGAACCGCGAGTCAACGTTTTGTTGCTGAATCTGGCGCTCGACCAGCGTAAATAGGAGGGCATTGTGAAGATCAAGCCCGGCATTAAAGACATTCTATGGATGGCCACCGGAGCGGCTGTACTGCTTATATGCATTCTGGTGGTGTTGCATTTCCACAAAGACCAGGACCCCGCTGCGCAACTCGCCTTCAAAGCCCGGCGGGTTGATTTGGTGAGACGGATGCAATTTGACCTGGCCTCGGCCTCGGAGTCGGAGAAGAGCGCGGTCCTCGCCATTACCGATCAAGACTCGCAGACGTTTGCCGACCAGGCCCGCGCGGCCTCGGCGAAAGTGGAGCAGGAACGCCGTGAACTGGGAGAACTCCTGACGGCGGGCGGCACCCCAGGCGAGAAGGATTTACTGGCCCAATTCACCGGGGCCTTCGCCGAGTTCCAGCGCATTGACAACGATCTACTGGCTTTGGCGGTCAAGAACACCAACCTCAAGGCATACAGTCTGGCCTTTGGCCCGGCCGCCTCCGCGCTCAATGAAATGGATGCCGCACTCTCTCGTCTCGTGGCGGCGAATACCGACTCACCCGAGGCAAAGTCGATGATGCTTCTCGCATTCGGCGCGCAGGCCATCGCCCTGCGCATTCAAACCCTGCTGCCGCCGCACATCGCGGAGGAAAATGACAAGAAGATGGACGAGTTGGAGGCGTTGATGGCCACGGAAGACGCGCAGGTTCGCAAGGGTCTGGATGGCCTGGCGGCGCTCCCGGGATTCAAGAGTGACCCCGAACTTGCAACCGCCATGACGCGCTACGCCGAGTTCAGCAAGATCAAGACGCAAATCCTCGCGCTCTCCCGCGAGAACACCAATGTCCGATCGCTGTCCATTTCCCTGAATCAAAAGCGCAAGGTGATGCTGGCGTGTCAGGCCACGCTGAGCACCTTGCAACAAGTCATCCTGGCGGAACCCATCGCGGGCGTCACGTACGGGACTCCAGTGAGGCCGCGCAGATGGTAGGCGCAGTTCTAAGCCGGCAACATTTGAATGGCGAAACAACGCTGTTGCAGTAAACTCATTTCATGAGCGAGCCGCAACGACCAAACCCGGACGCATTGCTCGCCGAGATCCAACGTGAGGAGCATGCGGCGAAACGCGGGCAATTGAAGATTTTCTTCGGCATGTGCCCCGGCGTGGGCAAGACCTACGCCATGCTGCAAGCCGCTCAACAGCGCAAAGCTGAAGGCGCGGATGTCGTCGTGGGCCTGGTCGAAACGCATGGGCGCGCGGAGACGGAGGCATTGCTGACCGGGTTAGAGATCATCCCCCGTAAGGCGCTCGAATACCGCGGTGTCGCACTCACCGAGATGAACCTTGATGGCCTGCTCGCTCGTCGCCCGAAGCTCGCGTTGGTGGATGAGCTGGCCCACACCAACGCGCCGGACAGCCGCCATCCGAAACGCTATCAGGATGTGCTGGAATTGCTGGATGCCGGCATAGACGTGTATACGACGCTGAACGTTCAGCACCTTGAAAGCCGCGTGGACGTGGTTCAGCAAATCACAGGCGTTACCGTGCGCGAGACGGTGCCGGACTCGGTGGTGGATCAGGCGGATGAGATCGAGATCGTCGATCTTACGCCGGAGCAATTGCGCAAGCGGCTGGCCGAAGGCAAGGTGTACTTCGGCGAGCGCGCGGCGACGGCTTCAGAGAATTTTTTCCGCGAGGAGAACCTGACCGCGTTGCGCGAGATGGCGTTGCGTTGCACCACCGAACGGGTGGACCGGGAATTGCGCGACGTGATGCGCATCAAACATATCGGCGGACGATGGACATCAGGGCAACGGTTGGCAGTCGCGGTTGGGCCCAGTCCATTCAGCGGACCATTGATTCGCTGGACCCGGCGGATTGCATCGGCGATGGACGCATCGTGGGTGGCGATTTATGTCGAGACCTCGACGCCATTGGGCGAGGACGCGCAGATGCGGTTGACCAAAAACCTCTCGTTGGCGCGGCAATTGGGCGCGGAGGTGGTGATGACGCGCGGCGATGACGTGGCGGAGGCGATGCTGGAGACGGCGCGGGAACAAAAGGTGACACAGCTCGTCGTCGGCCGGCCCGACACGAATCCTATCTGGGAGATTCTTCGCGGCGGTTCGCTGGTCGGCAAGCTGATGCGTCGTGGCGCGGAGATTGACATTCACGTGATCCGCGCCGAGAAAGGCGCGCGGCCACGCAAACCGACGTTGGCTCAGTTCCTGGGGCAGAATTTGTCGCGCGATTTCGGCTGGGGCGCGGCGACGGTGGCGGTGGTGACGTTGGTATCGTGGTTTCTGCAGAAACTGACCGGCTACCAGGCAATCGGCATCCTCTATATGCTGAGTATCGTGGTGCTGGCGACGATGTTGAACCGCTGGGCCGTCTTGTTCGTCGCTACGCTCAGCGCGCTGCTTTGGGATTTCCTGTTCATCCCGCCACCGTTCACGTTCACGATCTCCTCGTGGCAAGATCGAATGATGTTCGCGATGTATTTCGTGGTTGCTGTGGTGGTGGGCCGGTTGACGAGCCGGCTGCGTACCCGCGAGATTGCCGAAAGGAAACGCGAGCAGCGGACGCAGGCGCTGAATCGCCTACTGGAAGGCATTTCAGTCAGCACGTCACTGGAAGATGGATTGCACCGCGCGGCGCGTGAGGTGGACACGGTGTTCAGTGCCCGCACGGCTGTGCTGCTGAGCGATGTGGACGGCCGGAAACTGGACGCTGCGCACCCAGCCAGCACGTTTCTGCCCGACGAACGTGAAGTTGGCGTGGCAACATGGGCCTTCGAGAAACGACAAGTCGCGGGCCGGTTCACCGACACATTACCGGACGGTGCGGCGCTGTACGTGCCGTTGACGACTTCCAAGGGCACTCTCGGCATCCTAGGGATTAACTTCACGGAGCGAAGCACGTTGACTCTCGACGAGCGCGAGTTGTTGGAGACATTTGCCGTCCAGATCGCGGCGCTGGTCGAACGATATCGTCTGATCGAGGGTGCCAGTCAGGCACGGTTGGCCGCCGAATCGGAACGGCTGCACCGCACACTGCTGGATTCAGTGTCGCATGAACTGAAAACACCGCTGGCAGTCATCGAGGCGGCAACGGACGGATTGGATGTGCAACTCACCGAGGCGTCCGTGCCGCTCGGCAAGACGTTTTTGGACGAGATCAAACAGGCGAACAAGCGCCTGAGCCGCGTCGTCAGCAATCTGCTGGATATGACGCGGATCGAGACGGGCAGACTACCATTGAACCTCGAATGGTGTGAACCGGCCGAGTTGTTGCAGTCGGCTGCCGAAATGGTCAGGAATGAGATCTCCCCGGAGCGGATCAATATTTCCGCGCTGGATAACATGCCTCTCGTGCAACTGGATTTCGGGTTGATGGAACAGGCGTTATGCAACTTGCTGACCAACGCGGCCACCTACAGTCCCGCCGACAAACCGATCCAGATGTCCGCACAACTGGATGACAACGTATTGGTTCTGCGCATCGCCGACCAGGGTATTGGCTTGGCGCCGGGCGAGGAAAAGAAGGTGTTCGAGAAATTCTACCGCGGCGTGCGCGCCCGGCCCGGCGGCACGGGTTTGGGCCTGTCGATTGTCCAAGGTTTTGTCCACGCGCACAACGGCACAGTGACTGCCGAGAACAATGCCACCGGTGGCGCGACGTTCACAATCCGTTTGCCGGTCGAAACAAGCAGTAAACCCGCATGAAACCAAACCCGATCGTTCTGGTGATTGACGATGAGGCGGCGATCCGCCGGCTGCTGCGAGCAGCCTTGGAACCGCAGAACTATCAAGTGCGCGAAGCCGAGACCGGTCAACTTGGACTGCAGGAGGCGGTTGGCTGCCGGCCGGATCTCGTGATTCTGGATTTGGGGCTGCCTGACATGGACGGAGTGACGGTGCTCGAACGCCTGCGCGAATGGAGCCAGGCCCCCGTGCTGGTGCTCTCGGTGCGC
>Ga0187885_10001850_pt1 | contig 22129 bp, 22 predicted proteins | sample June2016WEW_20_1_3_FD_132970 | JGI IMG/M metagenome (GOLD analysis project Ga0187885, IMG submission 132970) | Peatland microbial communities from SPRUCE experiment site at the Marcell Experimental Forest, Minnesota, USA - June2016WEW_20_100 | ecosystem: Environmental > Terrestrial > Soil >... | reverse complement strand
GGCGCAAGTCGGTCGCGTTCCGGTGTTATTCCTGGATACCGACATACCGAAGAATGATCCCGCCGATCGTCCGATCACCGGTCAACTTTATGTCATCGGCCGCGAGATGCGAATCTGTCAGGAAATCATCATCGGTCGCGGCGGCGTGCGTGTGTTGGAGGCGCTGGGGATCGAGCCGTCCTGCTGGCACATGAACGAGGGGCACTGTGCGTTTCTGACACTGGAACGCGCTCGCGGCTACGTACAACGCGGACTGAGCTTTGCCGAAGCCACCAAGGAAGTGGCCAGGAACTCCGTGTTCACCACGCACACGCCTGTGCCTGCGGGCAACGAGGCGTTCGACGCCGAGCTGGTGCGGAAATACTTCAAACATTGCTGTGAGGATTTGAATGTTGATTTGGACAAACTTGTCGAACTGGGGCTTTCTTATCCCGGCAGCGGCAATCAACCATTCAGCATGACCGTGCTGGCGATCCAAATGTCGAGCTACTGTAACGGCGTCAGCCAGCTTCACGCAAAGGTCAGCAACGACATGTGGCGCCACCTCTACAAAGACCTGCCAGCCGGCGAGACGCCGATTGCTGGCATTACCAACGGCGTCCACACGCAGACTTGGCTCGGCATACACGCCAGCGACCTGTTCGACAAGTATCTAACCCCCGCGTGGCGCGACAATTTGCTGGACGAACTTTTCTGGAAACGCGGTGTGGCAAACATCCCCGACAACGAACTCTGGGAAGCCCACAATATCCAGAAGGAGGTGCTCATCCGGTTTGCGCGAAAGAGGATACGCACCCAACTCGCGCGCCATGGTTCTTCGCCCGATGAACTGCGTGCGGTAGACGAATTACTGAATCTCGACACGTTGACCATCGGCTTTGCGCGGCGGTTCGCCACATACAAACGCGCCGACTTGTTGTTCCACGATTTCGACCGCCTGCGCGCCATCCTGAAAAACACAGCACGGCCGGTGCAGATTCTTTTTGCGGGCAAGGCGCATCCCGCCGATAAACCCGGCCAGGAACTGGTTCGCCGCATTTGGGAGGTTTCGCGCGACAGCGATCTGCGCGGGCATATTATTTTCTTGGAGAACTACAACATGCGCGTGGCCCGTATGTTGGTTCAGGGCGCGGACTTATGGCTCAACACGCCACGTCGTCCGCTCGAAGCCAGCGGCACCAGTGGCATGAAAGCGCCAATCAACGGCGGCATCAACTGCTCTATCGCTGACGGCTGGTGGTGCGAGGGGGCCAACCACGCCAACGGCTGGACCATCGGCAACGGCCAACAATCCGAGAACCCAGAGCTACAGGATTACCAAGACAGCCAGTCACTTTATGACTTGCTGGAGAACAAGATCACGCCGTTGTACTACCAGCGCGACGCCAACGGGTTACCAATCGAATGGATCAAGATCATGAAGAACTCGCTGGCCAGCATCGTGCCGCGTTTTTCCGCGGCGCGCATGGTGCGCGAGTACGCTGAGCAGGCGTACCTGCCCGCGGCCAAACGCGCCGGCGCCGTCAACGCCACGTCCGAGCAAAGTTGGTAAGCCGTCTCTCTTGCGTTCGCAGGAGAGACATTCCTACACCAACTAGTCTATCCGCCTTCACCACCCTAAAATTTACCTCGAAGTATTCGGGGCTTTCGGGCAGGGAAACGCCGCTACAACAACCAAACATCACTTCGCCGAGCCGGACTTGTCCTCGGTGGCGGTGTAGACCATCGAACGTTCGGCGGCAAAGGCGTCGGTGTCGATGACCATGACGACTGGCATATTCACTGATGTGCCGGGTTTGGATATTGTCGCATTGTTCAATCCAAGTGCCGCCCACTGCGCGTGCCATGAACCCTTTGCTAATTTGACTGTCAATATCCACAAACCTGTCTTCTTGTTGTAGGCCAGTTTGCAGCTCCCAAAATTACTCACGCCTTTGCCCTTCCCTTTGGCGTCCATGGTGAACGGCACCTGCGCCCCGCCAACGTCAATCACAACCTTGTTGGTAAGATTTATGCCCGTACCAGGATCAAACGCGGCAGTCAAAGTGCAGCTGTCGGAGTTGGTCTTGGCAAAGTTCAAACTCGCCTGCAGTTTGGTTATGAACAGCTCACAAGCCACTGTGACCGTCAGGTTGCTGCTGATCTTTTCTTTCCCGTCGGAAACAGTCACGGTTACGTCATACGGGCCGCAATTGGTGGTATAGACATGGCTTGCGATATTCGTCGGCAGCCCTTCACTGATCGTGCCGTCGCCGAACGCCCACCGATAGGTCAGGGGATCGCCGTCCGCATCCGTCGCGACGGTGGTGAAGATATTCGTTTCGCCCGCGATGACGACCGCAAGATTCCCCACTTGTAACGGAGTATTGATAACGCTGGGCTTAAAAGTAATCACCGGCGGGTGATTGGGTGTAACCGTAATCAAGTTCGTGCGGGTCAATGTACTCTGCCCGCTGGGGCCAAATGCCGTCAGACTCACCGTGAACACGCCCGCGTTGCTGTACGTATGGGTCGGATTGGCAATACTGCTGAAGCCGCCATCGCCAAAATTCCAAGACCGGTTCGTGATCATACCCGTCGATGTGTCTGCAAAACTCACCGTCAACCACGCAACCCCGTTAGTCGGACTGCCGCTAAAACTGGCCACTGGCGGTTCAGGCACCGTGGCCAGTTTCACGTAACCGCTCGAACTGATGTCCACCGTATAAATCAAGTTTGAATCCGGCACCGTGCCTATCGTCAGGACGGTGGGAGTACCATTGGTGGTCAGCGTCCCGCCATAACGGAAGAGCGTATTGGTACCGTAGGTGAACCCGCCAGCATTGGCGATGTTGAGCGTGCCATTCAACGCCAGGTTACCGCTGACCACCGTCAGGTCGCTGTTCGTGCCCAATTCATACTGCAGTACCGACGTGCTGCTGAATGCCAGGCTGTTACTGACCGTCAATGTGCCGACACCGTTGTTGCCGGGCGCCAGTTTTCCGTTCACCGTCACCGGTCCGCCGATGTAACCGTTGCCGGCCAGCGTCGCGCTGCTGAGCACGGTAACAGCGCCGGTACCCGTCCCGCTGCCCCCGGCGTTGTTGATCAATAACGTGCCACTATTCGAGACAATGAGCATTCCCGTAAAGCCAGAGCCATCACCTCGAAGCGTCAGCGAACTGTTCGACGGAAGATTTACCGTCAGCGAACCGGCGCCGCTGAGCGCGCCGTTGAGCGAATTGCTACCGTTGGTAAACGACAGTGTGCTTGCGGCGACAATGCTGAAACTGTTGGAGGAATTTACCGAGCTTTGCTTGAACGTGAGCAAGCTGCCGCCCAGCGTGATGGAACCGGTCCCGAGCATGTTGGTATCGGTGATGGTGGCCTTCGTGTTGAAGAAGGCCATCGCATTGTTGGTCGGAGGCGTTGCCAGTCCACCCAGTATCACGAGATTGGTGCTGGCTGCGGTATTGGTGACAGTGATATCCGCATTGTAAAGATTCAACGTGTTAGTAGTGCCGGGCACCGTGATTTGTGAGTCGATGAATTGGACACCCTGCGCGTTATAGATGTTGAAGGTTGAGGGAGCCGAAATGTTGACGCTGTGCAGGACAACGTTGGTGACGGGCACCTCTTTGCGCCCCCAAATAATGCCCGCAATCTGCCCGGTGACCACTGCGGACACATTGCTGATGGTGATGTTCCGCCAGATAGGGAAGAGAACTGAACCAACTGCCTGCGTCGAAGCGCCATACGGAGTGACGGTGGTGGGCGTGCCGTATATGCCGCCGCTGCCGTAGTAGCTGTAAATGACAATCGCCCCATGCACGATGTTGCTCATGGTGATGTTGGAATAGAAGAGATTCTGCGCCACGCTGCTGGTGGTGTTACTGGCTTTCATCCGGATGCCGTAGTCCGTGCCGTCGAACGAGCAGCTTGTCACCGTCAGGTTCGATACTCCGCCCGAAATATTACTGCCAATCGACACGCCGTGTCCGACGCCAAAGGCGCAATTCGTAATCAAAATGTCGGTAGAAACCCCACCGCTGCTACCGATGGCTATATTGTCGTCTCCGGAGTTGATTACGCAGTTCTGTACAAGACAGCTTGTTCCAACCAGATCAATCCCATCGGTATTGGCCGCGTCATCTGCCGTCGTGTTGATGGTGATTCCTTGAATGGTGATATTGTCATCGGACCCCTTAAACACGATGTGCATTTTCGGCGGGTTCTGCAACGTTATGTTCTGCATCAGTACCCGGTGACAGCCGCCGTTGAAAAAGACCATGTACGGCCTGCTGCTGAACACAGAACTCGGTGCTGTCCACCAAGCCGCGCCCTGCCCGTCAATTGTGCCCGAACCGCTGATCTCGACGTCGCTTGCGTTCTTGGCGTAGATAAGATTACCGTAAGCTTGGTTTTGTGCCGGATAATTCGTGAAAGTGGCGAGGGGAAGCATTTTCAACGTCGCGCCACTGTCGATCTGCAGATTGATGTTGTTGGTCAGCGTGAGCGGGCCACTCAGGTACGTGCCTGCCGGTATTTCGACAGTGCCGCCGCCAGCCGCGCCGGCCGCATTGATGGTGGCCTGAATCGCGGCGGTGTTGTTCGAAAATCCGTCACCTACCGCGCCGTAGGTCGTGACGTTAAAATTGGTTGCGGGGATGCTCGGCAGAATCGGATCGGCTTGCGCCAGCCCGGTCAATGCGAGCGAAAGCAAGACGCCGTACACAAGCGGTAAGCTTGATATGATGCTGAATGACTCACGGCGGCGGCAGTGAATGCCTTGCCATTGGGGAATTGTATTGGTTCTCATAGAATACTTAATTCGGGTTAAATCTCGCCTTCCGCCTATACTTTCATGCCGGATCTTACGGTAGCCAAACGCACGTGCTAACAGTAATCCTCACAAACGGTGGACGATTGATACGACAGCCACCGCACGCAACACAAGGAGAATTCATTGCTCGCAAACAGCGGGTTCTTGCGCCCTGTTGTGGCCGTGTGGTCCACTCTCGTCTGCAATGCAAATCGCTGCTTGACGCGGGGCGGGGTCAAGCGTTAAAAGATGCACAATCTAAATGGGTTCCGTGCACAGCAAAGGACAAACGGAAGCGATACTGCGGGGATAAACGATTTCGATGTTTGGAAAACTGCTTAACTATTTTTCGACGGATATTGGCATCGATTTGGGGACCGCGAACACGCTGGTCTATGTGCGTGGCCGCGGCATCGTTTTGCGCGAGCCTAGCGTGGTGGCCATCATCACCGGCACCAGCCAAGTCAGAGCGGTAGGCGAAGAAGCGAAACGAATGTTGGGCCGCACGCCCGGCGGCATCACCGCCATCCGCCCAATGAAGGACGGGGTCATCGCCGATTTCGATATCACAGAGGCGATGCTGCGCTATTTCATCAAGAAAGTGCACAACCGCCGGTACGGCGTCAAACCGCGCGTCATTGTCGCAGTACCCAGCGGCATTACGGAAGTGGAACGGCGCGCTGTAAAAGAAAGCGCATATCATGCCGGTGCGCGGGACGTGCGTTTGATTGAGGAGCCGATGGCGGCGGCCATCGGCGTGGGACTGCCCGTGGAAGAACCTGCGGGCAATATGATTGTGGATATTGGCGGCGGCACGACTGAAGTAGCCCTGATCAGTCTGGCGGGCATCGTGCTTAGCCGTAGTGTGCGGGTGGCAGGCGACGAGTGCGACGAAGCGATCACTCAGTATATGAAACGCGCGTATAACCTGATGATTGGCGAACGCACGGCGGAGGAAATTAAAATCAAGGTCGGTTCGTCATATCCCCTGGAACAGGAACTGACCATGGAAGTCCGCGGCCGCGATCTGGTCGCGGGGTTGCCGAAGACCTTGACGATCACCTCCGAGGAAATCCGCGAAGCCTTGCAGGAGACTATTTCAATTATTGTCGAGAATGTTCGTGTCACGCTCGAGCGATGTCCGCCCGAATTGGCGGCAGACCTCGTTGACCGCGGTATTATGCTGGCGGGTGGCGGCGCGCTGTTGCGTGGCATCGACAAACTGCTGGCCGAGGAAACCGGACTACCGGTGCATCTATCCGACGAGCCGCTTGACGCGGTTGCGCTGGGCACAGGCATCGTGTTGGAAAGCGGATACCTCGAACGCCACGGCGACAATTGGGCTTAACCCTCCTGCTGCACCCCACCGGATAGGAATACCCCGCAAACCGGGGCGTGATCTGATTGAAACGACAGAACTGGATCGTCGTTGGACTGTTGGTGGTGGGTTGGATCGTTTTTATCGGTCAACCGACCGCTGCATCCGCTAAACTTCGCATGGTGTTCGTTCGGCTTTGCACACCGTTCGTGCGGCTGGGAGATATTATTCCCATCGTTCGTTCCCGCCGCGAATTGGCACAGGAAAATATCCGTTTGCACGCCGAGAATGATCGGCTCCAACAGCGGGAGCGCGCATTGGAGGAGACACTTGCGGAGTACCAGCGCCGTCATGCCTTGGTTGCTGTCAAACTGCATCAGTCTCTACAAACCATAGGCGCTCGTGTCATCGGTCGTGATGCCTCGAACTGGTGGAAGAGCATACAGCTTGACCGCGGCAGCGACGATGGCGTGCGCGTCAACTGCCCCGTACTCAACGCTGACGGACTGGTCGGTAAAGTCATTTCTGTCACCCGCGGCGAGAGCCGAGTGCTCCTGCTGCTCGACCCAAACTGCAGAGTCAGCGCGTTACTGCAAAAGACGCGTGAGACGGGCGTCATCGCCGGCATGGAGGCTGGGTTCAGCCGCGCCCCCCAATGCCGCATGACGTTCGTGGAGCGCAATGCGAAGGTCGCCGCCGACCAAGCCGTCATCACGTCTGGACTTGGCGGCGTGTTCCCGAAAGGAATTCTCATTGGCACCGTCACCGACGCGCATCTGAATGCGCAGACGGGCATGTACCAGGACGTGGATGTGAAACCCGCGGTCGATTTCGCACGACTGGAGGAGGTGGTTGTGATTCTCGGACAGGGATAAGCCATGATTCTCACGGTTCTCATAGTCCTGTCGTTGCTGGCTGCGGCGCTGCAAGCGGCATTGCCAACGGCGTGGTGGCTTGGCGGGCTGCGCCTTGAATTGTTGCCGGCGCTCGTCGCCTGTGGCGCTCTGACGTTGCCACGACACCCAGTGTCTGCGCTGGCGCTGGCAGTTGTGGCAGGGCTGGCCCACGACGCGCTGTCGGCGGCGCCATTCGGCCTTACAGCGCTGGCTTACGGAACCGCAGCCGGGGCGATCTTTTTATTGGATGAGATCCTCGATCCGGATCTGCCGTGGGTACAAATGATGGCGGGCGCCGTAGTCGCGGCGATCGCGGCAGTGGCAGCCTGCACGGTGCTCGGATTCAGTGCGGGCGCCGTCGGAAAGTTGGTCGTGTTGGCGCTGATCAGCGCCGTGCTGACGCCTTTTGTGTACCTATTACTTGGATGTTGCCGTCACTGGTGGAAATCGGTTGACGCATGATCATCACTGCCCCATTTCAAAACAGCGATCCGCGTCTGCGCGCGGTAGGGATTGTGATAAGCTTGGGGCTGTTGGTGCTACTTGCGGCATTGTGGAATGTCCAAGTGCTTCGCGCGGCGCATTACGGCGACCGCGATCAGGCGCAGTCGCTCCGAAGAATCCGCATTCCGTCGGCGCGCGGCGATATTGTGGACCGCAATGGCATCGTGCTGGCAAATAACCGGCGGAGCTTCGACATCGTGATGTACCTCGAACAGCTCCCTCGCCCGTCGAAACGGCAGGATGTGGGACGGATCGCTTCGGAGACGCTGGCCGCGATCAATGAAGCGCTCGGCACCGCGGTCACGCTCGCGGATCGCGACGTGCGCGTCCATTATGATCAACGCCGTCCACTGCCGCTGACTGTAATGCGCGATGTTTCGACAAACACCGTGGCGGCGTTTGTAGAAAAGGTCAACGAATTGCCCGGCGCCGACTTGATCGTCACGCCCGTGCGCCAGTATCCGCACGGGTCGTTGGCGGCGCACGTGCTCGGCTATGTCGGAAAGCCCCAGAAAGCGTCTGACGATGCAGAAGAGGATCTGGAGCGCTTTTATTATTATCAACCGGACACGGTCGGCGAGCAGGGCGTTGAACGCGCGTACGACGAGTTCCTCCACGGCGCTCCCGGTGGAAAAACGATCCGCGTCGGTCCACGGGGTAGCACCGTCGGTATCATCGGCGAAAAACCGGCGATGCGTGGCAATAGCGTCATCCTGACGCTGGACATGCACATCCAACAGCTCGTCGAGAAGGCGCTGGGGCATGTCGCCCTGCCAGCCGGCAAGGAGCTGCGCGGCGCGGCCGTGGTTCTTGACCCACGCACGGGTGAGGTGCTCGCGATGGCATCAAGACCGACATTCGATCCAAACATTTTCAATCCTGCCGTTCCCGCGCGCATCGTGAACGCCGTGCTAAACGACAAAGACCATAGTCCAATGCTCAATCGCGCGATTGGCGCTCGCTACGCGCCGGGCTCGACTTTCAAAACGGTGACGCTGTTGGCGGGATTGCAGGCGGGTGTGATTAGGCCGCATGACACGATCGTGTGCCAAGGCAGCTTGCGGATCGGCAATTGGCCGCGACCATTCAACTGCTGGAACAAGCACGGCCACGGCGCGCTGGACATGATGGGTGCGATGCGACAGTCGTGTGAAGTTTGGTTCTACCAACGCGGGATGGCTGTCGGCGTCGATCGGATCGCAGCAATGGCCATGGAGTTTGGACTTGGGCAGCCGACAGGTATCGATCTTGGTCATGACTTGGCCGGTCTGGTGCCAACGCCGGAATGGAAACGCCAGCACACCGGTGAACGGTGGTGGGACGGCGACACGGCGCAGATGGCAACCGGTCAGAGTTTTCTGTTGGTGACACCGCTGCAAATGGCGACCGTTGCCGCCACGTTCGCCAACGGCGGCACCGTGCTGCAACCGTTCGTCGTCAAGCGCATCGAGTCACCGACCGGTGAAACGCTGCGTGAAACGCAAGCCACGGTGCGCAGACGGCTGGATTCTCCACCACAAGACATTGAGTTGGTGCGTCAGGCGATGGAGGAGGCAGTGCAGGCGGTGGATGGGACTGCACACCGCGCAGCAGTGAAAGGCATCAATGTTGCCGGCAAGACGGGCACGGCGGAGGCGGACACAGCTCATGGGCGGATCAAGCGGGTGTGGTTCATAGGGTTCGCGCCGTACGAACAACCGCAGGTGGCGGTAGCAGTGTTGATTGAGGATGCAAATAGTGGCGGGCACACGGCCGCGCCGGTCGCGGGGGAGATTTTGGCGGGAATCTTCGGCAAGAGGATCGTGGCGACGGAAGATCTAGGATTGTATGCGGATTAAGCATTATATCGAACTCCTTCGGCGAATGGACTGGTGGCTCTTCGCGACCATCGTAGCGTTGATGGTCATCAGCGTGTGTTTCATCTACAGTGCGTCATATCGCGGGCCGGGACAACCGATGCCGCATTATTACCGGATGCAAATGATTTGGTTCGGGATCGGACTGGCGGTGTATCTCGTGGCCGCGCTGGTGGATTATCGGGTCGTGTGCCAATGGGCGCCGGTCTGGTACACGATGGCCATCGGCGCGCTGGTATTGGTGCTGGTGGCTGGGACCAAGGTGTATGGTGCGCGGCGCTGGCTGGGCTGGGGAAGTTTCGGGATACAGCCATCGGAAATCGCGAAACTCGCGGTGATTCTCGCGGTATCGTATTATTTGTTTCACCGTCCACCGGAGACGCGCCGGCAGTGGCGTACTGTGGCCGCTGTGCTGGCGTTAACAGGCTTGCCTCTGGCCTTGATCGTTGTCCAGCCTGACCTCGGCTCGGCGATGGTGCTGGTGCCGATTTGTCTGACTCTGATGTTTGCAGCGGGAGTCCGCGTGAAACATCTGGCTGTGGTGGTGGCCATCGGGCTGGCATTGGCGCCGCTCGGGTGGATGCAATTGAAAGATTATCAAAAGGCGCGGTTGACGGTGTTCATGAATCCGAACAAGGACCCGCTTGGCGCCGGCTGGAACCTGAACCAATCACTGATTGCAGTCGGTTCGGGTGGTTTTACAGGAAAAGGATACCTGCGGGGAACGCAGAACCTGCTTGGATACCTGCCGCGCACAGTGGCGCCGAACGATTTTCTTTTCAGTGTGATTGCGGAGGAGACGGGATTCGTTGGCGGCCTGTGCGTGGTAGGCTTGTATGCCATACTATTTCTGCGTGTGTTACGGATCGCAGGAGAGGCGCGCGACCGTTTAGGCTCGTTGCTGGCGACCGGGGTGGTCGTCATGTTGTTTTTTCATGTATTCATAAACATTGGAATGACCATCGGTCTGATGCCTATCAAAGGATTGCCTTTGCCGCTGCTGAGTCACGGCGGCTCGTTTGTGCTGGCGACCATGACGGCGCTCGGATTGGTGCAAAGCGTGTGGATTTATAGGAGGGTTTACTAGTGGAAGTGTTAAAACAAATACTGAAAAAGGGCGAAGAACTGCTGACAGGCAAGCGGAAAAAAGGGCCATTCAAGGAAATCCTGATCAATGCCGAGGCGCTTGAAAACCGCGTGGCAGTGATGGAGGACGGGCAACTGGAGGAGTTCACGATTGAGCGGACGACGGAGAGACGAATTGTCGGCAGCGTGTTCAAGGGCAAAATCAAGAACCTCGAGCCGGGACTGAAGGCGGCGTTCGTGGACATCGGGTTTGAGAAGAACGCATTCCTGCACTACTGGGACATCATCCCGGAATCGTTCGACCAGCGGGTTGAGTTGCTGGATCTGCCTGAAACACAGAAGTCGCAGAAGAAGATCACGCAGGCGGATATCCCGAGGTTATATCCGCCCGGCTCGGAAGTCATCGTACAGGTCGTCAAAGGCCCAATTGGCACGAAAGGCCCGAGGATCACGACCAATATCAGCATCCCGGGCCGGTTCCTGGTGCTCATGCCGTTCAATCCGATCCGTGGCGTGTCACGCAAGATCGAAGACGTCAAGGAACGTCAGCGCTTGAAAAAAATCCTTCAGAAGACACGGATCCCCGAAAACATGGGCGTCATCATTCGCACCGCCGGCGCCGGCCAGCGGGCGCGGTATTTCATCCGTGATCTCGAACTCATGTTATCCACGTGGCGCGATGTCGAACAAAAGATCAAGACGGGCGCCACGCCGTCCTGCGTGTTCCAGGAGCCTGACCTGGTCGAACGCACCGTGCGCGATTTTCTCACCGAGGAAGTGGATCGTATCATGGTGGACAACGAGACAGCTTACGAACGCGTTCGCGACATGGTGGGACGGATCAGCCGCTGGTCGCGCGGAAAGGTGAAGCTCTACAATGAACCGACGCCGCTGTTCACCAAGTTCAACGTCGAACGCCAGATTGAGAACGCATTCCGCCGCCAAGTCTGGCTCAAATCGGGCGGCTACATCTGCGTTGACGAAACCGAAGCGCTTGTGGCTATCGACGTCAACAGTGGTCGCCATAAGTCGCAGAAGGATTTGGAGACCACCATCGTCGAGGCAAACCTCGAAGCCGCCGAAGAAATTTGCCGTCAGCTTCGCTTGCGGAACATCGGCGGGTTGATTGTCATCGACTTTATAGATATGCGCCATCGCGGCGACCAGCAGAAGGTCCTCCACCGGATGCGCGATGGACTCAAACGCGACAAGGCCAGGACCCGTGTCCTGCCCATCTCGATGCTCGGCCTGTTGGAGATGACCCGCCAGCGCCACAGCGAAAGCATGGTCAGCGCGACGTACGAGGATTGCCCGTATTGCAAGGGCCGCGGCATGGTCAAGAGTGAACTGACCATGTCGGTGGAAATCCAGCGCAAGATCGGAGAGGTGCTGCGCCGCTTTAAGCAGCGCGGCAAGACCGAGCAACCGCAATTGCGCATCTACGTCAACCCGGATGTCCTTGATCGTCTCCGGACCGAAGATGAGGCGCTGTTGATCGAACTGGAGAAGGAACTTTCAGGCAAACTCAGTTTCCGCGCCGACCCGAGCTTCCACCCTGAACAGTTCAAGATCACCGACGCTGTGACTGGTAAGGAACTGGATTAAGCGTTCCGACAACAGGTAGGATTCGCTGGCAAGACAGTCCGCTGTTGCCGTGGCGGTTGTCCGCTGCTACCATAACTGCGTGAACCAAGCTGAACTCAGCCGATTGCTGATCGCGGTACGCGCTGGCCGCAAGCCCGTGAACGCGGCACTGCGAGAGTTGAAGTCGCTTGGGATTCACAACTTGGATTTTGCGCGTGTGGACGGCCATCGTGCGCTGCGTAAAGGTTTTCCAGAGGTCATTTACTGCGAAGGCAAGACGCCAGCGCAAGTCGTGAAGATCGCCAGAAGCATTCTGCGTCACAACGAAAACCTTCTGGCTACACGCGCTTCCAAGGAGACTTTCCGGGCAGTGAAACGCGCCTTCCCGAAAGCCAAGTATCACGAAGCGGCACGGGCAATCACCGTCACCCGCAAACCCCGCAAAAAGCGCGGCGGCACCATTGCCGTGTTGTGCGCGGGTACAACCGACATCCCGGTCGCCGAGGAAGCCGTCATCACCGCCGACATCATGGGTAACCGGGTGAAACGCTACTACGACGTCGGTGTGTCCGGCATTCACCGACTGCTGGCACTCAACGAAGAACTACTCGATGCCAGTGTGTTGATCGTCGTCGCCGGTATGGAAGGCGCCCTGCCGAGCGTTGTTGGCGGTCTGGTGGACAAACCGGTTATCGCCGTGCCGACCTCCGTCGGCTATGGCGCATCGTTCGGCGGCGTGGCGGCTTTGTTGGCCATGCTCAACTCCTGCGCAAGCGGCGTCACGGTGGTAAACATTGATAACGGTTTTGGAGCGGGTTACGCGGCGAGTTTGATCAACCAGTTGGCCCGAAGCGAGGCGTGACCAAGTGAAAACGGTGAGAGTTCAAAAAGAGAGGCATTACACAGCCCATCACGCATTTCATGATATTGCGTACACTGCATTGAAGAACGCTGAGATGCCAAAGAATCAACAGCGTCATCAACCGTTGGTCTGCATGATATTCTGCGGTTTGACACTCGAAGCTGTGGCGAATGCGTTTGGCGAGAGACTCGTGGAGAATTGGGACGACTTCGAAAACGCTAGCCCGATCGTGAAGCTTCGAACCATTTTCTCTACAATCGGGGTAAGCTGGAATGGGAAACAAGAGCCCTTCGCTACGGTGATTTGGCTGGTCAGATTTCGGAACAAGGTGGCACATGCAAAGCCAGAATCCATCCGAACCGACGCTATGATGACTGATCTTGAGTTCCGAGCCCGCCAATATGACCCGCCTGTTTCTAAGTTGGAAAGTCACGTCTCTCTTGAAAATGCACAGCGTGCTATGAAACAGGTACACGCACTAATGCGATTGTTAATTGACAATACCCCACCTGAGAAATGGCACGGATTAGTGGCAGATGGTTACACCGCCAGCGCGAAATCAATCTCATGAAACTTCTCTATCTCGACTGTTTTGCGGGCGTCAGCGGCGACATGTTTCTCGGCGCGATGCTGGCGCTCCGGGTTTGACGCGCTGGGGGATTTAGACTAGGTTCAAACCATGACCAAGGCAACAATTGCAGAAGCCAAAGTGCGGCTCAGTGAACTGATCGAAGCTGCTCAGCGGGGCGAGCGCGTGGTGATTACGCGTGGCTCAAAACCGGCAGCTGCGATTGTGCCGGTAGAAGCGGATGATTCCTCCGCCCTGCGTGTTAGCGAGTCCGCCGCGGACTACCTCGCCCATGAAGCTCGCGCAGAATTGGAGATGGGTGTTGCTCAAATCCACGAATCACCTACTGCTTTTGCTGCCGCTATCACCAAACCCCGTCGCCGCGCATGAGAATCGCGCTTTCTCGTCGCATCCAACGGCAACTCGAACGCGCCCCGCAAGATCTTCGTCAGCAATTGGCGGATGCTGTGAAGGAACTCCCACATGCGCTTGGCCAACCGCATCACCACGCCGGGTTGGGACTTCGCAAAATTCATTCACGCGGAGTCCTTGAATTCCGGATCGGCCGGCAATGCCGCGTCGTGTTTACCCAACCGGAAAAGGACATGGTCATGCTCCACCTGCTCGGCAACCATGACGATGTGCAGCGGTTCCTGGATTCCCTATGACAGGCTTTCCAAGCAGGTGGACACAGGTTAGACACGTCTGCTATTTTCCGTGAAAATCCGTGAAATCCGTGGATAATTCCTGTCGCTCATGAAAATCCTCTACCTCGACTGTTTTGCGGGTATCAGCGGCGATATGTTTCTCGGCGCGATGCTTGATCTTGGCCTTTCGCCGCGGGTCCTGCGCGCCGAACTGGCAAAGCTCAAATTGACCGGCTACAGGATTTCGACCCGGCGCGTGGTGAAGCAGAACATTTCGGCAACGAAATTTGATTGCTTCGTAACAGAGCATGCTGCACATCACCCGCCTTCGCCAAGGCTACGGTGGGCAAGCCGCAGTTACACCGATATCGCAGCGATGATTCAGAAAAGCGCGTTGTCCGACAACGTGAAGCGGCGGGCATTGAACGTGTTCCGCCGTATCGGTGAGGCGGAGGCAAAGATTCATGGCGTGCCACTCGAAAAGATTCATTTCCACGAAATCGGCGCGGTGGATTCCATCGTGGACATTGTCGGCGCATGTGTTGCCGTGAAAATGCTCGGAGTCGACGAAGTGCAGGCGTCACCGCTACGGCTTGGCTCTGGCTTTGTGGAGACAACGCACGGACGATTCCCGGTTCCTGCACCAGCGACGTTAGAGTTGCTGCGAGGCGTTCCTACGCAGAGCAGTAGTGAGCTTGTCGAACTGGTAACGCCAACAGGCGCGGCTTTGCTGACTGAGTTCTGCACGAAGTTCGGCTCGATGCTTGCGATGACCATCGAGAGAATCGGTTATGGCGCGGGAACGCGCGATTTGGAGACGGCGCCGAACGTGCTGCGGGCTGTGGTTGGAGAAACGAGCAGGAGTACGAGCAAGAGTGAGGGTGAAGAGATTGATACGGTCGCAGTAATTGAAACTAACATTGACGATATGAATCCTCAGTTGTTCGGCGACGTGATGGAACGGTTGCTGGCGGCTGGGGCGCTCGATGTGTTCATGACGGCCGTGCAAATGAAGAAAAACCGTCCCGGCACGTTATTGACCGTGCTCTGCAAGCGCAATGACGTGGATCGCATGGCCGACTTGCTCCTAACGCATACGACAAGTTTTGGCGTTCGAGTGCATGAAGTGCAACGGCGCAAGCTGGCGCGAGAGATCGTTAAGGTGAAGACGAAATTTGGGCAGATCGAAGTAAAAATCGGGCGGCTTGGTGGGAAAATTGTTTCGCGTGCGCCCGAATTCGAGTCGTGTAAACGAGCGGCGGCCAAAGCCGACGTCGCGGTCAAAGAGGTTTGCAGCGAAGCCACGCGTGTGGCGGAGGAAACGTTATGATCAACAAGGAACTACTTGAGATCCTGGCCTGTCCACAATGTAAAGCGGACGTTAAATTGGAGAGCGATAAAATCGTCTGCACCAACCCGCAATGCGGTCTGCGGTACCCCATCCGTGATGACATTCCGGTCATGTTGATTGATGAAGCGGAGAAGCCGCAGCGCCAATGACTGAGCCCACTCTTTCGATCATCATTCCGGCATGGAATGAAGAGAACTACATCGGTCGTACGCTGGAATCACTCAAGCGAGCCGCCTCAGTTTATGAGCGAGAGCGTGGGGCGACCGTTGAATTCATTGTTGTGGACAATAACAGCGCCGACCGCACCGCCGCGGTGGCGCGTGACCACGGCGCGATTGCTGTTTTTGAGCCGGTCAACAACATCGGCAAGGCGCGCAATGCTGGAGTAAAAGCAGCGCGAGGAAAGTACATCGCGTTCTGCGATGCCGATAACCAAATCACGGAGAACCTGCTTGTCTTGATTCACGATCATCTTGAAGACCAGAAGATCGTGGGCGGTGGCACGTGGATCGAACCGGAACGCAAGAACGCCAAGATCCGATTCTTCTATTTCATCTGGCATGTGTACGTCGCATTCAGCCACGTCGGCGTAGGCATGATGCATTGTCGCAAGGCCGATTTTGAATCGCTTGGCGGTTTTGACGAAACCATGTACACCGCAGAAGACGTTCAACTGGCCTACGACCTGAGGAAGATCGGCGAACCGCGCGGGCAGAAATTCGAGCTAATCAGAAAGGGCTGGATCATTACCTCTACGCGCAAGATCGATCAGACGCCGTTTTGGGACATGATCACCAAGCTCATCGGTTTCGGCATCGGCATGCAGCGCAAAATTCGCAGCAAAGAGTATTGCGAACACTGGTACGACAAAGCAGCGCGGTAGCGGTCGTGGAGTGTAGAGCGTTAAGCGTAACAGACCATTTGGAATACCGCTCCACGCCTCACGCTCAACGCTCTAAGGTTTGTTCTTGCCCCGCACCTTGTCCATGGCGTTCTTGGTCGTGTCCTGAATCCTGGTCTTGAGCCGGTGCGCCCACACAAAATCCACCGCGAGAATGCTCAAGCCAATAAACATCACGAGTAATCCCGGTCCCGGCACTCCGGGAATCGCCATGATTAGTCCCACAAGCAGCACCACCACTCCCGCCGTAATGCGTGCCACTCGTTTGCCGTGATGGATCAGCCATTTCATCAAACAATTGTTGCACGCTAGCTGACAGGCGCAGGTTTGACAAAACCTTTTGTGCCAAATGGCGGCGATTTGACAGGCGGTCGGCCTCGAGCTAAGTTTGCGGCACCTTGGTATAGGAGAAGAGGCGAATGCGGTAGAACTTAACGAAAGGAATCACATATGGTCCATCAATTGCCCAAACTGCCGTATGCCTGTGACGCATTGGAGCCGCACATTGACGCGCGAACGGTCGAGATTCACTATGGCAAACACCACCAGACTTATGTGGATAACCTCAATAAGCTTATTCCAAGCACCGAGTTTGCCGAAAAGCCGCTGGAGCAAATCATCCTCAAGGCGCAAGGGCCCATTTTCAATAACGCGGCACAAGTATGGAACCACACCTTTTATTGGCAATCCATGAAGCCCAAAGGTGGCGGTGAACCCACCGGCGAGTTGGCCGCGGCGATCAACAAAACATTCAGCTCATTCGCCAACTTTAAGCAGCAACTCACGCAAGCGGCGGTTACGCAATTCGGCTCCGGTTGGGCATGGCTGGTGAAGAAGAAGGACGGGGCCTTGGCCATCGTTCAAACCGGCAACGCCGGCAATCCAATGACCGCCGGCGATGTGCCACTGCTCACCTGCGACGTATGGGAACACGCCTATTATCTCAAATACCAAAACCGCCGGGCCGAGTACGTGACGGCTTGGTGGAATATTGTTGATTGGGATGCCGTCGCGGCGCGGTACATTAAAGCTGGAAAGTAGTTGCCGACAGCGGTCGTCATTACCCTAGCGCCAGCATTCGCTCAATCGGCACTAGTGCCCGACGACGGATGTCTTCGTCAAGGGTGATTTCGGGAGAAAGGTTTTCCAGCGCAGCAACGCATTTCTCCAGAGTGTTCTTCTTCATGTACTCGCATTCGTTGCAACTGCACGTGTTGGTCGGCCCGGCGATAAATTCCTTGCCAGGCACTTCTTTGTGGAGCCGATGCAGCATGCCGCTCTCGGTCACGATGATAAATACCTTTGACGGCGATGTCTTGCAGTAGGCGATCATCTTTTCGGTCGAGCAAACTTCATCGGCCATCGAGCGCACGATGGGCAAGCATTCGGGATGCGCGACGACTTTCGCGCTGGGATGTTTCGCGCGCAACTTCGCAAGCGATTCGGCGGTAAACTTGACGTGCACGTGACAAACGCCGGGCCAAAGGATGAGTTTGCGGCCGGTTTGTTCCATTACCCACTGACCAAGGTTCTCGTCGGGACAGAAAAGAATCTGTTTGTCGCGCGGGACGGAGTTCACGACCTTCACCGCGTTGCCACTGGTGCAAATAAGGTCGGTCTGCGCTTTTACGGCGGCGGTACAATTGATGTAAGCGACGACCACGACCCCGGGATGTTCCGCGCGCCACTTGATGAGCGCGTTGGCGTCGCATGAATCGGCAAGTGAACAGCCAGCTTCGAGGTCCGGAACGATGACTCGCTTGGCCGGATTCACGATCTTCGCCGTCTCGGCCATAAAATGCACGCCGCAGAACAGGATCACGTCCGCCCGCGTCTCCCTGGCCTTGAACGACAAACCAAGCGAGTCGCCAACGTAATCCGCCACATCCTGTATTTCCGGCACCTGATAGTTATGCGCCAGAATGACGGCGTTGCGGCGCTCTTTCAACTCGCGCACACTCCGTTGCACTTCGAATGTATTCGACGACACATTCATTATTTCCTCGCTCCGCTTCACCCTATCGGAAATGTGGGGTTTGTCAACGCGACACGCCCTCTACATTTGATTTCCTAGTGAAGCAACCCGCGATAGGACATATGAGCATCGAGTCTTATCATAAGTTTGACCCAGAAGGGTTTGGGGGGTATTATTTTCGCTAATAGGGGAAAGGGGCAATCTATGAAAACATCCAAGAAACTTTTTGTGCGAATACTCCTAGTACTAGTCGCTTTGTTGGTGATTCTGTTTTTCACACGCAATTTCGTCGCCCGCAAAGTGGTTGAGGTCGGCGTGATGAAGGTCACGGGTTTCCCGCTGGAGATCGGCTCCGTGAACCTGGGACTGTTCGCCAGCAAGCTGGACGTCCACGACCTTAAATTGATGAACCCGCCTGAGTTTCAGGAGAAGATGTTCGTGGACATGCCGCAGTTGTACGTCGATTATCGTCTTGCCTCGATGCTCAAAAAGGCGCCGCACATCAACGACATGTTAATCAACATCAAGCAACTCGTCATCGTCACGAGCAAGAAGGGTGAGTCGAACGCGAAGAAACTTAAAGGCACGGTGTCATCAGGTGATAGCTCCACCAAATACAGCATCGATAAGCTCCGTGTCCACGTCGGCACCGTCACCATCAAAGATTTCAGCCGCGCCAAACCGAGCGAGCGCAACATCACCCTCAACGTCGATGCCACCTATAACAACATCACCGATGCCACAGATATCACGCGGCTGGTCCTGCTCACTGTCATGAGCCAGGTTCACCTGCCTGACATCGGCATCAAAGTGGACGACCTAAAAAAGGGTCTGGGCAACGCCGCGAAAGGCGCCGCTGATACCGTTGAAAAAGCGGGGAAGAGCCTGTTCGACACGATCAATAAAGCCGTGCCACACAAGTAAGCTCGCGCGAGCCGCGAAGCACGCAAAGAACGGCGCTTCCTTGGCGGCTTTGCGCCTTTGCGTGAGGCTCAGAATTCTTTCACCTGCCGCATCGCCTCATAGAGCACAATCGCCACCGCTGTCGCCAGGTTCAGGCTGCGCGCCTGAGGATTGAACATCGGGATCGTGATCGTCGATTCTGCGTTTGCCACTAGCAACTCCTTTGGCAAACCCGCTGTCTCACGCCCGAACACCAGATAATCGCCCCATCGATATCGCGGCTCCGTGTACGGCCGCTTCGATTTCGTCGTAACGTAGTAAAACCTCGGCTGTTCCTTATCACTTCGCAATTTGCGATCTCCGCCAGCAGGCGGATCCGCCTCACGTAGCGACGCATTCCGCAATTCTTCCAATGATTCCCAGTACTCCCACGTCACCTGTTCCCAATAATCCATCCCCGCCCGCTTCAACTCACGATCGTCTAGCCTGAACCCAAGCGGCCCAACAAGATGCAGTACCGCTCCTGTCGCCGCGCATAACCGCGCCACGTTCCCTGTGTTCGGCGGAATCTCCGGTTCTATGAGGACGACATTCATTATTCACCACGAAGTTTACCCCGACTCTGAGGTCGGAGCCCACGAAGAACGGCGAAGACTTCGTGAACCCTGGTCGCCTCTGGCGCCGCCAAAGGCGGGTAAACTTCGTGCCCTTCGTGGTTTAATAGAATACCTGCCACAGGAATAGGCCGTGTGCTGGCGCCGTCTCGACTAGGGCGGTTCGCTTCCGGCGACGCATGAGTTCGGCCAGTTGCTCCACGGTCAGTTTTCCTTCGCCTACCTTGACTAATGCGCCGACGATGGAGCGCACCATCTTGTAGAGAAAGCCGTCGGCGCAGACCGAGATGGTCAGCAGGTTGCCACGCTTGCTCACGGTGAGCTTCGAAATCGTGCGCACCGTCCCGCGTGCGCGGGATCCCGGTCGCATCGGATCCGCCGAAAGCGCCGAAAAATCATGTCGCCCCTTCAATAACCGTGCTGCGCGGCGCATCGCCCCGACCCGCAATGGTCGGGGATGATGCCACACGTATCGCCGCCGGAACGGGTCGGCCACTGCACCACAGTCAATTTGATAGCGGTATTCCTTGCCCCGCGCGGAAAATCGCGCGTGGAACTTGTCGTTCACCTCGCGCACTTGTTGCACGCGAATGTCCTTGGGGAGTTGGGCGTTCAACGCACGGAGGAGAGTGAGTGGTGAGTGACGAGTGGTAAGTGAACAACTGGCGACCTGGCTGCGCGCATGAACGCCCGCGTCCGTTCGTCCTGAACCCTGAACTGTGAACCGCAAACCGCATAACTGCTCCAGCGCCTTTTCGATGAGTTCCTGCACCGTGACCGCGTTCGGCTGTCGCTGCCAGCCGCCGTACTGCGTACCGTCGTAGGCAATGGTCAGCTTGAGGTGTTTCGTAGCCGCAGGCTTAAGCCTGCGCCTTTGCGCACCCATAAGCCGAGTCTGCGAGACGCTCCGCTCAGAGCGGAGCAACGGTGCGGCTACAACTTTATTCTTCGACTGTCGGTGGATTCTGCGCATCTAGGTAACACTGTAGAAGAATTTGAGCGGCGACTTGATCTCGTTTCTCCCTGCGATGCTGGCGCCGCACGTTGCCCTCCAACAACACCCGTTCGGCCTGCGCCGTGGTCAACCGTTCATCCCAACGTTTGATGGGAATTGTCGCCGCCTCTTCCAACGCTGCGATAAACTTCAACGTCCGCTCCGTCTGCCGGCTGGAGGTGCCGTCCAATCGCACCGGCAGACCTACCACAATCGTCTCTGCGTGACGTTCAGCGGCAACGCGAGCAACTTCGCGCGACACCGCATCCGTGTTACCGCCATCGATGTAACCAATCGCCAGTGCGATCGCCCCGGTCTCGTCGCTGATCGCCAGGCCGATCCGTCTGCTTCCAAAATCTACCCCAAGAATTCTCATCCACATCCACAGATCACACAGATTTACTTCGCAGGTCGCGCTGAACTTGGCTTCACCGATCTGATCATCGGTGTCACAAACCGCGCGACCTTGACCGCGAGCCGACGTTCTTTGCCAAACCGCGCAATCTGATTCACAATCGCGCTGCCAACCACCACTGCATCGGCCTTTTGCGCGACTGCGCGCGCCTGTTGCGGCGTCGAGATGCCAAAGCCTACCGCCACAGGCAGGTTGGTGTGCTTGCGAATCACTGCCACCATGGGCGCAATCGATGCCGACATCGTTTTCTTCATTCCGGTGACGCCTTCGTGCGAGACGTAATAGATAAACCCCGCCGCATGCCGCGCGATCCGCGCGACGCGCGCTTCGGGCGTCGTCGGTGCGACCAGATAAATCAAGCGCACACCCGCGTCTCTCATCAATCGCTCGTATCCGTCCGCCTCTTCGGGCGGCAAATCCAGGGCGAGCACGCCATCCACGCCGGCTGCAGCCGCGTCGCTGGCGAACTGCTTCAGCCCGTGATGGTGAATGAGATTGAAATACGCATAAAACACGATGGGGATTTGCAGTCCGCGCTTACGCAAATTCACCACGGTTTTCAGTACGCCGTTCAACGTCGTGCCGTTGCGCAACGCGCGTTCCGCTGCGAGTTGGTTCACCACACCATCGGCCAACGGATCGCTGAACGGCACGCCCAGTTCCAGCACGTCCACGCCGACCCGTTCCAGCGCCAGCGCCAACTCCTCTGTCGCTCTAAGGTTAGGGTCGCCCGCACAGATGTACGCGATGAAACCTTTCTGGCGCGCGGCGCGAAGCGCTCGGAATTTGGCATCGATACGATTCATTAAACACAGACTTTAACCACAGAGACACAGAGTGCACAGAGTTTTTTT
>Ga0187885_10001843_pt1 | contig 22202 bp, 19 predicted proteins | sample June2016WEW_20_1_3_FD_132970 | JGI IMG/M metagenome (GOLD analysis project Ga0187885, IMG submission 132970) | Peatland microbial communities from SPRUCE experiment site at the Marcell Experimental Forest, Minnesota, USA - June2016WEW_20_100 | ecosystem: Environmental > Terrestrial > Soil >... | reverse complement strand
CGTCCAACTCCCCGGCATGACAGGATATGAGGCCACCCGCCACCTCAAGACCGATCCGACCACGGCCGCCATTCCCGTTGTGGCCCTCACAGCCCAGGCCATGCGCGGCGACGAGGATCGGGCTGCCGAGGCCGGGTGCGCGGCATTCCTGACCAAACCGCTGGACGCGCAGATCCTCCGCGAGACGCTCCGCCGATTCCTGCGCGGAGACAATTAGGGAGAACCAGACCGACGTGCGCGTGGGGCAGCCATGCCCACCCAATGATCTGGACCAAGCCCGTAGAACTTTACTATTCCCGCTGGCTGCTACGGATTTGAGAGTTGGGGGAAGAGGCCCCTCCTCATCATGCGGGGCCTTGATGCCTGTTCCTACGTGCCCGCGCCGTTGGGCTGCGGGGGCAGCGAGGACTCGGCGGATGTTCTCCGCCACCAATCCCACAGGAGACACAGGGCGGGGAGACCGATGAGCAGGCCCAGGATGGGAAGCGAGGTGGTCTTGCCGGTCGAAAGCTCCACGGCCTCCTCGATGGCATGCGAGGCGGGGAGGACGCCGGCCTCGAAGAGCTCGTGGAATCCGCCCGCGGTGAGCTTGGCCACCAGGATCAGGAGGACGACGCCCGTCACGTTGAAGAAGCGCCGCAGGTTGATGTGCAGGCTCCCCCGCACGAGAAGGATCCCGCAGAGGGTGGCGAGCAGCAGCCCCGTGCCGCCGCCGAGAGCGTTGTAGAGCGCGCTGCCGCTGACGGTCCCAGAGAGCGCCGCCAGGAAGAGGACCGTCTCCACGCCCTCGCGAAAGACCATGAAGAACGCGAAGGCAAGAACCCCGAGGGCCGCCCGCTGCTGGATCGCGGTCGTTGCCGCTTCACCTGCCAAGGTATCCAGTCGCTGTTCCAACCGCCGCCGGATGCTCCGGTCCGTCCGCCACATCCAGATGACGAGAGACGCCACCAGGCCGGCCGCCACGAACATCACGCTTCTCTCCATGGCCGGGTTGTCCGGATCTAGACCATGGCGATGGATGAGGACGGCGCCGAGCAGGCTGGCCAGGACGGCCGCGCCCAACCCGAGGAGGACGTACCGGCTGTAGGCCTCCCGACCGGTGCGGCGCAGATAGGCCAAGAAGACTCCAATCACTAGGACCACCTCCACGCCCTCGCGCAGGCTGACAACGACGCTCTCAAACATCCGGCTGAGAATATCCATCAAGGCCCCGTCCTCTGCCTTTTTGTCGATTCGGACAGCCTTTCCCCGTCCTTGTGGCGGCCCCATTTCACTATCGCGAGGAGAGGGCTGAGTTGTGTGTGGCGTCTGCCTTACCAGGAGAACATTGTGAGCAGGCCCCTGGCAGCCCCGCCGACCAGAAGCGCCAGAACCACAGTGAATCCGGAGATCAACAGCGCGCGCCTCCATCCCAGCTCCCGGCCGAGGACGGCGACGGTGGCGACGCAGGGGACGTATAGCGTATTGACCAGGGCGTACACGATGATCTGGTCGGGCCGCATGAAGCTCAGCAGGTTGCTGGCCTGCGGGCCGTACTGGACCATGGCCAGGGTGACCAGGAGCTGCAGGGCCAGCTCCTTCCGCAGGATCGCCACGATCAGGGTGAGGCCGGCCACGGCGGGAATCCCCAGCCATCCCTCCATGATGGGGCGGAGGGGAATGGCCAGCTTCCACAGGAGGCCCGTCTCGTACAACCCGCCGAGGACGATACTGCCGCCCAGCACGATGGGCGCGGCCACGACAACGAAGTCGTGGAACCGGTACCAGGTCTTCTTGAGGATGGGCAAGAGCCCGGGCCGCCGGAACGGGAACATCTCCATCACGAGCCCCGTCCCCCGTCCCGGAAGCAACTTGTGCATCCCGATACCGGTGAGGAAGGCCAGGGCGAATGTGACAGCGTAAATCGCCAGCGCCGCCTTCCAGCCTGCGGTCAGAGATACGGCGCCCAGGATGACCGCGGTCCGGGCGCTGCACGGGGTAAGGACGATGAGGGTGCTGGCGATGACGCGCTCCCGCATGCTGCCGAGGACTCGCGTACCCATGATGGCCGGGACGTTGCAGCCCGCGCCCGCCACCAGCGGGATGACCGCCCGCCCGTGCAGCCCCATCTTGTGCATGACCTGGTCCGTGAGGAAGGCCACGGCATTCAGGTATCCGGTGTCCTCCAGCAGGGCCAAGAGGACGTAGAAGGTGAGGACATAGGGGATGCCGACCGCCAGGGCGGCGTTGATCCCGGCGTCGAAGCCCCAGAGCAGCGTCCTGGAGAGGGCCCCGTCACCGAGGAGGGCCTCAAACGGCCACCGGATCACGGGGGAAGCGAAGGTCGTCCAGAGGGCGCTGAACCCGGTGGACAGCCAGTCGCCGACGTAGAAGAGAAATCCGAAGATTCCCGCCAGGGTGAGGCCGAGCAGCGGCAAGCCGGTGAGCGGTGCGGTCGTGAGGCGCCAGAGGCGCTCGGCGGCGAGGGTTGGGGTGGCGTCCCGTCGCTCCACCTCGGCGGCGATGAGGCCGGCCAGACCATGTCGCTCCCGCGCCAGGAGGAGCGCAGAATCCTCGCCGCGGACATCCCTCAGGACCGCGATCATCTCGCCGCGAAGGCGGATCAACTCGTCCGCGCCCTCGGCCCCGGTCAGCCAGGCCCCCAGCTCGGGATCGCCGTCCAGGAGCAGGATGGCGGCGGCGCGAGGCGAGAGCCCGTGCGGCCGATCCGTGCGCGAGGCCAACGGCCCCTCCAGCTTGGCGATGGCCGTCTCCACATCGGTGCTGTAGCGAACCCTGGGCCGGAGCGCGACGGGGTGCGTCGCGCGATCCACGGCGTGGGCCATTAACGTGTGCAGGCCTGTCCCTCGTGTCGCGACCGTCGGGACGACAGGACTGCCCAGGATCTCGCTCAGGTGCCCGACGTCCACCTGGATGCCCCGAGCCTTGGCCTGATCCACCACGTTCAGGGCCACGACGATGGGCAGGCCCATGTCCAGGAGCTGGAGCCCGAGGTACAGATTGCGTGCCAGGTTGGTGGCGTCCAGGACCAGGACGACGACGTTGGGGGCACCGTCCAGCAGGGCCTGGCGAGCGACCCACTGGTCCTCCGAGATGCCGCCCAGCGCGTAGGTGCCGGGCAGGTCAATGACCCCGATGGTGCGATCCTCGAAGCGGGTCTCGCCCAGTTGCACCTCGACCGTCTTGCCGGGGTAGTTGGCCGTGACGACGCCCATCCCCGTCAGCCGGTTGAACAGGCTGGACTTGCCGACGTTGGGATTCCCGGCGAGCGCGATGGAGAGCTGGACCTCCTCGCGTAGCTCCTGCAGAGCCCCGTGGCAGCTCAATGCCATGGCTCAGCCTCTTTCTCCAGGTGAATGGTCAGGGCCGGTGCGTCCCCAACCGGCTCGGAACCGCCGACGGGTTCGCCGCGAGCCGGGCACATCCGCTTCCGCCCGCACCAGGATCTTGGCGGCCACGTCGCGCCCCAGGGCGTAGCGCGCATCGCCCACCTGGACCAGGAGGGGACCTCCGAAGGGCGCCACCTCTTGCACGCAAAGCTCCGCTCCGGGAAGGAGGCCCAGGCTGGCCAGGTAGCGCAGAAACGTGGCCTCTTCCTCCATGATCTGCTGGATCCACACCCGGGGGCCGGCCGGCACCTGGTCCAGGGTTTGAGTCACGGGCAGGGTCAGGCTGCCGTCGGCGGCCGGGATCGGGGCGCCGTGCGGACACGTCTCCGGATGGTTGAGGAGGGCGGCGATCCGCGCCTCCGCCTCGGGTGTGAGCGCGTGCTCGAGGCGCATGGCCTCGTCGTGGACGCGATCCCAGGGCAGGCCGAGGATGTCGGCAAAGAGGCGCTCGGAGAGCCGGTGCCGGCGCAGGATCCCCGCGGCCTGTCGGCGACCCTCGTCCGTGAGACTCACACGGTCGGGTCTCCCGTTCTGCAACAGGCCGCGAGACGCCAATTCGTCCAGGGCCTGGCTGGCGGACGCCGGCGTGATGCGGGCGAAGGCCGCCACCTCCGTGAGGTCGGCGGTGCGGCCCTGTCCTTCGAGCCGGTGGACGGCCTGCAGGCAATCCTCTAGCATCTCATCCGTCAGGGCAGGGGGCTCGGCGGGATGCATTCAGCGTCTCCTTCGGGCTCAGGCGGCACGGGAGGCCCGCACGCTCCGGGTGGCCCGACCCCTGTTCAGGCGCGCGCAGTCGCGGCAAAAGCCGTAGAGTTCGAGCCGGTGTTCGGTCACGGTGAAGCCACGGCCGCGCGCCACCTTCTCCCGCAGGGCGTGCAGGCTGGCGTCGGCGAATTCCTGAATCTTGCCGCAACGGGTGCAGATCAAATGGTCGTGGGGCCGGTCGGCGGGGCTGGGGTCGAAGCGAGTGTAGGCATCGCCGAACTGCCGCCCGGTGGCGAGACCGGCCTCCCGGAGCAGTTTCAGGGTCCGGTACACCGTGACCAGGCCGATGCCGGGGTCCTCCGTGCGGATGCGGTGGTACAGCTCCTCCGCGCTCACGTGGCGCCCAACGGCGAAGAAGGCGCGGACGATGCGGTCGCGCTGGCGGGTGGCCTTGTGGCCCGAGTGGGCCAGGAACTCGGCGAAGCGCTGGATGCGGGCGTCGGAGTCGGCCATGCTGCCTCCTAAATGAAAATGACTGTCAGTATCTGAATGCAGTTTAGCTACAGCCGGCCAGGGGTGTCAAGCTGGAAAGCGAGAGGCTGCGAAGCGTCCAAAGAGTTTGTCTGCTGGAGCGGACCTTGAGGGGGTTGCGGACCGCTATGGAAGGTCCGCTGGCCAAGTCTGTGGCGGCTCCGCTCCAGCGAGGAGTCGAGCCAGAAATCCGAGCGGGCCGGGATCAGATCCCCCACGGCCGCCATGAAGAGGGCGGTCAGGCTGGGCCGCCGGCTGAGGCAGGACACGAGCCATTCGGCAAGGAGGGGATGCCGGATCGCATGCTGGCGCCACGTGCACAGGCGCCATTTGGCGTTGCGTTCCCGCAGTAACACGGCGGCATACTCTTGAACGTCGGGATGGGCCTCGGCATCCGCCGCGAAAGACCGTGGAGACGTCCAGGACGGGGAGCGAGTGATCCTCCGCCAGGTATAGGACGATGCCGTTGCCGAGGACGCGCCGGTCCACCTCGCGGCCCACGCGCGGGACTGTGATCTGGATCGGGGGGAAAGTCATCCGGCGCACCAGTTCCGATCCGGGCGAGTGGCGTAGGCCCTGCGTGGAGGGTGCCTCCGTCGCGCAGGCCGCCGCCGAAGCGGCCAGGACGAGCAAGAGGAGCGCGGGGCGGACGCGCGCGCGACCGTGGGGCATCAATTCATCTCCCAGGGCTGAGGAGCGACGGCAGTCCGACAACCGGGCAACGCATCAGTTATTATCCCAGGGCTGCAGGGCAGGGCGGTCCCGCCTGACCGGGGGGATGGAGACAGGGCTCTCACCCCGCACCAACCAGGCTACGGTGCGGTCTCGGGGAAGGAGGTAGCGCTTCGCCGCAGCGACGACATCTTCCGCCGTGACGGCCTGAGTCATCTTCCGTTCCTCGAAGGCGAAGCGCCAATCGCCGGTGAGCGACCACGCCTCTCCCAGGTGGGAGGCCAGGCCGCTATTGCTGCCCAGGCCACGCACAACGCTCACCTCCATCTGATTGCGGACCTTCGTCAGCTCTCGTGGCGTCGGCAGCTCCGACCTGGCGCGCTGGAGCTCTTCTTCTACGGCCGCCTCGACCTCTTCCGCGGTATGTGGGGCCCACAGGGTCGCCTGGATCAGGAAGAGTCCGCCGTATCGCAGAAACCAGGGGCCGGCTGCGGCGTTCGTGGCCAGCCGGCGCTCTTCTACCAGACGCTTGTACAGCCGCGACGAGCGGCCATCGCCCAGAACCGATCCCAGGACGGTGAGGGCGTGGGTGTCCGGGTGGCCGATGGGTGGGCTGCGATAGAGCATGAGCCGTTGCGGCTCGGCCGGGAACTCGATCCGGATGCGGCGCTCTCCCGGCTGGGGAGGCTCCTCCAGCGGGAGGGGCGGCGGCGTCGGCTGTGCCGAGATGCTTCCGAAATAGCGCTCTACCGTCCGGATGACCTCGGCCGGATCCAGATCCCCCACGAGAACGGCCAGGGCATTGTTGGGCGCATAGTAGGCGCGGAAGAACTCGCGGGCCTGGGGGCGGGTGAGGTTCTCCAGCTCGCTCGGCCAGCCGATGACGGGGTGGCGGTAGGGGAGGGCGACAAAGGCCGTGGCCAGGGCCGCCTCCCACAGTTGTCCCCGCGGGCTCGTGTCCACGCGCTGGCGCCGCTCCTCCTGCACGACATCCCGCTCGGTGTAGAACTCCCGGAACACGGGGTTCCGCATCCGGTCGGATTCCAACAGGGCCCAGAGTTCCAGCCGATTGCCGGGAAAACTCACGAAGTACTGCGTGCCTCGTAGGACGTGGAGGCGTTCAGCCGGACGGCCCCGTTCCGCTGGTAGATTTCCCACAACTTGTTGTGCACGATCAATTGCTTGGCTTCGGCTTCGAGGGCCGCGATCTCCTTTTCCAGGGCCGCCACAGCCGCGGCATCCGATTTTCCTCCCGGCAGGCGCCCTTTGGCCTTTTCGACCTGGAGGCTCTGGTGGAGCGCGTCGATCTTGTCCAGGACGGGCAGTTCCCGCCCCGGATCCAGCGTCCCAAACAGCGTTGTACCCTTGAACATCATGTGCTCGAGCAGGTGCGCCAGCCCGGTGAACCCGGGCGCCTCGTTGGCGCTTCCCACCTGGAAGCGGAGGTAGGCGGCGAAGGTCGGGGAGTCGTGCCTTTCCACGATAAGAAAACGCATTCCATTCTTGAGCGTGTGTTCGGTGAAGGGGAGGCGGATGTCTTCCGGAACGGACGCCGGCGCCGCAGCTCGGCTCTGGGTGAGAAGCAGGGCCAGCAGAATGACGGAGACCCAAGAATGACGGGGAGATCGCATGCGAACCTCTTGGAGTGCCGTAGGTCTGTTTGTCCAGGCAATCGAGTACAGCAACGCTCCAGAATCAAAAGTCAATCGATGATGCGCCCACTCTTCCCTTCACGTCAGAAAAGCGAGGTCCGAACGGCGCATAAGCCGAGGATGTAAACGCCAGAAGGGATGGAGGGTGAGCGTTTTGGCACAGACGCGGGTACGCCTTGGCGCAATCGCGTCCCATTGGTTGCCCATAGGCCCGATTGTCTGTCCAATGCGACAAATCTCCATCGCTTGAACTTCTTGAGAAATAAGGTGCTCCAGTGTTCATCGCTGGAGGGTCTCCACAAACGATTCGTGGCACCCCCTTTGCTGATTCCTGCAAGAGTTCGCCCGCTCGTCCGAGCCGCAATGGCATGTTCTGCAGCGCGATGTTGACGTTGAAAGTTCGGGGCGGGTTTGGGGGGATGCATTGGACATGCTGGTTCCTCAGAGCGAGACTGACATTCTCCTGTTAGCCATCGCAAAAGAGAAGACATCCTTCGCGCGATTGGCGGCCGCGGCACAGGCCTGCACCGACCCGAAGGCCAGGCGCCGCTACAATCAACTCGCCCTGGACGAGTTGAAACACCTTTTGACGCTGGTCAGTCTGATGGACGGCCTGGCCGACGACTGGTTGGCTCGACTCGACCTCACGTTCCCCCTCACGGACCCCCCCGATCCGCTGCCCCAAACAGAAGAAGCCATCCTTGGTTTCGTTGTGGAGGAAGAGCGGTCCCAGGGCTTCCTCGGCGGCCTGGGCAAGCAGGCGGACCGGGCAGAGCTGTTCAGCTTGTTGGACAGTTTGCGCGCCGACGAGGAGGATCATCGCGCCCGCCTTCTTTCCTTGCTTTACGGGATGGAGGTGGATCGCCCGGTTGTGGCCACCCGGCGGCCCGCGTGGCTGCGATCCATTCGCCGCATGATTCCTCCGGCGCGTCTTCACTGAAAGGGAACTCCGGTGAGGCAGGGGTGGCGTACACCGAACCGCGATGCCGGATTCGCCGGTCACCAGAGACGCCTGAAGATCTGTGTGTCGAGCCGGCCTCTGTCGGCTCGGCAGAGTCGTTGAGAACAGCGTGGGCGTGCGCCCCGCTCGAACCCATTGTCGCAGTGGCAAGGAGGTGGGGTGATGTTCAAGGAAATGGAGGCGTGGTCCCCGGATCAGGAGTTGCAGCTCTTGGAGGAATTGGCGGAGGCCGAGGCGGAGGTGTTCGACCTCGAGATGGATCTGCCCCTTCGCATGGCCCTCGCGGACTCCGAACGACCATGGGTGGCGTACTGGCACCTGGCGCCGAATGGGATTCCGTCGAAGGCTCGCGCCCATGCCCGCCTGACGCGTGGACGGTAGGAGCGAGGATGATGCAGGATGAATTGATCCGTTCGGAACACGTCCTTCTCCTCTTGGCGGCAATCCTGAGCCTGGTCTGGGGGCTGGTGGTGGCTCTGTAATTTGCCAGGGAATATCCGAGGGATCGTGTTTCCTCTCGAGCCCCGGCGGGTTTTTCCCGCCGGGGTTTCTTTTCTTCGCCGCACCGGGGGCGCTCTGGGTCATAGTCCTCGACCGGGGTACTGCCCGCGTGGGCGGCCTCCCCGGTGGACGTCGTGCTGACAGATCTGATGATGCCGGGGCTCTCGGGGTGGGAGGTGGCGCAGGCGGCGCGCATGTTGCGACCGGGACTCCCTATCGTGCTGATGACCGGGCGCCCAGATGCCCTGAATTCCCAACTGCACGCCGAGGGCCTTGTTGCGCAGGTGCTGGTGACGCCGTTCCGGATGAATGAGGTCGTGGCGGTCATCACGAGGCTGATCAGGCAAGACGAGCCTCGGCCGCGGGTCTCGGCCGGGTCGGCCGGCGGTCTCGGGCGGTCTGGATCGCCCGCGGCCTAGGGGCAAACGGGCGGGTGATCGCGCTCCGGAAAGCTCCTGGGAGGGGGGAGCCTTCCGGGCGGTCGCGAGCCCGGTTACGTGATCGAACAAGCTGTGGCCAGGCTCAGAGAACGGCAAGACTTGCCAGCTCAAAGCAGAGGGGGCAGTCCATGGCGACCATCGTTGAGTACACCGATCAGAAGCCTCCCAAGAACCTGTACCCGGCTCGCATCATCTCGCCACCGCGCTCGGGTCCTTGCTGCTTTTCCGAAATGGAGGAGATCGGCGAGCCCCAGGAGGACAGCCGTTGGGTCTTCCAGTACAAGCGCTGCAAGAAGTGCGGGTTTGCGGTTCGGGTGATCGTGCGGGAAATTCCGGATGCGGCCCTGACAGCCGAACTCAAGAAAAACCTGGCCGCGGCCTTCCAACGGAACGTGCCCGACTACTGAGCCGACCCCTCCCCGGAGGCCGGCCAAAGCCACCCAGCGCTTCGGATGATTTGCGGCGGTTGTCGCACGCCGAAGCGCTGGTGAGGCACTCGTCCGGTTGCCCTCTGGTCGTTGCACCAGCCCTGCTTCCTTCCCTGAGGCCCGACCCATCAGCCCCGCCAGTTCACCCACGTTCTCTGCTGTGGAGTGTGTTCTCTTCCATGTGGACGCCGCACGTGGCCTTGACACCGCGAAGGAAATAGGATATATACCATACCAGGGTATAGTACAGGAGGGACCGAGGCCATGATGGATGCAGAGACGAAGCGGCGGGCGCTCAACCGCCTGCGGCGCATCGAGGGGCAGGTGCAGGGGATCCAGCGGATGATCGAGGAGGACAAGTACTGCGTGGACATCATGCTCCAGCTCTCGGCCGTCCAGGGCGCCCTGGAGCAGGTGTCGAAGATCCTCATGCACCGCCACATCGAGAGCTGCGTCATGGACACCATGAAGGCGGGCACCGAGCGGGAGCGAACCCGGAAGATCGAAGAGCTGGTCGGGGTGTTCTCTCGGTACAAGTGACCAATCGCCAATGACCAATGGGGGAGGGTATCGATCGATATGGTTCGTGACCCGGTGTGCGGGATGATGATAGAGGAAGCCGCGGCCGCGGCGACCAGCCGCCATAACGGCCGGACGATCTACTTCTGTGCCGTCAGTTGCAAGGAGAAGTTCGACATCAATCCAGAGAAGTACTCGAATGGCGACGGCGGGAAAGTGCCGGCCGGAGTCCAGATCGGTCAGATGGGGATCGCCGCATCTCCCGAAACCCCCGCAGGATCTTCCTCCTCAGTTCGGGATTCGTCCGCCCGAGTGGACATCGGCATCCATGGGATGAGCTGCGCTTCGTGCGTCTCGACGGTCGAGGGGGCCCTGGCGGCTGTCCCCGGGGTGCAGAACGCTGTGCTGAACCTGGCGGCCGAGCGCGGCACCGTCCACTACGATCCGAACCGGGTCAGGCCGTCGGCGCTGGTGAAAGCGATCGCGGGAACAGGATACACGCCGCTGGTCGAGAAGGTGACGATCCCCATCAGCGGGATCTCCTGCGCATCCTGTGTGAGCACCATCGAGCGGGCCCTGAATCAGGCCCCCGGTGTCGTGTCGGCCAGCGTGAACCTGGCGACTAATGCCGCCACAGTGGAGTTTCTCCCCCCGACCATTACGCTTCAGGACCTGCGTCGCGCCATCCGCGACGCCGGCTACGAGCCCCTGGAGGTGGCCGAAGGGGCCCATCCAGGCGATTACGAGAAGGCGGGGCGCGAGCGAGAGATCCGCAGGCTGAAAACGAAGTTGACCGTGGGCATCATCCTCACGGCTCCCGTGGTCTTGGGCAGTCTCCCTGGGTGGTTCTCCTGGGTTCCCAAGTTCCTTCAGAGCTTCTGGGTCCTGCTGGTCCTCACCAGCCCGGTGCAGTTCTGGGTGGGGTCCCAGTATTACCGGGGGTTCTGGGCGGCGCTGCGCCACAGGACCTCGGACATGAACACCCTGATCGCCGTGGGCACCTCATCCGCGTACCTGTACAGCCTGGCCATGACCGTGGCGCCGGGGTTCTTCCGAACGCGGGGGATCGCGCCGGCGGTGTACTTCGATACGGCGGCGGTGATCATCACCCTGATCCTTTTGGGCCGCCTGCTGGAGGCGATCGCCAAGGGCCGGACGAGCGAGGCGATCAAGCGCCTGATGGGGCTCCAGGCGAAGACGGCGCGGGTCATCCGGAACGGGGAGGAGGCGGACATCCCCACGGAGGATGTCCAGATCGGCGACGTGGTGATCGTGCGTCCCGGCGAGAAGGTGCCGGTGGACGGCGTGGTGCGTGAGGGCGCCTCGGCCGTGGATGAGTCCATGCTGACCGGCGAGAGCCTCCCGGTGGAGAAGCGGCCGGGCGACCAAGTCATCGGGGCCACACTGAACAAGACCGGGGCGTTCAGGTTCGAGGCCACCAAGGTGGGGAAGGATACGGTGCTGGCCCAGATCATCAAGCTGGTGGAAGAGGCGCAGGGCTCCAAGGCGCCTATCCAGCGCATGGCCGACTATGTGGCCAGCATCTTCGTCCCCGCAGTCATCGGGATCGCGGTCGCAACGCTCATCGTCTGGTGGGTCTTCGGACCCAGCCCGGCATTCCTCTTCGCCCTGCTGAACTTCGTCGCCGTCCTGATCATCGCCTGCCCCTGCGCTCTGGGCCTCGCTACGCCCACCGCCATCATGGTGGGCACCGGCAAGGGGGCCGAGCACGGCATCCTGATCCGGAGCGGCGAGAGTCTGGAGACGGCCCACAAGATCCGGACGATCGTCTTCGACAAGACGGGGACGTTGACCAAAGGCGAGCCGGAGGTGACGGACGTTATCAGCGCCGAGGGCCGAGCGCCGAGCGCCCTCCGGGGTGGAGCCCCTAGGCGGGCGGAGCCCGAGCGCCGAGTCGAGATCCTCCGGCTGGCGGCGTCGCTGGAGCGGGGGTCGGAGCATCCTCTCGGCGAGGCGGTCGTGAATCGGGCGAAAGGCGAGGGGATCGCCTTGAGCGAAGTGGAAGGGTTCGAGGCCATCCCGGGCTACGGAGTGCGCGGGAAAGTGGACGGTCGCGCGGTCCTCCTCGGAAACGCGAAGCTGATGCAGGAGAGCGGAATCACCCTGGGGGAACTGGCGGAGACCGCAGAAACGCTCGCCAGCCAGGGGAAGACCCCCATGTTCGTGGCGGTGGACGGGGAGCCGGCCGGGGTGATCGCCGTGGCCGACACCCTCAAAGAGCATTCCGCCGAGGCCGTCAGCGCCCTCCAGCGGCTGGGCGTCGAGGTGACCATGATCACGGGCGACAACCGGCGGACCGCCGCGGCCATCGCCCGGCAGACGGGGATCGACCGCGTCCTGGCAGAGGTGCTGCCCGATCAGAAAGCCGAAGAGGTGAAGAAGCTCCAGGCCGAGGGCAGGGTGGTGGCCATGGTGGGGGACGGGATTAACGACGCGCCGGCCCTGGCCCAGGCGGATGTGGGCATCGCCATCGGGACGGGGACGGACGTGGCCATGGAGGCCTCGGACATCACGTTGATCCGTGGCGACCTGCGTGGGGTGGTCACGGCCATCGAGCTCAGCAAGCGGACGCTTCGGACGATCAAACAGAACCTGTTCTGGGCCTTCATCTACAACGCCCTGGGGATTCCCATCGCGGCCGGGGTCCTGTACCCGTTCTTCGGGATGCTTCTGGATCCCATGATCGCGTCGGCGGCCATGGCGCTTTCGTCAGTCTCTGTGGTGAGTAACTCGCTCCGCCTGCGACGCTTCCGCCCGAGCCTGACCTAGCCCCAATCCGAAATTCTCAACCGCCACGTGGTCATGACGGCCTACTTTCACCACGGCACATGAAGACGCTGCGCATCCTGGCGAGGTGGACATTCCTCGGGCCTCGCCTCCGGGACCGCCCTTCCGCGCGCCGGGATCATCTCTCCCCGCTCTCCGCGAGCTTCCGCTCCAACCCTCTGAGCTCCTCCTTGAGCGCTTCAACCTCGGCGCGAAGACGCTCCGCATCGGAGGTGGGGGTCCGGGGCGCCCCCTCACCCCCTTCTGATCCCACGGGCGGAGTGAGGCCGGCCTGCGCTGCGGGCCCCTTCTCAATCTGACCCTGCTCCTCGTGGGTGAGAGTGGCTCCCTCCACGCCGGAGCGGAGCGTCTTCTGATCGGGGTCTTGCCAGGCTTCTCCGTATCTGATCATCCGGTGGAGGAGGGCCGGGGAGAGCATGCCTCGGCGGGTTCGTTCGCGTTCGAGGAGAATCTGAACGAGGGTGATCGAGGTCAGGTCAGCTCCCGTCTTGGCGTCCACGACGGAGAGGTCCTTTCCTTCCCCGATCAACCGCTCCAGCGCGTCCAGGGTCACATAACGGCTGTGCTGAAGATCGTAGAGCTTGCGATTCGAGTACCGCTTTATCAGGTAGGCCATCCAACTTCCCCCGCACTCAGTGTATCACGCTGACTCTTCGCCGACAATCGGGAGCCGAGCCGGCGGCGGGGCTGGCCATTCGCGGCGCGATTTGCTATGATAACGACGCGATACTTCTGGGGGGGCTTCGGCTCCCTGCGATGTCTCCCGTTTGCCAGGGAAGGCAACCGGACGAAGGCAATGTTCCGAAATCACGCCGAGCCCGAGTATCTGAAAAAAGTCTTCGAGGATACGCAGGTCCTGCGCAAACCCGTCTCGGGCATCGTGACCGGGTATCACGTCTTGCCGTATATCCTGGTGGGACCCGACGAGGAGCAACATCAGCACTCGATCGAGATTCGCGGGAGGATCCGGGTCTCACCCCGGCTCATCATCTCGCCCCGGCAGACGGGCCAGACGTACGGGGAACTGTTCGACGATCCCGAGATGATGGACAAGGCGCTGGTCGGCCGCATTTTCAGTTTTCTGTACGCCCGCCGGCACAATGTGCAGCTCGAGAGCGATGACCTGCGAATCATCAAGGCCGACCGGGATCCCCAGTCGCAGATCGAGCGGGCCCTGGACGACCTGATGCGAGGGGAGATCCTGGACACCGGTCTGATCTTCTCCCCGGACGTCAAGTTCTACCCGGTCTCCATCGAGCGATTCATTACCGAGATCCTCGATCGCGAGTTCCCACGGACCTGATTGTCGCCGCGACCCTCTCGCCCGAGGACCGTCCAAGGCTATCCTTGTGTCATCGGCGCCCACTCACCCGCCAGGGGCACAGACTCCGAACCGTGGAAGCGGCGCGACAGCGCGGGGTCAATGGCCGTTTTCTGGCCGGCGGGCGCATTCGTGGGTCCACTTGGAAGCTGGGGGAAAGCAGGATGGGGGCGAAGCTGCGGGGAGGAGAAATAAATGCGCCGCAGGCGATCAGACTTGAGCCGTGCAGCGTCTCCCCCGGTCGCCGGCGCCGGTCCTCGCGACCCCGCCCTGCGGGGTCGGTTCCGACGCCTGGGGCCTGAATCCCTGGGCGACCAGCGGGGCAGGTTCGCACGCCATGGCGATTGAGCTGCTCCGCACTGATCCCTGCGGCTACCCTTAACATAGATCGGACGCCCGACCCAGTCAAGAGGCAAACTGTGGGAAAAGCGTTCACCGGGTTAACCGCAACCCGGCTGGATATCGTTCGAGAGAGGTGGGCCGCACTCACGGCGCGATGCCCGTGGTTGCATTGGGTGGAGAAGTGGGGAATCTCGTCCGGTTCCCTGGTGCTTGGCGTCCTGACCCTCCTCATGTTTCGGAGAGGGATCGAGTATTTTCCCTGGTTCGTCGGCTACCTCTTGCTGCTGTGGCTGGCCGGAGTGGCCCTGGCCGAGGTCCGGCAGTCGCTACTGGCGCGCGGCCGCCGAGCGATCTCCCTGGTCGTGGATTACACGGTGCAGACCCTCTTTCATGGCTTGCTCTTGTTCCTGTTGCCCATCTACTATATCAGCACGACAATCACGTCTGCGAACGCATGGTTCCTGGTGGCGCTGGCGAGCGCGGCTCTGATCACGGCGATTGACCCTTGGTACCGGGCGATCATCCTCCGTTTCCGCTGGATGGAGGTTCTCCTCTTCGGGTTTGGGCTCTTCGCCTCGCTGAATGTCGCCTTTCCGCTGATCCGAGTGCCGAGCACCTGGGCCCTCCTGCTAAGTGGAGGAGTCAGCATGCTGGCCCTGGCCCCGATCTTCCGCCGGGGGCGGGATCCCTCGTGGCGGGGCGCGCTCGCCCGGGCGAGTTTGTGGGGGGTGGCCTTTGCCCTCTTCCTCTGGCCTCTCCGCCTTTGGATCCCACCCGTGCCGTTGCACCTGACCAGGGCCACGTTCGCCAAATCGGTCGTCCGGCTGGAGCCCGTCCAGCCTGTCTCGACTCTTTCCGCGGACGAGCTGCAGGCCTGGGGTGGGGTGTCGGCCTTCAGTGCGGTGTCGGCGCCTGCCGGGCTGCGGGAGCCGATCTACCATCTCTGGCGGAAGGACGGAGCGGTTGTGGCGAGGATACCGCTGTCTCCCATCAGGGGCGGCCTGCGTGCCGGGTTCCGGACGTATTCCCGGAAGACGGAGTTCGGACAGGATCCGGCAGGATCCTGGACGGTGGACGTCCTCACCGCCCATGACCAGCTCATCGGACGTATCCGGCTGGAGGTGACGCCATAGCGGGGCGTCCGACGTGGCGGGGGATTACGTGTCGTTCGGGTGCTCACGGGCGGACCGCACCCAAACTTTGACCCGGGCCAGGGTAGGGGGCTTTGTGCCGGCAACGCTTCGCCACCGCGTGGCCAGGGTTTCCGGGTCCTGCCGTGCCAGCTCCTCAACCCGCCCGATACCGAGGCGCCTCAGTTCGTTGTAATGCGTGGCGCCGAGCCCTTCCAGGTCGACCAGCCGGGCCGCCGTCCGGACCGCCCCCAATTCATTCTCGCTGATCCCGGTCTGCCGAGCAAGCGCCGCACGCCGGTCCCCCGTGGCCGTCCGTTGGAGCAGGGCGCGCGGGGAGACGATCCCCGCGCGGGCCAGGCGATCCACGATATCCCCGGGCACGCCATCCATCTCGGCCAATGTCGGGACGTAGCTTTGCACGGTGAGGCGGTCAATCCCGACGTATACCGCGACGTTGAAAAGGCAGGCGAGGACGACCGCCAACACTGCCAGGCGCCGTGGGGCGCCAGGACCGATCTGCCCGGGTTCCTCCCATCCCCGCCCCCGGCGGAACCGGTTGAGGAGGTTCACGAGCACGTAGCATTCAAGGGCAAAGGGAGGGAAGCCGAGGAAACCCAGGGGAGGCATCTCGAACCACTTGAGGTCCTCGAAGAACGGAACGGTGTAGACCCACTTCGTGTATGCCCAGAAGTTCCAGAACTCCCACAGGCCGCCGCAAATGAGCCCCGACAGGAGCAGCCGGATGAAAGGGCGGGGATCTCCTCGCTCGAACTGGCCCAGCAGGGATTTTGCCCGCGTCCGTTCGGCACGGTAACACAGGGGGTCCCCGAGGAAGACGACGAACCCCCAGACCCAGGGAAAGGCGTACCGCGGCCAGAGGAGAGGGCCGAGCAACATCAGGAACCCCACCGCGACCGACAGGGCGAGACCGGCCGGCCGGATGCGCCGGGGCCGCACGCGGGCCCGCTCGCCGACGCCGTAGGCGCGCAAGAGGTCATAGGTCTCGAAGAGCCCGGGGACGACCGTGGCGTAGGCGAAGAACGTGAAGATGGCACCGAGGAGAAACAGCGGGGGCGCGTTGACGTAGAACCAGTTCTGAAGGCGGAAGTTGAACGCCTCGAACAGATTCCAGATGGCGACGGACCAGAAGGCGAGGACGAGAAACTCCCACGGCCGGTCACGCAACAGGGAATGCCCCCGGCGCCTCCAGACCCAGGCATCCGCCAGCACGATGTACGACCACCAGGCGATGAAGTAGAAGAGGGCCTGGACTGCGAAGACGCCGAGGAAGAGGCCGAGTTCGCCCGCGATAAGAGTGAAGAGGGCCGCCCACCCGTACCAGGGGAACAGCCGGGCCCGCGACTTCTCCTGATCTGCCGTGCCGAGGATCGTCGCCATCGCCCTCACGGGTATTCCAATTTGCGCCGTCCGTCAAGGTAAATGGGCTGCTGGCCTGGAGACAGGAATCGCCGGGCGACCCAATCCCGACCGGCACCAGAGGCATCCGCACTAGTAACGTCCGGTGTTCCGCCCTCATTGACAAGGGCCGGTTCCTCCGTCAAAATTGACGGATCATTGATCGCCTCTTCGAGGTGCGTGAATGTCCAGCGTGCGCCACGTGTCGCTCTTTCGGCTGCCTGTGCGTGCCGAATGGCTGTTCCTGTCGTTCCTCCTCCTCGCCGGGCCGGCGTTCCCCGGGGAGGGCCCGGCCAGGACTGCCGGTGGTCTCACCCCAGAGGAGGAGATCGTCATCGGGGTGTATCGCGCTGCGAGCCCGGGCGTCGTGCACATCACCAGCACGGTGCTGAGTCAGGATTTCTTCTTCCGGGTCGTCCCGGAACGGGGGACCGGCTCCGGCTTCATGGTGGACGACCGCGGGTACGTCCTCACCAACAACCATGTGGTGGAGAATGCCGACAGCCTGGAGGTCACGCTGGCTGACAAGAGCAAGGTGCCGGCCAAGCTGATCGGCCGGGACCCGAACAACGATCTCGCCGTCATCCGGATCACTGTTCCGCGGGAGAAGCTCACGCCGCTCCGCCTGGGAGACTCGGCTCAGCTCCAGGTGGGCCAGATGGCCATCGCCATCGGAAATCCCTTCGGGCTGGACCGCACGGTCACCCGGGGCGTGGTCAGCGCCCTGGGTCGAAGCTTGCAAGCGGACACGGGCCGGCAGATCCGGAACGCGATCCAGACCGACGCCGCCATCAACCCCGGCAACTCGGGAGGACCGCTCCTGAACTCCCGGGGAGAGGTCATCGGAATCAATACGGCGATCTTCACGCCCAGCGGCGGATCGGTCGGCATCGGCTTCGCGATTCCGGTGAATACGGCGAAGAAGCTTCTGCCCCAGCTCATCGCCAGGGGCCGGGCCAGCCATCCCTGGCTGGGGATCAGCGGGATGGACGTGACGCCCGACCTGGCCCGCGCGATGAACCTGCCCGCGAAAGAGGGAGTGATGGTCGCCCGCGTGGCTTCCGGCAGCCCGGCGGAGCGGGCCGGCCTGCGGGGGGCGCAACGGCGCGTCCGCGTCCGCAACTACATGTTCGCCATAGGCGGCGACATCATCCTGGCCCTGGACGGCCAGAAGATCGCAAGCGTGGATGACCTCACGGGCTTCCTGGACGAGAACAAGAAAGCCGGCGAGGACGTGCGGGTGGACGTTCTGAGGGACGGGAAGCCCATGTCCGTTGTCGCCCGGCTGGCCGAGTTGCCCGAGGACTGATGGTGCATCGCGGAGGAATCTGGCTGGGCCTCGCGGCCTCCCTGGTCTGGGCCGCGCATGTCCTGGCGGTGGAGGCCAACCCGCCCCTGGTCACGGGCGAGCTGGTGATCGCCGGCCGCGTGACGCTGACGGTCGAGATGGCCCGCACCGTCGAGGAGCAGATCCGCGGGCTGAGCGGCCGCCCCGGCCTCAAGCCCGGTCACGGCATGCTCTTCGTGTATGACGGCCCGCGCCCCGTGAGCATCTGGATGAAGGACATGCGGTTTCCCCTGGACATCATCTGGATCCACGCCGGTCGGATCGTGGCGATCGAAAAGCACGCGCCACCTCTTACCTCGGCGGGACCCGAACGGGTCTACACGGCCACGGCCGACCTGGTGCTCGAAGTGCCGGCCGGCTTCACGGATCGCCAGAGGATTCGCGTGGGCGATTCGGTCCAGGCCAGCCTCCCGTAACGCGCCCGGCTGATGTCCCCCGCACGCAGGTGTCCGGCCTTGCCGATCGAGGAAGCGGCCGCCACAGGAGATGCGGATGCATGATCGCCGTCCGGCGCGCGCCAATAGCGTCGGGCTTCCCCGGAATGCGCCCGGCAGGATGCGGGGCCTTCGCCGTTGCCGCGCCGCTCTGGGTCTTCTGGCGATCCTGGCGCTCACGCTGGCTGCCGCCCCGACGAGCCACGAGCCCGCGTCCCTGGGCCTGGAGATGCCCAAGGAATTGGTGGAGGCGCCGGACTTCTCATTGCCGGACGTCACGGGGAGGATGGTCCGGCTGAAAGGCTTCCGGGGGAAGGTGATGTTCATGAATTTCTTCGCTACCTGGTGCGTGCCCTGCCGGGAGGAGATGCCGGCCATGGAGCGGCTGCACCGGACCTACAAGGACAGGGGGCTGGTCGTCCTGGCCGTGGACATCCGGGAGGGGGCCAAGACCGTCCGAGCCTTCACGCAGGAACTGAAGCTGTCGTTTCCCGCGCTGCTGGATAAGGATGGATCCGTGGCCTATGCGTACGGCATCCGGCCGGTTCCAGCCACCTACCTTGTCGGGCGCGACGGAAAAATTCTGTGGCGGGCCTTCGGCTCGCGAGAGTGGGGCAGCGGCAGCGCCCGCCAGTACTTCGCCAGCCTGCTGGTCGGGCAAACTCGGTAGCGGCGAGCAGGGTATCGCGGAATGCTTTTCCATTCCGCATTCCGCAATCCGCATTTGAAAGGATGTTATGCTGGCTCCTGACCTGAACATTCTGGTGGCGATCGCCGCCGGGCTGCTGTCGTTTCTCTCGCCCTGCGTCCTGCCGCTCCTCCCCTCGTACGTCTCTTTCATTGCAGGCGTGTCTTTCGAAGAGGTTCAGGGAACGGTGGCGAACCCCCGAACGCGGCGGGCTATCCTTCTCAATTCCCTGCTGTTCATCCTGGGCTTCTCCCTCGTGTTCGTCGCGCTGGGGGCCGGCGCGACGGTCGTGGGGCAGGTCGTGTTCCGGCAGCAGGGCCTGATCCGGAAGATCGGCGGGGTCTTCATCATCCTCATGGGGCTGTATGTCGCCGGCTGGTTGCGGATCCCGTTCTTGATGCGGGAATGGCGGGTGGAGTTGCAGGACCGGCCGGCGGGGTATCTCGGGGCGGTCGCGGTGGGCATCACGTTTGCCGCCGGGTGGACGCCATGCATCGGCCCGATCCTCGGGTCCATCCTGACGCTGGCCTCGGTCTCGCAGACGGCCGCCACCGGGATCAAGATGCTGGCGGCGTATTCCCTCGGCCTCGCCATCCCCTTTTTCGTGAGTGCGCTGGCCATCCACCGCTTCGTGCTTTTCTTCGACCGGTTCAAGCGATTCATCCCGGTGGTGACGCGGCTGAGCGGCCTCGTCCTGATCGCTCTGGGCCTCTTGCTGGTCAGCGATTATTTCACGGTCTTGAGCCGGCTGGCGTTCTCGCTGACGCCGGAGTGGCTGTTCAATATCGAGCGAAGCCTCCTCAAGTTCTGACGCGAGGCTGGAGTGCCATGGGAAAGAAGCAGCGAAAGGTTCCGGCGCAGACGGCCAAGAGCAACGCCGGGGGCGAACTCCGGCGACTGCTCGTCGGGCGACCTTCCGTGGCCGGAGTCATATGGCTCCTGGTGATCGCCCTGGTCATCGGGATCTCCGGCGGCTATCTCGTGTACCGCGCCATGGGGCCAACGAATGCGTCGGTCGGCGCCTCGGGGTCGGATCCGGCTGCGCCCTGGCGGGCTCGGCTCCTTCAGAACCCGAAGGACGTGGAAGCCTTGCTTCGCCTGGCCCACGTACAGCTCGACCAGCAGCAGCTGGATGCGGCCGAATCGCTGTATCAGCAAGTGTTGGCGCTGGAGCCGCAGAACACCGAAGCCATCACGCATCTGGGGAATGTGCTCCTTGCCCGAGGCGAGGTGGATGCCGCTCTGGCGCGCTACAATCAGGCGCTCCGCATCGATCCGCGCTACGTGCACGCGTTGTGGGACAAGGCGAACCTGCTGCAAGAGGTCAAGAAGGATTATGCCGGCGCCATCCGGGTGTGGGAGACCTTCATTCAGGTCGTGGGGGCGGAGAGCCCGGACGGCAAGACGGCGCAGGAGTTCATCGCCGAGGCCAAGAAGGCCATGGGCGGCGCCTCGCCGGTGGACAAGGCTTTTGGCGGGAAGTCCTAGCCCCAATCCGATATTATCAACCGCCAAGGACACCCAGCTGGGGCTGGGTACCCGGAACATCAAGCTCAGAAAGGCTCATTGGAGGGGACAAACGGAACTTCTGACGGCCCCATAAGCGTGCTTTCGTATTCTTTGGTGGAGAGATCGGAACATCGCATCCTTGGCCACCCTGAGGCACCAATCCGCCGGAGAAGGATGCCGTCGGTACCGGCGGTTCAAGGTTCGTTTCGGATCAGGGCTGGCGCGAGGTGTGGTAAGATCCGAGGCCGCGCCCCGAGAAGTTGAGGCGCGGCCTTGCTGTGTCGGATGGTCCTCGACTGGATCGTGCGCAGCGCCATCGTGAGCTGGCGCTTCCGCCGGCTGTCTTTGGCCGAGGTGCGCCTCTGAGTCCCGCTAGAACGCTGGGAAGCGAGGAGGCGAGGAAGCTCTGAAGCCCGAGCATTCAGGCAGTGTTAGTGTTACATAAATACCTTTACATCCTCATCCCGCCATGGTATCTTGCCTCTGGACAGGAGGGAGGAGGCCATGGCGAAGCGAGCGGCGGCATTGGCGATCAGCGACGCCGACCGAACGGTCGTGGAGGGGTGGGTGCGCGCGCGGACCACCCCCCGGCGGGTGCACCTCCGCGCGCGGATCGTGCTCTGGGCCGCGCAGGGGGTCCCGCCGAGCCAGATCGCGCAGCGCCTCGGCACGACGCGCCCCACCGTCAATCTGTGGCGTGCGCGGTTTCACGGGGGGGGCCTGGCCGCAATCCAGAAGGATGCCCCCGGGCGGGGCCGGCGGCGGAGCATCCCGACCGCCACGGTGCAGGCCATCGTGCGGGCGACCACCCAGACCACACCCAAGGGCGCGACCCACTGGAGCACCCGGACGATGGCCCAGGCCTTCGGCGTCAGCAACGCCACCGTGGCCCGCCTCTGGCAGGCCCATGGCCTCCGGCCGCACCGGGTGCGCCCCTTCAAGCTCTCCCGGGACACGCGCTTCGCCGAGAAGCTCACCGACGTGGTCGGCTTGTACCTCCACCCGCCGGAGAAAGCGCTGGTCCTCTGCGTGGACGAGAAGAGTCAGATCCAGGCGCTCGACCGGACCCAGCCGGGCCTCCCCATCAAGAAGGGGCGTTGCGGGACACTGACCCACGACTACAAACGGCACGGCACCACGACCCTCTTTGCGGCTTTGAACGTGCTCGAAGGGACCGTGATCGGCTCCTGCGTTCCCCGGCATCGAAACGGAGAGTTTCGGGCGTTCCTGCAGCAGCTGGAGCGCACGACGCCGCCCGGGCTGGCTCTGCACCTGATCGTGGACAACTATGGGACGCACAACCATCCCAAGGTGCAGCAGTGGCTGGCCAAGCATCCCCGGTTTCACCTCCACTTCACCCCGACCAGCTCGTCGTGGCTGAACCTCGTCGAACGGTGGTTCCGGG
>Ga0187885_10001839_pt1 | contig 22230 bp, 13 predicted proteins | sample June2016WEW_20_1_3_FD_132970 | JGI IMG/M metagenome (GOLD analysis project Ga0187885, IMG submission 132970) | Peatland microbial communities from SPRUCE experiment site at the Marcell Experimental Forest, Minnesota, USA - June2016WEW_20_100 | ecosystem: Environmental > Terrestrial > Soil >... | reverse complement strand
TGGTCTGGGGATCTGCGAAACCGATGCCATGTATCGCCCCCGCCATCCTGAAGAGGAAAACTCTGGACACCCATTTTCTTTGCGACTTTTTCTTGGCACTTTCGCTCGGTTCACCGTTAGTAATGACAGATCGTATTCAAAGAGATGAACTATGGGCTTGCCGCGCAGCAAATATGTTCAGGAAGGAGAGGAAGGGGTGTATCACTGCTTCAGCCGATGTGTCCGCCGGGCGTTCCTGTATGGATTCGACACGCTCACATGCCGGGACTTCTCCCACCGTAAGGCATGGCTGGTCGAGCGGTTGCGCTATCTCGCAGCCATCTTCGCCATCGAAGTCTGTGCCTACGCGGTCATGGAAAATCACTATCACACTATTTTGCGTACTCGTCCCGACATTGTCGCCATGTGGTCCGATCAGGAAGTGGCAACTCGCTGGCTGACACTCTTTCCCCGAGATCGCGACCTGAGGGGCGCCCCAATGCCGCCTGCAGAGGAAGAAACCCGCGCCTTAGCGGATTGTCCGGAACGCATTGCAAGACTGCGCCAACGGCTGTGCAGCCTGAGCTGGTTCATGGGTCGCTTGAACGAATTCATCGCTCGGGCGGCAAATAAAGAGGATAGGGTCAAGGGACGGTTCTGGGAATCGCGGTTCAAGTGCCAGGCGCTGCTCGACGAAGCGGCCATCACCGCATGCATGGTCTATGTAGATCTGAATCCCATCCGGGCCGGGAGGGCAGCAACTCCGGAGGAAAGCGACTTCACCAGCATCCAGGAACGGATCAGTGCCTGGCAGAAAGAGACGATGACGACAGCCGCTCCGTCCAGTGAGACGGCGACACGAGATATGCAGTCTGCCTCCGTCAGTAAACTTACCGCAATGCCGGGAAATGCGGCCGAAACTGCGGAAACCATTCCCGATCTCATTTCCGCGAAGGCGAATTCCCTTGATGGCAGGCCCTATCCCGCCCGATGGTTATGTCCCATTGAATCAGACTCCGGGCGGCGCGGGATTCTGCCGATGACAGCCGCCGAGTATTTCGATCTGGTGGACCAGTCAGGACGGATGATGCGGTCGGACAAGCGTGGAGCCATGGACGCCCATCTTGCACCCATCCTGGTGCGGATCGGCGCCAACCCGAACGCGTGGCTTGAAACCGTCACCCGGTTCGGTTCCAAGTTCTATCTTGCTGCCGGGCTGCTTGCCAATCTGCGCAATTTTGCAGATCAGCTCGGCAGGCGCTGGCTCAAAGGCGCCTCAGTGGCGCGAGCTGCGTTCGCGCATTCCATGCCACAACTGAGCTGATGTCCAGAGATTTCCACGCATGGGAAGACAAATCGCGCCCAGCGCCGGTTGCGACTGCGAATTGGCAGCTATCTTCTTAGCTCATGTGGATCGATCGCTCCCGGCATCCTCTGTCCAGAGTTTTGTCCACTTTTTCATGTGACCCACCTGTCTGACCCGGCCGTTTTTCTTCACCGGGATGTCGTCGCTCGCGTCCTTAATTTCCAATCAATACTCGCTGCCGGCAAGTCTCAGAGAAATAGAAAAACATAAGATGTGTCAATAATGTCGGTTCTCGATGGAGGCACATGATGGGTGTCCTAGTTTTTCCCGAGGAACCTCGGACTATTGTTGGCGGCAGGAATTTCCCGCCTCGGAGCCGTCGGGTCATCTGATTCCGTAGGCGCACGATTGCGACCAGCTTGCACGCCTGATTGCTCAGCCGATCCTTGTCCAGAAACGTATCGCCACGGTCTTGGACTACGATTTCCGGCAGAGGCCCGTGGAGGTCATGGGACTGGACTCGGAATCCTGATCGGTCGGGCAGGATGTCGATGCCGTCCAGATAAACTTGTGGCCAGACGACTGGCAGGTCGCCCTGCACCAATAATGTTTCCGTCAAAAAGACCCTATTTTTCATTGCGCGTACAAAGGAGGGGGTGTCCGCTGAATGCCGCTGATGCCAATCCGCGGGGTGGGGGGCGTAGTTTCCAGGAGGAAAAACCAGGTAAGACGATCGCCAGCATCGTTTTGATTTATGATCGCATTCAAAGTTGGAGAGACGGCGCAAGTTGACAGAAAGCGCCTTATCAGAAGCCGGAGGGAGGAACACCCAGGCGATGATCAGAACCAAAACGGCAGCTTGAACTTCCTATGCGTTGAATCGGATCGAAATTGGTGAAATTGCAGCCTGCAAGTGGTATCATCGTTGCATGATTCAGAAGTCGATACAGAAGAGGGCGCTCACTGATTCCTCGACGGGTGAAGACCTTTCCTTCTGGAAGTCTCGTTCGCCGTCTGAACGGATTGCTGCCGTCGAGATTCTGCGCCGTCAACACCATGGAAGTACAGCCCGACTTCAGAGATCTGCTCGCGTTGTTGAACGAACACAAGGTTGAGTACCTGATCGTCGGGGGATATGCCTTGGCCTTTCATGGCGCTCCCCGATTCACAGGTGACATTGATATCCTTGTACGGCCCAGTCAAGAAAATGCTCGACGCGTTCTCCAGGCGATCGCCGCCTTTGGATTTGAATTCCCTACCCTGACCGTCGACGACTTTCAGAACCCGAACCAGGTAGTGCAACTGGGAGTGCCTCCCGTACGAATCGACTTGATTACATCGCTCACCGGCGTCTCCTGGGAGGAAGCAGACTCCTCCAAGGTAGTGGGGCACTTCGGCGACGTGAACGTTCACTATATTGGCCGAGAGCAGTTTATCGCCAACAAACGTGCCACAGGGCGTAAGAAGGATCTTTCGGACATCAAAGCACTCGGCGAGGATTAAGGCGCCGGATCTAGAATCGGTGATAGGTTTCCGATTTTCCTTTAACGGTCCTCCTCGATCATTGCGCGGCCGAAGAGGGGTTGATCGCCCGGGGAGGTGTAGAAGCCGTACCCCGCCAGGGCGAGCAGCAGGATGAGCCCCATAAGCCCGATCCCCGAATACCAGGCCGAGAGCTGCGTGGTTATCGGTTCGTTCTCCCCGGCGCCGATATTGTGGGCTACCGGGGAGATTCCGGTCTTGGTGCCGCCGATCTGGCGGCACGCTACGCCTTCTTTACCGTCACGGTCCCAGTACAGCAGACCGGCCTGACGTGCGCGGGGTGTAGTGTCGTGGACCAGCGGCTTTGCCTGCGCGGCAGACAGTCATCCGAAGAAATCAGAGACATGTTGCATGGGCATATTTTCGCCCATCTGTTCATGCGCGAGTTACTCGTGAGGGGACCGCTGGGACTGAGAGACTGACTCCTCACTTTTTCGGATACGGCGGTTTCTGCGTGAATGTGAACGGCTTTTCCTTGATTTGCTGCTGCAGCACCTCGATGGCCTTGTCGAGTTGCGCGTCCTTTCCGGCGGTCGCCGATGCCGGATCGTTGTCCAGCAGGATGTCCGGATCGAAGCCGTGGTTTTCGATCCACCATTTTCCCTCACGGCCATAAAACGCGTTGTTGGACTGCTCAACCGCGCCGTTATCGAGGGTCGGCTGCCGATTCAGGATCCCGACCAGACCGCCCCATGTCGGCACGCCGATCACGGTCCCGAGCTTGCGGGCGCGGAAATGTTCGAGGAACGCCTCGCCGTCCGATCCGTCGTACTCGTTGCAGAGGACCACAATCGGGCCGGTGGTCGTCGAACCCGGATAGCGGAACGGCTCGATGCCGCGAAGATTGTTGTACGCAACCATCTGGCGCTCGAGCTTGTCGATGATGAAGTACTCGGTCCAGCCGCCGCCGTTGCCGCGTACGTCAATGATCAGCCCTTTCTTATCCCGGAAGGCGCGCCAGAATTTGTCGAACTGGCCGATGTTGTCGGTACCCATCGCCTGGATGTGCATGTAGCCGAGATTGCCATTCGAATCCGCGAGCACTTTGTCAATGTTGTCCGCGAGCCAGCGGTTGTAGCGAAGCGCGGACTCCGAGCGAATCGGCTCGACCTCATATTCCCGCGAGCTGCTGCTGTTCGCGGTGCTGCTGACCCTGATCTTTACCTTCTGGCCGCGCGTGACCTGGAGGTGCTTATAGGGATTGTCCGGCACTTTGACCTCCTGGCCATCGATCGCAGTCAGCAGATCGCCTTCTTTAAGGTCGATGTCGGGACGGGACAGCGGGGCCGCGAGATCCCGGTTATACGTCGTCGGTCCGAAGACCTTTGCGAACCTGTAATAACCGCTTGGATCCGCCACGAGATCGGCGCCAAGCAGCCCCGTGAATACGGGATTGGGGGGTGCTTGCGCCTGCGGACTGAAATCGCCGCCCGAAATGTACGTATGCGACACGCACAGTTCGCCGACCATTTGCGAAAGCAGCCAGTTCAAATCGGCGCGGCTCGACAGGTCGCTCACCCAGCTCCGATACGTGTCGCCCATTTTCTTCCAGTCGCGGCCGTGCATGCCCGCGTCATAGAAAAAGTCGCGGTACCAGCGCCAGGTGTCGTTGAAGATCTGGGTCCACTCCACCACCGGCTTGTAGCGATAGATCATGCGGTCGAGCGCCACCGGCGCTCCGAGCGATTTCGTGTTTGCCGCGAGTTTGTCCACCCCGTTTACGGTAAATTGGCCGGCTTTCTCAATGATCGCAAACTGGCGATTGCCCGAAAGCCGCCAGTCGCTGATAGTTGATTCCAGCGTGGACTCCTTCTGCGAGGCCATGTCGAAGACATGCAGCGCCCATTTGTCCGCACCCGAAGGCTTGAAGGTCTCCTCCATCTCCGCCTCGCCCCAGTTGCCCGGCAGTGCCGCAAACGTCACCATGCCTTTGCCGGCTTTCAAGTCTAAGTAGTTCCCCGATTTGATCGGCAACGGGAAGACACGTTTTTCGATGCCTGCGAGGTCGATTCGGAAAGGCTCATCCTTCTTCTGCGCCTCGGACTTGTCGAACGGCGGCTTTTGGCCCGCCTTGAGTTGCACCGCCATGACCTGCACGGGATTCGCGATGACATGATCATCCTCGAAGATGTCGATGCGCGTCGTGAAGTCGCGATAGGAAAGTAAATACAGGTAGTCGCCGTTCGCGTCAAAGGATGGATTCAGAGAATCATAGAAGCCGTCGGTGATCGCGGAGTTCTTGTTCTGCTCGAGGCTGTAAAGGAATACTCTGTTGTTCCTGTTGAATTGCACGAACGAATAGGTGATCCACTTGCTGTCGGGCGACCAGGAATAATCGCTCACCTCCCAGAAAAACTCGTCGTTCTTGAGTTGGTTGGACGAGGCAACCTTCACGATCTTCTTAGTCGCAACATCGAGGTAGAAGATGGAGAAATCTTTGTCACCGAATAGAATTTTTGTTCCGTCGGGCGACCATTCCAGGTGATACACGGCGCGGTCGAGCGTTGTAGTGAGCGGCTCCCACGGGCGGTTCTCCAACAGATCCAAAACGTACATCTGGTACTCGCCGGTCTTGTCGGAGTAGAACGCGACTCGTTTGCCGTCAGGCGACAGCTGAGGAAAGCGCTCCCGCGAGTCCGGCGTGTTCGTAAGGTTCTGCGGAGGCTGCGCGCCGTCCGTGGAGCAGAGGTAGATGTCGCCGCGGGCCTCGAACACTGCCGTCTTCCCATCGTTCGACACGGCCATACTCTGGATGAAGTCGCGCGGGTTTACCGTGCGTTCGGCCAGTTGCCAGCGGTCGCTCGGAATATCCACGGCGATCTTCTTTTCTGCATTCGTCGCCGCGTCGAGAACATGAAGATAGCCCGCCTGCATGTATACGATCCGCTTGCCGTCGGTTGAAGGCATTTGGACATCGAAGTCCGCGTACTTTGTGACCTGGTCGACTTTCTTGGTGCCGAAATCGTAGGTGTACAGGTTGGCGATGCCGTTCGATCCGCGGTCCGACACGAAGTACATGCGGTTGCCGACCCACATCGGGTAGGCGTTTTTGCCGACGTAGTCGGTGATCGGCGTGAATCGTTTCGTGCCGAAGTCATAGAGCCAGATGTCGGTATACTGCCCGCCCTTGTAACGCTTCCAGTAGTACTCCTCGTTGCCGCGCCGGTTGTACGCCATCTTGCTGCCATCCGGCGAAAACGAACAGAGGATGCCGCGCTCGACGGGGAGCGGTTCAGCCATTTCTCCCTCCGGCGACACGGCATAAAGCTTCACCACCGCCCGGTAATTTGCTTCCTGGTTGGCGCGGTAGAGGATCTTCTTTCCGTCGGGCGACCACCCGACCGGCTGGACGCCGCCGCCATTCCAGGTCACGCGCCGCGGCACGCCGCCGTCGATCGGAATCAAATAAACGTTCGCGGCGCCGTCGTAGGTGCCTGTGAAGGCAATCCACTTCCCATCCCTCGAGATCTTGGGCGCGTCCTCAGTGCCCGGGGAATTTGTCAGACGGCGCGCGGTCCCACCTGCCGCACTCATCGAAAAAAGATCGCCTTCATAGCTGAAGACAACGGTGTCGCCGTTGATATCCGGATAATGCATGAACCGGCCCGGGACGCCGGCGAACGCAAGTGCGGCAGCCCACAGGACCGCACCGACAAGCATGAGAGCAATCCGCTTCATAATGACTCCTTTCGAAATCGGAACCCGGCCAGCGCACCCGTTCGTTCTTTGAAGGCAGTGGCGGCATGCATGCCGCGGATCGTGCCGGAGTTTCCGGATGCAGGCATTTTACACCAGGAGTGCGAAGATTGCCTTTTGCCGGGACGTGAAATGCCTTAGGATGTCTCCCGTATCAGAATGCTAATGACTGAGAAAGAGAAGAGGTCGAGCTTTACAGATGAACATTACTGAGCTTTTTATCAGGCGTCCGGTCATGACCACGCTGGTCATGCTGGGCATCGTAATCTTCGGAGTCGTTGGGTACCGCACTTTGCCTGTGAGCGATCTTCCCAATGTCGATTTTCCGACGATTCAAGTCAGCGCGAACCTTCCTGGCGCCAGCCCTGAAATGATGGCCGCGTCCGTGGCGACACCTCTCGAGCGCCAGTTCTCGACCGTTCCGGGCATCGATTCCATGTCATCCTCGAGTTCGCTCGGGAACACCAACGTCACCATCCAGTTCACGCTGGATCGCAACATCGACGCTGCGGCACAGGACGTGCAAACCGCCATCTCCATCGCCCAGAGACGCTTGCCTCCAGGGATGCCGACCCCGCCTACCCTGCGCAAAGTCAACCCGGCTGACCAGGCGATCCTGATGATCTCGCTCAACTCGCAGACCCTGCCCCTTTCGACCGTCGACGATTACGCCGAGAACATGATCGCGCAACGGATCTCGATGGTCTCCGGTGTGGCGCAGGTCAACGTCTACGGCGCCATGAAATATGCCGTGCGCGCGCAAGTCGATCCCACCATTATGGCCGCGCGTGGTATCGCCATGAGCGATGTGGAGGACGCCCTCAACGCGCACAACGTGAATATGCCGAGCGGCACGCTCTGGGGAAGCAGGCAAGCTTACACGGTCCAGGCCAGCGGGCAACTCATGAATGCTGAGGCTTACCGTGCGCTGATTGTGACCTACCGCAATGGCGCGCCCGTGCGTCTGCATGAATTGGGAAGGGTCATCGACAGCGTGGAGAACGATAAGAATGCCGCGTGGTTCAATGACGCGCGCTCGATCAGCCTGGCCATTCAGCGCCAACCCGGCACCAATACCGTTGAGGTTGTTGACTCAATCAAGGCTCTGCTGCCCAGTTTCCAGAGTTTTCTGCCACCTTCCGTAAAAATGAACATCCTGATCGACCGTTCGGAATCGATTCGTGATTCGGTCAATGACGTCAAGTTCACTCTGATGTTGACGGTAGTGCTGGTTATTCTGGTGATTTTCCTGTTTCTGCGAAACGTCTCCGCAACCTTGATTCCCAGCCTGGCACTGCCGCTGTCGATCATTGGCACGTTTGCTGCTATGGCGCTGCTGGGCTACACGCTGGACAACCTTTCCCTGATGGCGCTTACGCTTTCGGTGGCGTTCGTGGTGGATGACGCCATCGTGATGCTGGAGAACATCGTCCGGCACATGGAGATGGGGAAACAGCGGCTGCAGGCGGCGCTCGACGGCGCCAAGGAAATCGGCTTCACAATTATTTCCATGACACTTTCGTTGGCCGCCGTGTTCATCCCCGTATTGTTCATGGCCGGGATCATGGGCAGGCTGTTCCATGAATTTGCTGTAGTGATCAGTGTGGCCATCCTCATTTCCGGCTTCGTGGCACTCAGCCTCACGCCGATGCTCGGGAGCCGTATTCTGAAGCCGGAACACGAGAACACCTCCGCCTTCTACCGCGTCACCGAGGGCGGCTTCGTAGCCATGCGCAACGCGTATGACTGGACCCTCCGTGGAGTGCTGCGCCACCGCTTTATCACCCTGCTTGTGGCTGTCGGAACGTTAGGGGCTACGATCTTCCTGTATGGATATGTACAGAAGGGGTTCATCCCCAGTCAGGACACCGGGATTCTCTCGGGATCCACCGAGGCTCCGCAGGATATCTCGTTCGAGGGCATGGTCAAGCTGCAGCAGCAAGTGGCCGATGTCCTCCACGCAAGCCCCGACATTGATGGGTTCATCTCCAACGTTTATGGTGGAAACTCGGGCCGCTTCAACATCCGGCTGACGCCTCGGAGGGAGCGGAAGCTGACCCCGGAACAGGTCATCGAGAAGCTGCGTCCGCAGTTGAACGCGCTGCCGTCAATTCGGACCTATCTGTCAAATCCGCCCCTGGTCCGGATCGGAGGCATGATGTCCAGGAGCCTGTACCAGTTCACCTTGCAGGGACCCGACATTGCTGGACTATACAAGGCGGGTGCCGATTTCGAGAAACGCATGCGCACAATCCCAGGGCTGGTGGATGTTTCAAGCGACCTCCAGCTCAACAGCCCGCAGGTGACGGTGAATATCGACCGTGACGTAGCCTCCTCCCTGAACATCACTGCCGACGTGATCGAAGACGCGCTCTATGATGCGTATGGATCGCACGAAGTCTCGACCATTTACGCCGCCACCGACGACTATTACGTCATTCTCGAGGTTCTGCCGCAGTATCAAAGGGATCCGAACGCCTTGGGCCTGCTCTACGTCAAGTCACTGTTATCTGGGAAACTTGTGCCACTGAACGAGGTCGCCAGCCTGAAAACCGGGGTTGGGCCGCTGACGGTTGCACACTACGGTCAATTGCCGGCGGTCACCGTTTCGTTCAATCTTTTGCCAGGGGTTTCACTCGGCCAGGCTGTCGATTCGATTCAGCAGGCCGCCCACGAGGATCTCCCGGCCAATATCGGCACCACGTTCCAGGGCACGGCTGCGGCATACCAGTCGTCTTTGGCAGGCATGGGCGTGCTGCTGGTGTTGGCCGTCCTGGTGATTTACATGGTGCTCGGGATCTTGTATGAGAGCTTCATTCATCCGATCACCATTCTCTCGGGCCTGCCGTCGGCGGGGCTGGGCGCACTGGCCACCTTGCTGGTCTTCAGGCAGGAGCTGAACCTATATTCCTTTGTGGGCATCATCATGCTGATCGGAATCGTGAAGAAGAATGCAATCATGATGATTGATTTTGCGCTCGAAGCACAGCGTACGCGCGGCAGTTCCCCGGCCGAGGCGATCTACCAAGCCTGCCTCGTGCGCTTCCGGCCGATCATGATGACCACGATGGCCGCCCTGGTGGGCACGCTTCCGATTGCGTTGGGTTTCGGCGCCGGCTCGGAAGCGCGGCGGCCGCTTGGCTTGGCAGTGGAAGGCGGCTTGCTGGTTTCCCAATTGCTCACGCTGTACATCACGCCGGTCATCTTCATTTATCTGGAACAGGCGCGCCATTTTACAGGCAGGTCCCGAGGCGCCAAGAAAACGGTTGCATCCACCGCATAGTTTCGATTTTTCTGTCGGGCACATCCAGTGCCGCGGAAAAAAAACGGATTGAGGTCCCGACGCCGAAGCCAATAGAGAATCACGGCGATCGGCCGCAGGATTCGGCATCTGGAACGCGATCACAATCGATTGGGGATACCCTGCACCGATCTCCGTCTTCCGAGTCCCAAGCGGCACATTACAATTGTTGCGTTTTGGCGTGAATTTATGCTAATTTAGCGTTACCAAACCGGATTCTGCCGTGAGCCACTTGCGAAGGGTGATATTCCTCTGTTTCTGGGCAGCCGTTGTGTTGCTTCTGCCCGCGGCATTAGCTTTTTCCCAGGAATTGACTGGAAAGGTGATGGACGAAAACGGTCTGCTCGTTGGCGGCGCCAAAGTCAGTCTGATCGGCGCTGCCCCGGGATCTATCCTGTCGGCTGTCAGTGATGATGCGGGACGTTTCGTGATCCCTGCCGTGCCACCCGGAATCTACAATCTCAGGGCGGAGAAGCCCGGCTACTACGCCACAGTTTCGAAAGAACTAAGTGTCGGTCAGCGTGCCGCCCCCCTCGAAATCGTCCTGAACCACGAGCATGCCTTAGAAGAGAAAGTAAGCGTTACGTACTCTTCCCCCGTCATCGATCGCCAAAAGGCCTCGGTGGCAGCTACGCTCACGGCTGAAGAGATCACCGACTTGCCCTACACGGCGACTCGTGACTTTCGTAATGCGCTGGCGCTGAATCCGGGAGCGGTGAAGGACCAACATGGTGGCATGCATATCAGCGGCGGAGGCGAGAACCAAGTCTCTTACAGCCTGGACGGTTTCAATATTGCAAGTCCCGTTTCCGGCGCGCTCGATAGCTGGATTCCGGTCGATTCCATCCGCACTGTGCGGGTCGAGACGAACCGGTCTTCGGCAGAATTCGGCAGAGGATCAGCAGGGGTTCTGGCCATCGAGTCATCCCAGGGAGATGACCACTTCCGTTTTTCGTCCAACAGTTTTCTTCCATCCTTTGCGATTCAGAATGGCTTCGAACTCAGCAGCTGGAGTCCGCGCGCCACGATCTCCGGTCCTATCGCGAAGGGCCGTGCCTGGTTTTATAGTGCCCTCGATCTGCAGTACGGCCAGAACAGAATCAGGGAACTGCCACCAGGAGCCAACTCCAATCACAGCTGGATGGACAGCGACCTGACCCGCATCCAAGTGAATCTTACGAACCGGAATATCCTCAGCGGCGGCTTCCTTTTCAATTTTCGGCGATCCAGGCATGACGGCATAAGCCCGCTGGATCCCGTCGAAACGAGCAGGAATCTTAGCGATCGATTGTTGTTTTTCAACCTAAAGGACCAGGCCTTTATAGGAGGTTGGGTGCTGGAGGCCGGGGTTGCCCTGGACCAGAGCAACAACCGGGCACTGCCGTTGGGTGAACAACTCTACGTCATCAGCCCCGAAGGCCGATCGGGAAACTTCTATCTGCAGTCACAGAGCAGGGTGACCCGCGTGCAGTACCTCGCCTCGGTTTTGCCGCCGATCCAGAACTGGCATGGGCGGCACATATTGAAGTATGGCATCGATGCCGATTCGGTCCGCTATCGGCAGTTTGCGGAGCGCCGGCCTTTCGCAACAGTCGACAACAATGGTGTTTTCACTCGACAGGTTGAGTTTCAGGGCGACCCACGCTTCGGAAGGAATACGTCGGAGTTCAGCGGCTTCCTGCAGGATAGCTGGACGATAGACGAACAGGTGTTCGTCGAAGCCGGCGTGCGCTTCGATTGGGATCAGATACTCAGACAGCCTTTGTGGTCGCCGCGTCTCGCCATCACCTGGGGGCCTGCGCGTTTTCCCGATTCGAAGTTTTCAGCAGGCTTCGGTATTTTTTATGACGCGACGAACCTGGATATGTTGACACGTTCCCTGGACCAGCAGCGCACGGACATCTTTTGCGCCCAGCAAGGCGTTCCAGCACAGGGCGAACCGATCGTTACCCGTTTTGCCGCCAATGAACGCGATTTGAGGGCGCCTTATTATCGGAATTGGAGTTTGGGCTGGCAACAAAAGATCCTGCGCGGGTTTTACGTGGAGACGAATTTTGTCCGGCGAACGGGCCGTGAGGGATGGGCCTACAATCTGCTTCCATCCGCGGAGGAGTCGCCTTGGCAATATGTCTATCAGCTGGGAAGCACTCGGCGCGATAGTTACTCCTATCTTGATGTCGCGCTGTCGCGCACATTTCGCGGCAAGTATCCATGGCTTGTGTCGTACGCCCGGTCGAGCGCTCGCTCTTCCGAAATTGTAGACTTTTCTCTGGACAATCCGGTTTTCGCCCGCCAGGCTGCCGGGCCGATGAACTGGGATACCCCCAACCGGCTGATTTCATGGTCGACGCTTCCCGTGCCGTACATGAAAAACTACTCGCTGGCTTATTTTGCGGAATGGCGCAGCGGAGTGCCCTGGAGCCAAGTCGATCAGTTTCAACAGCTGGTGGGCGCCCCCAATTCGCGCCGCCTTCCCGATTACTTCAGCCTGAATTTGCAGGCAGAGCGGCGCATTCATCTCTTCCATGCCTACTGGGGCCTGCGTGCAGGCTTCAACGATCTGACCGGCCACAAGAATCCGACCGTCGTCAACAACAACGTTGACTCCACGGATTTTGGCAGGTTCAGCGGTTCGCGGGGACGGGCTTTCGTCGCGCGCATACGCTTCCTCGGAAAAAAATGAGGGTGCCTACGGGCGAGCCTCAAAAACACGATTGAACGGCGTTTTGCAGGTGCAACGAAACCGCTTGAATCCTGCCTGCAGCGCAACTTTTTTGAGTTGCGCTTCCGTAGCAAGCGTTCCGAGCGCCGTCTGACCCGAGGCGATGGCGTTTGGTGTACAGCAAAGTACAGAAGCCCCGGAAAAGACCCTGCCTACCGGATTGAGATTTCCTTCGACCTCTTCCGCCGCCATTGGCTCTACGATCATTAAAACGCCGTCCGGCTTCAGGGTCTCACGAGCCCGATTCAAAGATCCGGCCGGATCGCCCAAGTCGTGGAGGCAATCGAAGAAAGCAATGAAGTCATATCCGCCGGCGTTAGGGAAATTGGTAGCTCCGGCAATGTCAAAATGCACACGGCTCGCTACCCCTGCCTGAAACGCTGTCTTGCGCGCCCGAACAATCGATGGGGCATGATTATCGAACCCGTGGAACCGAGAATTTGGAAAGGCTTGAGCCATGATGACGGTCGATGCGCCATGGCCGCAACCAATGTCGCCTACCAGTGCTCCGGCTTCCAACTTTTTCTGGACGCCGTCAAGGGAAGGTATCCAGGTGGAAATCAGATGTGCTGCATATCCGGGGCGGAAGAAGCGTTCCGTTCCCTCAAACAGGTCATGATGGTGCTCTCCCCAGAACATCCCTTCCCCGGTCCTGAAAGCTTTGACGATGCGTTCATCCGCCTTTACCATCGCGGTGATTACTTGAAAGCCGCCGCCGACGAAAAAGTGACTTTGATCATCGGCAAGAGCTAAGGCATGTTCGGGAGGCAGGAAATATTTGCCCGTGGCCGCATCGTATTCAATGTAACCGCCGGCGGCCTGATTCACCAGCCATTCGCGAATGTAGCGTTCCGACGTGCCGGTGCGCTCTGCCAACTCCACCGAGTTCATGGGCGGCGCGCCCGCCATCGCCTTGTAAAGGCCAAGCTTGTCTCCGATTACCACCAGCGCGGCACTTACTGCAGCTCCAAGATCGTTCACAGCCCTTTCGAGAAATCTCTCGATTTTGGCCTCGTCGAGAGTCGATCGAGCAGGCACTGATTCTAACTGCGCATCCATACCTATGCTCCTTTGCCAGATGGTCTTAAATGCAGCGTGCTGTCCGTGCACCTGATGGAGCCGGCGCCCACTCATCCTCACGAACACTGATCAGCAGAGGATCGCGGACTCAGCCTTGGTCGGTCTTTATCATTCAAACGCGGTGCGAATTCCTGGCACACTCTGATTCACTTTACCCGTACTTAAATAGAATGTCAATTTCATGTTATGTCGAATCTGCGACGCGGACAATGACAATGCCATGGTGTGAGCCCCGTAAGAGCTAACTTAAGCCAATTCGCCCCGTGGACGTAGAGTTAGACTCAGACTTGGACCTAAACGTGGACTTGGTCTTGGACGCTCTTGTACTCGACACATTTTTCAAGATCGTCCTGACGGCGGTAGCTATCGTTTTACAACCGTAATCGTAATTTGCGATGGATACTGCTTCGAGTGATGAACCTCGTTGTGCGCCACTGTGCCTTTCACTTCGTCGTAGTTATTGCCGCCGGTGTTCATGTTGCGGTCGAAGCGAGGGAAATTGCTGCTTGATACCTCGATGCGAATTCGATGGCCGGCCTCGAAATAATTGCTGGTCGTCATCGGCTGGAGCGTCACCTTGTAGACTTGGCCCGTCTCCATCCAGACCAACGGCTTGTCATACCCGTCCCGATATCGGAGCCTTTGAATGGTTTCGTCCAGGTTGTAGGCAGACCCGTCCGGATAGACATCGATAAACTTCACAGTGAAGTCAGTGTCCTTGGCGTCCGATGACACCTGAAGAGTGACATCGATCGGACCGCTGACTTCGAGACCCTCCCTGAGGGGCTCGCTGGTGTAGACCAGGATGTCGGAGCGCGATGCCTCCAACTTGCGCTGGTCGAACGAGCCGCCGGCGACTGCGTTGCCCGAGCAGCAGACATTACCGCCGTAGGAGGGCACAGGGTTCATCGGATCATACGTAAAGCCATCAGGATTGTCAGTTGGCGGTGCGGCAGCCGCAAGCACTCCATCGCCCGCAAGCGTGTTTGCTTTGCCGCCGCTTGACAGGAAAAAGGTCATCGGTTGCGCCCCTGTTGGCGGCCAGGTGTCCGAGGTTTGCCACTTGTTCATTCCCATCGTGTAATAACGGACTTTGGGCATTGTCTGAAGAACGTGGTTGTCTTCTCCCTTGAGAAAGTAGTCAAACCAGTTCCAGGTAAGGGTGTCGTAGTCGAGCCGGGCATCGCCGACGTTGCGCTCTCCGACCATCGTATTTTCCGTGGCACGTTTGTAGCTGCAGTGGAGCGTGGGCGCGATGACCGCGTATTGCTGATTGGCGATTTCCGGCCTTGCCGTCTTGCGCACGTAATTATAAGCCGCCAGGTTGGGTCCTACCGATACGTCGTACCAGGACATGAACCAGAAGCCGGGCACGTTGATGGTCATGTTGTCATGCCAGAGTCCGCCCCGGTACCAGGCGGGGTCGTTGGGCGCGCGCCGGATCATCGCGCCGCGGGTGTCGACGGGCATCGGATCGGCGAAGATCCCGCGCGGCCCGTCCACGGCTTTGATGATATCCATTTCGGGTAGATGCCGCAGCGCCTGCGACCAGTCGACCGGCGGCATCTGGGGAGCCAGGTCAAACAACCTCGAGGCGCCAATCAGATCCTCCTGTGATGCATTCGGCGAGAACATCGGCCGCACCTGATTCTGTTCCCCGTAGATCCAGGTGATAAACAGCATCTGGACTGCGCCGCCCCGATACCAGTTCCCTTGTTCGTAGTAAGGGCTCACCCGCCCTACGCCTGCTCCGAATCCCTGTGGGATCATCGCCGCGAACGCCGGATTGCCGAGCGCGGCTACTCCCAGTTGCCACTCTGCGGTCGACGAGCAGCCGATCGTGCCGACTTTGCCGTTAGACCACGGCTGTTTGGCGATCCAGGAAATGGCATCGGAACCGTCGGAGCGGGGCGGGCCCAGGATGTCGTAATCGCCTTCGGAAAAAAAGTGGCCGCGCTCGTTCATCAAAACATAAGCATACCCGCGTTTCACCGCATCCAATTGAGCGGTCATATCGGCGGGCGCGCCGTTGCGCACGTCCCAGAAGTTGAAGTTGTACGGCGTGCGCACGAAGACTGTGGGGTACTTCTTCGAGCTATCCTTCGGACGGTAGACGTCCGTCGCCATGCGCTTGCCGTCGCGCATCGGCACCATCAGCTTGCGCTCAATGATAGCGACCGACTCCAGAGCCTTTTCGTTGGCATTCCTCTGGGCCACCAGATCCGGGTTTGTGCCGCCGCGGCCTTGCGATGGCGCGTTCTGGCCGGAAACAACAATGCCCGCGAGTGAGAGAATCAAGAGACCGATGAGATTGGTTCGCATGCGTTTTCTCCAAGGTGAGGGCCTGTCAGTGAATAACGTTTACACTTTGCTGCTGGCCCCCAGGCCCGCTGGCGCGGCGCGAGCGACGAGCATACTCTTTGGTCTGTAAGGAGCGAGCAACAAAGCCAGCGGGCCTGCGGGCCGCAGCCCAGAGGGTCGCGGCGGCGGGCGGGCATCTGCTTCGTTGCCGCTCCTCGACGATGCGAAACGGAATCGCCTGCGTCGCGGCGCCTCGCATCTGCCCGCCCGGCGCTCGCGCCAAAGTGCAAACGTTATTCATTGACAGGCCCTAGGTTCGCCGCCGATGTGTGGCGGCGGTTTGCGCCAGTCGCGCACGGGTACATTACCTATGCGTGTTTCTATCCCTGAAGACATCGCGTAATCAAGCGAATTCTCCGTCTGAAACGGCGTGCGCCATCCCGAGACCCTGGATTCAGGCCGTTACTTTGCCGAAGGTTTCATGACGCCGATGACACCGCAGCCAATGCGGGCTCCCGCGTTGCCCACGGGCTGGCTGAAATCGTCGGGATTGGCGTGCACGATGACGGATCGGCCCAGGATCGGCGCATCCATGCCGCCGATCGTGGCGCCTTTGAGGACCAGGTCAAGATGGGCCTTGCCGGCGGCATCAGCCAGGATGTTTCCCATGTCTCCCGTATGGCGGACCGTGTCTTCGGGACTGCCGTGATGCATGGTCATTGCGGCATCATAGTGACTGCCGGCGCTGGCTGCATCCGGGGCGCTGCAATCGCCGAACTCGTGAACGTGGAATCCGTGGGTCGAATTGGGTGCGAGCCCCTCGATATCGGCAACGATCCTGACCCCTCCGGTTACTTCCGTGAAACGCACGATCCCCTTGCAGTTGCTGCTGGAAGCCGGGTGGACAACCGCGATCGCCTCTTTGACTGCCATCCCTTTCTGTGCGGCCCCGCCGGCCTGCCCCAGAGAAATTGCGTAGGAGCACATCATGACAAAAGTTGCCAGACCCGCAATCATTAAGCGCTTCATTCTGTCTCCCCCTCCTGGTTTATGCTCTGACCGTGTCTTGCGTTGGTTACCCCAAAGAACGCGTTCAATGGAAACCTTAACCCTGAATATGAAGTTTAGAACGCGTATGCCCGGCTTCACAAGTCCAAGGACCAGGAATCCCCTTGCGAAATTGAGGACAGTCGTCTCTTTTCGCCATCTCTTCTCAAATAAACCGAGATTCTGCCGTCGAAAAGAGACGACTGTCCTCAATTTCGAATCAGTGATATTCTTGCCCGCCAAGAAAAACGAGTTCCATGGACCTAGAGCGGGATATGGCGTTTGAAAATGACATCGTCCGGGAACGCCGGCGGCTTGCCCTGCTTTATGGCACGGTCATGCTGGTGGGCGCGTTTCTTCTCTTTCAAGTGCAGCTCATCCTCGGCAAGTACATCCTGCCGTGGTTTGGAGGCGGACCCTCCGTTTGGACCGCCTGCATGCTGCTGTTTCAAGTATTGCTTCTGATCGGCTATGGATACGCGCACCTGCTGTCCACGCGCTGTGCGCTACGGACGCAGGCCCGAGTGCATCTGCTGCTATTGGGGGTTTCCGTCGCGTTACTGGCAGGGTTGGCCTGCATCTGGCCTTCTCCCATCACGCCAGGAGGCGCCTGGAAACTGGCAGGCGGATCCCAGCCGATCTGGCAGATCGTCAGGCTGCTGGTTGTAGGCGTCGGGGTCCCCTTTTCTTTACTGGCGACCACCAGTCCGCTTCTCCAGGGATGGTTCGGACGCACGCTGAAACGCTCGCCCTACCGCTTGTACGCCCTTTCGAATGTCGGTTCCCTGTTGGGCTTGCTCACGTACCCGTTTCTTCTTGAGCCCAATCTCTCACTGCGCCGGCAGGCTTGGTTCTGGTCCATCGGTTACGTGATTTACGCGGGGATGTGTGCGGCTTGCGCGCTGCCCGCCTGGCGCGCCGCGGATGCCGTGCCGCTCGCAGCAACTGCGATATCCGCTCAGGAAGCTGTCGAGGAGGCGAAGCCCGGGCTGGGCCTCCAATCTCTTTGGATGTTCCTGGCATCCTGTGCCTGCATGATGTTCCTGGCCACGACGAATATGCTCTGTCAGGAAATGGCGGTCATTCCATTCCTCTGGGTGCTGCCCCTGAGTCTATACCTGCTCACGTTCATCGCCTGCTTCAGCAGCAGCCGCTGGTACCCCCGCGCTCTTTTCCATCCTCTGTACTTTGTCGCCTTGCTGATCGTCCTGGTGACCAAAAACTCGGTAGTCCTGCGGCAGATAGGGAGTTACTCGCTGGCGCTCCTGGTGGTGGGGATGATCTGCCACGGAGAGTTGGTCCGATTGAAACCCGCCGTAAAATACCTTACATCCTTTTACTTGATGATCGCGGCCGGAGGCGCGATCGCCGGCGTTTTTGTGGGACTCGTGGCTCCGCTGATCTTTCCGGCGTTCTGGGAGTTTCAATTGGCCGGCTGGGGCTGCGGGTTTCTGCTTGTGTTGGTGCTGCTTCGCGATCGCAAGTCCTGGTTTTATCGGGGCCCGGGTTGGCTGCCCTTAGTCATGGCAGTGGGGACTGCTGCTGCAGTCGAGGCCGCGGCGATCTTTTTGCCATCGCTTGCGATGCTGCTCCCACCGCAGTCAGTCATGCGTTGGACCTTTGGGGCTGCCGCATTGCTGGCGGTGTGGCCGGCACTGAGGCTCGGCAACTCCACGCGACGGTCTCTGTGGCTCCAGATCTACGCTCTGGGCGCGTTCGCATTGATGGGCAGTGCTTTTCTGACGCACGCTCGCTCTCAGGTGGAAGGATCCGTGACCCGTTTCCGCAGTTTTTTCGGCTCGTTTCGGATTTCGGACTGGGAGAGCGGATGGATGCTTTTACACGGCCAGACCATCCACGGCTGGCAATTGCGCGATCCGTTCCATCAGGCCACTCCGACGACCTATTACGGCACAGACACGGGGATAGGGATTCTGCTCAACAAGTATCCTGCGAGGGTTTTTAAAAACACCGCCGCGGGGTTGCGCGTCGGTGTTGTGGGCCTTGGGGCGGGTACGCTTGCCGCCTATGGCCGCAGGCAAGACAACTTTTGGTTTTATGAGATTGATCCTATCATCAAGAGAATCTCCTATGGCCCCGAGGCAACTTTTACATTTTTGAACCAGTCAGCCGCCAAGGTGGATGTCGTTCTGGGAGATGCCAGAGTGTCACTGGAGCGTGAGGCCGCCGCCGGCGACTTCCAGAAATTCGATATCCTCATTCTGGACGCTTTCAGCAGTGATTCGGTCCCGGTGCACCTGCTGACCGAAGAAGCCGTGCAGCTGTACCTTCGGCATCTCCGCGGACCCGAGTCGGTGATTGCCTTCCACATCACCAATCGCATCCTGGATCTCAGCCCTGTCCTGCGAGGCATGAGCCGCGCGCTCCATCTGGATCTGGCACTCGTCAAGACCGACGACGGAGATGTGAGTTATGCCTGCCGATGGGGATTCCTATCGCAGAGTCATTCGGTTCTCCATTTCCGGGAGTTGGAGCAACACCTGGAGCCCGCTTTATCCAATCCGCCTGTCGTCCTCTGGACGGATGATTACAGCAACCTTTTCAGCCTGGTTAAGCCAAAAGCCTGGTGGTAGCAATGCAACGTCACTTAACAGCGCCGGCAATTTGCACGCGTAATTCGAGCCCATAATTCCGTTAAGGTAAACCACCACATCTGGCGGTGAGACACGAGAATGCTCTGCTGTTGCAGCGTTGGTCAAGAGTTTGGGAGATCAATAGAGTGAGCCCTGGGGCGAGCCAGCCCTGCGCCCTCTTCGAGGCGGCTTCCTCATGCCAGCGCTATGGGGGTGGTACATGACTCATGCGCATCCGCGCCATTTGCGGTCGGCAATTTCAGTGGGCTGCCGTTCCCCTGCTGTTGGATTTCGGTCCAGCAAAAGTCCTTGGGGAAAGGGAAGCATCATGATAGCTTAAGCCCAGGTTTCTGGCGACCAATCACATGCAAGGAGAGGAAGATGCGCAAGAACGTGCCTATGTTGGTTTGGGTGTTTATGCTCGCGGTGCCGATTTGGTGTTTGTCGCAGTCCCAGGATCCGCCAAAGAACCAGAACAAAGAACAGCCAAAAGACACCGGCATTAGTGGCGCCTGGGCGATGACGGTTCAGACGCCGCAGGGTGACATGCCCAGCGATGCGACCTTTACCCAAGACAAGGAGTCCTTGAAGGTCTCCATGACCGGCTCCCAGGGGACCATCTCCGGCGAAGGGACGATCAAGGAGGGCTCCGTTCAGTGGACGATGACGATCAATACCCCACAGGGCGATTTCACGCTCAGCTTCACGGGAAAAGTCAACGGCGACACAATGTCCGGAGAAGTTCAATTGGGCGACTTCGGCACTGCTACCTGGTCCGCAAAAAGAAATAAGAAGTAATTCCACAACGAGCCGCACGGAGAAATCTCGTGCGGCCCGCCCATCTCGATCATCGGCAAAATCCGGCTCAGTAACGGTAATGTTCGCTCTTGTAAGGACCATCGACCGCAACACCGATATACGTTGCCTGCCTTGGTGTCAGAGTGGTGAGTCTGGCGCCGATCTTAGCCAGATGCAGGCGCGCGACCTTTTCATCCAGGTGCTTGGGGAGAACGTAGACATCCTTTTTGTAGGAGGCATGGTTCGCTGACAGCTCCACCTGAGCGATTACCTGGTTGGTGAAGCTGTTGCTCATCACGAAGCTCGGATGGCCTGTGGCACAACCGAGGTTCAACAGGCGGCCTTCCGCCAGGATCAGTACGCTGTGGCCATCCGCGAAGGTCCACATGTCATACTGCGGTTTGATATTCGTTTTCACGACTTCTCCGGCATCCCCGAGTCTCTGCAGGCCTGCCATGTCGATCTCGTTGTCGAAGTGGCCGATATTGCCGATGATTGCCTTATCTTTCATCTGCTTCATGTGATCGGCAGTGATGATGTCGCAGTTGCCCGTGGAGGTAATAAAGATGTCCGCGATGCCAACGACGTCCTCCACGGTAACCACTTGGTAGCCCTCCATCGCGGCCTGCAGTGCGCAGATTGGATCGACCTCGGTGACCACGATGCGGCAGCCCTGGCCTTTGAGACTCTGACAGCAACCCTTGCCGACATCGCCGTAGCCACAGACGACGGCGACCTTGCCTGCGAGCATGACATCGGTGGCGCGCATCAGGCCATCGACAAGAGAATGGCGGCACCCGTAGAGGTTGTCGAATTTGCTCTTCGTGACGCTGTCGTTTACGTTGATGGCGGGGAAGAGCAGCGTGCCAGCTTTTGCCATCTCGTATAGGCGGTGGACACCGGTGGTGGTTTCTTCAGAGACGCCATGGCATTGCGCGGCGACCTGGTGCCAGCAGCGGCTGTTTTTCTTGAAGGTAGCGGCCAGCAGCGCGAGAATGATACCGAACTCTTCGTTCTCGGCCGTCGACGGATCGGGCACCCGGCCCGCCTCTTCAAACTCGTATCCCTTGTGGATCAGCAACGTGGCATCGCCGCCGTCATCAATAATTTGGGTCGGCCCCGTCCAGTTGCCGAAGTCGAGAGCCTTCTGCGTGCACCACCAATAATCCTCGAGCGATTCCCCTTTCCAGGCATAAACAGGCACTCCCTGTGGTACGTCGGGGTTGCCGTGAGGACCGACCGCCACCGCGGCGGCAGCATGGTCCTGGGTCGAGAAGATATTGCAGCTGGCCCAGCGGACCTGTGCGCCCAGCGCCACAAGCGTCTCAATGAGAACCGCCGTCTGGACGGTCATGTGAAGAGCGCCGGTGATGCGTTGGCCTTGAAAGGGCTGGGTCTTGCAGTACTCTTCGCGAACGGCCATCAAACCGGGCATTTCCTGTTCCGCAAGCATGATTTCCTTTCGTCCCCACTCTGCCAGGCCAAGGTCGGCGACCTTGAAGTCCAACCTGGATGCTTTCGCGGAATTCTCGGTAACGGTTTTTGACGTTTGCGCCATGTGATCTCCTTTGGTGTTTTATGTTTCCCTTATGGTTTGACACGAATCTGCGAGCGGCTCCGATGACCGGTCACCAGAAACAGCGCCGGCCCTTTTGCCAGGTGGGCAGGCGGCATTGGCGTTGCAGACGCGACTTCGAATCCAGACACGTTGAGAATCTCCTTGACGCGATCCAGGGAGAAGCCGCGGCATTGCTGGCCCATCCGGCGTTGGAAATCTTCGCGGTCGTGCGGAAGCAGATCCACGACGACCAGTTTGCCTCCCGGCCGCAGAATGCGCCGCGCCTCCTTTACAACTGCCATCGGG
>Ga0187885_10001838_pt1 | contig 22238 bp, 21 predicted proteins | sample June2016WEW_20_1_3_FD_132970 | JGI IMG/M metagenome (GOLD analysis project Ga0187885, IMG submission 132970) | Peatland microbial communities from SPRUCE experiment site at the Marcell Experimental Forest, Minnesota, USA - June2016WEW_20_100 | ecosystem: Environmental > Terrestrial > Soil >... | reverse complement strand
TTTCTGTAATAACCAGCCTATTCCCATGAAGTTCACGTGCGAGGGACTGGATGTGTCGCCCACACTGAAATGGGAAGGTGCGCCGGCAGGGACAAAATCGTTCGCGCTGATCTGCGACGATCCCGATGCGCCTGCGGGTACGTGGGTGCACTGGGTGATCTGGGGAATTCCAGCCACGGCCACAGGGTTACCAGAGAACATCGCCAGAACGGAGAGCGTGACGGCGCTCGGCGGCGCAAAGCAGGGTGAGAACAGTGCGTCGAGGCTTGGTTACGGTGGGCCGTGCCCGCCGCCTGGTCACGGGATGCATCACTACCATTTCAAGTTGTATGCGTTGGACACGGAACCGGCGTTAAAGCCGCGGGCAGTAAAGCGACAACTGGAAGAGGCAATGGGCGGCCATGTGCTGGCAAAGGTCGAACTGGTGGGGACGTATGAACGAAAATGACAATGATGACGGATTGGTGAAAGATGGCACTGACTACTCCTGAGCAATACGAACTGATCGGACCGCTATTGCGGGATGTGTCGCGCTCGTTCTACCTGTCGTTGCGCGTACTGCCCCCCATGATTCGTCCGCAAATTTCCATCGCGTACCTGCTGGCGCGAGCCAGCGACACCATCGCCGACACCAAGGCTGTGCCGCGCGAGCAACGCGTGGGCATACTGCGTCAGATACAACGGGCGGTGCGGAAGACGGCGGCGATTCCGGTCCTTGATGAGATTGCCGAACGTCAAACCCTCCCGGCCGAAAAGGCGCTCCTGGAGCAGATCGGGTATTGCATACTGACGCTCGATGCGTGTTCGACGGAGGACAACAAACTGATTGCGGATTTGCTCCAGACAATCATCGGCGGTCAGATCTTCGATCTGGAACGGTTCCCCGGCGAGAACGACCGCGAACTTGCCGCGCTGGGCGACGACGAGTTGGATCGCTACACTTACATGGTGGCGGGTTGCGTTGGAGAGTTCTGGACGAAGATGTGCGTCGCGCATTTACCTGACTTGCATGGCTGGGATCCACGGTGGATGTGCACGCTCGGTGTGCGGTTCGGCAAAGGGCTGCAACTGATCAATGTGCTCCGCGATATGCCGAAAGACTTGCGCATCGGACGTTGTTATCTGCCGGTCACCGATCCGAAAGCGTTGCTGGATCCAGCGAACTTCGAGACCGTCAAACCGACGTACCACCGGTGGCTGGACACTGCAGTCGCGCACTTGGACGCAGGTTGGGAATACACCATGGCGATCCCGCGCCGCCAAGCACGCCTGCGGCTGGCCTGCATCTGGCCGATCTGGATTGGCCTGAAGACCATTGCGCGGTTGCGGCACGACAATCCGCTCGACCCGACCCGGCGAATACAGGTGTCACGCGGAGAAGTTTACTGGTTCATGGCGCAATCTGTAGCGATGTGCCGGTGCGACAAGAGTTTACAGCGGCGGTATCAGAGCTTGCGGCGGTTGGCCATGCCAACTGGTGGGAGCAAATCTTGACCGTGCCGCAGCAGATGTCTACGCAAGGGGTTGTTCGACCAAGCCGCGGAGGTGGCAATGCGGTGTCCGAAATGTGGCGCGCAGAACGATAAGGTCATTGATTCGCGGACCAGCCGCGACGGAGCGCTGATCCGCCGTCGTCGGGAGTGCTTGGGATGCAACGCGCGTTTCACGACTTACGAAGAGATTTCCCACGAAAAACTGCGCGTCCTGAAGCGGAATGGGCGTTACGAGGATTTTGAGAGGCATAAGCTGATGGCTGGCGTCGGGAAGGCGTGCGAGAAACGGCCAATCACTGTTCCGCAAATGGAGGCGCTGGTTGAACGTGTCATCACGGAATTGGAGAACGAGTATGGCAGTGAAGTGCCATCTTCCGCCATCGGGGAGCGTGTGATGCACCATCTCCGTGAGTTGGACGAAGTCGCTTACGTGCGGTTTGCGTCCGTGTATCGACAGTTCGGTAACGTTGACCAGTTCATTCAAGAGATCAAACAGCTGGGGGAACGGTGATCCTTCTGGAACAGAACATGGTTTGGGTTCGAGACGCCGATGGGCGTCTGACGCCTTTCATTCCACGACGGCTGGCGGCGGCGCTTCACGATGCGGCAAGGCAAGCAGTCAGTCCAACAGACTGGATCGCGGTCCCTGTGGCTGAAGCTGTCGCGGCGTACTTGATGGATCGCGACGGGGAACGGGTGGTGGCAACCAGTGAACTGCGAAAAATCGTGCTCACAGTGTTGAAGATGCTGGGTTGCGAGGAAATCGCGCGCGCCTACCAGCACGGACATCAACGCGTCGAGATCCGGCTCGATGAACTCGCTGCACAATCGGGCGCGGGATTTGAACTGGATTTCTTTCAGCAACTGGATACCGCGCTGGCCGCTGTTAGGAACGACACAATGCGCCAGGTGCGAGTGCAGGGTTTGAGGGCTTGCGTGTTGCAATTGCGCGGGGCGCAGCGTTGGGGAACAGGGTGTCGCACAATGGCCGAGGAGATTGTCGGGCACGTCCGGGCACGGGTCGCGCGAATGCGGTCGCCAACAGCAGAGGCGCTGAATCTGGCTGTGCTGGAGTAGGAACGGGATTTAGAGCAGGGTTGCGAACAAGAAGCGAAGCCATGGCTGACAACATCTTTACGAAGATTATCGCGAAACAGATTCCCGCCAAGATCGTGTATGAGGACGATCGAGCGCTGGCGTTTCGCGATATCAAACCAGAAGCGCCAGTGCATGTGCTGATCGTCCCTAAACGCGAAATTACCAACGTTGCCGAGGCACAAGCGGAGGACGAAAGCCTGCTCGGACATTTACTGACAGTGGCGGCGGAGGTCGCCCGCCGCGAGGGAATCGCCGACACCGGATACCGACTGGTGATCAACAACGGGCGCGACGCCGGTCAAGCAGTGGCACATTTGCACGTTCATCTGTTGGGCGGACGCGCTATGGGATGGCCGCCAGGTTGAACGCATTGATTCTGTTCGAAGACGAGCATCTATTGGTTGTCCATAAACCTTCCGGCATCAACACCCATAAACCGGATCGCTTTACCCCCGACGGCATCCACGAATGGTTGACGCGGCAAAAACCATCATGGCGAAATCTTTCCATTTTGCATCGTCTTGATAAAGATACCTCCGGCGTGCTGGTATTCGGCAAATCAACCCGGGCCAATCAATCACTTGCCAAACAGTTCGCCGGCCATACCATCGTGAAAGATTACCTGTTGCTGGCAGCCGCCCGCCCGACGCGCCAGCGGTTCTGCGCAAAATCCACAGATGGCGTGACGGAGTTCGAGTTCGTCGGTCCACATGCTGGTCTCTTTCTCGTGAGCGCGCGACCGGTCACTGGCAAGACCCATCAGATACGCCGTCATGCTGCGGACAACGGATTCCCGATCGTCGGCGATACTCTATACGGCGGGGAACCTGCGCCGCGACTGATGCTACACGCGCATCGGATCACGCTGCAGCATCCCGGTACGGGTGAGCCAATCACATTCGAGGCATCAGTGCCACGCTCATTCGATAAACTCGATTCCCTGGTTGCAGCGCTGGAATTTCGCGAGCTGATCTTTAACGAACAGACGACTGCATTTCGGTTAATCAGTGGTGTAACCGACGGTTTCCCCGGTGTCGTGGTGGACAATTACGATGGTTGGTTGCTTGTGCAGTGGCAAACCCATGAGGCGCGGGCCATGTCAGAACAACTCGTGGACGCCTTGCGCACTTCGGTCAAACCGCGCGGCATCATCGAGCAGATGGTCGCGCGCAACGAACGGAGTGCGCCCCGGATGTTGTGGCCGGCAGGAGAAATGCCCGCGAAGTTTACAGTGCAAGAGAACGGACTGACGTTCTGGGTGCAATTCGGCGAAGGGTTGTCCACCGGATTGTTTGCCGACCAGCGCGAGAACCGCTGGCGATTGCTCTCCATGGATCTGCGCGGCAAGATGGCATTGAATTGTTTTGCATATACTGGCGCGTTTTCGGTGGCAGCAGCCAAATCGGGCGCCATCGTGACCACTGTGGATTTATCAAGGAATTACCTGGAGTGGTGCCGAGACAACTTCCGCGCGAATGGTTTGGCATGCGACGACTCGGCGCCAGTTCCCGGTGCGAACGAAGACGAGAAAGCCCACTCCCCTCAACAAGCTTCAGGGCAAGCAAGTCGGAACGCTCCAAAACATGATTTCATCTACGGCGACGTGTTCGACTGGCTGCGACGGTTCGGAAAACGTGGAAGAACATGGGACCTAGTGTTGCTCGATCCGCCGACGTTCTCGAAAGCGAAACATGGACGCGCATTCCGGGCGGAACGCGATTATCGCGACTTGGCTGCGTTAGCGGTTCCGTTGGTCGCTTCGGACGGTTGGTTATTCTGTTCGACAAATCAGCGAACACTGGCGCCTGAGAAATTCGAGCGCCTCCTGCTCGATGCTGCACAACAATGTGGACGCGTCGTTACGACGTCGGAGTTTCAAACTCTGCCATTCGATTTTCGCGTGGCCGCGGGGGAAGACCCCTACCTGAAGACGTTCTGGATGCAGCTACGATAACGACGGCTTCACTGCGCACTAGTCCGTCCGAGCCGCCTTGGTCATTTCGTTCGCCTTCTTGAGCCATACCAGCAAGATTGCAATATCAGCTGGCGTGACACCAGAGATCCGGGACGCCTGACCAATTGAGTCGGGACGAAACCGGCTGAGCTTTTGACGCGACTCAAACCGCAGCGCTGAAATCTTGCTGTAATCCATCCATGAGGGTAGTTGCTTATCTTCCAAACGTTTAAACCGGTCGATTTGCTCCAGATCACGGGTGATGTAGCCCTCGTATTTAATCTGAATCTCGACTTCTTGCTGGACGTCTTCAGGAAGCGTCAGATCCGCGATCGGCAACGATTTGTACGACACTTCAGGTCGACGCAAAATCTCAGCATAGGTCCCGGTGGCACCGCGAGTATTGCGTAACCGTTGGGTCTCCGATTCAACTTTAGAGCGCTTAGCTTCAAAGATATTCCATTGACAATCTGATACCACTCCTGCATCACGGCCAATCGGAGTAAGGCGAAGGTCGGCATTGTCTTGGCGGAGCTGCAAACGATACTCAGCGCGCGATGTGAACATCCGGTACGGTTCGTCGGTACTCTTGGTGATCAGATCATCAATCAGCACACCTATGTAACTGTCGGCGCGCGTGAGGATCATAGGCTTCTTGGCCTGAGCCTTCAATGCGGCGTTGATGCCTGCAACGATGCCCTGTCCGCCAGCCTCCTCGTAGCCCGAGGTACCATTGATCTGGCCTGCGAAATACAGGCGCTCAATACGCTTGGTTTCCAGGGTTGGATGGAGCTGATACGGCAGGCTATAATCGTATTCGACAGCGTAAGCCGGACGCATGATCTCAGCGTTCTCGAGGCCAATGATGGTCCGAATCATCTGGACTTGGATTTCCTCAGGGAGGCTGGTCGAGGCACCGTTAACATAATACTCCTCGGTATGTCGGCCTTCTGGCTCGAGAAATAGCTGGTGCCGCTCTTTTCCTGCAAATTTGACTATCTTGTCTTCGATAGAGGGACAGTATCGGGGGCCGATGCCCTGGATCTGGCCCGAGTATAACGGCGAGCGGTGGAGGTTCTGTAAAATGACTTCTTTGGTCTTTTCAGTAGTGTAAGTGATGTAACAGGGGATTTGTTCCACGTGGAACGTTCGCGGAGTCCGATACGAAAAAAAGGGGATCGGTTCGTCCCCAAGCTGCACGCTCATCTTCGAAAAATCGATCGAATGGCGGCTGATCCGTGGCGGCGTACCTGTTTTGAGTCGCCCCAACTCAAAACCGAGCCTCTTTAGGCTCTCAGATAGTGAGTAGGCTGATGGATCGCCCGCGCGACCTGATTCAATCCTCGCCTCTCCGATGTGTATCAACCCACGCAAGAACGTGCCGGTGGTAAGGACGACTGTTTGGCCGAAAAAGCGCATGCCCGTCCTAGTTATCACGCCCCGCGCGCGATCCTCTTCGACCAGTACTGCCTCAACCATCGCCTGTTTCAGGTCGAGATTAGTCTGACGTTCGATAACCCATTTGAGGCGAAACTGATAGGCTTTCTTGTCACATTGAGCGCGGGGTGCCCAAACGGATGGCCCATTCTTGGTGTTAAGCATGCGGAACTGGATGCCAGTCTGGTCGGTGTTCACGCCCATTTCACCGCCCAGCGCATCAATCTCCCGCGCAAGGTGCCCTTTGGCTAGGCCGCCAATCGCTGGGTTACAGGACATTTGACCGATGGTGTCCAGATTGCTCGTGAGCAGCAACGTCTGGCAGCCCATCCGTGCCGCCGCCAACGCTGCCTCCGATCCCGCGTGTCCCGCGCCAACTACGATCACGTCATACCGTTTAGGATACTCAAACATCAATGTTACTTTCCAATGCAGAAGGCGCTAAAGATCTTTTGAAGGATGTCTTCCGTTGTTGTCTTGCCGACTATCTCTCCGACCGCGCCCAAGGCGATTCGCAGTTGCTGTGACACAAGTTCCAAAGAGGCACTGCGATTCATCTCTTCCAACGCCCCTGCCAATGACTTGATTGCATGACGGATTGCGCTCGCATGTCGCTCATTGATAGCGACATCGAATTCACTTCGCGCGATGGCACCCGACCTAGTCAGTAGCTCGATCTTGTCCTTCAAGAGCTCCAAACCGTCGCCGGTGAGGGCTGAGACAGCCACAAAGTGCTTCTTCGGAAAACCATCTGGCAACACCATCTTTCTTGGCAAGTCAATTTTGTTAAGGACGATGATTGTTCGCTTGCCTGCATACTGATCCGCCAACTCATGTTCAGCCGTGGAGAACGGCCGTGATACATCTATCACATGAAGCGCCAACTCGCTACACTCCAAGGACTTACGACTACGCTGTACTCCTATTTCCTCGATCTTTCCGCGGGGCTTGCGAATACCGGCGGTGTCTGTCAGGCGGACGGGAATACCGCGGATGTTGGCGACTTCTTCAATCGTATCCCGCGTGGTGCCGGGGATTGCGGTGACAATAGCGCGGCTCTGTCCGAGCAGCGCGTTCATCAGGCTTGATTTGCCGACATTCGGACGTCCGATGATGGTCACCGCAACGCCCTCGCGCAGGATCTTGCCCTCATGGGCGGTTGCGAGAAGTTTGCGCAAAGACCCAAGCATGGATTCGATGTCGGCCAATAGCTTTTGACGCGTGTCCGGAGCGATATCTTCCTCAGGAAAATCGATATGCGCTTCGATGTGGGCCAGAGTAGTCACGAGCCGGTCGCGCAGTTCATTGACCTTCACCGCCAGATGACCTTCGAGTGCGTGAGCGGCGGCCTGTTGCGCGCGGTCGGTCTTGGCGCGGATCAGATCCATCACCGCCTCGGCTTGGGTCAGATCGATCCGGCCATTTAGAAAGGCGCGCTTCGTAAATTCGCCCGGCTCGGCGAGTTGCGCGCCGTGTTGAAGACAGAGCGAAAGGATCCTGTTTGCGGTGAGCAGGCCACCGTGACAATTGATTTCGACAACGTCTTCGGCAGTGTAGCTATGCGGTGCGCGCATTACCGTGAGCATAACCTGGTCAATAAGGTCGCCGTCTTGGCCGATTGTGCCGAAATGGACGGTGTGCGTTGGGAAATCCGATGGTTTTCCCTGGCGTGAAACAAAAATCCGGTCGGCGACTGCAAACGCATCCATCCCTGACAAACGGATTATTGCAATGCCGCCTTCGCCCAACGGAGTAGAGATTGCCGCGATCGTATCTTTCATTACGTCAAGTCGCCTAGAGCCGCGTGGAAGTATAACAAGTCGGCGGCGAAATTCAAACCGGCGCGGGAGTGTGGCTTGGAGGACGCGACATCACTTAATCGGGGCGGGTACCGGAGCGAATCCGAAGAAGCTACGCCGATTACTTGGACGACGGCCCGGCGGGAATGCTTGGAAGGGTCAGTTGGGCTGGTGGAGAATCCGTTGGGGTCTCGGCGACCTCTGCAGGAAGGTTGCGGCGAAGCACAAAAGAACGGATGGCCGCAGTTTCGAATAATGGCGAACCTTCGCGACTCGTGGCGAGCACTTCCTCGTAGAGTTGGCGGGCCTCCTTCAGCTGGCCGAGCACTTCGGCGCAACGGGCGGCGCCGAGCTTGGCGGGTTTGGCTATGAAACCATTCGGATACGCGGCCACGAGTTCCAAATACTCGGTCTTGGCGACCGTGAAATGGTCTTGCGATTCTTCAATACTGGCCAGCCCAAACGATGCTGATTCAGCAAGCGGATCGTGCGGATAATTGTTCAGAAACTTCTGGTAAAGATTGGCGGCATCAGCAAAGTGGCCAGCCTGGAAATGCATACCTGCCAGTTTGAGTATCGCCTCCTTAACAGCTGGTTTATCGGGATAATCGTGAATGATGCCCTGTAGCGCCTGCGGATCGGTTGCCGTATCGAGCCGCTGCGCCATGCGATCCGCTTCCTCTGCCTGTTGACGCTGCCACACATACGCAACGACGCCAATCGCCAACAATGCGACTATGGCGTATACAATCTTCTTGCCATGACGTTGCCAGAACAAATCCGGCTCAAACTGCTCGCTAAAACTCCAGTCGGTTCTCGTTTGTTGTGCCACAGGTTTTCCTCTCAGAAAGCGCGGTTATTCTCGACAAATCATCGCAAAAGGCAAGCCCCGAATAGGATTAGAGGCAGGCCCTAGAATCATTTTCGTGGCAAGCCTGAATCGGTTTCGGGGCGCGCAGACGATCAGCCGGTCAGATATTTAGAAACGGGTTGTGGCGGCGTTCAGCGCCGATGGTGGTGGCTGGCCCGTGGCCGGGCAAAACGCGGACGTCATCACCGAGTGGCAACAACTTCCCAGTGATTGAATCCAACAGAATCGCATGATCGCCTCCGGGTAGGTCAGTGCGACCGATCGAGCCGGCGAAAAGCACGTCGCCGGTGAATACGACGCGATCATTTGGCTCGAACAACGCCACGCTGCCCGGACAGTGCCCCGGACAATGTAAAACCTCCAGTTTCATGCCGCCCACAACCAATGGCTGGCCTTCCTCCAAGAAAAAGTCCGGAACGCATTTGGGCATTTCGAGACCCATGCCAAACCATTTTGTCTGCGGTAGCGACAGCATTGGCACCGCGTCGCGGTGCAAGCCAAACTTGGCACTGGTTAGCCGCAACAAGCGCGCGTTGTCCAGAATGTGGTCCCAGTGCGGATGGGTATTGACCAAATGCGTAATGGCTACATTCCACTTGCGGGCTTGTTCAACCATCTGCTCGGCGGCATCAAGCGGCGCGTCAATGACCACTGCATGGCCGCCGCGTTGATCTGCGACAAGGTAGCCGTTCGTGTCAACAGGGCCGGAAGTGAAGACTTCAACAATCATGGCGGCGCGGATTTCCCGTCGCGCCCGATGCGACGCAGGATATTGATTTGCCGGCGATACGGTTCCTGTTGTTCGGGCGTCCCCGGCCATATACGAAGACAGTTTTCGTAGGCTTGGATGGCTTCCTCGTTCCGACCTTCTTTCTCCAATAGGCGCGCCAGAAATATATAAACGCCTGCGTCCTCGCTGCCTTCGGCTATCACGCGGTGTAATGCGCGGATTGCCTCGGGGCGATTGCCCTCTCGCACCCGCAACTGTGCGCGGACGAACCATGCCTTGGCGGAATGGGGTTGCTGCCGCAACACTTGTTCGACCGACGCCAGTGCGCCGTCCATATCGCCTTGCACGGCCCTGATCTGCGCCTGCATCAGACGGGCCTGGTAAAACCGCGGGTTGCGCACCAATAGTTGGGTGGTGAATGACAGCGTGTCGTCCAATTTCTTTTCCTGCAACGCAAGTTGCGCGAGCCTCATCCATGCCGCCGAAATCTCCGGGCTTAACACAACCGCTTCTTCAAACAATGGCCGTGCCGCTGCTGGTTCCTCAATGGTCATCAGGAAGCTGCCGATGGTCGTCAGCATGCGAGCGCGATCATACGGGTTTCGGCCAGCAACTTCATCGGCCAACCGGTGCGCGTAGGATTGTGCCGCCGCGGCCCGTGACGACTGTTCGGGCATCGTGCCCAGAGCCTTCGCTTGTGGTGACAACTTTTCCAGCGTGCTGCGATGAAGAAAAATGCAGGCCGCATGATCAAAGTAAAAAAGCTGCCACGCGCGGCTTTTGGCGAGGTAACGCAGCAGGACGGCATCATCTTCCGGGCCGTACTGGATGTATGCGACGTCGACACCCCGGGCGCGCATCCATTTCTCCCACTCCAGCGGATTGGCCAGTGCCGCGCGATACTGATCTACGAACTCGCGCCCGTACAAGTTCGCCCGCCCGTCGGCGAACACATGCCACTCCGGGTAAAGTTCCCAGATCAGCGCCCCGCCCGACACGATGGTGTTGAACAACCCCAGCTCCGGCGGCAAGTTCTTCATCACGCCCAGTGCGCGCAACGGCACCGATTGTTCGTCCGCGCCGGTACCGAACTGCGCTGCCCGGTTCTCGTGAACGGACCAACGGTTCGAGATCACCACCAAGTTCAGGAACACCGCCAGCGCTCCGACGAAAAGTATCGCCACGAATTGCAGGGCGTGGCTGCCCGCGGATCGTGGGGGTGGCAACGGCACAGAACCCTGGTCGCCTACGGCGCCGCCAGAGGCGGGTAAACTATTCAGGCGTTCGACAATTCGTTGCCACACCACAACCAGCCCCGATAGGATCGGGGCCAGCGCGCCGGCCAGAATTGGCATGGTCACCACGGCATACAACCCCGTGAACCGATTCGCCTTCAGCGCAAGCGCGCTCATCCCGGCCACGACCAGCGCATGCGCCCAGGAAAATTCTCGCCGCTCGATCAGCAGCCGCGCCACCAATGCCAGAGGTGTCAGCCAAAACAACACCCAGAACGTCCACAGCGCCCAGTTTGGATATTCGATCAACAGCCTGCGCGTCGGGAACCACTCGCTGATCATACCGGCAGGACCTGCGCTACGGCTCTGTTCGACGACATGGCCGAGCAGCCGCCAGCCGTACGGATTCACCAGGCAAGCCGCTAACACCAGAACATTTACCACGAGGATCAGACTGAAGCATCGCCATTGTTTCTTCGCCGCAAACTCGATGCCGTGCACGAGGCCGTATGCACCCACCAGACATAGGCCGAGCAGGAACGATGCGTGCACGTTGACCCAAATCACCTCCACCACCGGCAGACCAAGCAACCACCAATGGCGACCACGGCCCGAATCCTTCGCGCCAAGGCGCACTGCTTCCAGCATCGCCAGCATCATCGCAGCGAATAAGAACATCAACACGTCGGGATGCACTTCGAGCCTGTCGCGCGCGGCGACGAACGCCGCCAGCACCCCCAGCGCTGCCAGCAATGGTTTCGCTCCGTTGCGCCGGCTCGTATCGAACAGTACCAGCGCCGCCAGCATGACCAGCATGGCTTTGACAATGACCAAGGCGTTGAACCCGCCCTGTGCGTACGTCACGCGGATCGCCACCTGGAACAGCCATTCCCAATCCATCCACGGTTTGCCGTGCACGGTAGACGAGAACGGATCGACATGCGGTACCTGCCCGTGTGCGAGAATCCATTCGCCCGTTGCCAGGTGCCAGAAGACATCCGGCTCATGAATTTTCTCCAGCGCGAGGAAAAACGGAAACGCCAGCGCGGCGGCGACCACGAGGAATGTCAGCAGTCTAAAGAGCCTGGTCTGCATTGGTTGTGTATTCTGGCTGAGTGACATGACGATTTCCAGCCCCGAGTGCGTTCAGGAATGCCCCCCCAATGGCGGCGATGTCGCACGGTTCATTCGCCTAGAATGCTGTTGTAGGTGTTGATGTATGAGCCGAAGATACGAAAGCTTTGGTAAATCATGTAGAGCGCGACCAATCCGTAAACGATGCGCGGCAGCCAGACTACAACTTGGTCGAGGCTACGACGCCACCGATCCTCATAGAACTTCGCGAGTCGGTCAAGCATCTCGTCCATCTTGCCGCTTTGCTCGCCGGTGGCCCAAAACTGAATCAGCTCATCAGGGAACACACCAGCGGACGCTAATGCCTGGCTGACATCCAGTTGGCCGCCAATCAACGGTGCGACGCGGTTGTACGCATCAGCAATCAACGGACAGTACGCCATGTGGCTGGCGGACTTGAGTGCGTCCACGATGCCGGTGCCGGCCAGCAGCATCAAGCGGATAGACAAGATCCATTGGCTCAGTGCGTAATCGAACCGCAACCGGCCAAACACCGGCACGGCTTTTATGAGACGATCCACGATTACGTTCAATCGCGGCACAGTCAACAGCCAGCGCAGCAAAAACACGGCACCCCACACGATCAGTGCCAGCTTCGCAAGCAATCCCGCCGTGTCCCACAGATAGTTGAGCATCGTGTACGGTTTCCCGTTGACGGCGCCTAGAAACAGCGCTGGTGCTTTGGCGATAAACACCCCGGCAGTCATCAGCAGTATCGGATACATCGAGCCGGCGATAAGTTTGCGGCGCGCCGCAGCCCGGCTCTCGTAGTATTGGCTTAACGATAACAGCCCGATATCGAGCGCGCCGCTGCGCTCGCTCATGTTGATGATGTGACGGTCCAACTGAGGGAAGCGGTTGCCACACAATTCCATCGCCTCATGCAGTGGCGTACCTGCGCTAACGGTGGCCGACAACTTGGCTACGGCGGCTCGCATCGGGCGAGGCGCGGCATTCTGCATCGAGGCCATGGCACGTTGGATCGGCAAGCCAGCCTGGATCAGCGTGCCCAACTGATAATAAAACGCGGCCAGATTCTTCGAGGAGAACCGCATATTGTTGGTAGCGTAGCATGCTGCCGCGGCCCGTCACAACAAAATGAGCGTCGGCCTACGGATACCGCGGTGATTTATTCATGTTTGTTTCTGCTGGTAAATACGGCGTAAGCCCGGTATTTTTCGAGCCAGAGCGAGATGAATCTGAGTTTCGGGTACAACACAGCAGGGTTCGCGCACCACAAGCTGGAAGATGCGTTGGAGATCATCGCGGACTGCGGTTACCGCGGCGTGGCGCTGACCCTGGACAATTACCACTGCAATCCATTCACGATGGAAGCCGCAGATCTGGCGCAGCTGAAACAGTTGCTCGGAAAACTGCGATTGCGGGTGGTCATCGAAACGGGTGCGCAGTATCTACTGCATCCCCAACGAAGATGTTACCCAAGCTTGATCAGCGCAGAAAACCGGCAAATTCGGCTGGAGTTTCTGCGGCGGGCGGTGGACATCGCCGCCGAGTTGGAAGCCGAGTGTGTGAGTTTCTGCTCTGGCGCGGCCGAGCCGGGCGTGCCGGAGCATCTGGCGTGGGACTGGCTGGTCACCGGCTGCATGCAGTTGACGGAGCATGCCAAGCGGCGCGGCGTGCAGTTGGCGTTCGAGCCGGAGCCGGGGATGCTGGTGGACGACACGGCGAAGTTCGAAGTGCTCAAGAAACACATTACCAGCGCGCGGTTCGGTTTGACACTGGACGTCGGGCACGTGTTCTGCATCGAGAAAGCGCCGTTCCGTCAGGTGTTCGGCAAGTTCGCCACTCTCATCCGCAACATTCACATCGAGGACATTCGCGACCGCAAACATGAGCACCTGATGTTCGGCGAGGGTGAACTCGATTTCGCAGTGATCCTTCGCGCGCTCCACGAGAACAAGTGTATGGGTCTCATCAACGTCGAACTGCCGCGCGATAGTTATCGCGCGCCGGATGTGGCCCGTCGTGCCATGGAGTTTCTCACTGCGACATACCAAAAGATCTCTACATGTCCAGCAGGGCCGACGGGCGCCACCGCTTTACCGGTTACACCCTGAGCGCTTTCCCATGCACAGCGACATGTTGACAATCCAAAAAAAATTACTTGAATTGAATTGATGGTTTCGGTACAGTGTGGCCAACTTTTGGAGGCAATAACGATGAGAGTTATTGGATTTGGTATTGTGGTCGTGGCGGCGACCGGAATTATAACGGCAGCAGTGGCGGCTCCCGTCGAGTCGGTGGAATCGGCGCGCGCGACGACGGCATTGCGGAAAGTGGAAACATTTTTGAGCGAACGAGCAGTGGAGCAGCAGTTGACGTTGCTTGGGTTTAGCAAGGAGCAGGCCAGTACGCGACTGGCGCAACTCAGCGACGCGCAGTTGGAGCAATTGGCTGCACAAGTGGATTTGATCAAAGCAGGCGGACAAATTCAGGGGGGGAATCCCAATCCGAGCGGGCCGTTGTATTGTCTCTTCAAACCCCTTAGCAGATTCTTGTACGATGTGTATCAGTTGTTTTTCTGCTGGAAGGATTTGAAGTAACGCACGGGTTCGATTGGAACGGCCTGTCTCGCCATGATGCGGGGCAGGCCGTTTCTGTTTAGTAGTGTGCGTGCTGCGTGGCCGAAACTCAACTGGTTAATTTTCCGTCTCTCTCGGCGAAGCCTTTATTCAACGAATTCCAGATTCACCGGCTGCGGCAACAGCGCTGCGTGGTAACCGCGGGTCAACAACCGTGCGATGGCGTCGCGACCTTTCACACCCATGTCCAAAGTCCGCGCGTTGACGTACATCCCAACGAAACGGTCGGTCAACGCCGCATCCATGCCGCGACCGAATTGCATGGCATACTTCACCGCCTCCTCGTGGTGATCGAGCGCGTATTGGATGCTCTCCGTCAGTAAACCAGAAATCTTCTTCGTAAGTGGCTTACCGAGATCCTTCCGCACCGCATTCACGCCCAGTGGCACTGGCAATCCCGTATCGGCGTGCCACCATTCGCCAAGGTCCACCACCTTGTGCAGCCCCATCGGTTCGTAGGTGAGTTGCCCTTCGTAAATCAGTAAGCCCGCGTCCACATCGCCGCTCTTTACAACGTCCATGATCTTGTCGAACGGCACCACCTCGAACCGGAAGTGCATCAACAGCAGTTTCAACAGCAGATACGCGCTCGTCATCGTGCCGGGCACCGCGATACGCGCGTCCGCCAACTCGCCGATGGCCATTGGGTTGCGCGCAACGACTATTGGCCCGGACTTCTCGCCGAAACTGCCGCCGCTCGGCAGCAGCGCATATGAACCCATTACATAGCCGTACGCGTGCACGCTCAATGCCGTCACGTCCAGCTCTCCTTCCACGGCGCGATGGTTCAAACTCTCAATACCATCGACGACGTGTTTAAAGGTTAACCCGCCGGTATCCAGTTTACCGTGCGTCAATGCGTAAAACATGAACGCGTCATCCGAATCCAGACTATGCCCAAGGGTGATCTCTCGTGGCTCCATGCGTGTGGTCTCCAATGTGATTAGCGAAGATGAACATTCTTTTGATTCTATGGAGTCACCGCAAGCTATGCACGAACAAAAACAGTAATGCCGTGAAAACCCCGACACATGTGCGGGTTCGCTTTATTCAACATGGTTTACCGACAGATAACTGATGCGCGTGTCCCCGTAAACGCTTTCGCGGGACAGACGCCACGATGGCGGCGGGACAAGCACGTCGCGCTTGGCGGATTCGAGAACAAGGCTGCCGTTCTCAACCAGTAGCGATGGCAATACCGGTTCGTCGAGCAACTGTTGCGCAGTGTGGCCATAAGGTGGATCGGCGAAGATCAACGAGAATACTTGCCCATCGCGTGACAGCCCTGCAAATTCCGCAAAAACATCGACGGCGCGAACGGTCAGGACGCTTGCCGCGCCGGGGTGCCGTTTGAACGCGGCGATGTTGGCATAAAGCGCGGTCAACGACGGTCGGTTGTGTTCAAGGAATAATACCGAGTGCGCACCGCGGCTGGCCGCCTCAAGACCAAGCGCACCCGTGCCGGCGAACAGATCCAGCACGTCAGCGCCAATCACCCGGTCGCCGAGGCTGGAAAACACCGCCTCGCGAACGCGATCGGATGTCGGCCTCACGTTGCCACCACTGGGAACAACCAGTGGCGTTCCTTTGGCAATACCAGCGATGATTCTCATGCGATGGTGAAGGTCATTTGAACAATTTTTTAATGCCTTGTTTGAGAAATTGGTCGGCCACACCTTTCACGAGTCGTTTTGTCAGGTCCGTCTTGGGTTTGTCGTATGGGCCCCAAACCCGGAAATCAAGCGTCAGGAAACCGTCGGATCGTTCCGTGAAGATGGCGCGGACTTCCTTCGGCATGTTTGCCAGCAGGTCCTTCGCCAGTGCAAGTGTCAGATTGTAGTCAAGCGAGTAATCGGCCAGCGAAACCGAGCCTTTGCCTGTGATTTGCACTTCTGGCGAAGCGAGTTTCACCACCGGGGTCTGCATGACGTTGTTGGATAGCGAGAACTCCAGTACGCACTGGTCGAACCGTAGATCACTCAATTCTGGAACCTGCAATAGTGCACCGACCAGTTCCAGTGCCGGCACATTCTTCAATTCTCCACCAACAATCTCCGCGCGACCATTGCCGACAATCGTTGGCAATCCGCCGGTACCAGCCAGTGCCGCTGTGGCCTGCAATTTACCATTCAGCGGGCGCTTCGCAACGCCGGCTTCCTGCATCAGCTTGTCCACGTCCGCGTTTTTTACCTGCAAATTGAGTTGGTATTGCGTCCCGCCTAACACTTTGAGCGCGAGATCGCCTGAAACATCGCCGTCAGTCAGCTTGCCGCTTAGCGGCGACAGTCGTACCGAGTCGGATGTCAGGCCCACCGGCGCAGCGAGATGTCTAACAAACAGGGAGTTGGCGATATTGAGCGTATCGATGTCCACCTTGCCGGCGCCGCTCAGTTTGCCGCCGGCGAAGTTGACCGCGCTGTCCAAGTTGATGTTCTCCACACGCACGAGCACCTTGTTGTTCTCGCCAACCATGGCCACTGTGCCGTGTGTCAGGGCCAATTTTGACAGCGCTATATTCAATGAGCTGGAGGCGGATGATGGCGTTGGCGGCGCAAGTGTTACCGCCGGCGATGGGGTTGAAGGTGTCGCGGCGCCGAGTTTCTCGTAACTCCAGCCGGATTTACCGTTGCGGACGAGCGTGATGACTGGTTTCGTCAGCGACAGTTGCTCGATGTGAACCTGTTTGCGCAGCAACGGCAATAGGTCGTACCGCAGCACGAACTCATCGGCAGTCAGCAGATTGCCGTCAAAACCCGGCGGGTTGACAATGGTGACGCCTTTCAGCGTGATGCCCTTGAACAACGAGGCATCGATCTCGGTAATCTTGACCTCCGCGCCAAGCGACGCGCGCGCTGCAGCCAGCATGCGACTTTTGAATTCTGGCGTTTGCAGGTAATGGTTCGTGTACCACAACACGCCGGCTACCGTCACCGCCAAGAGTATTGCGATAAGGCCTATGACCTTCAGCAGCTTTTTCATGACCGCTCTCCTGAGTTCCGAGTTGGTTTCAGGCTCCGCCTCCAATAGAATAACATGTATCGGCAACATGCACAGAGTTTTCGCCATTTTCAACCCAGCCGCCCGCGGCGAGAAGTCCCAACGGCTTCGCCAGTTTCTCGAATCCAAGGCGTCCAGCGACTCTGGTATCACGCTCGCAGGGACGCGCGGCCCCGGCGACGCGCGACCGCTGGCGATGCAGGCGGTGGCCGACGGCTACGAACTCATCGTTGCCGCCGGCGGCGACGGCACCATTAATGAAGTGGTCAACGGCATCGGACGGTCGGGCGTCGCGCTCGGCGTGTTGCCGCTGGGGACCGCCAACGTCTTCGCCCGCGCACTCGGCGTTCCGCTTGAGCTTAACGCGGCGTGGACGGTGATCGAACGGAGGCGGACACTCGCTATCGACCTGCCAGTGGCCAAGTTCGGTGGCGCGGAGCGATACTTCATCGAACTGGCCGGAGTCGGTTTCGATGCGGTCGTGGTTCGCACAGCAAGTTGGGAGTTAAAGAAAAAGATCGGACCGCTCAGCTATGTCTGGGCAGGTATGAAAGCTGCGTCGCGAAAGCATGCCGATGTGGAAGTTGTCCTAGATAATGTCCGCCAACTGGCGGATGCTCGCGGCGCGGCTGTCTTGATCGGCAACGGACGGTTCTACGGTGGCCCGTTCGAGTTGTTTCCCGAAGCGAAACTGGACGACGGACGGCTGGACGTCTGCGTGTTCGAGAGTGTGGGCTATTTCGACATGTTGCGTTACGGGCGGGCGGCACTGAGCGGCAAACACGTGGATTTGCACGACGTGCAGTATTTCCAAGCGGAAAACTTCATCTGTCGCACGGCCAGCCCCGACTCCGGAGCCGGGGCCGCCACTGTCCCGTTCGAGCTTGACGGTGAAGACGTCGGTCAAACGCCCGTGCAGTTTTCGGTATTGCCCCGCGCCCTCCGAGTGATCGTACCGTAAGTCAGCATGTTGGCCGGCCCACCCTTGACTTACTCTGCAGCATACGGCAGAGTACCGTGTGATGAAGTATCGTTGGCCAGCCTTGACTTTGTACATGCTGTACATGACGGCAACGTTGATGTTTGGAACGATGCCTCATGAACACCATCACTGCGATGGTCGTTGCGAACAGGATTGCGCGGCATGCGTGTGGCAGGTCAACAGCACGACGGACGCGCCTGTAACGTTCGTGCCCATTTGCGTCGAAGCAGTTGTCGTATCGCTGCCACGCGTCGCGGACGTCGCTCCGACGCCGCGGTTCATTATCTCTTCCCCTAGTCGCGCTCCTCCCTTGACCCCGGCATAACTTTGTTGCCGGTGTTGTTTACCGTTTGAACTTTCGCGCCCGTGGTGTCGGGTGCGGTAACACAAACCTTAAAGAAAAATATCGTAAAGGTCGTTTCGTACAGGTTTTCAAAATTGAAAGGAGTACATATGCCTAATTTAACGAATAAACCCGTGCTGGAACTTCGCGATCTGCGCAAAAGTTTTCGCGAAGCGGACGGTAGTGAAATTGAGGTCATTCGGATTCGACAATTCAAATTGGGTGCAGGCGAACAGGTCGCGCTTGCCGGACAAAGTGGTTCAGGTAAGAGCACATTGCTCAACTTGATCGCTGGCATTCTATTGCCGGACAACGGCGAAATAGCGGTGAACGGCACGGAGATCACACGCTTGTCCGAGGCCCAGCGGGATCGGTTTCGCGCGGCGAACATCGGTTACGTTTTCCAGTCGTTCAACCTTCTGCAAGGGTTCACGGCTTTGGAAAACGTGCTGCTTGGACAAATGTTTGGCGGCGGAAACGGCGCGCCCGATCACGCGGTGAAGTTGCTGGAGACCGTCGGGCTTGCAGATCGGATCGATCATAAACCGCGCGCGTTGTCGGTCGGACAACAGCAGCGAGTGGCGATTGCGCGGGCACTGGTAAACGCACCGTCGCTGGTGCTGGCTGACGAACCAACTGGCAGTCTCGATGACAGGAATGGCGAAGTTGTGCTGGAATTATTGCGATCAATTTGTTCGGAGACCGGCCATGCTTTGCTGGTGGTGACGCACGACGCGCAGGTGATGGCGCGGTTTCCCAAAGTCGTGAAGATGGAGGAACTGCGATGAACATTATCAAGATTGTAACCAAGAACATGCGACAGCGCGCGCTGGCGACGTGTTTGACAACTTTTTCGGTGATGCTCGGCGTGGCGTTGGCGGTGGCAATCCTGCTGATTCGACACGGCATGGAGAACCGCTTTCAGCAGGGTACGCTCGGCTACGAAATGGTGGTGGGCGCGAAGGGCAGCCCGCTGCAGCTTGTGCTTAACACGGTCTATAATCTCGACATCTCGCCGGGCAACATTCCGTGGACGTTGTTCGAGAAGCTGCGGAGCGATTCGCGTGTGAAACTCGCCGTGCCATTCTCGGTTGGCGATAACTATAAAGGCTTCCGCATCGTTGGGACGACCGACACATTATTCAAGGAGTTCGAGTTTGAGCCGGGCCGCAAGTTCACGCTGGAATCGGGCCGCATTTTCAACTTTTCTGAGGCGGCTTTGAGGGACGCGTTTAAGGAAGCGGTTGAGCGCTCGAAGGAACGCGAGGCGAAGGGAAAAGGTGAGGCGCCGCCCGCGCCCATCGTGAAGGATGGATCGAAACACGGCAACCGCCCATTCGAGGCCGTTGTCGGAGCGACGGTCGCGCAGGAAACGGACTTGAAAGTCGGCCAGCAATTCATCGCCGCGCACGGCGTGTTGCCGTCGGCGGAGGCGACGGAGCACACGGAGAATCCGTGGACGGTCGTCGGCATTCTCGCGCCGACGCACACCGCCAGCGACCGTGCGATCTTCATCAATCTCGATAGCTTTTACCACATTGAGGGACACGAAGTCCGCGAATCACATGAGGCGGATAAGAAGCCGAAAGCGGAAGAGAAGGACAACGATCCTGATCCCGGTCAAATCTCTTCCATTGTGCTGAAACTTAACAGCCCCCTCCATGCGCTGCCGTTGTACCGCGAGATCAACGATAGCGACACAGCTATGGCAGCCTTTCCCGCCGCGGAAATCCGCAAGCTGTTCGACATCGTCGGTAACATCGACCGGGTGCTGCTGGCGCAGGCCATTCTCATCGTGGTCGTCGCCGGTATCGCCATCGCCGTCTCGATCTACAACTCGATGAGCGAACGCCGCCGCGAGATCGCGATCTTGCGGGCGCTCGGCGCCCGACGGCATAGTATATTCGCCATCGTGATGCTGGAGTCGGTCGCGATCTGTTTCGTGGGCGCGCTGGCCGGCATCGTGATCGGACACCTGGTTGTCGCCGTTGGCAATCCGGTGCTCCAGCGCGTCTCGGGTTTCACTGTGCCTGCGATGAATCTGCAGTTTGTCGAACTGTTGGTGCTGGCAGGCTGTGTCCTGCTCGGAGCGGTCAGCGGACTCGGCCCGGCGGCGCGCGCGTATCAGACAGACGTAGCAGGGAATCTCGCTCCAACCAGTTGAGGTGATTGATGAGGATCAATGCCCTGAAAGAACGAATGGCGCGATATCGAACCGGGTTGATCGTGATCGGTTTGCTGCTCGTACCGGCCTTGCTGACGTATCTCCAGCTGAGTTGGCTCAGACGGAACGAGGCGCCAGGCATCGCCTCAGGCACTTCGCTGATAACCTCCGCGCCTGGATCGACCAATCAGCCCAAGCCGACACAGCCCCAGTCGCAGGGCAAAGTTATGAAACTCCAGTTTGAGTTATTGAAGAGCTGGACGTATATCGAAAAACAGCATACGCCCATCCCAGACTCCATTCGGAAACTGGACGGCCAGACCGTCGAGATGGTCGGGTACATGATGCCGCTGAGCGAGGTGAATAACATCACGCAGTTCGTGCTGGTGCCGTTCTTGTGGGGTTGCTGTTACGGCCAGCCGCCAGCCGTCAATCACATCATGGTCGTCAACATGCCGAAAGGCCAAACCTCGAATTTTTATAATGACCAGATCCGCGTGCGCGGCACTTTCCACGTGGGCGAAACCAAGCAGAACGGTCACCTCGTCAGTCTGTACACCCTCACAGCCCAAAGCATCACCACTCGTTGATGAAAACCATGAACATCAAACTCAAGCCAGACGAACCGCAAGCAAATCTGATTGTGCCTTGCTCCCACGGGCCACATGCCCCTCACGCGCACTCGAAATTGGATCGAATCGGGATCTGGATTTCGTCGATATGCGCGATTCATTGCCTGCTGATGCCGTTTGTGTTGGCCATCTTCCCGCTGCTGGTGTGGGTGCACTGGACGCGCAGGGCTGACCTCGCAGTCTTCACAGTCGCAGCGCTAATTGGTTTGCTGACTTGTATCTTGAGTCTTCGCCATCATCGTGAATGGACGCCGCTGAACCTCGTTATTACGGGCATCGTTCTGAACAGCACCGGGCGTTTTACTGGTGTGTATCTCGGTCCGCTGATTGCGCAGACGCTGCTCGTCTCCGGCCCGTTGTTGATGGGCTACGGCATGTGGAGGAATCAACGACTGTGTGCGCGCTGCCGACATAAGTCTGGTTCGCGTTCTTGATAACAGCGCCGTAGCCGCCCAAACACCTGCGCGCTCAAGCCGGATTGATCTCGCGCATTCGGATGCAGGAGGCCTGCTGCTCAGCATCGAAATTCTCAAGCTGCGGGACGATGCGCGCACAGTCGGCGACAGCATAGGAACACCGCGGATGAAACGGACAACCGGTCGGCGGATTCATTGGCGACGGCGGATCACCGTCTAAAATGATGCGTTGGCGCTGTTTCTCGCGCGATGGATCGGGGATCGGCACAGCACTTACGAGCGCCTTGGTATATGGATGCAGCGGTCGCTCGAACACGCGCATTGCCGGACCAATCTCCACAATCTTGCCC